>QMCD01001368.1_pt1 | contig 14949 bp, 9 predicted proteins | sample 1821841 | NCBI WGS metagenome assembly QMCD01 (sample SAMN01991225, study PRJNA193472) | Termite gut metagenome, whole genome shotgun sequencing project. | isolation source: worker | host: Macrotermes natalensis | reverse complement strand
GGCGTCATATCGGCTTTGAAGGCCTCGGTGACCCCCAAGATGGGATCGGCGCCAACCGGTTGGAGACTGGTGTAGACGGACATGGGTCCCCCTTCTCGGGTCGTCGGGTCGTCGGGCTTCTGAGGGATCCGCGCTGGACGGACGCTGGAAGCCCGAGACGACCGGTCGGGACGGGCGATGTGACGCTCAGCGGCACGGAAGCTGTTTTTGAAGTCAAGACCGATGGAACATTCGACAATAACATCGTCGGAAACGGGACGGACAGCGGCGTGATCTTCGGCTCGCTGGTCAACGGCAGACTGACGATTTCCGGCAACAACACGTATCAAGGCTCCACGATCATTTCGCAGGGAACCGTTGTGGCGAGCAATTTGGCCGCCCTTGGTGTCAACGATGCCAACTACGGTATCAAGATCGGCAGCGATACCGCCGAGGCCACCTTGCGGATTTCGGACGTTGGAACCCTCAACAAAAGCATTTCCGGCGGAGGTGTGTTGGAAACGGCCTCCACGGATTTGACCTTGGCGGGCGACAATTCCGGCTTCGTCGGAACCCTGTCCGTGCAAAGCGGCAAGACGACGCTCGGCAGTGCCAACGCACTGGGCGGCGCGATGGTGGAGATGGAAAACAGCACGCTTGTCTTCGCTGTGGCACCGGGCACGCCACTTGCCAACGAAGTGTCGATCAATGGCCGCAACGCGACGTTGGACACGGCGGTGAATGTCACCCTGAGCGGTGAGATCGGCGGGACAGGGGCCATCACGAAGATCGGCGAGGGAACATTGACCCTCACCAATGCGGAAAACAGCTTCAATGGCCTGAATATCGCGGCGGGCAAAGTGACCGCAATGGATGCCAACGCTTTGGGTGATGGGAATGTCATCAACAACGCCATCTTGGAATTGGCCTTGAATGCCGACAGCGAACTGCGTGCCGACATCGATTCCGCAAATGGTATTTTTATCAAGAGCGGTACGGGAAAACTTAGCATCGGTACAAATTCATTCGAGGCCAAACGCTTTGAAATGAATGGCGGTGCTCTGGAAGTGCAATTGAGCGCGGGCGATAAGTACGCCGTCACGGCGGATGAATTCGTTCAGACGAAGGACAGCACCATCATCGGCACATACAATACGACGGAAGGACTACTCCGAGGCAAGGATAAGGCCAAGGAGTTCCGGGCTTTGGACGGCGCGGGGGCCGACAGCTTCTCGGCATACGATTTCAATTCGAGCATTTCCCGCATAAAATGGGGGTATCGCACGGATGCCAATGGTCTGTACTACCGACTCTGGCTCACCTCGTTCAAGGACGGCTACGGTGGTGGACTTTCCTTCAATGCGGGCGAGGCAGCTGGTGCGGCTGACATGCTGGAGGAAGGCAATCCGCTGTTGGACGCTTTGACGGGCTATGAAAACAACGGCGGCAACATGGTCGGTGCTTTTTCCTCGCTGCACGGCGAAATTTACAAAAGCTCGATTTATGCGACCGTTGATTTGCAACGCAGCTTTAACGAGATGCTCCAGAATCGTCGGCTGTATTGCGAGCATTGCCGTGATTTCAAGCAATTCCGTGGCCAAGCAGCTCCGACGGCCAGCAGTTCACCGCGCGAACTTTGGGCTACCTTGACGGGCGGCGGCAATTTCCGCACGGGTTTTGACGGCTTCAGCGGCTACAACATCGGTCGTTGGGGAGTCGCCGGCGGCTTGGAAAACACCTTCGGTCGCGGATTTTTCACCGGAGTGGCCATGGGATACGAACAGGCCGACATGGACTTGAGCGATCTGGCTCAGAAGGATAATTTCTACGCCTTCCGTGTTGCCGGCTACGCCAACTATACGATCCAAGACTGGTCGATGGTCGGTTACTTGGGCTACGCGAAAAACTGGCATGACGTGGAACGCAGCGTTGACTTCCTCAATACGAAGAGCCAGGTCCGCTACGACGACGATGTGGTCACGATGGGACTTGATGTTGCCAAAACTTTCCATTGGAGCAATTACAACATCATTCCGACCGTTGGATTCAATTATATTCATGTCCGAACGCCGCTCATTACGGAGACGGGAGCCGGACTGGGCAACTTGATTGTTCATGCGGATCGCTACAATTCATTCCGTGTGCCGATTGGAGTTCGGACAAATTCCAAGTTCAATATCCAGAATGTCCTTTTCCAGCCTGAATTCCGTTTGTTCTACGTGGCGGAATTTGCGGAAGACGAAGTGCGTGGCCACACCTCTTTCGCAACGGCGGCGGGAAACAGCTTCTTGGTGGACAGTGGTGCGAGAGGCTGCGGTTCGGTCCGAATCGGCGTAGGAATGCAAGCGGAATTGTATGACTTCCTGAGTGTCGGCGTGGATTACGACGGCGAAATCTGGAACAAGTACAGCCGCCACGATGTCGGGGCGAACTTCAAACTCCGCTGGTAAATGGGCGAAACCACAGACCGGGGACGGGGCGTCCCCGGAGAAAAAGCGTCCGGCACGGGAAAACCTGAGCCGGACTTTTTTTGCGACTTTCTGGCTCGCCGAGGGGTAATTTTCCACTCTTGGCACGTTTTTGCCGGACTGAACGTGGCACGGAGAGCCGCTTCTTTCGCTCCGTTCCATTTCGCATGGTCGCCGCCAGACGGATGGCATACATCGCCGGACGCCCCTAACCAGATCGGGGCCGGGAATGGCATTCCCGGCTCGTGGTGAGCCACTTCCTTGCGGTCATGGCTCTGAGATGGCATTTCCCTGTGCGTCCTTAGACGGAGCGAATCACATGTTGAACAATTCCCCAAATCTCCAAGGCAGATTCATCCGCAACGGCAGTGGCCGCAAACTTGGTATTCTCAGGCTTGAGTTCAACTTTCTTATTTTTGACAACGTAGCGTCTGGGCACGAGTTTGCCGTTGACGCTGACGATGACCACATTGCCATTCTGCGGCCCCGCCTGATTGTCGAGGATCAACAGATCGTTCGCCAAAATGCCTGCCCCGGACATGGAATCATCCGCGGCCTTCATGAAAAGAGTTGTTTTTGGATCGGGAACCAAAAAACTGGTCAGATCGACTTGCTCCGAAGACACCTCGTCTTTCTTGACCGTAGCGTGACCCTTCCCTTTGTTGGCATGGATGGGAAAAGTAAGGCCTTTTCTATCGATAAACCCCATGATCTTTTCGATCATCGAAATCGGCACGCGCACGGCCTTCGTGGCCTCGCCGAATTTACCGGTTCCCTTGGGACGCCCTGCGCCCTGTCGTCTTCCACCTCGTGGCATTTTAATTTCTCCTGTAAAAAAATTTCCGCCAGCTATACGCTTTTGGGGTATGGGCGGCATGTGTCCTCAGCATCGAAACGCCGGTATATTCCCCGCATGTCCTCCTGCGAGAAACAGAACCGCACAACATCATGCTGAAACCCCCGGAGAGCCGGAGCCGTGCTTGCGTTGATCGCCACGGAACACCACTCTCCCCGGATTTTGACCGTGTGCCCTAAAACTCAGAAAATGACAATAATCATCTCGAAAATCTACCCTCCCTTCCTTGTTTATTCAAGCACTGGCATGTTATTTTTTTCAATAAAACAGAAAAAAATAACATTTTGCCGTTTTTTTTGATTGAAAGAAAAAACAATCCGGGCGGATACACTCCATTTCGCGTAAAAAATTGAGCCGTCGGCACGAAACGCCACCATCGCGTCCCACAACTTGCCCTTGCCCCGCGTCACGTCGCATGGCTATTGCCGCGGCTTTTTTTATGCGAAAGACAGTAATTTTTTCTTGTCTATCAAACAATCTCGGTCCGTTGACATCCCAAAGGACGCAAATGTACAAAAGAAAAGGAAGTGATGACTCCAAAATAATTTTTTGCCTCACATGGCCAGTATTATCAGGGCGAACACGGAAAGATCAACAGAGAAAGTCCCGCATGAAAGAGGAAAAACGGGACAATAAAGAAATAAATACCGCAAAAATCAACGTTGAGTCTGTAATTTACGGACTCAAACGCATTGAAAAAAATCACGGAAAGAATTTGAAAAAAAAGACGAAATGCCCCTTGTAGGCGGACAATACTTCATTATTTATCGGAAAAAGACGCAAAATTCAACAACGGCGAGCGACGTTCAGTGATTGCGGACACCCCTCAAGCGATTTGCCTGCTGTCACTGCCCGTAGCTCGTAGATTGCATCCCGCGTTCATAACTGCTTTTGCGTCACAGGCACTTCATCCGCCGGGTCTGTCGCTGCATCGTGGGCTTGCGAGTTAGCGGAGCTGGCATGGCCTGCCGCTTCGACGGGCATACCTATCAAAGTGGGCGAAACCTGCGGAGTCGTTGCAAAGCCGGGTTGTTCAATAACGGTCTCCGTGACCGACGTAATCGGAATGCGATTGACCACGGTGCGTTTTTTCTCAATGGTGTAGGTGTATGGAACCCATTTTTCGACCGTAACCGGCTTACGAACGACTCTCTTGACCGGCACGACCTTGGCCACCTTCACCTCATAAGGCTCAACACGCTCTTCGGTCACCGTTTTGTACGTCGTGACCGGAATTTCCTCAACCCGCTCCTCCTGAACAAGCCGCTGCACCTTGACCGGCGTTTGCCGTTCCACACGCTCCACGACCTGCTTGTAAGTCGTGACCGGAATTTTGCGAACCACTTCCTCTTGCACTGTTCTCGGCACTTGCACTTCCTCGATTCGAGCAATTTTTTCCTCTTGGAACGTGGTTCGTGTCACGGGAATCTGCTCGATGCGCTGTTCTTGGACGAAATTGGTCACCGGCACGGTCTCGGCCACATAATTCGGCTGATAAACTTTTGACACTTCGTGCCGCTCAGGGCCTTGCATGGGTGTCCAGGCCAGTCCGGGCCAGTGCCGTCGCGTCGTGCCCGTCGCCGGATCGTAATACTCGCCAGCTCGTTGCCACGTCAAACGCTGATACGTTTTACCGGGCTTGACGTTCAGTTGGTCGACATAGCCGCCGCGGTCGACGGTTCGCTCGACGAAAGTCGTCACGGGCTTGGAAACGGTGTAAACGCGATCCTGAAGCGTTGTTTCCCGCACGGGCACTTTCCGCGTTTCAACGACTTCACGCTGCTGCGTCTCCAAAACCTGCTTAGACACCAGATAGCGTTCTTCCCGCTCGCTGGTTTCGGGCACAAGCCTAGTCACATTGTAACTCGTGTCTCTCATCACAGTTTCTTCGACTGGCCTAGTCACGGTGTAACGCCGCTGCCGCACGGACGTTTCCGGCACTTGCTTGGCCACCGTGTAGCGGCGTTCCCGCTTCTCGGTTTCCCAAACGGTTTCGTAGCTCGTGATTTCCTCTTCAACGTAGCGGGTTTCGACCACCTTTTTGTAAGCGGTCTGCTCCACAGGCTCAACGACGGTCGAGTATTCAACGCGATACTCCTGGCCACTGGGAACCGTGATCCGTGTACAGCACTGTGCCGATGCCAACGGCGTTGTGGTGGCTAGGACTGTGGCAAACAGCCCGGCGACGATGTATTGAATGTGTTTCATGGGGGGAATGGGGTGTATTGGAACGAAACATCGGCGCGACCGGCGGCCCCGCTAATAACCAACCTTGTTTAATACGCAGCCTCTTTAATTATTTTTGCACATTTTTAGCGAAAACAAAAAATTTTCGAGAAAACGCACTCAGCATGTGCAAAAAAACAGGTCAGAATATCTTATAAAGATGGTAGTTGCGCGAGAAAGGCGGGTCAAGCATTACGCAAAATTTTTTTGACCCTTTTTTCGCAACAATCGCCACAATTGGAAAGCACTGTCGCTGCAATCGACACAAGATGAAAACTTTCCCCCAAGACGTGCCGAAACACGACGTGTTCTTGCGATCTGTCGCATGACATGATATATTGGAGACGCAAATCATCCTTTCACTCTTTTACTTTGGAGAAAAGTCATGACAAAACGAATTATCTTGGGCATCAATGTTGTCAGTTTTGCCAGCCATTCCGGCGATGTCCAAAAAGTGCTCAGCGAGTTCGGCCACTGCATTCGCACTCGGCTTGGCCTGCACGAAGCGGCGTGCGACACCTGCTCACCCGGCGGCCTGATTTTGTTGGAGTTTGTCGGTGGCAAAGACAAAGCCGACGAACTCGCTAAAAAACTGGGCGAACTCCAGGGCGTTGAGGTGAAAATGATGGAATTTTAAGGGGAAATTGTCAATTCGCTCATGCTCACCACCGTTTCCGCTCTTCGAGACTGGTCGCAAAAACAACATGCCCTCGGAAAACGCATCGGACTCGTTCCCACGATGGGCGCGTTGCACGAAGGGCACTTGAGCCTCGTGCGCGCCGCGAAAGAGCAGTGCGACGAGGTGGTCGTCTCGATTTTCGTCAATCCCACACAATTCGGGCCGAACGAAGATTTTCACCGCTACCCCAGGCCGCTGGAAAATGATCTCTCCCTTTTGGAGACCGTCGGCTCGCCCGAAGTGTTCGTGCCCTGCGTGGAAGAAATGTACCCAAGCGGCTTTGACGTTTCCGTGCGGGTTGGCGGGGTGGCGGAAGTGTTGGAAGGGCGAAGCAGACCGACGCATTTTTCGGGCGTTGCCACGGTCGTGCTGAAACTTTTTCTGGCCAGTGCGGCGGACGCGGCCTTTTTCGGGCAAAAAGATTTTCAGCAAGTTGCCGTCATCCAAAAAATGGTGAACGACCTGAACGTGCCCATCGACATTGTTGTTTGCCCCATCATTCGTGAGCCAGACGGTCTGGCCATGAGCAGCCGCAACGGGTATCTTTCGGAATCACAGCGGAAACAGGCGACCGTGCTTTACCGAAGTCTGGAAGCTGCGAAGCGAATGATTGTTACGGAAGAAATCCGCGACGCCACCGTCAAAAAGGCCATGCAGGAAATAATCGCAACGGCCACGGACGCGGAAATCGACTACATTGCACTGGCTGACCCCCGAACGTTACGGGAGCTTGATACGGTCGACCGAGACGAAATCGTCGTGTTGCTCGCCGTTCGCTTCGGCACGACAAGGCTGATCGATAATATCCTTATTTGATAACTGTTTTTTTGTGCGGAGGGCGACCTATATGACTCAAGTTTCTGTCGTCAAAACGGCGGCCTTGGCGGTGCTTTTTATCGCGTTGTGGCTTATCGTGGAGGGCGTTTGGAATCTGCTCAACTCCTACTGGGCACTGTCGTATTACAAGGCTTGGGGACTGCCGGACGACGTGCCTCTGAAAACCATGTTCATTCTAGGCCGCACCTTGCCGCTCATTCTGGGGTGCGTGCTACTGAATGCCCACGGCGTCATCGTTCGTTACCTTTTTCGTGACACGAAAACATCCGGTTACGAGCTTTCGTGGGACGATTCACGGACAATCAGCGCGCTGGCACTGGGCATTCTGGGACTCGTGTTTCTGGCGCAGGGCATTTCGGTCATCTCGCAAGATGAAAACATCGCCTCGTTGCTGATGGCCCTGACCAATCTGCGACCGTCGCAGCATTTTGCCGCGCAGTGGACGTGGCACGATTCCATCGGGCAACTTCTTCCGATCTTTTATCCGATTGTGTTCGGTGCGATCCTGCTGCTTTCGGCCCCGAAAATCGGCACGTATGTCGGAAATCGCATCGAAAAATCGTTGGCGTGCGACGACAGTGACGCGGAGAGAGCCATTGACGACGGTGAGGAGGTTCATCCATGACATCTTTGTTCACCAATCGACAAATCGAGCGTTTTCTATCGCTGATCGTTATTTTCTGGAGCTTGCAGCTTGTGATCGTCCAGAGCGAGGTTTTTCTCCGGCGGCTTGATTTGCCACTCCACACAATGTGGCAGGACTGGCTTTGCTGGCGCGCGATTTGGTTTATCGTGCTCGGCTTATCGCTACTCCGCTTTTTTTCGTGGTTTGTACACTGGATCGCTTTCGTGGCGACCGGAGGAAAGCCGCGAAAAAGTCGCTGCTGGCGGGCACAAAATCTCGTGGCCCTCGTGCTGGTTCTGTATGCCGGTTTTGACATTCTGCAAAGCGTCAACGCATTTTTGAGTTATCTTTGCTACGTGGCCTTCAATTTTGGCGGCCTGTTTCACTACGATTTTAACTACGTCCTCCTCGCCCCGGCCCAGCTCGTTGTTTCCCTGATCGCAGACTTGGTCATTCTGCTTTACGCCACCTGCCTTGCCCAATGGTTGCTGCGATTGGTCACGGAGAAGCTGCCGGAGAGACCGTGAGCCGCGTGTACCGCGACGGAAAAGAGCGGAACTTGGGTATTGCCCATACCTCTTGACACACACAAGAAATAACAAAGGCCTGCACGCCACAATTCAATGACGTGCAGGCCTTAGCGAATCAAAGCGGCGCAGGTGCAACTGTAAACGCTGCGAATACCGGACCCCGGACTTGAACCGGGACCTCCTCACGGAGAATGGATTTTGAATCCATCGCGTCTGCCATTCCGCCAGTCCGGCATTTTTCGACCGCGTGCGGAGCATTCTATCATGCTCAAACTCTTTTTCAAGCCGCCGCTGCTCGCTGTGACGAATTTTTTGTCCGATCATCTGTTCCGAGCGTGGACAAGGGGAAAAGACGCTGTTACAATGCGGACATTCGGTAGAGCTTTTTTATTCTGCTTAAACTGCCTGTAAATTGCCATGCACGTTATCATTTTTGAAGAAAATACGTTTTCCCAGCTTTTTCCCGCGACGATTGCCCGGCCTGCCTTCTGTATCAATATCGGAAGCTATCGGCTGATTGATCTGGCCATGCGTCTGTCGGACAACGTGGAAGTCATTGTCAGACCCTATCTTAGGAATCTCGTGAACAAGGATTTTCCCTCGCTCTGGTCTCCTGAGAAAGGTGAACGCTCCGAACCGATCTTGATTCTTAATGCACGGGTTGTGCCCCATGCGCCGCTGTTTGAACAGTTGAAACAACTGTTGCGAGAGGAACGTTCCGGCGTGGTTTCCTCGCCCCACGGCTTCGCCTGCGCGCTTTTTTCCCGCAAGAATCCGCTTCCACATGAATTGATCGGTTCGTCTCAATTGTTGGGAATCATCGAAGATATGGACTTGCCGCCGCTCAACATCCCCGTGCCCATGATCGAATACGCCCACGATGTCATACGGCACCAAGTTCGCATTATGAGCGATAACCTCAATGATCGACTGCGGAACGGCGAATACAAAGAGGTGGCCGATGGCGTTTTTTCTGCTGACGGCAGGCCGCTGGGACAATTTTGCGTCGCCGATACCGGCGCAGGCCCCATCGTATTTGAAGAAGGTGTCGAGGTCAGCCCGTATTGCTATTTCAAAGGCCCCGTTTATGTGGGTGCGAAGACGCGAATCATCGAGCACTCCGCGATAAAAGACGCCGTCACGCTGGGCAGCACTTCCAAAGTCGGCGGCGAGGTGGAAGCGTCGATCATCGAACCCTATTCCAACAAGCAGCATCACGGCTTCCTCGGCCACAGCTATCTCGGCAGCTGGGTGAACCTTGGCGCGGGAACGTGCAATAGCGACCTGAAAAATACTTACGGCGAGGTCGTGATGGAATATGCAAACAAAAAGGTCAAGACCGGAATGCAGTTCGTCGGCTGCGTCATCGGCGATTATGCCAAGACGGCCATCAACACGAGCATTTTCACCGGCAAAACGGTCGGCGCATGTAGCATGGTCTACGGATTTGTCACAACCAATGTGCCGAGTTTCGTCAATTACGCGAGGTCTTTCGGCCAAGTGACGGAAACCGCCGTCGATACCTTGGTACAAACGCAGGCCCGGATGTTTGCCCGACGCGGCGTGGAGCAGCGGCCTTGCGACGTTCAGCTCTTGCGTGACATCTACGAAATGACGAAGCACGAACGCCAGTTGGCTAACGAGCCACTGTCGCTGTAATTTTTGAGGAGGAGTTTGCCCGTCAATTTTACTTGAGCACGACAGGCACTTGGATGCGTTTGCCGTTTCGCAGAATGTCCAGCACAATCCGGTCGCCCGGTTGATGCTCGTCAACCACGGCCGTAAAGTCATCGGCTTTCTTGGTAGGCACGCCATTCACCGCCAAAATGATGTCGGCGGCCTCCCAATCGATGACTTCCTGCTCCACGACGAACGTCCCGCGAAGCAACCGTCTTTCTTTTGACTTTTTCGGCGTTTGCAAACCCGCCTTGGCCGCCGCGCCCGCGGATTCAATGGCAACGACCATAAGGCCTCTGACAGAATCTGTTTCAATCTGGCGGATGCGCAGAATGCCGATGTCGCCGCGGATCACTTTGCCGTTTTTGATAAGCTGTGGCACGATCCGAGCCACGGAGTTGGACGGAATCGCAAAACCGACGCCGTGACTGCCGCCGCTTTGGCTGGCAATGGCTGTATTGATGCCAATCAGCCGGCCATGCGAATCGAGCAGTGCCCCGCCGGAATTGCCGGGATTGATGGCCGCGTCGACCTGGATCACGCCCTTGATCGACCGTGCTTGCATCCGACCGGGAATCGAGCGATTCAAACTCGAAATCAGACCGCTGGTCAATGTACGCTCCAAACCAAAGGGGTTTCCGATGGCGAAAATTTTCTGACCGACGAGAAGCCTGGATGAATCCGCGAAAGCCGTCGGGAATAAGACCTCCGCCGGGGCTTTGATTTTGAGTATGGCCAAGTCGGTAATCGGGTCTTCGCCCACAATTTCCGCCGGATACGATTCGCCGGTGAAAAGCGTGACCGTGACGGAGTCCACTTGGCTGATGACGTGTGAGTTCGTGACGATGTGACCTTCTTTGTCCAAAACCACGCCGCTTCCCGCCCCCGGCTCATCGACTTCGCCCACAAACCAGACGTTGTGCGTTGTCCGCGTATCAATGTTGACCACGCTTTTATTGCAGCGTTCGTATACTTGCACCGAAACCCGCTCCTCAGGAATCAATTCGGCGTAACGCTCCACAAATAAAGGACTTTCATCCGGCCTGGGTAGTGTGGAGGGATGTTCGGGAATCGGCACGCCCCGTTGTGGCAGGGGCACTTGCTGGGCATATTTCTGCGTCGGCGGGATTTCAACACGCTGGCGTGGAAGCAGGCTTTGTGACAGACTCCGTGATGAGGACGGGGCCTGGGCATTGGTCGCATTATCGTCTGCGAAAAAAGAACAAAGTAAGGCCGTAGCGGAGATAAAACTGAGCAGGCAGGCAAAAAACAGAGGCAGTTTGGAGGTCTTCATAGAATCGTATTTCACAATATGTCGTATTTTGTAACGCTTACTTCCCCCCGCGTAAAAAATGGCCCGTCGTAGCGACCGTGCGCAGTAGAACGAAGCAAAAGAAGCTGCGGTCACGCGGCGGAGGCGTTTGCGCCATCGGCTCAAATTTTACGCGGAGAGGAATATGTTTGTAGCCACATCCTTGGCGGAACGGTCGCCTACTCCTTTTACGAACCAATTCTTCAGGTGGTTCGCAGTTTTTTGAAAATTTCCGTTAAAAAACTTTGTTGCTCCGCCGCCTCCATTATCGTCATAATACCCCAAAATCCTCCAACAGAATCCATGAAATAAGAAAATTGATGATAAAATTCAAAAAAGAGCACGAAACGCAAACGGGTGCAGAAAACGCGCTCGGCGTTTCGTGCTCTGAAAACGCGGGAATGAGGCGGACAAGCACCGCAACCGACTCCCAGATGTAAAACGCTCAGGGGGCAACAGCGTTTTGCACGCTAAAAAATTTTCGATGAAACGTAACGGTGATGTCAACACGCCCTAGGTCTGAGGCGTCCGTTATTCAAACAGCAGAGGCCCAAAACCTTCCGTGAGATCGAACGAATTTTCCGCATTCCAGCATTCAATGCCCTGGCCGGGCACGATGCGCCGCAGGCCGACGTTCCAAGCCGTTCCGGGCAGCGGCGGCATGTCGGTCAGCGAATTGAGTGCCAAGGCGGCCTCAATGTACCAAGCGTCCTTGTCCTCATGTCGGGCCACGCGAAATTCTGGATTCCAAGTTTTGTCGCCCCAGCAGGAATCGACCACCCAGCCGCGTGAGTCAATCGTAACGGAATAGGCCGGGCCGTAATCGCGGTCCACGTCCAGCAATATCTCCACGCGGTCGGAGCCGCCCATCTCCGCGTCGCGTGACCGGGGCTTTTCGGGAATCGGCGGATACGAAAAACCGGCGACCCGCGGACAGCGAAGACCTATGTACAGATATTCCTGATCGCACAGAAACATGACCCGCGTGCCGAAGTTTTTCGACTCCGCTCTGCTTTGCTCTTCACGTTGCAGACCGCTCCCGCCGTTCGTCGCGCCCTTGAGCATTTCCTGTAGCCGCATTCGGGGCTTGGCGGGCGTGAATGCGTACAGCTTGCTCTGCATCCACACTCCGCTGTCCGATTCCTGGTCGAATTGTCCGTCCAGCCAAGGCTTTTTGTCGACACGGGAGCAAATCATTGATGCCATCGGCAATTCCCGTAACTCGTCCGGCAATTCTTCGCGTCCGTATGACTCGTGGCTGCCCATGACGAGCCACAGCTCGCTACGCGCTCTCATGCCCCAGATGTCATCGTATTCCAACTTGCCTCGCTGCCGGTAATACTTGATCGCTTCCGGCAAATTCCCCCATCGCCTCTGAGCCGAGGCGATGGCGAAGCGAATTTGCGCATCTTCGCGCAAGTCGGGCATGTTTTCGCTCAGAAATCTCCCCAATGCCAGTCCCTTGTCCAAGCGCGGATCAAGTCGATGTCGATTTAAGCTCGCACCTGCGGAACCAGCTACGGTCATGGAACCATCTTTGTTGAAAGCAGTTTGCACGTTTTGAGAAATGCTTCCGACATGTTTGCGCCAACCGGGTTCTTCGCCGGTCTGATATTGCAACAGCCATTGGAAAGCGTACCGGGCAAGCGGATGCGTCGAATACTGCCGAGCGATAATTTCGTATGCCTCGCGGGCGGATTCCCAGTCACCGCCGACATGATATTTTTTTCCCATGTCCAGCAGCACTCGCACGGCGGCATCGCGGTCAATTTTCCGGGTCAGTTCCGCGGCACTGGAGGCGAGTCGCACATCGCTGTGTTTCCTGCTGTTTTTCTCCGCCGTCTCGCCGAGCTTGCGAATGATGCCCGCCGTCTGCTGCCGCTGCCGCAAACGCAGTTTGATTTCATCCCAATAATTCGTGTATGAACCGGACAGGGCACGCCGTGCATCGCTGGCCGGGGCAATACGGATACCGGCAAAAAAATCTTTCCCGTATTCCGACGGCGCGGCGTCGAAAGCCGTCAAAAAACTTTGCAGGGCCGGTGCGGCACTTGTTTGGGGCACGTTCGACGTTTGCAGCAGTCCGCGCGACACGAAGGCCAGCTCATCATAAGACTGGCCAAAACGGATGGACGCATCGGTGGTGGCCAGGGTGACATCGCCCAAATTGCCGTCTTCGAGGGCAACGTGAACTTTTTTCACGTTCCATGCCTCCAAGCCCAGTTCGGTGATTTGATACGGAAAAATTTTCGCGTCACCGGCCAATTTGACGGCCTCCATGAGTTCACGCAACACCAAATCGCGTGCCGGTTCTTTGTTCGCCCCGGAATCTTTTGTAAGAATAACGTCAGGCCGCCACTGCCGAATCAACATGATGAGGCGTTCACGCAGTCGTTGCATTCCGCGATTGTCGTTTTCCCGTTCAATCATCCGTACGAGATGCGCGCTGTCTTTGAGCCATTCGCGGCGTTCCAGTCGAAATGCCCCAAGTTCCCACAGTCCGACGCCGCCGGTCCGTATCATGGCATCGTGTGCCCGGTCGAGCCACGGCGATTCCAACCGGTCACCGTTTCGGCCACTGCGGTCTTCTTCCCGAAACACCAACGCGGCACCGCCCAAGTAACCCTGATGAGCGCAAATCGACGCAAACGCTTCCCACGGTATGTCTTCCGCCGTGCCAAACACGCCCAAGACCGCCAAGCGACTGCCGCCCGCGCGCTGCGTTTTCCAAGTTGCGCCGCCATCTTCCGTTTTCAGGACCGTGCCCAAATCACCGACGGCCCAGCCGGTCTTGTCGTCGGCAAACACAATGCGGCGAATCGTGGCCGTCGTGCCACTGGGCGTGGCTTTCCATGTTTTGCCCAAGTCGGCGGAGGAGAAAATATGCGTGCCGGGATTGCCTGCCACCCAAAGTTTTGTGCCGCGAGCTTCAATCGTATTCAAGTCAACCATCGTGGACGAGTTACCGGGAAGTTTGCCGGGCACAATGCTCCATCGCAGACCGCGATCCAGCGTGGACAGCACAAGCCCGCCGCTGCCGACCATCCAACCGGTAATGTTGCCGGCGGCTTTGGGGTCAAGCACGGCTCGAACCTGGGCCAATTTTGACGTGCCAAAACTCGGCGTTTGCGAAATGATGCTTTGGCTTTTACCGTGCTGGTTTTGGAGCTGCTGTATCACGCCTAGACTGTCGATGCCCAGGCCGGTTTTGTCGTCGTACAGGTCCAGTGCCGTCCAGCCATTAGTTTTGCCGCCCTGCTGTGGCCGCCAGTTTCGGCCTCCGTCCGTGGTCAGGTACAGACCGGTCGGATGTTTTTCGGAACTTTCACCGGCCAGTAGAATTTTGAGCGTATCGAAAATTTTGACGCGATGCAAAATCGGCAGATCCGCTAAAGGGCCGCGTGCATTCAAAATGCCCCAATTTCTGCCGCCATCGTGTGTGGTGAGAATCACGCCGCGCCCTTGTGAACTGAACGGGAACGGATAGCCTCCGACGGCGAAGCCGAACTGGGAATCGTGAAATTGTACGGAGTACAGCGTGCAAGCGATGGGCGATTCCTGTAAAACCCAGTTCACGCCGCCGTTTTCCGTGTACCAAATCGCGCCCCGGTCGCCGACCGCCCAGCCGCGATGCGCATCAAGAAAAAACACGTCATTCAATCTCGCGTCGCCGAGCATTTCGTCGTAAGGCGTTGGCTGCGACGTTTGTTGCCCATGCCTTTCCAAATACGGTACGAAATCCGCATTGAGCGGGTCTTTT
>QMCD01002237.1_pt3 | contig 14951 bp, 26 predicted proteins | sample 1821841 | NCBI WGS metagenome assembly QMCD01 (sample SAMN01991225, study PRJNA193472) | Termite gut metagenome, whole genome shotgun sequencing project. | isolation source: worker | host: Macrotermes natalensis | reverse complement strand
CAAATAACCATTTTTTTGCTCCTTTAACCCTGAAACTATGAACTGTATTTTTACCGAAATTAAATACATAATACCCATCACCAGACTGAATGTCTTTTACTTTTATGCCTGAGTGTTGTTGTAGTAATTCAAATAATCTATCTACTCTTTTTTGTGTAACACTAAAATTTTTCATAACAATATAATTTATTTGTAGGTGTTAACCCAATCACGAATTAACACCTTATGTGGTTTAAAGATATTTATTTTGAAGGTTAAATATCGCATCAAAGAATACACCCTCATCAATATCTACTGTTAATACAGGGTTATTAATAGCTCTTTCCTGAGCGAGATTTCTACCAATTGCCTTCACAAATTGGTCTTTTGATGAGCATACAGCTACGCCGAAAGACATTGTGTCATCATCGTAGACTGCTGCACAAACTGTCATTCTCGGCATATTTGATACCTTTCCTTTCCTTTGAATAACATTGGGCGAGAATCCAGTACTGTCTAATACAGTTACTGCCTGATACAGTGGTTTGCTGTAATAATACTTGTAACCAATAATTTGTTTTTCCATAATGTTTTAATTTAGACTAATATATATAGTTTTAGAGATGAGGATACTCTATATTATCTTTGCAGTTTCCTGTAATCGCGAGTTTTTATCTTAACGACGACTCGTTCATGCATGCGATTAAACAGGGGAACAATAGGTTTGCAGACTAATCCTTCTGCATCATAATCAGTATTCTCTGCAATGGTGGATTTGAAGCCCTCCGAAACAATCTTTTCTGCTTCTTTTAGGGTCATTATTCCGATTAATGGGCAAATATTAATCCCAAGCCTATTAGCAATGTCTTCTACATTTTCACGCTCAAGCCATATTCCATTGATTTCAACATCAAAAAGAATAACATTGCATCCATTTGAGATATAATTATTTCCTTTTTGAATCTTTGCACCATAACCTTCACCGTAGATCCTTACAGATAGTGGTTGCTCATTGCCCATATCGTCTATTTTGATTGGAAAAATTTCAGTCAACTTTTCAACTGTAAATATTTCCTTCATCTTATCATAAAGATGGACCGGTATGTCAGCATTTTCTGTTTTACCGTGATATTCTACATTGCGGCCATCCCAAAAGGTAAATACATTTGTACCGTCTATCTTCTCTTCACAACTCCACGATGAGTTGTAAAGATACCAAAACTCAGGACGGCTAAAATCCCCTATTACAATGTTATTCTTTTCATCCCTTTTATATAGGGTATTAATTTTTGTGTAGGTTTTATGATTCTCAATAAATGAACCCATAATATTTTAATTTAATATTTAGCTTGATATAAAAACATATTGCTCGGTAGGATTTCGCTCCCCAAAGCCCGATAGTTTTGTGAGACACAATATGTTTTTATGATAACAGTTAATCTTCAAATACCTCGAAGGTGAATGACTTACCACCCTCTGAAATACAGATAATATTCAGATGGGCGACGAGCCTTTCCTCTGCAGTCATACGACCCCAGTTTTTCCAGTACCCATTTTTAAATGAGTATGCCTGTGGCCGAGAATCGAATGACTGGAAGTAATAATAGGCTTCCTCATTGATCTGAATGGTTTTGAAACTTGGCTTATTAACCAAATTCCTGTGAATAAACTTGTCCGGCAATATAACACCAGATTCTTTCCTTGCCGACTCAATGGCCTCGGGATTAACACTGTATTCCTGGCCGATACCCTTGCGTACAAGAGCACCACTCTCCATCTCAATGGTCAAGTGGATTTTAACATTATTATTCATAATACTTATTAAAAGTAAATGTGTGATACATAGTTAAACCAATAACTATATATCTTGTTTGTTATTAGAGATTATTATCTTTGAGCCATCGTCGTACTCTTTTCATTTGATTTAAATAACCCCATAGGGCTGTATGGTAAGACCTTTCAGTTAATTCAACAAGACTCTTTATATCTTTAATAGGAATATTAGAAATCTTCATCTCTGTTTTTACAGGATGAATTATGACTTCTACTGAAAATGTGAGACTTAATTCATCTTTATTAGGATCAATGGGTGTTATGTCTGATATCATTTCAATCATCACTTCCTTAATTGATCCATTACTTACAATAAATTGATCAATGAAGGATTGAGGGATAGAAGGGTTTTTACAAAGGTAATTAAAAACTCCTCCAAGATTTTTTCCTGGTTGATATGTGGTTGCTACAAGATTGTTATTTTCATCACGAAATTCAATGTGAGCACATTTTTCGTCATCATCTATCCATACATTCTTATATAGTTTTCTTATATTATTAAAAGAATCTACAACAAAAGGATATTTATTGTGATCTTTATCCTCAACAGGAACAATTACTACTTTACATTTTTTCATAATTACCAATATTTATCTTTCAATTGCCCAAAACCTCCAATAATTCCACCCAAAATACTTATTGCAATAAGTGGTTCATATCCTTCGGAAAACAATAAACCATGAGGAATTGATATATAATAATATATGGCACCCATTACAACAAATGTTCCTATTGAGAATATTGTTACCCACTTTAACCAATATAAAAACTTTTTCATAATAATAATATTTTAGTGGACAGTATGATTTCACTCATTACTGTCCTAATTGATAAAAATTGATTTATGGGTTGTTTATAATTATGTTAATTAATTCATTTAAAAGAGCGGATTCTGCTTCTTTGTATGTATCATAATAGTTTTTACTCCTTTCCCACTTAGGTGTTTTAAGCCAATTTATAAGCCAATCATATCCAAGCGAACTAATATTATACTGAAAATCAACTATACCAAATAATCCTTTTTCTTCTCTTATCCACTCTAATACTTCAGCTATATAAGGAGCAGAATATGACTTATAGCGTTTGTCAGCCCAATAGCCTCTATCATTATAGTGATATGAACCGTCTGCATACATTATACGATCAGGATAAACAGTATCATAAAAATAGTGACAAGGTTCATTGTATCCTATTTTAGCAAGTAATCTCGCTTGTTTTCTATTCACTCTTTGCATAATATATTATGTCCAGTTTTTATTATTTGTTAAGGTATAACACAGCGGATGGCAAAGCCGTAGGCGTAGCTGCCGTAGTTCACCGGGCCTACGTAGGCATCGTTGAAGTACAGGCTGTGCCCGAGGGTACCACTGTACGCAGTAGACGACCAGTAGTAACCGTAGGAACCCTGATTGTACACGGAGCCAGTGAAGTAGTACCGGTAACCCGCAGCAGGTAAAAACAGTGATTTAAATGGATTTTTTAAATCTGCTTTACATTCAGCAAACCAATATCCTGTAAGATTGGAATCCCATACTTTAAAGCAAGAATTTAATTGTTCAAATTCTTCTTTTGTTGGTAATCTCTTACCATTTACAGCAGCAATTCCATTTGCCTCATAAAAGTTGTGATAATCTTCTATGTTTTTAGTCTCCCATTTTATACCATTTAACAATATAAATTCAGGAAATTCTACTGCTTTGCGTTCATATAACACACCATCAACAGATACTGTGTTATCATCAATAATTATTGTTTTCATAATTCTCTTAGTATATATTCACATTCAACAATCTTGGGGTTTTTAAGGTATGTTGTGGATCCATTACGAACAAATATATCCATGTATTCCTCAGCTTTTTGCTTAGAAGGAAATTGTTTACAATGCTCAATATCTGTTTTGACTGGATATCCACCTGAAAACCCATCAATAGCAATATAGTAACCTCCATCTTTAATTGCAAAAAATTGTTCATCAATAGCAGTTCTATAGTCCATAATATTAACTAATTTTCCAAAAATTAATAAGTGCAATATTAACACTTATATCATCATTTTCTTCATTTAATGCATCTAATATATCTAATGCAGTTATATTAGGATCATAAGTAGTATATTTGTCTGTGTATATCATACAACTACCATCTTGACTTCTACTGTGTGTTACCAAATACGTAAATTTTTGTACATTACCTTTTTTCATAATCATAAAATTTTAAAAATTCCAGTGTGCTACCATTTACACTAAGTCAGCCAAGGAATTCCCACTCCTTGATCCTGTAAACACATATTTGAGTTTTAAAATTGCTTATCTTGTTTTTGGATGATTACAATTTACTTGATCTCCAAACATGTCATGATAATGTATGCATTTTTGACATTCCATACTTCCTACTTTTATTGGTATATCATGTAATACACTATATCCATCATAAAAACATCTAAATGGACAATCAGTATAACTGAAATTGCCATCTTTTATGAAATCAATCTTTTTCATAAATAATATTTATTAAATTCAGTGAACACATTCTCGATCAAAAGAATGTGTTCTTTGCGGGTTGACTGGGGCATGATCCCAGATAGACGCTCAAGGCGAATTTTACTTAATCTACCAACCCTAAAGTTACATATAATTGACGTTATATGCTTCTTCACCTGATTCATTGCGTCAACAACTAGCCAGGAATTCTTCATATTAATAACTGTATTAAATTGTGAGCACATACTAAATCAATAATATGTGCTCTTTTGTGCGCCCAAGTTAGCTAATCTTGAATTCCCCTGTTTCCAGCGGATTACCACACATTTTTAGGAATTATACTATAATCCTGCTTCAATAATCCACAGGTGTTACAGCGTTTATTCCTTGACGTAAAAAATGTAGTTTCATATATCAACTATTACTACCGACGAGTATGGACTCGAACCATATTCAACTACTGCATCACACCATGCCAATGCTTAACCCCGAGTAGTCTATTGATATACATAGTCTTTACATCCTATAGTGTATTGACTTTAAAAACATATGTTTCCATCCCATCCAGTGAATAGGCATCTGTTCTGTTTAAGCTTAATACTGGTCTATAATATCTCAGTTTTACATGGGAAAACATGATTTAGTAACCATCCACTGAGATCCTCTTGAATTATAATAAGAAGTGTGCTAACAATACAATGACTGCACTTAATGGAGTATACACCACTCACTGACTTTCCCTTCTTATTACTATCTCACATCACTTGCATCATATCACATAGTTACGTGTGATCTCCCTCATGCAATAAAGGTCCTAAATATGATTGATGGGATCATATTGGTTGATTGTTTTATCGTTAACAATATTAAACGTTTCCATTTGCCTTTGATGATATGGAAAAACATTCACTTCACTTCAACTGCAGAAGCACAGGTTCACATTTATAATTAAGCACTGATTTCTGGCGAGCTCTCCACGATATTCCAGGGTTTTAACGTACTCCATTTGGTTCTCCCGACTACCGGTTTAACTTAATTATAAACTTTATGTAAATTGCATAAATAGTAGTACACCTGACTGGCCTATATTACAGCGCTCGTACCCAGATAGTATTCTTTCAAGCATCGCAAGAATAGATACAGCTATTTATGACAGATGGTTTATTTTACTCTTATTATTCAGCTAATATCATTATACGGTTTTTAATGAGTTATTTCCGTCTCCACGGGTTCACAATATCAACACATGACAGTAATTATTATTTTAATTAGATTATATTCTCCCCAAAATCACAATGGTATAAGTTATTGTATTTACACCATTACGATATTTCTTGATATATATAATACCAGTGCCATCATTATGGATCATACCACTGATATCTATATCACTGCTTATACTTTCATCAGTAATAACTGTATTCATAGTATCCTCATTATAAGAACACCTAAAATGCAGATAATCACCAACGTAATCATGTAAAAGAACCTCAGTGAATACAATCTCACCATACATACCGCCAAAATTATTCAGCCTCATAGTGGTTTCCATAACTACAACAGTACCTGTACTTTCAATAGTAATATTATAGTCACCAAATATATCACCATCAAAAGGCTCATTGTTATTGCATGCACACATACATATAACAACCAAAAAATATAACAATCTCTTCATAATAATTATTTATTTAATTAATTTGTTGGGTAGAAAGGATTCGAACCTTCGACCACTTGCTCCCAAAGCAAGCATTCTAACCTGACTGAACTACTACCCAATTTAATATTATTATAGTACCCAATAATAAAGTACTACAATACCTATAAATATAAATACTGTATTTACAAGCATTAATTGCCATGCTTTTATCCTACATGGTGTACCTGCCTTTATATAACTTGCAACATTTAATATTGTGGTCAATATACTCATAAATACATACATAAAACACAATGTACTTATAAATATACCCATTAAAAATAACCAAATACTCATAGTTTATTTCCTCCTATTTATTATAATCGTTAAAATAAAAAGCACAACAGTAGTTATCATAAAGATAACCAACAAGCCAAAAATATCATATTCAAGTATAATTGACCAAATAACAAGGATCATACACAGTAATAATATGATCATTATTATGTTTAATACCCAATTTTTAATAATCCCCAACATAATATTGTCTGTTTTATTGTAAATCTGTTTATAAAGATGAATAAACTAATTGTTATATCATCTATCTTACTAATAACTACTTAAATTAACAAATTAATGATTTAGTTAATAAATAATAGAGTGGGATAATCCCCCTCATACTTAACTATTTAATTAACAATCAACAAGTTAATAAATTAATTTATTAATAGATTGATTAGTTACTAAATAATTTTATTAACTATAGATTAATTAATAAGATTATTTAAAACAGAGGTATACTAACCCCATTAACATTAATACTATTGCTAATATAATGATAATAAGGAAGACTCCGGTGAACTTAAATATGAGGCATACAATACCCCAGATGATAAGCATTGAGACTGGTAGTATCATTAGAAGTAAGAATACTACACTAAAAATGTTGAGTATTTGCTTGATAATATTTTTCATAGTAATAATGATTTTTCGGTATATTTGTCTGGTACTATTATTGGCTCTATTTCATGTTTTGCTATACCAAGCTGTATGTTTTTACCATACTTACCTGAGCATTGTCTACTACAGAAATATCCAGATTGATTTCTGTCTTTTCTATTTCTCCCACATACAAGGTTACCGGTAATAGTAAATGTTTTCCCACAATTTTTACAGATGACTGCTATATCATAATTCCTAATAGCATCCAACCTACAATGAATATTCCTTTTTAATACCTGTAAGTTTGATATATCATTATTTAATGGATTACCATCAATGTGATCCACTGTTTCATCGTCTAATAAATATCTTTGAAGATGGTTTTCAATGATTAATTTAGGATATGATATTGTTTTGTTGGTGTTGTTCTTTCTAAGAATACATCTTAGGCGTCCATCTTTTGAAAGATATGGACCATAAATCTTATACTCATCATACATGTTTAATATATTTAGTACCGAGTGAGGGAGTCCAACCCTCAAGATCTTCACAGATCGTCAGAGCTTAAATCTGATGTGTTTAGCGATTTCACCAACTCGGCATTGTTTAAGTTATTTACCACATGATACCAGTGATATCAATGAGTAATTCAAGGAAGTAATCATATATTTCCATAATGATAATGTTTTAATAGTTAATATGTAGTGTTAATAATAATCGGTAAGAGGGTAAAATATGTTTCACAACAGATAATACCCCTGTGCTATAGATATACATATTACAATAACCATAATACATAAAGCACATATATTGCTTCTTATCCAGAAGACTTGAAATGTGTGGTGCTACCACCTATCACAATGATAGCACCAAAGATCATCGTGTTATCACAACAGAATGAACCAATGAAAAAAACTCATAATGTTGGGATAGTACCAATACCAACATTGTAGCACAGCAGGATTTCACTCCCACTGTGCTTATATGCTTACAACCCAAGATCAAAGCTTGCAACAGCTTCGGGCAGCTCGCCTTGCTCATGCAGCAGATAGCCAGAATACTCAACACCTGCTTCATTGGTGCTGGTAAAATAGCTAACAACCGGCTTCTTCAGGGTATTACCCTGCTCTTCGAACTTGCGGCTAACAGAGCCTGCAAGATTGCCAGCCTTAGTGCCAACAATGAAGAACACCCTACCTGCTTTATTAGGTATGATGTCAAGATTACCAGTTGCTCCTACTTCCTGAGCAAATGCTGGCAAGCTCATCGTGCGGTGGAATTTATCAATGCGATTCTCCATAATAATTGTTTGTTAAATGATTAATAATTAGATTGTTAGAATGGCGTACCAAGTGGTTTCCGTTAAGACGCCAAGGGCGGGGGACGGTGATGATGCCCGGAGAAGCGAAGATCGAAGATCTGAGCGGCTGAGCCGATAGGCGAAGCGGCTGAGCCTGCATGGGGCGCAGCCCCCAAGGGCGATGCCCGGAGGGCATCTAAAGGGATTATCCCATATAAATATACATAAATAAGATTTTTAAAAAAATAAAAAAAAATAAAATTTTTATATATTTAGATTATTTAAAATAGTGGAATAAATAAGGGTAACCAACATAATACAGACCATTTTATTACAATCTCTTTAACACAGTGCAAAAGCCGAGCAATCATTCATTGTATCTTTAAAAATTATACATATATTTGCATTGTCTTATGATACGACCAATATCATATACTCCCATAGCTTAATAGGCCGGAGCTTGAGGAACTCAAATGGGACAGAAGTCGGGTTATAATAATAGTTGATAGGTAAGAAGGACTTATTATTTTTAGCTATTATGAAATGTCCCCGATAGGACACAAAGAGCTTGATGAATAAGGATGGTTACTGCACCGAATTGGTTTGAGAAAAGGTAGAGGGTAAAGCAGTCTTGGGGTTTTGAATACATTATATGACCGCGCCATGAATAGTCAAGTTAATAGAGGGGGTAGGCAACTACGTATCCTTAACCTTTGGTGAAATCTAAGGGAAATAATAACTATGTTTATATATGAAGCATGATTATAGGTTTAGATCTAATTATAACAATAGAAGATCAGAGAAAGTTTTAGATAGAGGAATGAGTGGCTTATCATATCATTATTTTGTAGAACATAGGGAGGAGATAGAGGCTCGTCGTAGTTTAGAGAGAGAGGCAGATAATCTTTTAGGTGACTATAAATACGGTTGGTTTCCTAAGAAGAAAAATAGGAGAGTTCGTAAAAGTAGAGATATTTAGTTATGGGAGAAAAGACCAAAAGTAGTTTTCGTTTATTTAGGAGCTGGGATTCAATGGAAAAATCAGATCCTGTTTTTTATAAAGGAATGGAGAAGGTTAAGATGAAGAAGAAGGGTAAAACTTATATTAAGGATAATGGAAATAAAAGCTGAAAAGGTTAACATAGATAATGATATAATGATCTTAACATCATATTATAATGATGGAGTATTAGGGTCTATAAGTGTTGAATTAATTAATAATTTAAAGGGAGAATAGATATGTACGATTTTCACATTGGTGGTATTTTGGGCACTTTGCTTGGTATTGTTTTAGCTGGTGCATGTATTTATGGTGGCATTTATTCATTGCGTTCATATTTTGGTGCAAAGAATATTGTTTCAGATTGTCCAGGCAGTAAGGTTCCTAAGTGGCATATGTGGGCCGGCTATAGTATTATTACTGTAGGTTTAGCATTGACTGGCTTTATTGCATATGAGTTAGTTAAATTTTTTGCAAATCCAATTGGTTAATATGTTAACTAAAGTTAAATATATATTATTATATATATGGCAATTACCCCAGAATTTACTGGGGTTATTTTTGTTTGTATGTTATCATAATGTTGAGCGGTTTATGTATCGTGGTAAACATTATCAATATTCTGATAATATAAAAGGTGCTATTAGTCTTGGTGAATATATTGTAACGAGTACAAAGGATAGTAAGACCTTAGATCATGAGTATGGCCATACTGTGCAATCAAGGCGGTGGGGTCCATTGTATTTGTTAAGTATAGGTTTCTTCTCATTAATGGAGGTGTGGTTTGATAGTGATGGTGATTACTATGATGATTGGCCAGAGAATGAGGCAGATAGGTTAGGCGGTGTGAACAGATAGTGTTGATGAGTTGTTGAAAACTTTGTGTTCAATAATTTGTATATTATAAAAATAATACATATCTTTGTATTGTTCAAAGGGTTTAATGGTAGTATGTGAATAGCTACCGTCAGGTTTCTGGGTAACCTTTGTATAAAGCCATAAATACCCAGGTTATTGTACTTTAGCTCAGCGGTAGAGCAATGGACTGTTAATCCATTGGTCCAAGGTTCGAATCCTTGAAGTACAGCAATAAATGGTAATGTAATGAAAATAGACCATATTAGGCATTCTCTCAATACTGGAATTCATGTAGAGGCAGACATTATGTTTAAAATGAAATATATAGATGAATGGATTTATAATTGGAATAAAATATCCATATTAAAAGATCTGTTTAATGTAATATATGTTCATCCAACTATTGGTGAAAAAGAAATATATAATTCATTTGATGAGTTAAAGGCAGATATAGTTTTTTCAATGCTTAATGATATTGATAACATTAAAGAAGAGAGATCTATTTGGTTCACAAGAAAGAAGATAAGGGCTTTCATTAATGAATATTGTTTTGATTTTAAGATAATTATAATTTCAGAAAAATAGTAATTGATCTATGATGTAATGGCAGCATATTAGATTTTGGTTCTAAGTGTTTTGGTTCAAATCCAGATAGATCAACAATATTGACTCATAGCTCAAGTGGTGGAGCGTTTGACTGATATTCAAAAGGGTGATAGTTCGAGTCTATCTGAGTCAACTAAATTTTATTGATATGACTATAAAATGTATTTGTAAGTTTAATGATATATATAAAGATGGTATTAGGGATTTAAATAAAATCTCTTAAGTATGATATTATTGAGGATCATAAGGAGTGCGATCCAAAGATTGTTGTTGTTGAATGTAGGTTAGATTCTGAACCAAAGGAGTTATATAATAATATTGGTAGGTTAGAATTAGAAATTACGATACTTACAGACTTAGATAAGATTAAAATAAGGAAGTATGATTATGATTGGGATATAATAATGCTTCTGGATAGACAAACTAAATTAGATTATACATATGACCAAGGATTTTTTCACGTTGTCAGAAATGACGGAAAGCTCGACTGCTAAACAATATGGTTTAGATAATAAACCTAATGATGTTGAGAGAAACAATATTAACGAGTTAATACAAAATTTATTAAATGGGTTTAGGAAATCATGGGAAGATTGGTGTATTATTAATGGGTCAGGTAATCCAGCAATAAGAGTTTCATCTGGCTTTAGGTCTGAGATGGTTAATAATAAAGTTGGTGGGTCTAAGACAAGTGCTCATAGATTTGGTTCAGCAGCAGATTTAGTTCCGTATAATGGTAACCTAAAATCATTTAGGAAGTTTGCAGAGAATTATTTATCTGATAAGTTGTTTGATCAGTGTATCTTTGAGAACATAGATAATAGTGGTACTCCACAATGGATCCATCTTGGTTATAAGAATGGAGCCGGTCAGCAGAGGTGCGAGTTCCTGGAATATAAGAATGGTAAATATACTAAAATAAATGTTTAATTTAAAATTTGGGAGAATGAAGTTTTTGAAAAATGTATTACCTTGGGCGCTTGGTGTTTGTTTAGCAACTGTATTATACTTTAATTTACATGTGTTGATTGTTTCCATTGCTGCTTTTTTGTTTGGTTATTTTCTTAGGAATAACATCTTTTCATATAAGGTTAATGTTCTTATGAATAAGCTAAATAAGAATGTAGAAGAATATAATAAAACTGTTTCTAATATGCATTTTTTAAGAAATCAATTGGAAGATGCAGCCCACACATATGAACTTAATCTTGGTTTGATTAATCAAGATAAGAACATGCTTATCGAAAGGGTTGATTGGCTTGAAAGTGAGTTAAGGGCAAAAAGCAAGAATGATAACCTTCCTGATAATGTTTTTGAAAACATGCCTACTGAAGCTATCCCAATGAATGTGGAAGAAATAATCCAGGTAGCACCTAAGCCGAAACGTAAGTCAAATAAAAAGAAGCCAGCTTAAAAGAATACATATAAGTCATATATATTTGATCGTATATATGACTACAATAATCATAGTATTAATAAAATTAAATAAATATGATTCTTAGGGAGAAGGAATTAAAAGAGAAGCTATTAGAAGGTGTTAATATAATTGGTGATGTTGTTGGATCAACATTAGGCCCAAAAGGTAAATTGGTATTAATTGATGATAATGGTTTTCCTTACATAACAAAGGATGGTGTTACTATTGCAAAAGCAATGAATCATGAGGATCCAATAATAAATAGTGCTATAGAGTTGATAAAGCAAGTTGCTGATAAGACTGTTAGGGATGCTGGTGACGCTACAACAAGTAGTGTTCTTTTAGCTCAAGCATTAGTTAACTATGCATTGAAATATTGTGACACACAAGAAGAAGACATTAATATGGTTGACTTCTTAAAAGGTTTTGACGAAGCTGTAGAAGATGCCGTAAAAAGAATTAAAAAGATAGCAAGGCCAATAGAGACTATTGAGGATGCTGTTAATGTAGCCAGAATATCAGCTAATGGTGATGAATCTATTAGTTCTTTAATAGGTCAAGCATTAGATGCTGTTGGTCTAAAAGGTAATATTCATGTTGTTAAGAACAGCAGTGGTAAGACATATTTAGAGGTTACTAATGGCTTTAGGTTTGCAAAAGGTATACAGCAATATCAACTATTAGATAAGAGCGGTAAGAGCATTCTTGAAGATGTATATATAGTTATTTACAATGGTGATTTGATGCATTTTAATCCAGTACAGGAAGCTCTACAGAACATATATGAAGAAAAACCTTGTGCTAATGTTTTGTTACTCGCACACACATTTGGCGGTAATGTACTGGACAATTGTATATTAAACAGGAATCAAAACATATTAAATATATATCCAATAGAAGCCCCATCATTTGGTGTCAACAGGAATAACATACTTGAAGACATTTGTATATTAATATCTGAACACGATGATTTACCATCAACAATTATAGAACCAATTATTGGTCATGCTAATAAAGTTATTATAACCAGAGATTCAACTACTATATTCAATGGGTTAGGAGATCATAGGGTCTTTGAAAGAATAGATAAGATTGAAGATCATATTAAAGAGTGTGATGACATTTTTGAGTTGCAAGTACTTAAGGAGAGAGCATCTAACCTTAGACAGAATGTTGCTACTTTATATATAGGTGGATTGACAGATTCAGATATAAATGAAAGGGCAGACAGGATTGAAGACGCTGTATGTGCTGTTAAATCTGCTGTAGAGGAAGGAATAGTCCCTGGTGGTGGCACAACGTATCTAAGAGTTGCTGATTATGTTATTAATAAGGGAGAAGAAAATCGTGGCTACGGTTTTGGTAGGGCATGCATATCTGCAGCATTAGCAGCTCCAATTGTTGAACTTGCTTCAAATTCAGGTTATACTGGCGAGATTAGGTTTGCAGAGATGAAAGATGGTTATGGTGTTAACTTTGTTAATAATGAAATAGTTAACATGTGGGATTCAGGCATTATAGATTCAGCCAAAGCCTGTAGGGTTGCATTTGAAAATGCCGCTGCTGTGGCAAGAGTATTTATAAACATAGATTCATTTGTTAAAACAATTTAATGAAAAAGGACTTTAAAAACGAGATTGTTAGTAGCCAATACAAGAAGTTCATTAATAATGTAATGAATGATACACATTCAGCTTACCTGGCATGGATGAATACATTAGAACTGTTTGACGCCTATGTAGATGAAGTCAAGAGGTGCCTTGATGATAGATCTATAGAGGAGCTACCAAAGGCATAGTTGATAACATGTTGATAAGTTTAGATTAAAATATTTTGATAATTGAAAAATAGTTTTTATCTCTGTATCGTAAATTAATAATAATAAAATATAAATATGGACAATCCGTTTTTAGCACAACTACCATTAAATCCAATGCCTGGGACACAAGTAGGAGACAGTAGGTCATTAAGTACTCACTCTATTCTGTATCCGTTTTTACAGAGGCTTGAAGGATATAAAACAAACCTTAAGGGACATCACTGGCATGGATATAATCACTCTACTCATGTTATGATTGATGAGTTTCTTGGTGAAGTTTCAGAAGCCCAAGACAGTATTGCAGAGGTTGGCATGGATGTATACGGCATAATGATTTTAGGATTTGAAGCTACGCCATCTAAAAACTGGGATATTCTGGCGTTAACAAAAGACATTATTAATGATTTTATCTTCATTAATAAAACTCTTGAAAATGATGATCGTAATCTTGGTTTATTAGATGTTGTTCAAGCGGCTATACACGAACTTAATAAAAAGAGGTACTTAATTACCTTAGCATATAAGGGAGAGTATTAATGTTTTAAAGCCAGATTAGCTCAGTGATAGAGTAGCTGTTTTGTAATCAGCTTGTCGTGGGTTTGAATCCCTCATCTGGCTCTGGAAAGCGGGTTGTAAGAAGTTGGTATCTGAATAGTCTCATAAGCTATTGCGAAAGCCTCGTGGGTTCGAGTCCCTCACCCGCTACAATTAATTAATATTTAAAATTTGGGAGAATGATTAAATCTTTTTATGTTGATAGAATTACTGATGTAGGTTTAAGGATAAATGAACTGGATATCAGTAAGGATGAAATAATTCAGATTGTATATACCGGTAATGAAAAGACACCTTGGGTTGTATTTTATGAAGTAAAGAAATGATAGATATAGATAAAATTAATATTGAAGATATATTTGGGGAGAGGAAGAGACATTATAATTCCTTAAAAGTAGCCTACTGTCCTATTTGTTTTTCATTAAAAATAATGAAGACAACAGAAAATGAAGATTATTGTGATGTCTGTGGTAATGCTTCTATCGAATACACAAGTATTGAAAACTGGATTGAGATAGCAAAGA
>QMCD01003170.1_pt2 | contig 14959 bp, 11 predicted proteins | sample 1821841 | NCBI WGS metagenome assembly QMCD01 (sample SAMN01991225, study PRJNA193472) | Termite gut metagenome, whole genome shotgun sequencing project. | isolation source: worker | host: Macrotermes natalensis | reverse complement strand
ATATTAATGCTATGGACATTCAACAAAAGAAAGAGAAGTGGCGATTTAGGCAATTTTCTCTGGTGATGATACTTTCTTGCGGCACTTGGTCTATGATGAATGCTTTTCAGGCTTCGTACTGGCAATTCTTTATGACTGATGTTTGTCTTATGAGCGCCGCAATAGCTGGCATTTGCTTGACCATTGGGTCAATATTTGAATTGTTATCGTGCTTTTTAACAGGGCCCATGTTGGAGCGAATAAGATTTCCTTGGGGTAGATATAGGTCATGGCTTTTAGTGGCACCACCATTTGTTACTGCATGTTTTTTGCTTATGTTCACAAACTTTGGTTTTGGGGAAATCGTTGCTGCATGTATTATGGTGTTTGGATATAGCATTGCAAACTTTGGTATAAATGCCGGCACAACGCTTCGAAATGTAGCCATATCTATTGGTGGGAAAACTCAAAAACAACGTGCAGTATTATCCACAAAGAAAGGGCAAGGAAGCTCAATAGGAACTTTCGTATTTGGTCTTATAGGGTTTAACTGCATAATGTTTTTTAACAATGGCGATCCTAATCAGCAATTAGGTTATCAAGCTGCAACGCTGATGTTTGGAGCACTGTTCTTCATCAGTCACATAATGCTATTCTCTTTCTTCCCTAAGCAATCTTCGGAAAAGTCAGCAAATATAGAAGGAACCCCTGCCTTATCGCTCAAACAAATGGGGCAAGCGCTCACAGTTTCTTCTTCGTATACCGCCATAATAGTGTCTGATTCGCTAAGATATATTACTAGAGCGGTAATGCTTGGAATCGTGGTTTACTATTTTCAGTATGTATTAAACGACATAGGAGCTTCCACGATATTCTTTTCGGCATCCGGCATAATTGCAATGATCGGATCTTTTTTGGCGGAGATATTGGTTCAAAAAATATCTAAAAAAGCTTTGTATATCACAGGTTATGTCATTATGCTCGTCTGCTTATTTTTGATGTATTTGTTTGGATTAACTACAACCACTTTCATAGTTTTATCAAGCATATGGTTCTTTGGACTGAGCTTTGTCAATTCTGCGCAGATAGGAATGTATGCAGATGGAATCGACGACGCCATCTTAAAGCGAAAAGAAGACTGTCGTGTATGGCTAATGTCGCTTACAACTATCCCTCCAAGAATAGGCAATTTTGGCAGATCTTTAGTGGTTGGTATGGGTCTTGCAATTATCGGATATACTGCTCAAGTAGAGCCCACTGTAGAGGTGATCGAAGGTATCAGGATATTAGCTTTCATAGTTCCGTCAGTATTTATGATCGTTGGACTGTTTGTATTGATTAAGTGGTTTACGGTAAATGATAAAAAGCTGGTTGTTATTCGTGAGGAGTTAATAGCATTAGGGCTAATGCGAGGTCTAAATGATGATGTATTTTCCAGAAATGAAGAACAACTCAAATAAATAATATGGATCAATTTCTAACTGAAGAAAGTGAGAAAAAGTTCGTCGTTTTGATCGTAGATGCTATACAATGTTGCGATGTCTGAAACCGAAAAGAAAAAACTCACAGTAGCCTTACTTTTGGCAATGTTTCTTGCTGCCATCGAAGGCACGATCGTTACACTTGCGATCCCGACGATAGTAAAGGATCTACATGGCTTTGATCTTATCAGCCATGTATTTTCTGTCTACCTGTTAACTGCTTCTATTGCGACACCAATATACGGTAAGCTCAGCGACCTTTATGGGCGAAAAAAAATCCTTCTAACAGGGATCAGCATCTTTTTATTTGGCAGCATGCTTTGTGGTTTTTCGCAGGACATGACTCAGTTGATAGTATTTCGCGCGATCCAAGGAATTGGTGCCGGATCGATATTTACTGTTCCTATGACCATAGTAGGGGATAGCTTTCCTATGGCCGAGCGCGGCAGGATTCAAGGCCTGTTAAGCTCTGTTTGGGGTATTGCCGGCTTGCTCGGACCATTTCTGGGTGGGGTCTTAATAGACCTGTTTTCGTGGCACTGGATATTTTTTATCAACATCCCATTTGGCATTCTCACCCTGTATATAATCCAAACCAGCTTTAACGAATCCTTTATACGCCACCCCCATAAAATAGATTTTCTGGGCATTATTTTACTCACTGCATCGATGATGGCATTTCTTAGTATCTTCATGCTTAACTCCCAGCAATCCAATTACATAACCTGGCAAAATATTGCGTTTTTGGTTACATCGGTAGTTTTAATACTTCTGTTTGTTCTGGTTGAGAAACGCGTTAGCGACCCATTGGTTCCTTTGGATGTGTTAAGTCGCTCCAGCGCATTGGTAAATATTGTTTCTTTCCTCTTTACGGCTGCTCTATTTGGCGTGGACGTATACTTGCCTATTTATCTGCAAAATGTTTATGGGCTCAGCCCGTTTTTAGCCGGACTCACAATACTGCCAATGACACTTTCGTGGATATTGATTTCGTTTCCTTTAGGCAAACTAATCATCAGGTTTGGCATAAAAAGAGTAACGTTGCTTAGTCTTTTGGCGACAGTAAGCGGCTTATTCCCTATTCTTGTTTTTAGCGAACACAGCTCGATATTCTTTTTGCTGGTTGCCATTCTCTGGCTTGGCGTTGGCTTTGGTTCTGCAAACAATTCACAAACCATGTTCATACAAGATTCCGTCGGATATGAGAAGCGTGGAGCAGCAGTTGGGCTAAACTCACTTGTTAGAAGCATCGGGCAAACAATAGGAATAAGCATATTTGGTGCTGCATTTAACTTTAGTATCATCCAAGGATTTGCAAAAAGTGGTATTGAACAATATGATCTCAGCAGTATTTATGATATTTCGTCATATGCTGATGGAGTGCAATGGAGCCAGATCGTCACCGTAATAAACGATTCAATCCATGCTATTGCTTTTATTTTGATCGGACTTATCATTACAAGTATTGTAGTTGCTATATTTTTACCACGTGCAAAAAAAGTGGAAATACCTCATAATTCTATATAATATTTTATAGTTTAAGCGCACTGCATATGTTGTAAGCCAAGTTTAGGGAGAAGATATGGATAACCTGACCTTATATTACTCACCGTTTTGTCCGTTCAGCCAAAAGGTACTTCGCTACATGGAAAACAACAACATAACTCTCGAGATGAAGGATACAAACGATCCTGAAAATCGAGGCAAGCTTGTTGAAGTGGGTGGCAAATACCAAGTACCTTGTCTTTTCATAAATGGAAAGCCCCTGTATGAAAGTGATGACATTATTGAGTATTTGGGGCAAAACGCAAAATAGCATCATGTTTAACTGAATACAATAGCTGCAATTGTCATTTTGAGCCTTGCTTGAGACTAGTTAACCTTGCAAAAAGCTAAAGGTTAACTTAAGGTTTATGTGATGTTATTTGCTTGCACGATTTCAATTTGGGAATAATTTATTGAGGTGATTTAATGACCGATTCATTTATGAAAGATTTTGACGAATCGACTCCAAGTAAACCTGCGACTGATGATACTATGCAGTCGCTTGATGCTTTTATTGAAGATAACAAGAAATCTGTAACACCGGATATATTCTCTGCGCCTGCCGGGCAAACAGCTGAGTTGCAAAATAATGATTCTGCAACACCTATTTCTCAACCGGCAAAACAGCAGTCAGCATATTCTCTTAATAGTTCCGGTCAATCAGTCAAACAAACAACTAATCCAGGATATTTTCAACATGTGCCGATCCAACATGAGGTTGCAAAAGCAGCTACAGTAAACGAATCTGCGGAAGATATAAGTGTTGAGCAGTTGCTTCAGGTACATAAACCGGTGCAAAGCGAACCTGCACAAGCTCAAAGTGCTTACACGCAAAACCAATATCAAACCAGAGCGCATGCTTTTGTCACGGCAGAGACTCCTGCAACGCGGGAACAAACATCAACTGCACCTGAAGCCACAGTAACTCACGCACACAAGCCTGCCGTATCAGAAGCTCCCACAACGCATCGCAGCGCAGTTCAACATGCTCCCATTCATCAGCAACAGGTTTCGGATTATCCGCTGCCCACCCAGCATATGTATAACCCATATTCTCAACAGGTATCGCATTCTTATCAGCCGCAAAGTGGTGCAGATCCGAGCAATTATCAACCATTAACTGCTCAGAGTTCTTATGGTCAACATGGACACAATAGCGCTTATAGCGCGCGTGAAAAGATTAGTGAACAATGGCAGGCTCCGGAACACGCTGCAACGAGTAGCTCGCAACCAAAAGAAAAGAAACAATCTAAAGTTGGACTGTTGTTGGTAGGTATAACAGGTCCTATTATCGGAGCCTTGGTTACCTGTGCAATACTTCTATTTGTTGTAGACATATTTGGCATTTCATCACTTCAACAAACCACGACACCTGTGGCTAATAGCTCCGGCACCACCTCTCCCACAAGCATAACGATCAGCCCGACAAAAGAAGATACAACGCTTGCAGAGTCTGTTGCCGCAAAGGTTTTGCCTTCTGTTGTTAACATAGACGTGTATGCTGCTGTAAGCGATCCATATGGTGGCATGTTTGGCGACAGCTTACCCAGAAACAACTCGTCAAATAGCGATGAACTACAAGAGTATGGCTTGGGATCCGGTGTAGTTATTAGCGCAGACGGTTATATTTTAACCAACTATCACGTACTTGAAAACGGACAAGAATTCCTTGTACGATTTGATCAAGATACGCAGTACAAGGCCACAATAGTTGGCTTTGATGAGTCTTCTGACCTGGCGGTTTTGAAGGTGGATGCTACCGGACTTACTCCGATCGACAAAGGTGACTCTGATGCCGTTAATGTTGGTGAATGGGTCATGGCACTAGGCAGTCCTTTTGGTCTGGAAAAATCTGTGACCACAGGAATCGTATCTGCTACTTTGCGCTCTACAACCATGGAGTCAACCAACGGCGTAAACATCTATGCGAATATGATCCAAATTGACGCTGCTATAAATCCCGGAAACTCCGGTGGTGCTCTTGTTGATTCTGAGGGTAAGCTTATTGGCATAAATACGCTAATTCGCTCAGACTCAGGAAACTCATCCGGAGTAGGGTTTGCGATTCCCAGTAAGTATGCGATGAACATTGCAGAACAGATTATGCAAGGTAAAGAAGTAGAGCATGCGTATCTTGGTGTTCAACTCAGAAACGCTAATACGTCGGCTTCAACAGGAACCAATAGTGAGGTACAAACCGGCGCATACATAGGCGTGGTTGTAGCAGGTTCACCCGCAGAGCAAGCAGGTCTAAAAGAGGGCGATATCGTAACAAAGTTTGGTGATTCGAAAGTTTACTCAGCTGCTGAGCTGATGATAGGTGTACGTGGGCATATGGTTGGCGACAAGGTAACGGTTGAATACATCCGTGACGGAAATACCAACACCACCGAGATCACGCTGGGTTCAGATAAAGATGCTAGTTAATACATCATTTGGCAGAAGATATAAGGATTTTCTTTAAAAATTTTAAAACCCCTTATTTCATAGTAAGGGGTTTTAGGGTACAATCCTTTTTCGACGTTTGGGCCCATAGCTCAACGGTGGAGCAGGGGACTCATAATCCCTTGGTTGCAGGTTCGAATCCTGCTGGGCCCACCATGTTATTCAACGTTTACGATTGAAATTTGGCTTATATACAGGTTTTCCTTGCCAAATCTACATGTAAACCGTACAATCATCTTGTATTTATCTCAGAAAGAAGGAGTTTTACTATGGCATTGCCTCAACTGACTGCAGAACAACGTGCTGAAGCCCTAAAGAAAGCTGCTGCAGCAAGAAGCGCACGCGCAGCAATTCGCGAGAAGGTAAAGAGTGGTGAGCTGACATTTGCAGCCGTACTCGCTAAAGCAGGAGATCCTGTGGTCGACAAGATCAAAGTGGTAACTTTAATTGAGTCGTTGCCCGGTTATGGCAAAGCAAAGGCAGCAAAGCTGCTCGCCGAGCTAGACATATCCGATACACGTCGTGTCAAGGGACTAGGGGAGAAGCAGAAAGCAGCTCTATTAGAGCGTCTGGGATAAGACTGAATGTCCGGAAACCTATTCATCGTTTCCGGCCCGTCTGGAGCTGGCAAAGGTGCGCTATTAAATAAGATAATGCATCGATTGGGTTCGAGCTGGCTTTCAGTCTCTGCAACTACCAGAACCCCCCGAAACAACGAACAAGATGGGGTTCATTATTATTTTGTCAAGTTTGATGAACTCTTAGCCGTGGACGATTTGCTCGAATGGGCAAACGTCCACGGTAATCGTTATGGGACTATTCGATCGAACGTAGTTAATCGTTTGAGGCAAGGAACAAACGTGATACTCGAGATAGATCCCCAAGGTGCCTTTCAGGTAAAAGAAAAGATGCCTGAAGCGATATTAGTTTTTATTGCGCCACCTTCATTGGAAGTTCTGGAAGAGCGATTGAGAGGACGCGGCACAGAGGATGAGACCTCTATGAAGCGCAGGCTGGTCAATGCAGTAGGGGAGATGGAGTACGCAAGCAGCTATGACAAAGTTATTGTAAACGACGATCTTGACACAGCTGCCGAGGAATTGTTTGAACTGATCTCGAAATGAGGAACGTGCATGTCACTTATGCAACCGCCAATAGATGATCTGTTGGAAAAATCAAATAACGATAAATACCTGCTATGCGCAATCGCTTCAGAGCGCGCTCGCGACATCAACGATATGATGCGTGGTCAGCGCGACCGCGCAATCGCTTTGCAATCTGCTACTCAAATTGCTCAACTTGCCGGACGGAAACCTCTTTCACTTGCTATGGAGGAAATAAACCGCAACGAAGTAGGCTTTGACGATCAGCAGTTTACAAACGATGAGTCTAAATAACAACCTTAATTTTATTTGCTTGGTTCACTATCACGAGGTGGGCTTAAAAGGTCGCAATCGCTCTTCTTTTGAGCGTCAACTAAAGCAAAACATTGAACACAAACTGGCAGCGTTTTCTAATGTTTTTGTTAAGCGAATATCCGGTCGACTTTTAGTTGAAGTGAACTCATGGGAAGATACTGCAGAAGTTGCCGATAGAATATCTCGTCTTCCCGGTGTGGTGCGCGTATCTTGCGGAGTAAAACTCAAGCAAGATATAAACGCTATTCAAAATGCTTCGTTGTGGATACTTGAGCAATGCGAGCCATACGAGAGCTTTAAAGTTGATGCCAGACGCGCAAACACATCATTTGAGATAGATAGCATGACTATAAATCAAATAGTTGGCGCTTGGCTGTGTGAGAAGCTTCCAAATAAAAAAGTGAAAATGAAAGATCCTGACGCGCGCCTTCATGTTGAGATGGTCGAGGGCTCGGCATTTGTCTACGCCAAGACCGTTAAAGGCGTTGGCGGACTTCCTGTTGGTACTGCCGGAAGTGTTGTTTCCTTGTTGTCTGCCGGGCTTGACTCTCCGGTGGCTACATGGCGTTTGATCAAGCGAGGCGCATACGTCACCGCTCTACACTTCTCAGGGCGTCCAGAAGCCGCTGATACCTCTGAACATCTGGTAAATGACATAGTAATCGTTTTGAATCTTTGCGGAGGCGTAAATAGGCTCTGTGTTGTTCCTTTTGGAGAGTTTCAACGGCGAATTGCCGCGATTGTTCCTTCAGAGCTACGAGTGATATTTTATCGACGGCTGATGATCGCTGTTGCTAACCGAGTGGCTATTAGGTTTAATGCGAGAGCTCTGGTGACCGGTGAATCGCTTGGTCAAGTTGCTTCGCAGACTTTAGACAACATATTTGTAGTTGATTCTGTGGCTGAGTATCCTATTCTCAGGCCACTTATCGGCACCGATAAGTTGGAGATAATTGCCGAAGCAGAGCGCTTGGGTACCTATGAAATATCTTCACAAAGCCACGAAGACTGCTGTACGTTATTCATGCCCAGAAACCCCGAAACACATGCAAGACCAAATGCAGTAGAGGCAATCTGGCAAGATCTTCCAATAGACGTTTGGCTTGACGAGATCGATACACTAATTGAGGTTACTGAGTTTGAGTGACAAGATTTCTATGCGTGTTCAGTAATTATTCAGAGCTCGTTTTGTAAAAATTCCAATATACGTTGTTAGCATACAACTCTTAAAACTACTATTTAAGGAGTTTTGATGAAGGGTTGTTTTAACTACACAGATGAAGCTACAAGCTGGCAAGGCGATAAGAGTAAAAACCCCAAGTCTATAAGGATGATAGTGATTATCGGCTTTGTAGCCCTCATTGCATTGTTAATCTTTTTTGTGTGGCCCAAGTTGAGCAGTGATAACTTTTCTGTAGAGACCGCACAGGCAACAACAAATGTAGAAGTTGAAAATAACGTGGATGCAAAAGCAGCTATCCCACAAACAAATGTAACAAATCACGCAATAACAAACGATGAGACTGCTGATCTGAAAATTGTTGTTTATATAACCGGTGCTATAAAAACCTGCGGTGTCTTTGAGCTGGCATCAAATGCTCGGATAAACGATTTGATCATAGCGGCCGGCGGACTTGGTGAAAACGCAGCCATCAACTATATAAACTTGGCTTCAAATCTACAAGACGGAACTCATGTTCATATTCCTACTTTAGATGAAGTCGCTTCAGGAGAGGCAAATCGTATTGCCCAGTCCGGTGCAAGTGGACAAAAAGAATCAGGAGTCAACACATCATCAGAATTTGTGCAAAACCAGGCAAAAGTAAATATAAACACTTCTGGGGTAGAAGAACTCAAAACGCTAACAGGAATTGGAGAGGCTACAGCTAAAAAGATTATTGAGTATCGTGAGAAACATGGAGATTTTAAGAGCACCGAAGAGCTTAAAGATGTTTCCGGCATAGGAGATAAGAAATTCGAAAGCCTTGCTGACATGATCTGTGTATGAAAAACGAGACTATCAATGAGACTAACGAGGTAATTCGTCCGGCCTTACCCATACTATTGTTACCTATCGCAGCACTTTGGGCAGGATTATTTTTTGCTCAAACAGCAGTTTGGAATAGTGCGGAGCCACTTTTAATGTGCCTATTTATTCCATTGTCAATAGCAATAATAATTGGTGGACGATGCAATAAGAGATATCCTCAAGTAACGCAAGCAATCGTGATGTCATTATTAGCGTTGATAGCAGGTGTTGTTTTAGGGTTATTACATTGGTCTACCATGAGCGATGCTAAAGAGCATGTAAAACAGCTTGTAGAACAAAATAGTAATAAGGCTTTTGCGTTTATCGTCGAAGAAGATCCGTCAAAAGGAGCGATATCGGCAGTTTCGTTGGCAACAATAAGCCTTGACAACAATATGCGTGCAAGGGTCAGGATACTTTGGGGGCAAGACCAAGAGCCACTTAGCCTTGGCGCAAAGTTTACTGCAAAAGTCAGATTTAAGCCACTTACATCACATCAAGAGTTTCTGCATCAAAAAGGGGTTATAGGTTCTGTAACCCTTGAAAGTATTCAACCATATCGAGGGGTAAATACGCTACAGGATGCCATCTACACCTTTCGCAATAAGAATATATCCTTGTTGTCACGTTTTGATACAGACGGCTCTGCTTTACTAAAAGGTGTTTTGCTGGGGGAGACATCTCAACTGGATAATTCCGAAGCTGGTCGCGCTTATAAAACAAGTGGATTATCACATTTAGTTGCAGTGTCCGGTGGTCATTTGGTCATCATAGCGGCGTTGTTGATGTACCTGCTTAGAAAACTCGCTTTAAAAAGATGGCTTGAGATCACTATTATAACTCTGTTCTTAGTTGCTTTTGTTGTATTGACCGGGCTTCAGCCTTCAGCAATTCGCGCTACAGTTATGGTGTTCATATCCAGTATTGGTCCTTTGCTCGGACGCAGAACACATATACCATCAGCGCTGTCTGCTGCCGCAATAGTAATGCTTGCTTTGCAGCCGCCAACTGCATTTTCCATCGGTTTTTGGCTTTCTGTTTTTGCAGTTTTTGGTTTAACAATCTTTTGTCCATTGATTTTTGGTTATCTGGCTCTTGCTTTACCAAAAAAGTTAACAGACCACAAAAAACTCGCAAACTTGTTCAAAAGTGGATTTATTAATCCACTGGCTATGACTATAACGGCTCAGCTGGCAACAGTTTCTATTACAGCACCGATATTTGCAACGCTTTCGCTTATCAGTCCCCTGGCGAATGTCTTAGTAACTCCTTTCATAACTGTGCTTGTGGCGGTAGGTGTTGTACTTTTATGTATAATGCCGCTTTTAGGCACGCTTGCAGACCCATTAATATTTGCACTTTGTACGGTAGCTGATGTTTCTGTGTATATTGCCGGGTGGTGTGCTTCACTGCCATATGCTTGCTTGCCAATGGCCTTAGAATTGGCTCCGAGTATTCTAGTTATGCTGATAATTGCTACAGTTTTTTACGTTGCTTGGCCAAAGCCATCGCGAATTAAGCTTAAAGTGATATCAATGATCACTTGTATGGCTGTTATTTTCATGATTTCCACAGTGTATTTTCCGATGCGACCTCAAGTTATCATGTTAAATGTAGGGCAAGGAGATTCGATCTTGATAAGGGAGAACTCAACAAATGTTTTAGTAGATACCGGCAAAAGTGATTCAGCTCTTTTAGAGGCGTTAGCAAGGCAACGTGTATTAAAGATCGATGCCATCATTGTTACACATCTGGATGAAGATCATTGTGGAGCTCTTGGAGCTTTAATTGGAACGATACCAATAGGCAATGTGTATTTTGCTGAGGGACTAAATGACAGCAGAGGCGATGAGGAAGTGTTTAACGTAGCAGAGCAATTAATTGGCAAGGCGACCGGACAACTTTCTTGTGGTGACAGCATAAAGATTGGCAAGCACATCTCGCTTAAAATGCTTTGGCCGCAAAAAGCAATATCAGAAGGCGGAAACAACGAAAGTATCTGTCTTGAATTACTATACGATCATGAAAAAGACGGTGTTTCTGATACAAGCATGTTACTCACAGGAGATTTAGAGCATCGCGAGTTAGAAGTGATTCAAAAAACAATGCCTGATGCAAAATATGACATACTAAAAGTTGGTCATCATGGGTCAAGGAATTCCTTGTCAGACTTTTTAGTGAGAGAGATGGAGTGTAAGATCGCATTAATCGGTGTGGGAGAAAATAATTCTTATGGCCATCCAGCCGCAGATACATTGGATGTCTTGGATGATCTGAATGTAAGGATATTTAGAACCGATCAAAACGGAAACATTACTCTGCATTTTCAAAAAAATGATCTTCAGGTTTACTGTGATAACATAACAGATTAACTTATTTGTATGTAAAAGTTTGTGAGGCAAAAATGACCGAAAGACCATTGCTGGGGATTTATCTTTTCAATGGAGATGACAGTTTAAAACAAGAAATGCTTGTCGATAGACTTAAAAAACGTATCGAAGCAATAGATGAGAGTATGATGAATATTCAAGTAATCTTTGAAAAAGATATTCAAAGTACTGCTCATCTGGTTGATGTTTTAAACACTATACCTTTTGGCTCACCGCTTCGCCTTGTGATTCTCAAAGAAGTTGATTCATGGAAAAAGCCTTTGCTGGAAACTCTAACAGACTACGCAAGCTCGCCATCGCAGATGACAGTTTTGGCAATGACTGCGAAAAAACTGGCTCGAAACACTCGCCTATATAAAGGATTAGAGAAGTACAACCCTCAATCGATCATAGATTGCAGCCAAAAAAAGCGTTTTGAACTGCCACAGTTGATACGCGGGATTGCACAAGGTGAGGGAGTGGATATCGGCTCGGCCGCTGCCAATGCTCTTATCGATAGAGTAGGCACGTCTACCGTAGCATTAAGCACAGAGACTAAAAAACTGGCAGCGATCAAAAAGAGCTCAAACGAGAAAACGATCTCAGAAGATGATGTTAACTTTCACGTAGTAAGAATTGTAGAGCCAAAGTCTTGGGATCTTACAAATGCTTTAGCAATGCGTGATCTTTCTCTTTGCTTGAAGCTATCAAGCAGAATGACCGGATTTACGGAAGTTGGCTTATTTGCAATATGTGTGACCAGGATCCGGGAAATTCTCACCGCACAAACTCTGAAAAGTAGACGCATGCCAATCGCGCAGGGTATGGGCAAGCAGGATTGGCAGATACGAGAAATCGTGAAAGGTGCAGAGCTCTACAAAAAAGAAGAGCTGTTAAAGCTTTTGGAGGTTGCACCGGCAGTAGAAAAGCAGATGAAATCCGGTAGTGATCCCAAGCAACTATTAGAAAAGTGGATCATTGAAGCTTGCAGCGGCAAAGTTTGTAGTACCGGGGCATGAAACAACTGCCGCCTTTATAGGGCGGCAGGTTAAGACACGCTAAAAAATCTACAATTCCTTAGGTAGCCAGACTTTTCGGACACCGCGTGGTGTTTCCTAAGCAGAATTATTTCTCTAAAGCAGCTACGCTGTTTGCGAGTTTAGAAATTCCCGATTTGCGATTTGCGGCTTGATTTTTATGGATAACGCCTTTAGAAACGGCTTTATCGAGCAAGCGGCTTGCAGCCTGGGCTTTTTCTTGTGCAGTAGCGCCGTCACCGGCAGCTACAGCGTCTTGGACTGCGCGAGTTGCGGTCTTTAGCTCACTTTTGATAGCGCGATTGCGCAAACGAGCTTTTTCGTTGGTCTTATTGCGCTTCTTTTGACTTTTGATGTTTGCCACTTAAAAGTTCCTTTCGATTTACATTGTCATTCGTCGCAGTGGGGCTTTGACGAACCGAAGAATTGTACCACAGATTTTACATCTTCTCAGCAATAACTGAGTGAACTAGTTGAACACAATTGGGAGCATCGGTGCTGTATCTGGCGTTAATGCTGTCTGCCCAACGTTTAGTGACCACCGCTCCGCCAACGGCTACTGCCTTGCCGGGTGCAAAGTTAAACTCGGGAAGTTCAAGATAAACCTGTTCTACAATAGATTTCATATTTGGTAAGGTAGTTGTCATTAGCGCAGAAAGACAGATCACATCGACCTGTTCATTTTTTGCCAGCGCAATTATTTCTTCTGCACCTACGTCTACACCAAGATCAAAAACTTTATAACCCTGGCTTTCCAGTAAGGCAATACAGATGTCTTTACCTATGGAGTGAACATCGCCTTTGACTGTGCAGAAAATAACTTTTCCTGCAAATTGGTCTTCATCAGTCTCAGGAAGATGGTCTTTTATGCGCTCGACGGCAACCTTCATAGCACCGGCCGATAACATCATTTGCGGAAGAAAAGCTTTTCCCTTAGCAAAATCGTCACCTAATTCTTGCATAGTGGGTGTCAGCAACGAGTCCACTATGCTATCAGCGGCGCGTCCATCTTCTACGATCTTGTCAACAAGATCTGTGATGGAGTCTTTGTCACCCCTAAGCACAGCCTGCTTTAAAAGCGCTTCGGGGGATTTTACGATATCTGTATTAACGTGAATATTGGATGTATCTTTATCTTCTACGATACCTTGTTTTACTCTATCCATAACTGAGTCAAAGGTTGTGCGCCACAGATTAAGCGCGTGATCGTATGAATCTGCAAAATTGTCAGCAGTAGTTTCAGCCTTTGAGGCATTTGTGACATTTATTGACTCAGCGATGACCGGATCATTTGGATTAGCTATCGCTGCGCTGAGACCGGCGGCGATGGCGGCGGTGATAAAAGCTGCATTAAGAGTTGGTCTATCCGGCAAACCATGACTTACATTTGAGACACCCAAAACTGTATGTAACCCCATCTTGGTAAGCTCATGCACGCCTGCAAGCGTTATCTCCGGTGCCTCGGGGTCACTTGCGCCGGCCATTGTTAAGACATCAAAGATAAGATCACAATCGTTTATCCCATACTCTTTGGCTGCATCGCGAATGCGTTTTGCAATTTCTAAGCGTCCATCTACGGTGTCCGGGATACCTTTTTCATCAAGTGTAAGTGCTATTACAGCTGCGCCATATTTTTTGGCAAGTGGAAATACATTTTTTATGCTGTCCGGATCGCCATTTACAGAATTGATCAAAGTTTTGCCCGGATATATTCGCAGAGCTTTTTCCAAAGCCATATAGTCTGTTGTGTCCATTACCAGTGGGCTACTTACAACACCTTGAAGTGCTTTAACGGCAGCCGGTAATGCTGTGGTGGCATCGACCATAGGCGCCCCAACATTAACATCGATCAGTGTTGCTCCACATGACTCTTGTGATTGCCCATACTCAAGCACGATAGACATTTGCCCGCGCTCTAATTCTGCTGCAAGGGCAGGTTTGCCTGTCGGATTAACCCTCTCACCGATTATTTGTGTAGGTTGTTCTTTTCCTAAGCATACGCAAGATATAGGCGATGCCAACGTAAGCGTGTTGCTTGTTAGCGAGGAAATACTTACGGAACTCTTGTTGTTAACTTTCTCATCCGCACTTCTAAGAGTGTGCCTCTTTTTGACATCCAGATCTCCGATAGTGCCATATATTGCTCCGGTGAATGCCGGAGTTGACCCACAACATGATCCGATGAACTGTACACCGATGTTTCGCAATGTAGTTGATGCAAAAGCAAACTCATCGGCTGTACCGTCGAAACGAGTATTGCCGTGATCGTCAAGAATAGGCAGTCCGGCGTTTGCTTGGATTATCAACGGAAGCGATGTGGCTTTTGCCATACGCTCTATCAAAGGTGTTAGCTGATCGATGCCAAGTCCGCAGTTCATGCCTACAACACTTGCTCCACATGCTTCGAGGATCACTGCCGCTGCTTCCGGGCTCGTGCCACTGAGCTCCATATGGCCATTAGCATCAAAAGTACAACTAACAATAATTGGAATGTCTGTAATTGATTTAACAGCTAAAAGGGCACATCTTGCGTCCGCAATATCTACCATTGTTTCAATTAAAATAGCATCCGGATCTTCCGATAAAAGCGCGAGTGCTTGCTCTCGGTATTGATCAAAAACTTCTTCAAAAGTTGCACTACCCATGGGTTCTAAAA
>QMCD01005300.1_pt1 | contig 14960 bp, 10 predicted proteins | sample 1821841 | NCBI WGS metagenome assembly QMCD01 (sample SAMN01991225, study PRJNA193472) | Termite gut metagenome, whole genome shotgun sequencing project. | isolation source: worker | host: Macrotermes natalensis | reverse complement strand
TACAAACCTTGCAAACCGCAACACCATTGGCAGCGGCTTAGACGAGATTGAAGGGAGAGATAAGGCGGAGATTAAATTTCAGATGCGGATTAAATTTTGAATTAATCAAATTTTTTGTATCTTTGCAAAAAATCCATTCATGTGCCCTAAAATATCCGTTGTGATGCCTGCGTATAATGCAGAGCGCTATATCGCACAAGCGTTTGAAAGCCTCATCAATCAAACGTTTGAGGATTGGGAGTGCCTTGTTGTTGACGATGCTTCTACGGATGGAACGTTGCAAATTATCAAAACCTACGCCACTCGCGAGCCGCGTATCAAGTATCAAATAAGAACCGAAAACTCCGGTTCGGCAAAAATTCCACGAGATATTGCTATTGCTATGGCAAATAGCGATTGGATTTTATCATTGGATGCTGATGATTATTTCGCACCGGATACGCTTGAAAAATTATGGTTAAGGCAAGCGGAGACTTGTGTTGATGCGGTTTTGCTAAAACTTGTACGGGTTGATGAAAATGGTAATTTACAAATGGACAAACACCATGCCACAATTCCGTCAAAAGACTTCAATTTTTCTCAAATTTTAACAGGTTTAGAGGCGGCAAAATTAACAATCGGCAAATGGACAATTGCCGGTAATGGCTTGTTTCATAAAAGATTGTTTGTGAGTCGTCGCCCAATTAGAAACTACATGAATGCCGACGAATACGATACTCGCCAAAAGTTGATTGCTGCGAAGACTGTCGCATTTTCCGATGCGCATTATTATTATCGCAAAGTAACAAGTTCGATTACGCAGGCATTCGGTACAAAATTGTTCGACACTTTATACGTCAATAAATTGCTTTTGGAGTTGATTGAAGAAATGTATGTTGCTACTGATGATGTTGTGAAAACCATGCGTTTACAACGGTTTTACGACATTGTTGACAAATGGCTTGCTTTGGTTCGTAAATCCAAAAAATTGTCTTGCGACGAACGAACAAACATGCGTAAATTAATTAACGAAAATTATAACGATATGAAGGCTGTTTACAAACCGGCATTTAGACGGATCTTTATAGTGGGCAGGCATATTTTCCGAAAAATAATTTCAGTTATGTTCGTGTAAGAGTGTCGCACATCGATATCCTTATTAATTTTCTACAATCTCTTCCGCACGACGAATCGCCGATGAGATTTCACCATGAATATTTTCAGCTCCGACAAAGTCGTATAGGCCGTCTGCTTTGATGGATTCCATGACTTTTTCGTTAACTCCGGAAAGGATAACCGTGATTTTATCTGTTTTGCTTATTCTTACGAAATTGCGCAAATTCCGTAAGCCGGTACTATCCATAAACGGCACTCTTCTCATGCGAATGACGCGGACTTTCGGTTTCTTTTCAACATCTCTGGCGACTTCGTCAAATTTATTGGCAATACCGAAAAAGAACGGTCCGTTAATTTCGAAAACATCAACGCCTTTCGGAATGATTAAATCTTTTTCGCCATGCCATTCGGCTTCGCCATCTTCCGCATGAATACTGTTCTTAACCATACTGATTTCAGTGCTTTTCGACACCCGTCGAACGAATAAAAACAAGGCTAATAAAAGTCCGACTTCAATGGCAATCGTTAAATCAAAGAATACGGTTAGTAAAAATGTCGCTACTAAAACAGCGGCTTCCGATTTTGAATTTCGCATCAAGATATTCCGAAACGACCGCCATTCGCACATTTGATAAGATACAACAACTAAAATTCCGGCTAAGCAACTCATTGGAATTAGTTGTGCCCATTGCCACGCAAAAAGAAAAATAACGAGTAAGGTTAATGCGTGAAATATCCCTGCAACCGGTGTTCGTCCGCCGTTTTTGATGTTGGTCATGGTGCGTGCAATCACGCCTGTAGCGGGCAATCCGCCAAAAAGCGGAACGATGAGATTGGTGATGCCGGTCGAAATTAACTCGGTATTTGAACGGTGATTTCCTCCAATCACCCCATCGGAAACTAAGGCTGACAACAACGATTCAATGGCAACCACCATGGCGATTGTGAATGCGTATGGCAGCAACGCCTGAATCATCGAGAAACTCAGATTCGGCAGTTGTGGTGCCGGTAATGCGGCTTTTGCGGAAGCGTAATCCTGAATGGTTTCTACCGGAAGGTGAAATATGGAAACCACCAATGTGCCGAGAATAATTGCAATTAATGACCCCGGAATAACTTTATTGATTTTACTCCAAAAAAACGTGATGAGCGTTGAACCAACGGCGATAATAGTCGTGTAGGGATTTATATTTGTGAAATTTGCAATATACATTTCCCATTTTTCGTGAAAAGAAGCCGGAATATTAAGCAGTCCCAATCCGAAAAAGTCGCTGATTTGCGTTGAAAAAATAATCACGGCAATACCACTTGTAAACCCAACAACAACGGGGTATGGAATGAATTTGATAATATCGCCCAACTTCAATAAGCCAAGCACGATTAAAATCAATCCGGCCATGATTGTCGCGGTGTAAAGTCCGGTGGTTCCGTATTGTGCGATAACAGCGGCAACAATCACGATGAACGAACCTGTTGGTCCACCGATTTGCACCTTGCTTCCACCTAAAAATGAGATGAAAAAACCGCCTACAATCGCTGTAATCAAACCTTGTTCCATGGTCAATCCCGAAGCAATTCCGAAAGCAATAGCCAACGGCAAAGCCACAATTCCGACAATCAATCCCGCTACCATATCTTTCACAAACTGTTGACGGGTATAGGTTTTTAGCGTTGTGAGAATTTTCGGATAGAAAATATCATTTTGTAACTTCATGGAATATGTGTTCGATGTTGTTCACATCTTTCTTTAATGAGTCAATAACTAAATTTCCTTTGTGGATAATCAAGACACGGTCGCAAAGAGCGTCCACTTCCTGCATGATGTGCGTGGATAACAAAACTGTTTTTTCTTTGCCCAATTCGAGAATGAGTTGGCGAATTTCCAGCAATTGATTGGGGTCTAAACCTGTTGTGGGTTCGTCTAAAATCAATACTTGCGGTTGGTGAACCAATGCGGCGGCTAATCCTACGCGTTGGCGGTAACCTTTGCTTAATTGACCAATGGTTTTATGGGCTTCGGAGGTAAGTAATGTTTTTTTGATAATGTCCTCAACAGCAGATTTGATGCCGTTTTCCGGAAGGTATAACGCAGCAGAAAACGCCAAATATTCCCGAACATACATATCTAAATACAACGGATTATTTTCCGGCAAATACCCGATATGTTTTCGAACATTCAACGGTTGTTTTTTCACCGAAAATTCATTCACTAATGCAGAGCCTTCATCAGCCGGCAAGTAAGTGGTCAGAATTTTCATCAATGTGGATTTTCCCGCACCGTTTGGGCCGAGCAATCCTACAATCTGTCCTTTCGGAATTTCGAAAGAAACATCGTTGAGCGCTTTTTGTGCGCCATAAAATTTGGTTAAATGGTTTGCAACGATAGACATTTTCTTTAAATTTTCTTTCGTTTAATCGGCATGGTCATACATCTGCAACCGCCACCGCCTCTTGCTAATTCCGAGCCCGGAATGGTGATAACCACTTTTTTTTCTTTGAAAAAATCAACGTTGCCATTGATAATATCCGTTGACGGAATCACGTTATATCCCGCTTTATTCAAGGCTTCGATGGTGTGGCGGTTTCGTCCGTAGCCGATGATTTTTCCCGGCGCTAAACTGAAAAAATTCGCCCCGCTATGCCATTGTTCCCGAATGGGGATAAATTCGTCCGTGCTGCCTCCACAGAGAATAGGAGACAGGTCTAAACCGGCGTGTTTCAAGGCCGTAAGGAGATTAGGCTCATCGTAATAGTGAACGTTTTTACCATCAACAATGGTGCGCAAAGTGTGATAGTTTGTATGACCTAAAATCAGAGGTGCGTAAACCATGCATTCGTCGTGATTTAACATGGTAAACACCATATCCAAGTGAATAAACGAAGCCGGTTCTGTCGGTAATTCAAAGGTGATGAGCTGGAATTTCGGCATAATTTCGCTTTGCGCATCAATGAAAGCTTGTACGCCGGCAATATTGGTTCGTGGATGAATACCCAGCAAAAACAGGTCTTCCCGAATAATATGCAAATCTCCACCTTCGATAGTAGCCGCTCTGTTTTGTTGTTTCAAAGCGAATGTTTCCACGTGATTGAAAATTGGATGATGATTGTAAATAACATTCATCAAAATCGCTTCCCGCTGGCGAATCGGATAATTCATATCCGCCACCAAAATGCGATTATTTACAGTAATAGACGGGTCGCGAGTGAAAAACAAATTGTAAAGCGGTTTGTGCGCAAAACGTTGTTCGGATTTAATTTGTAATTCGGTATATTGAACGCCTTCAACGATATTCTTGGATAATTGTTCGGCCGTCCGTGATTCGAAATATTCTTGTAATCCGCGAATCGGCTCGGTTTCACAAACACGTTCAATGAGTTGTTGACGAGCAACCGGATGTTTCATCACATCGGATAACAAATCCTTAACAAATAATGTTTTTGTGATTTTAGAAAGAACACCGGACAAATGCGCATGTTCCGCCTGCGCAACACCCATATTGAGAATGTCTGAATACAGGGCTTCGTGCGTGTCGGCAGGTGTCATCAATTCAACCTCCGGGCCGGGCGTATGAATGATAACAGTTTCTAATTCTCCGATTTCCGAACTGACTCGAACAGGGTCTTTACTTTCCATACTGACTTTTTTGCAAAGATACGAAAAATAATTGAGAATTGAGAATGGAAAATGGAGAATTTATGTTTAATTTTTTTACTTTTCAATTTTTTTTGTATCTTTCCTCTATAAATTCACCACAAAGGGCACAAAGAAACACGAAGAAATAAAAAAATCTTTGTGTTTCCTTTGTGTTCTTTGTGATAAAATTTTTATTTGTTATGAAAAAAATCCTATTTTCAGCAATCCTTGCCGTTAGCGTACAAACCGTAGGGGCACAAGATTTTGTGCCCCTACAGGCGCAAATCCTTTACCTTTCACCGTTTACCATTTAACCTTTTCACCGTTCGCATAGCGAACATTAACCATTTTCAATTCTCAATTCTCAATTCCAATACACGCACCCCCCAATATTGTCGTGTTTTGCGCCGGTTACATCTGCCAAACAATTGGGTTCCTCTCGCAGGCGCAACACGCCGAGAAATGCGAAAATCAAGGCTTCTTTGAAGTCAATCATTAACGCATGACTTTCGTCGATTTGGCATAAACAGTGGTGTTTGATTCGAGAGATTAAAAAATGGTTTTTGGCGCCACCGCCTGTGATGAGCATCTTTTTTGAAGACGCTGCCGGTTGGATATTGACCACATTAGAGATTTGTTGGGCGATATGTTCGCAAACGGTGTGCAATTTATCTTCTATCGAAGATTCGGAAGCCGTTAAAACCGGCAACATAATCTTCTCAAACCACTCAAATCCCAAGGACTTTGGAGGTTGTTTCCTGAAAAAATCCAAGTTGTTGAGTTGTGCAAGAAGTTCCGGATTTAATTTTCCCGAAGCGGCTGATTGTCCGTTAAAATCGCAAGAAAATCCATTGAACGATGCCAAATAGTTCAACGCCATATTGCACACGCAGATATCGAATGCTGTTGTTTTTTCATGTTCGGTGAATGAAATATTGGCGATACCGCCGAGGTTCAAACGGAAATCAACGGCATCAAACAGTAATTTATCGCCAATCGGAACCAACGGCGCACCTTGTCCGCCAAGCGCCACGTCGGTGTTGCGAAATTGTGTAACCACCGGACATTTCACATAACTTGCAATCGCAGCACCATCGCCGATTTGCAGCGTCAACCGTTTTTCAGGCTGATGAAAAATCGTGTGGCCATGAACCGAAATCAAGTCAACGTCTAATTGATTTTTATCTATAAATTGCTGAATATTTTCGCCTAAAAAATGGCCATAATCCACATTAAGCATGGCCAATTCCAAACCGGAAACCGTAACGGCAGTTTTCAAGCGCTGTTTCCAATCATTAGTATAATCAAGGGTTTCCGCAAGTTTCAAATCATATTTCCAACGTGAATTTTCAAATCGAAATTCGCAAAATGCCAAATCCAAACCATCTAAAGATGTTCCGGACATTACACCAATGACTTTATAAACGTCGTTCATCACAATACATCAATTACAGTTTCCAAATGAATGCCTCGCGACCCTTTTATCAAAATCGTGTAGGTTGAGATTTTGGCTATTTAGAAAAAGACGGGCATCATCGGCATTTTCAAAGACTTTTTCTGTTTCGCAAGAAAGCGATTGAAAGATTTTTCCAACCAAAATTACTTCATGTAGATTCAAATTTTTCAAGAGCGAAATAATGCGTTGATGCTCAATTTTACTATTATTTCCGAGTTCCAACATATCACCAAGCACAACTAACTTTTTATCCGCATCAAATTTTGCAAAACTTTGCAAAGCCGCTTCCATGCTGGTTGGATTGGCGTTGTAAGCATCTAAAATAATGGTGTTGCGATTGGTTTTGATGAGTTGCGAACGATTGTTGGCCGGCGTGTAATCTTCCAATCCGTGCTTGATATTTTCGATAGAGATTTTGAAATAATCGCCAATGGCGCAGGCCGCTAAGATGTTACTGAAATTATAATCGCCGATGAGTTTGGTATGAATCAATTCCGATTTGTAATTCAAACTCACGAAAGCATCGTTACTGCTTAAATGCCCTATAAAATCGGCATGTTCACGACCATACGTCAATCTGTTTTGATGTTCGGACTGTTTCATCAGTTCATCGATTTCGTTGTTTACAAATATCAAACCTTGATTTTTGTTTACCGAACGATACAAGTCTGTTTTCGTTTTCACAATATTTTCAAAAGAACCAAAACCCTCTAAATGCGCCACTCCCAGACTTGTGATCAGTCCGAAATCCGGTTGTGCTATTTCGCATAAATCTGCAATTTCGCCGGGGTGATTGGCGCCCATTTCAACGATTAATATTTCGGTATCTTTCGGCGTGGACAATAGTGTTAACGGCACACCGATATGATTGTTGAGGTTGCCTTTTGTGGCGTGCGTTTTGAATTGTGTCGAAAGTACGGCATGCAACAACTCCTTCGTGGTTGTTTTTCCGTTGGTTCCGGTTATACCGATAACGGGAATATTCAGATGTTTTCGATGATAAGCGGCTAAATGTTGTAAACATTGGGTTACATCATCAACCAAAATATATCGCTCGTCAACCGCCACATTTGGGTCATCTACAACAGCCAACACACAACCATTATCCAATGCGAACGATGCAAACACGTTTGCGTTGAAACGATCGCCTTTGAGTGCGAAAAATATGGAATCAGGACTTAAATTTCGAGTGTCGGTTGAAATAATCGGATGCTCTAAATACAAGGCATATAGAGCGCCAACAGACGAATTCATGTCTTTTATTATTTACGTGTTGCTTGTGTCGGATTTCCAATACGCGACATCGCACACCGGAATCCAAGCCAAGATTCGTTGCGATCTTGATCCAAGAATCTGCGGGTTGCCGGCGACAGCCAATAAGCACGATCTCTGTAATTACCGCCTTTCACAACACGGGAATTATCGGAAATGCCGGAAGTACTCGGATCATACACCAATCCTGTTGTAGAACCTTCCTGTTCGGCTAAAGCTTTCCAATCATCGGCCACTGTGGACGCATAATCCCCATCAAGATAATTTCTATTATCGGCTTTTTGATAGTTCCGGCGATTGGCCACCTCTTCAGATGTTACTTCACGGTAACGGATACGTCCTAAACTGTCTCTTTCGGCCACATTTCCTTCTTCATCACGAACAACCGTTTTGTAAACATTTCCACGGAACGGATTCATTCCCGAAGCGTCTTCAAAAGTCAGCGGGCGATACACATCCATCGTCCATTCGCTCACGTTTGAGGCCATATTATACAAGCCATAATCGTTTGGAGCGTAAGAGTAAACTTGCGCAGGGTACATAGCACCATCGTTCAAACTTCCTGCAACGCCCATATAGTCGCCACGACCACGAGCAAAGTTTGCCTGCATTTGTCCCAAATGGTCGGGGTCGCTCATCCGCACGTTGGAGCCGTTCCAAGGATAAACCCGGCGTTCGATGATGCGTTCGTCATACGTGTTACCGGCCAAACCGTAAGCGGCATATTCCCATTCGGCTTCGGTCGGCAGACGGAAATTCGGCATCAAGATACCATCTTTCAATTGTACTCTACGTGTTTTGGATTCTGCATTCGGATCCATATTCGGTAATTGTCTTTTTGTTTCAAGACCTGTGTATGCATTTGTATAATAGGCGGCTGTGTTGAAATGATTGTCTGCAGTTTGACCCACATCGAATTGCAAATATCCTTGGTCAATCAGGATTCGTTCATTCAAACGGTCGGTACGCCAAGCGCAATAATCGTTGGCTTGTTCCCAAGTTACGCCAACCACGGGATAATCTTTATAAGCCGGATGGCGGAAATAGTTTTCCACTAAATCTTCCACGTACTCATCGACCCTACGCCAGCATAATTCGTCCGGTTCGGCATTACGAACAACCTCCGGAAAGTCTTGTCCATAGATGCGTTGCAGCCAATAGAGATACTCGTTGTAATCAACGTTTCGTACTTCGATTTCATCCATATAGAATGATGAAACCGATACACGACGCGGAATCATGTTGTGATCATAATTCAAATCGGCTTGATTAGAGCCCATTGTGAATGTACCGCCTTCGATGAATACCATGTCGGGAGGAGTAGGTTGTTCATACGCTTGAAGTACTTGAAAACCGCCCCATTTCGGGTCGTTAATGTTCCAACCTGTTTTGGAAGATTGATCTTTAGACGAAAAGCATCCGGTTAATAATGCTGCGCCGATAAGGATCATTACGCTGAAAAAATTTCTAATTTTCATGTTATAGTTGAATTTAGATTTGCAAAGATACAAAAAATATTTTAAAAACTGGGACAACTGATCATTTTTATTTTTGGTTTGGCCTCACGACAAGGTAAATGGTAGGCGACAGACAGCTCGTGAGAACCGCCAGAGACCCTACATAACTTACTGAGAGACAAATCATAACTATATCCGACGTTCAACGCATTAAGTTTGACACCAATCAAAAACGTTAGAGATTCCGGCTGGCTGAACGAAATGGTTTGACGATACCAAGCGCCAAATACGAAAGACGAGATATTGGCATACATTCCGTAATTGATTTGTTGTGCCGTGCCTTGTTGCTGATAAATGATATTTGGCGAGATTGTGGGCGCATTGGCCTCTCTGAAACGATGTTGTTTGGGCCTCAAATCAATGATCGCTCCGGCTTGAACGGTAAACTTCATCGGAAGTTTGTGAACGTCAGTAAACCCTTCGTCGGGACGGGAAAGATGGTGTACGGCAAAGCCTGCATAAAAATTTTCGCTGTATCCGACTACGCCGGTCGAGAAATCGGCGTAACCCTTACTGGTAGGCGAACTTGGCAGACTTTCACCGGTACTCGTGCGAACCAAACCCAATTGGTCGTCGAATTGGTCGGGAAACGTCAATTCGTTCCAATTGACATAACGATGTACAAATGAGGCTTGTACGGCTGCTTTGATAGAAAATACATCATTCACTTGAAAACTGTAAGAATAGATTGCGCCGGCATTGGTTGTGGAATAACTGCCGTTGCCTTCCCTAAGGTTGGTAACAATAACTCCAAGACCGCCCGACAACTCGTCGAAATGCTTGTCGAATGAAGCGTTAATATTTGAAAAAGCGCCCGGAATAGCAGCCCATTGGTTGCGGTAATTGACAGAGAATCGTCCGCATCTTGCAGAGCCGGCTAATGCCGGATTGGTGTACAATGGCGCAGAATAGAATTGACTAAATAACGCATCTTGCGCACTCAAAGAGAGTGTGCAAAACAACAAAATTATGGTCAAAATACAGTTGCGCAACATACGGATTTTACAAATTATCTTACAAAGTTACGAAAAAAATGATAAATATCCAAATTTTTTCTGTTTTTTAGATTAAGTTTTTTATTTTATACGGAAAATGTGTGTAATAGTTACAAAAAAAGGCGAACCGAAGTCCGCCTTTTTTCAAAAATGTGCTAAATTATTTTTTCTTAGCAACAGATTTTTTAGCAGCCGGTTTTTTAGCGGCTACTTTTTTTACAGCAGCTTTTTTCACAGCCGGTTTTTTAGCAACGGCTTTTTTCGCCGGAGTTGCTTTTTTTACGGCCGGTTTTTTAGCGGCTACTTTTTTTACTGCGGCTTTTTTCACAGCCGGTTTTTTTGCAACTACTTTTTTAGCAGGTGTTGCTTTTTTCACAGCCGGTTTTTTAGCAGCTACTTTTTTAGCAGGAGCAGCTTTTTTTACAGCCGGTTTTTTTGCAACTACTTTTTTAGCAGGCGTTGCTTTTTTCACTACTTTTTTAGCGGCCGGTTTTTTAGCAGCAGCTTTTTTTACAGCAGGTTTCTTAGCGGCCGGTTTTTTTGCCGCCGGTNCCGGTTTCTTAGTTGTTTTTTTTGCTTCCATTGTTTTTACTTTTTTTGGTGATAAATTAAGTTTGTTAACGTTTGTTTTTTCTGTTTTTGTTTTTACTGATTTTGTTATAGTTCCTTTTACGGATTTTTTAGTTTTTTGTTCCAATTGTTCTAATCGAATGATGAAGTCGGATAGAATATTCATGTAGTTGATGAATGCTTCGTAAGGCGACGGATAATGGCTGAAATACTTGTGAACATCGCCACTTGCGAGCCATTTGGTACACATGTAATAGAAGTGATCGCTGGTTTGTAAAAAGGCAAAATCTTTTTTGATTTCTTCATCTTTCGTTGCGTCAACTCGTTCGATTAATTCGTATAATTTTTCAAAAGCGTCGTTTTGCAATTCATTACCTAACCAAGCGCTTAAATCACGTTCTTCATCGGCCCAAGAAATAGGAAATGGAACATGTACGGGAGCCACCGGCTGCAAGGTTTTGCTGATTTCGGAAGGTGTTGCGAAAATGAATTTTGAACGTTTGAAAACTTCATTCGGAAGTGCTTTGAAAAAATCAAAAATGCCTGATTCTTTCCATTGATGTTCGCCGAATGTTTCGTAATCGAAAAAGATATTTACGACCTCTTCCTTATCGCCGAGTTCTAAAATCCAATCCACGTATTTCTCCGTGGTTAAAGGCCATCCCTTCCATTGTTGATTTGAAAAACGGAAAGCAATATCATCACTCAACGAATAATTTCTCAACAGAATATTCAATTTAGGATTGATAGCGTTGCAATAAAGATAGTTTGGCGATTTCCAACCCAAAACATGTTTAGCACCTTCGGTAAGCATCGTTTTGAAGCCAAGTTTGGCCACTTCTGCTCCGATTTCGTCGGAATAAATTAATTCCGTATTTCGGAATGTCGTCGGTTTTTTGCCGAACAATTTTTCGATGCGCTCGCTGTGTTTTTTCACCTGTTTGGCAAATTCCGGAATGTTGGTCAGCGAGGCTAATGAATGCGAATTGGTTTCAGCAATAAACTCCACTTGACCGGTTTTTGCCAATGCTTTGAAACTATCCAAAACCTGTGGTGCATACCATTCAAATTGATCCAAAGCTACTCCAGAAATCGAAAAACTCACTTTGAATTTTTTGCCGTGTTTTTTGATTAATTCCAATAATACATTATTCATTGGAAGGTAGCAACGGTCAGCGATTCGATTAATCAAATACTGATTTTGATAATCATCGTAGTAGTTGTGAGCAGCGCCCATTTCAAAGAAACGATAATTCCGCAACCTTAACGGTTGGTGCACTTGAAAGTAAAAACATAAAGCATTCATGGTCGGGATTATTTGAGGTTAAGGGCTTTTTTATAAATTTTCAAATTATTCAGAGCGGCGGTTTCCCATTTGAGATTATCCACTTCTTCGGCGCCTTTTTTACTGAATAAATCATGCAACGTATTGTAATGTAACAAGCCGTAAATCGCATTTGACATGGCATCAATATCCCAAAAATCCACTTTCATCGCATGTTGCAAAATTTCGGCACAACCCGATTGATTTGAGATGACAACAGGTACGTGCGCACGCATGGCTTCGAGTGGAGAAATTCCGAAAGGCTCGGAAATAGAGGGCATCACATATACATCGCTCATCAAAAACATTCGGTCAACATCCAATCCTTTCAAAAATCCGGTGAAATGAAACTTGGTTCCCATGCCCAATTCCGCCACACGGCGAACAACTTTATTTAACAAATCCCCTGAACCGGCCATCACAAAACGAACGTTATCGTCTTTTTGCAAAATGCGGTGTGCGGCTTCAACGAAATATTCCGGACCTTTTTGGAAGGTTACACGTCCTAAAAAGGTGACGATTTTTTCTTTGAAATGTTTTTCGGAAACAATTTGTTTTTTATTTTGAATAGGTTCAACGGCGTTGTAAACCGTGAACACTTTATTCGGGTCAACGCCGTAGCGCTCAATCACAATCTGACGTGTGAGATTGCTCACGGTCATCACTTTGTCGGCAGCGTGCATGCCTCTGCGTTCAATATCGTAAACAACTTGGTTTACATTTTCGCCGGAACGGTCAAATTCCGTTGCGTGAACGTGAATTACCAAAGGCTTTCCTGATGCGGCTTTGGCAGCAATGCCGGCTTCGTAGCAAAGCCAATCGTGTGCGTGAATTAAATCATAATCGTGTTGCTGAGCAATTGTGCTTGCAACCAAAGCGTAATGCTTCACTTCTTCCATCAAATTGGTTTGGTATTTTCCGGAAAAAATAAATTTACGTTTGTAAAAATTATCAATATCGAAAAGATTTGCTTTCAGTTTGCGTTCTAATCGCAAATAATCGTCGAAACCCATGTATGGCACGAGGTTTGAGCCGACTTCAATGTAGGTCAGATTGCGCCAATAAGTTTGATAAATTTTGTTTCGATAGTCGATTTCGATATCGCTTGCATCTACGATTCTGGCCACAGAACCATCTTCATCGCCGTATGCTTTCGGAACAACGAAAATAACCTCCGTGCCTTGTTTGAGCAAGCCTTTAGCCAGACCGTAACAAGCCGTTCCTAAACCTCCTGTGATGTGTGGAGGGAACTCCCAACCGAACATGAGCACTTTCATTATTTGTAGTCTTCGATGATTTGATGAATTCTTAATAGCGCTCCAACGCTCCAAGCCTGTGAGATTGCGCCTTTTGGACGATGTGGAGGATCTGCGTCATAAATTTCGGCGATAGAGCCAATGCAATATTCCGAAATCGTTTGTTCAAATCCGTGATATAATTTTTCGACAAAGTCTAATTTAGATTCACCATAAACACCGAGGTATCCCTCTACAAAAAATTGCAATTGCCAAACCCAAACCGTTCCTTGATGATAAGCCATGTCGCGTTGAAAAGCGTTACCTTCGTAAACAGGTTTGTAATATTCATGATTGGGCGAAAGCGTGCGAAGTCCGCGCGGAGTCAACAATTCCTGACGAACTTTTTCCAAAACTAATTGTGAAATTTTTGTGCTGATAGGCGAATAAGGAAGTCCTGTTGCAATCACTTGATTGGAACGAACCGAAAAATCTTTGTATTCGCCGTTGACGTAATCAGCCAAATATCCTTTTTCTTTATCCCAAAACGTAGCTTTGAACGTTTCGGGGAAATTTTCAGCCAACGTTGTCCATACTTTCGTAAATTTAGTATCTTTGGCTAATTTGGCCATTTCGAGTGCAAACATGATTGCATTATACCAAAGTGCATTCACTTCAACGGCCGCACCTGTGCGAGGTGTAATAGGAATACCTTCGGAAATCGTGTTCATCCACGTAAGCGCTTGGTCGTTGGCGCCACCGTAAATCAATCCGTTTGGAAGCATGTGGATATGTTCGTGCGAACCATGTTTATACATATTTAATATAGACACCATCGCTTCGCCATATTCTTTCCAAATTTTATTTTCGGTTTTCGTTTGATAGGCATATTGCTGCAAAGCCCAGAAAAACCAAAGCGGAGCGTCGATAGAACTATATCTTTTTTGCATTGCAGAAAGTTCGTCCGGAAAGCAACCTTTATGTAAATAGGTAAGCATGCCGTCCAAAACTTCTTTGCACAATTTGGTATCGCCTGTGGCTAAAGTCAATCCGGGCAAAGCAATAAAGGTGTCGCGACTTCTACTGCCAAACCAAGGATAACCGGCTACAATATTAATATTAGTATTGTTTTTTAGAAAAAACGTGCGAGCGGCATTTTTCAAACAACCCTCAAAACTATCGCGCGGAATGCGGATTTTGGTTTCTTCGGTAAATATTTTTTTCAACGATGTTGCCGGCTTTTGAATTTCTTCCAAACCGATTGCAAAATAAATGCTCTCTCCTTTTTTTATCTCAACTTCAAATGTGCCGGACGTGTAAATATCTTCCAAACCTTCGTAACCACGATCCAATTCTTTTTGATATTCTACATTATAATACCATTCCGGGTGATGATGATATTCGGCTTTTTTCGAAAGTTGCATGTACAAATGCGGATAAGCATCATACATTCGTGTGCGAATGCCGTTCGCAATATCTTCAAAAGCGGTATTGACATCATTATTTGCTTTACTTAATTGATGAATATTGCGAAACGCCAAAAATGGTTTGATGTGCAATTTCGTTTTTGAACTTGCTTCTTCCAATGTATATTTAATAATGATGCAATCTTTGTCTGTTACAAAAAGAGATTCTTTTGAGAAAACAACGCCGCCAACGCGATATGTTTTTTTTGGGTGAGGAACCAAAACGTATTCGCGTAAATATTTATGTCCTTTCGGAGAAAAATTTTGACCGGCAAATTGATGTAACCCTAAATTAAATTGTTCGCCATGTTGTTCGATAGTTTCATCGATGGCGGATACCAAAACATGTTTATCGCCATCAATATTTGGAACGGGGCAAACGAGCAAACCATGATA
>QMCD01001918.1_pt1 | contig 14965 bp, 14 predicted proteins | sample 1821841 | NCBI WGS metagenome assembly QMCD01 (sample SAMN01991225, study PRJNA193472) | Termite gut metagenome, whole genome shotgun sequencing project. | isolation source: worker | host: Macrotermes natalensis | reverse complement strand
TGATCTCCGAGCTGCTGCCGTCTGAGGATCGGCAAGGCCGACAAATTCTTTTTGGACCCCGACAAGCGCCTTTGGGATTGTAAAAAGTGTGGCGCGGAGGGCAACCTTGAAAAGTTCTTTTTGCCGGTCGGTAAGATTAGTCGGTATTTGTATAGTATAAGTTACAAACAAATCGCCAAACTGCCCGTCTTTTTTGTACACAGGAAATCCTTTGCCTTTCAATCTCACTTTTGTCCCATTCTGAGTTCCTGCCGCTACTTTCAGTTTTACCTTTCCGGTAAAAGTGTCTACAGTCTCTTCTCCTCCAAGAACGGCTGTGTACAGGTTCAGGTTGGCATTGGCGTACAAATCGTTTCCTACCCGTTTAAATTTAGGATCCTCTTCTACAACAAATGTAATATACAGGTCGCCATTAGGCCCGCCGTTTTTACCCGCTGCTCCTTGTCCGGCAAGTTTTATTACCTGCCCGTCGGAAACTCCGGCAGGAATGGTTATGCGCAGGTTCTTACCATCCAGGGTGAGTGTACGTTTATGGGTTTCAGATGCATCCCGCAAGCTTAAATGGAGTTCGGAGGTATAGTCTTGTCCTCTGTACCCTCTGCTTTGCCTGCTACCACCTGACGATCTTCTTCCCCCAAACAGCGATTCGAAGAAATCGGAAAATCCGCCTTCATCGTCTCCTCCGAAACTATATGAACCTCCTCCGAAACCGCCAAAGCTACCATAGTCGGCAAAACCTCCGTTTTGTGATTGTTGCTGACGGGCTTTTTCGTATTCTTCGGCGTGTTTCCAGTTTTCGCCGTATTCATCATATTTTTTTCGCTTTTCGGGATCGGAAAGCACTTCGTTAGCTTCGTTTATTTGTTGAAATTTTCTTTTTGCTTCCTCATCATTGGGGTTGATATCAGGGTGATACTTCCTTGCCAGTTTGCGGTACGATTTTTTGATGTCGTCAGCACTGGCTGCCTTGGATACGCCCAATATGCTATAATAATCTATAAATGCCATATGTGATTAATTTCAAGATTTAAAAATTTCATTATTCAAAGATTGGGAAAAGCAATCCTTGACTCTTCATTTTATATCTTAGTCTCTCTGTAAGTCCCTTCGTGAGATCAGGGGGTTGTTTTTTCCCTTACCTTTAATTCATTGTATATTTTAAGGCAAGCCCATGCATCAATAGCTGCGTACATTTTCTGTGCATCGGATAGCACATCTGCTTCCCAGTTTGACAGGCGCTGGCCTTTCGATATCCTTTTTTCAAAAAGTATGCCATAAATGCGTTGCAGACCATTATCTTCAATGCCATAATTTTTCACAAAAGACTGGAGTTCAATGAAATTGGATGGAACGAAAGCCGCATTTCGTTTATGAATGGCTGAAAAATCGTCTTTTAAAGAGAGCCCTATTTTTTTGATTGCCGGATTTACCAGAATTTCTGCCAAACAATCAGGTAATCCTATTATATTCAGACGGAAAAGGAAGCAGGTGTCGTCTGTGGATAATTGCATCAGTGCAATCTGATGGGATACACCTTTGCGGAAAGCCGGGCGGGTTTCAGTATCGAACCCGATAGCCGTTTGTTTTTTGAGATAAGCAGCGGCCTTCTCCGCTTCACTTTCGCTTTGTACAACAATTATCCGCCCATCGAATCTCTCCATTGGCATTACGGATAATTCCTCTTTTGAAATTGTTTTTACCATAATTCTTCGTTGTCAGTCTGTTCAAGGTCTTCGTCTTCGAGGGCATCCGGCTCTGTTGAGTATTTTAACGAATGCAGCGCCCGTAAAACGTTTACCAGCTTTTGCCCCCAGTATGCTTTGAAGTTCTCCATACACACATAGAGGGCGTCATTCATATTTTCGGTAATGCCCCGTTCGAATATGGTGATGAAGTTCTTTGTATCCTGATAGATATCCGCAAGGTCTTCACTGATGCTTGCCGATATAGGCGTTTCACTGTATTTCATATCCTGAAGGAATACTTCGAGGTATGTATCGTTGTTTACATATACATTGTATAGTTTGGAGGTGATGAAATTGTATATGTCTTCTGTAACTGTTATCTCCTGTTCTTCGTCATTTACGGTATCGGTTTCCGGAACAAGACTTGCTTTAAGGTATAGCAAGGGTAGGAGTTTGGTTAATTTATCCGTAAGCTCTGTTTCCGTGATTTCTTCGAAATTTTCCAGAAAGGCACAATACTGGACGGCTACAGTTACAAATTCAATCGCATCTTTTGAGTATACTATTTCTTTTAGTTGATCTGTCATTGTTGTTTCTTATTTTATCCGATGCATTTTAGTGTGGATTTTTCTCTATTTTTTATAAATAACAAATTTAGGCGATTATTTGTTAAGTAACGAAAGGATAAGATATTTTAAATATTTATCTTTTACCAATATACTTCTTATAATCTATACCCGCTTTCCTTGCCTGCGAATGCTGCATCCGGTGGGGTATCGTATACGATTTCCCATCTTTAATAAAATTCGTCCCTGTTTGTTTGAACCAAAAAGAGATATCGTTTTCTACACAGAGGTCGTGTATTTCCATTATCCAGTCAAAATCACATGCCCGTGTATCCTTTCCCGATTCTCCTCCGGCAGTGACATGCTCCACCCATGACCCTATATCATAAGGCTTTAGGTCGACTCTCTCTAAAAGAGGTTCACAGATGATTATCTTGTGCTTAATCGGGGATTTCTTATAGATAGGTAGACGGTAATCGACCCTGTCCTGATTTTCCACCGTGCAGGCTATAGTCACATTATCGTATCCTCCTCCCCAATCTTCGGGTAGGCCTATATGTAATCTGTCGATTCGCTTGGTTATCATCAAAAAGTTGAGGTCGCTGCGCTCACGCATCATACTCCATGCCTGGGGGCGCCATTCATCGGCATCAGGAAGAAATCGGATGTGAAGCAGGTAAAGACATCCCCGCCGGGAGGAATTTTATATTCTCCGTTTCGTTTTTTCTTTACAGGCTTATCGAAATCCTTAGTCTGTTTAACAATAGTGCTGTCTACACCGCGTCTGGCATCGCCGCGATACATGTAGCAATTGAGACAGCCTGCGCTTATTTTGTGGCAACCGTGCCACGGATTCCAAAGTGATGACATCAGAAATGAAAATCTTTATCTATATAGTGAAATAGTTTTATAAAACATAAATATACAATGTTTGGCTAAGATAATGAAAAAGGATAAATATATAAATTCTGTTACTTTTGTTACTTTTTGGGAGATGTTGTGCACGGGAGCCTGTTAATTACATAAGTGCTGCTTATGAAAAGAGAGAAAAAGTAACAATCAAAAAAAATTGTAAAAGCTCGTCAGATTTACATACGCTCCGCTCCTGTGACCATTGGTTGTCAGATTTTTGAAACAAGCCTTTTATAAAACACAATAATTATTGCAGATATATTAACGAATAAAGTTTACTTTAGCATAGCAAACAAATTACACAATGGATATCTTTTTGTATGTATTATATTTCCTGATTGCATTGGCTGTTATATCAACCGATATAGCAAAGAAGTTATTCAATAATGCAGGTTTATCTTATTTTGTATTGTTTCTCGCAAATAATGTACTCCTTTTTCTTTCAGTTACTGATAATTTAATGTCAAAGCAGGGCTTAAATTTCGCACCGGCAGGATATATTGCATTTTCTCTCTTATTGGTTTATTCATGGATACGTATTCAGTTGGTTCCTTGTAAAACAGATACTGATATTCCTGTGGCTGTAAAGATAGTTTATCAGGGACGACGTCTTTTATTATTGTCTGTGTGGCTTATAACAATTCAGTTGTTAGTTGTTTTCAGCTATGGCATTATCAGTGGTTATGTACCTATAGCCTCCGATAGTTTCAGATATAACAATATCATAGCCTTTTCTTTGTCGCTGCTTACCTTTCTGAACGGATGGTTCAGAGTATTTTTCTTTTCGTTAAGATTACGTATTGTACGGCGGATATTGGTCTCGATATTTATATGGGTGCCAATAGTCAATGTTTTCGTAATCCTTTATATATCAAGGATTGCTTTTAATGAGTATGATCATGCGTGCAATAAAGCTTTTAATGAAAGTATGAGGAGAGAGTCATTTGTATGTGAGACGAAATACCCTTTACTGATGTTGCATGGAGTAGGATTTCGGGACTTTAAATACCTTAATTACTGGGGACGTATTCCCAAGCATCTGATCAAAAACGGTGCTACGGTTTATTATGGACATCAGGAGGCATTAGGTACCATTGAGGGTAACGGATATCTGGTGAAAGATAAAATCCTTGAAATAATAAAGCAGACAGATTGCGGAAAAGTTAATATAATAGCTCATTCGAAAGGAGGACTCGATGCCAGATATACAATAACGGCGCTGGGCATGGATGAGTTTGTAGCGTCGCTAACCACTATATCCACTCCGCACCGGGGGAGTGCACTCGCCGATTTCGGAAATAAGCATTTATCGGATGGGATGTATCGTTCGGTCGCAAATCTCTTTGATAAATATTTCCGCAAAATAGGCGATAAGAATCCCGACTTCTATACGGCAATGCATCAGTTTACAAAAGAATATGCCGAAAAGTTCAATGATGAAACTCCTGATATAGAAGGGATATATTATCAGAGCTATATGTCGCTTATGAAAAACTGCTTGAGTCATAGCCTGCTTTCTGTTCCTTATCTCATTATGTGTTTGCACAATAAACAGAATGACGGATTGGTGAGTCTGGAATCTGCCCGGTGGGGCGAATTCCGAGAAGTATATACAAACAGGCGAAGAAGGGGGATTTCTCATGGTGATATGATTGACCTGACAAGGGGTAATTATAAAAGTTTCGATGTGATAGAAACATATATCAGTATTGTTTCAGATTTGAAAAATAAAGGGTTTTGATATCGATTGGCATACACATATAATATACATGATGAGAAAAGCACAATCAGTTTTTCACTTTATAGCAAAAGTTTATATCTTTGTGCTCCCATATAACATTGATAATAAATAACAACAATAATATGTTTGAAAGTCTAAGTAATAGATTAGAACGCTCGTTTAAGATTCTGAAAGGTGAAGGTAAAATCACCGAAATAAATGTAGCCGAAACGCTGAAAGATGTACGTCGTGCATTACTCGATGCCGATGTTAACTATAAGACAGCTAAGCAGTTTACCGAAACCGTTAAGGAAAAGGCATTAGGACAGAATGTACTTACAGCCGTGAAGCCTGAGCAGTTGATGGTGAAAATCGTTCATGACGAACTGGCTGCGTTGATGGGAGGTACGGCAACCGATATAAATCTGAAAGGTTCTCCGGCCGTTATACTTATGTCCGGTCTTCAAGGTTCGGGTAAAACTACTTTCTCGGGTAAGCTGGCGAAATTGCTGAAATCTAAGAAAGGCAAAAATCCATTACTAGTTGCCGGAGACGTTTACCGTCCTGCTGCCATCGAACAATTAAAGATACTGGGTACACAGATAGAAGTTCCTGTATATTCGGAAGAAGATAACAAGAATCCGGTGCAGATAGCGCAGAATGCGATCAAGTTCGCGAAACAGAACGGAAATGACCTTGTAATTATAGATACTGCCGGGCGTCTGGCTATAGACGAGGAGATGATGAAAGAGATCACAGCCGTAAAAGACGCTGTGAAACCTGACGAAATCCTCTTTGTAGTAGACTCCATGACAGGTCAGGATGCTGTAAATACTGCCAAGGAATTTAACGACAGGCTCAACTTCGACGGAGTTGTGCTTACCAAGCTCGATGGTGATACCCGTGGTGGTGCTGCGTTGTCTATCCGTTCGGTAGTGGATAAGCCGATCAAATTCGTGGGTACAGGCGAGAAGATGGATGCACTCGATGTATTCCACCCTGAACGTATGGCCGACCGTATTCTCGGTATGGGTGATATCGTTTCACTCGTGGAAAGGGCGCAGGAGCAATATGATGAAGAAGAAGCGCGCCGTCTGCAAAAGAAGATTGCCAAGAATCAGTTCGACTTCAACGACTTTATCGGACAGATACAGCAGATAAAGAAGATGGGTAACCTGAAAGATCTTGCTTCCATGATTCCGGGAGTGGGTAAAGCGATCAAAGATTTGGATATTGATGATGATGCCTTCAAAAGTATTGAGGCTATCATCTATTCCATGACACCGAAGGAAAGGTCTCAGCCTGAAATTCTGAATGGAAGCCGCCGTCAGCGTATAGCTAAGGGTAGCGGTACCTCTATACAAGAGGTGAATAAACTGATTAAGCAGTTTGATGAAACCCGTAAGATGATGAAGATGATGACACAGATGAAGGGTGGCAAGATGCCTAAGATGAGAAGATAATGTCCTTACAAATAAGATAGTTAGACCCGGCCTGTGATACTACAAGCCGGGTTTTTGTTGTATATACACTATCGTTTAGCTTTTCCTTCCAGTTTAATGTCCTTCTCCTGTGCCTGTTTCTGTACAGCTCTGTAGATGACATCATCGAATGAACTTTCGACTTTGTCTTTATCCATTTTTAATAGTTCGGCTTCTATATGTTGCTGGCGTTGTTTGCTCAGGTCTTTTATTTCCTGTTCCAGCTTTTTACGTTTTTCTATCAGTTTATTCATATAGGTCTGGCGTTCTGTCGCAGACATATTCTTCATATTGTCGGGCAAATCTGCGGCAGGAATTTCTGAAAGGGGCTTGCCGGACATTACTTCATTGACCAGTTCTTCCGAGCCATAATAAGCGTCTTTATTCGCCGCTGACAGGTTATATTCGGCCCTTCTCGCATTGATAGCCGCGTCGCCCTTACTTACTTTTGCACTCTGCATCTGTTTTACTTCTGTCAATTCAGATGATTTACCGTAATAGAGCCGGGTCTTATCCAATTCATATTGCAGGGAGTTGATGTGGTCATCATAAGGAGTCCTTACCTCTATGTTATTTACGCTCATATCCGTCTGGATATATTCTCCTTTCGTCTTGCCGGCTATCTCTTTCCATATGCGGGCAGCAGTAGGTTCATTCCCCATAAGGATGGTATTGATTACAATCCCTTTCTTTATAGCTTCCGAGCAGGTTTCAGTGTAATGCACGTCATTCTTATAGTCCATATGCGGAGGATAATCACCTACAAGGAATATAACTCTGTAAGTATTAGGCAAGTTGTCCCATTCCATCTTATTCACTCCTTCATATAGTGCCTGATTCACACTTTCCGGTCCGTCTCCGCCACCACTGGCATTCATTGCCATCAGTTGTTCATACAGGTTGTCCATGTCTGTACCCAGGGGTATAATCTTGGTTATGAAATCATCCCCCCTGTCGCGGTAAAAGAGCATGCCCACTTCTATTTCCGGAGCAGGATCGGCTTGTGAAAGACTACTTGTTATAGACCATATTTTCTCTTTTGCCGTACCTATCAGTCCTCCCATACTGCCGGTAGCATCGAGAAGGAATACTACCTGTATTTTAGGCTTGGCTATCCGGTCTGTCTTTTCTTGCAGATTACTTGTCAGCAATATAGATGTGATAGGACGTTCCGGTTTTTTGATGAAGGCTACACAAGCACAATAGATAAATATACTTACAGGGAGTATCGATAATAGAATGTAAAGTCGCTTTTTCATATGCTTTAGTATTATGTTAATTACCACTTATTTCTGAAGCAAATATAGACTACATTAATAATACAAACAGGGCAAAACGGGTGAACAGGCTTTCTTAAATGGTAAAAAAGGATTATGACTGTTCTACCGAAGGAAAAGCAAGCCTGCAAAGTCATGCTTTGCAGGCTTGTATGTTTTCTGACAGCCGGGTCTTATTTAGAAGAGATAAGAGATGCGCGAAGTGAATTGTTCGAATTAACACCGATAAACTTAGAGGCAGCACTTAGTTCGGCTGTATCATCATCGGCAGCAGCTTGGTCGGCAGATTCCATTTCAGCAAATTTAGTCAATGCAGAAACTAAAGCATCAGTTGATACATTGTTTTTAGTCAACAAATTGTATGCATATTCATCTGCTTTTTTGTTTTGATCGTCAGTATAAGGAATCTGTATGAGTTCGTTGATTACGGTACCCATTTTGTCTCCTGAGAAAGAAAGCAGTTTTTCCAATTGTGCGGAACCTGCTTTAGTAGCATTATCTTCAGATGCGACTTTTAATAGTGAGTCACGGACATCCTTGTTTGCGATGTGGCCTATCTGAGTAGAAATAACAGCCAGAAGTTCTTCGTCAGATAGTATATCCATCATACCTGTATAAATACGGATGCTACCATCAGTAGTAGCCAGAATATTTACTTCAGGGTTTTCATATATCTTGTAGTTAAGGCTTAGTCCATCTACAGAGATGTAGTTTGTAGCTACCAGACCTGCCAGTCTTTTATAATAATCTGAATCCTCTCCGGCGATAGTATTATTGTTGTCCATAAACTCTACTATCTTCACAGATGCTTTGTTGGCGACTATATCCGAAGCCATATCTCCAGCAACGTCACCTACAGCTTTTGTTACAGACTTACTTGCTTTTTTCAGGGCTTTTCCAAATTGTGCGTTTGCGGGAAGGGATATCGCACACATAACAGCAACGAATACTGTTGCTAAAAATAATTTTTTAGTCATAGTTTTAATTGTTTGTTTAAAATAGGGTTAGTATGTAGTTTCTAATTTAAAAAATCTTCGCGTGTTTATTTGAAGCAATAATTTTTTGTCATGCGCTCTTTCAGGTCGCAAATATATCACATTATTCTTGAATTAAACAATTATAACTTAAAAAATGAAATTTTTAATATTCTCCATACTCTTTTTCAAGTATAGATAAATTTGTTGAGAAAAGATATAAAATATTAAACTGTAAATGTTACTCATTTAGTAGCCAGATACATAGAGCATGTACCCATTGTGTAAGTTTTATAAGATGCCTCCCTGAACCCGTTCTTTAGGAGTGTGTTCGTCATGTCTTTGCCTTGTATAAAGGCCTGTATGGATTTGGGAAGGTAAGAGTACGCCGTTTTATCCTTAGATATGATCCGGCCTATTGTGGGTATAAACAAGTTGGTATATAGCCAGTAACCCTGCTTCATAGGGAAACGTACAGGAACAGTCAGTTCCAGTATCATCAGCTGTCCTCCCGGTTTGAGTATACGCAATATTTCTTTGAGTCCCTTGTCGAGATCCTCAAAATTGCGTACTCCGAAAGCGACCATGGCAGCGTCAAAAGAATTATCGGGAAGAGACAGTGCCATACAATCTTCTTTAGCGAAGCTGATCTTGTCTGATAATCCCGCCTTAGCTACTTTTTTCCGGCCCACCTCCATCATTCCTTCCGATATGTCTATGCCAAGTATAGATTGCGGTTTCAGAATTTCATAGGCCTGGATGGCCAGATCTCCGGTACCGGTGGCAATATCGAGTATTGTCTGAGGATTCAGCTTTTTTAGCATGGAAAGTCCCTTTTTACGCCAGCTGATATCGATTCCCATCGACATAGTACGGTTCAGCGTATCGTAATTTTCAGCAATAGAATCGAACATGCGCTCTACCTGAGCTCCTTTGTTTTCGGAACTGGAGTAGGGTACTATTTTTTCAGCGTCGTAGGTCATTTCCGTTAAGCGTTGTTGTATTTATATGTTCTTAAGATAATAGAATATATCTTCATCGTGAATATCGATGATTTTAGTCCTGTTTCCCTCTGCAATCATCTGGAAAGGATCTGTGGAATTATCTACCAAAAGCCAGTAATCGGCAATAGGGATAAACATGGAGAAAAGGTTTCTCATGCCGGCATAATAGCGTCTTACAACTACATCGTCGTCTACATGATGCCCTCCAAACCGTACGCGTTGTTCGACACGTTTGATCGCCAGTTCGGGCGATTCGAGCCAGAAGTAGATAAGGGTAACAAAATAACCCTCCTTTTGTGCCCTGCGTATAAAGTTGGCATAAGATTTGGTCGCCAGTGTGGTCTCTATTGCAAAATCCTCCTGCATACGCAGCATTTCGTTCATGCGCATAATCATAAGGCGGCCGGCATCGATAGCCACCGTCTCGGGTTGGAAAGGAGAGAGGCCTTTGGCTATTTCGTCGGCATTGATAAACTCCTTACAGTCGAGCATTTCCGGAAACATGGCATACGACGCGGTTGTTTTTCCCGCGCCGTTACAGCCTGATATGATATAGAGATTCGGCATCTAAACTAAGTAATAGATAAATTTAATGATATACTTTCGGGTCACAACTTGTTTTTGTCGTTTTACTTACCTTAATAGTAAAAAAAAGCCTGTGGCCTTAACTCCTTTGTTTCAAATATTCGTTTATATTTTTTTCGAGACGTACAGCCACATCAGCAGCTTCTGCCTTTACAAATTTCTCACCTACTATCTTTTCATATAGTTCGATATAGCGTTCAGATACGGAGTTACAGTATTCTTCTGTCATTTCGGGTACTTTCTGTCCGTCTTTACCCTGGAATCCCTTATCCATTAACCATTTGCGCACAAACTCTTTCGACAGCTGGCGTTGTTCTTCTCCTTTATCGAATAGTTCCTGATAGGTATCCGCATAGAAATAACGGGATGAATCAGGTGTATGGATTTCGTCGATCAGGTAAATCTTACCCTCTTTTTTTCCAAACTCGTATTTTGTATCTACAAGTATCAGGTTCTTCTGAGCTGCCATTTCAGTTCCACGCTGGAACAGAGCATAAGTATACTTTTCCAGTTGTTCGTATTCTTCTTTGCTCACCAATCCCTGAGCGATAATCTCCTCTTTCGAAATGTTTTCATCATGTCCTACATCTTCTTTGGTAGTAGGGGTAATAATGGGGGTAGGAAATTTCTCATTTTCTTTCATCCCTTCCGGTAGAGGTACACCGCAAAGCGTCCTTGCACCGGCTTTGTATTCGCGCCATGCACTACCTGTAAGGTATCCGCGGATAACCATCTCCACTTTATATTGTTCGCACCTCAGACCAACGGTTACCATAGGGTCCGGGGTATCCAGTTTCCAGTTAGGGACAATATCGGCGGTAGCATCCAAAAACTTGGCTGCAATCTGATTCAGGACTTGTCCTTTGTAAGGTATGCCCTGTGGTAATACAACATCGAATGCTGAAATACGGTCGGTAGCGATCATCACCAGTAAATCGTCACCTATCGAATATACGTCTCTCACTTTACCATGATAAACGTTTGTCTGTCCCGGAAAATTAAAATCTGTTCTTACTAAAGTATTCTTCATTTGTTTAAAAATCTAATTTGTTCAGTCTTATAACAAAAAAGTACGCTCAAAGTTACGCCAAAGTTGCTTAAAAAGCAATAAAGATGTTAATTAATAAGCACAGTCCTCTGAGTAACTGATGGCACTGTGGGTGCAAATATTTAACTCCTTGGAAAACACGCTTTCTTGTATAAAAGGTAACAAAGGTAACACATGTTTCAGCTTTTAGCTGATAGCTATTAGCCGTTAGCTTTGGCTATCGCATAAGTGGCTTTACAGTGAACAGTCATCAGTTAGCAACTTGTATCTCGTGTTTTGTCTACCCATACCTCATATAACTTTCAACTTATTACTTGTTAAAAGGTAACAAAGGTTACACTTTTGCAGTATTTTTTTATTGTCATGTTTTTATTATAAAGTGCTGAATTAATAATCATTATCTACAGTTTCCAATATAGATAAATGAAATTGGAACGAATTACAGTTTTTACTTCTTTTCAAAGCTTAAGCAATAAAAAAGGTGAAAAATATTTCCCACCTTTTTCTATAAATCTAAATTCTTTCACCTTTTACGGTTTTTGTTTTCATCTCTTCCCGCTTCTCTCTTTTATCTTCTCTTTCGTATGCATCCACAATGCTCTGGACGAGTTTATGACGGACAATATCCGTCTTGTTAAATTCGATATAGCCTATCCCTTTCACATCTTTTAGTATGCGCAGGGCATGTTTCAGCCCCGACTGCTGGGACGGCGGAAGATCTATCTGGGTAATATCGCCTGTAATAATCATTTTGGCGTTCATGCCCAAACGGGTGAGGAACATCTTTATCTGGTGCGTGGTCGTATTCTGCGCCTCATCGAGGATAATGATGGCGTCGCTGAGTGTGCGTCCTCGCATAAAGGCTAAAGGAGCTATCTGTATCGTCTTATTTTCGATATAGTCCTTTAGTTTGGCTGGAGCTATCATATCTTCGAGTGCATCATACAACGGTTGCAGATACGGGTCTATCTTATCCTTCATATCTCCGGGCAGGAAACCGAGTTTCTCTCCGGCTTCCACCGCAGGACGGCTGAGGATTATCTTCTTTACCTCTTTATTTTTGAGGGCTTTCACTGCCAGGGCAATAGCTGTATAGGTTTTTCCCGAACCCGCAGGCCCGATGCCGAATACCATATCATTTTTGTAAAAGCTGTTTACAAAATTCTGCTGGTTTGGTGTGCGTGCAAAAATCGGTTTGCCGTTCAGTCCGTAGATAATGAGGTTGTCCTGTTTGATTGTATTTGGAGATTTTCCTTTTACAATGTCTATTATATCTTCTTCTGTCAGTTTGTTTCGCTCATTCGCATATTTCTCGAGTTCCCTTATCTTTTCTTCAAAGAGAGGAACATCTTCTGCATTACCGATTACTTTTATGGCATTGCCACGAGCTACGATGCGCAGCTTAGGAAAAAGGGTTTTTAATAGTTGTATGTTGGCGTTGTTTATCCCGAAAAAGACAACAGGGTCTATGTGTTCTAAAATAATTATTTGTTCTATCATTCAATTCTGTATCAAGAATGTACCATGTGATTTATTCTGTTTTGTCGGGTAGTGGTATGTAATGGTATGCAAAGATAAGGATATTCGATAATATATTTCGTTATTCATCTATAATTATTCTTTCAGCCAATAATATGCAAAGAATCGATATTGTTGGCTGAGAGATTTGGAAGTTATTCAAAAAAACTATTTGCTCATCTCCCTTGATTTATCTCCCAGATATCCCCCATGATGACGTTTGGCGTAATCGGCGGGTGAGAAATTGATCCTTTTCATTGTACCCACTACAAGTATATCGCCTATTACGGTCATCACTGTGGTAGAGGTGGTCGGTGTCAGTCCAAGATTACAAACTTCCTCCGGCCGGCCGGTTAGGATGCATACATCAGCTTTCTGCGCCAGTAGGCTATCCGGGTCGCTGGTGATAACAATAAATTTTATCCCCGGAATAAGATTTTTTGCAAGAGATATAAGTTCGATGATCTCCCGTGTCTTTCCCGAATTGGAGATTGCCAGAACGATATCGTTTTCCTGCAATATTCCCAGGTCGCCATGCTGTGCCTCACTCGGATGTAGGAATACAGACGGCGTTCCCGTGGAGCTGAATGTAGTTGCAATGTTTTGTGCAATCTGTCCTGCCTTTCCCATACCGCTGGTCACGAGTTTACCTTTTTTCTTGTTTACCTGTTCTACAATAAGGTCTATGGCTTTTGTATAAGCATCACTCACCGGGATATTTAGTATGGCACTCGCTTCGGCGCTCAATAGAGAGCGGATATCTTCAGTATTCATATATTTAATTTTTTGCTATGCCAAAGATATAACATTTATCTCATTTTATACAAAAAGGTTTCGGTCTCGGAATCCGAAGATATTACATTAACGAATATAATTCAAACAGCTTCTAAAATTCTTATTTGCTGCAAAACAACGTCTCCATAAATTCCTTCCCTTTTATCAGCCCGTATGCGCCCTTTGGTGATTCGAACTCATCATATAGCTGTACACCATCTGCTTCTCCGTTCGAACGGTAGATAAGGAAGGGTATAGGCTTGTTTGTATGTGTCTTAATAGCACATGGGGTAGGGTGATCGGGTAGAATGGCGATAGTAACCAGCTCATCCCAGTCTTTAGTAGCTTCATATATTGGCTTCACAACCCTGCTGTCCAGAAATTCGATGGTACGGGTTTTCAACTCATAATCGCCTTCATGTCCGGCCTCGTCACTGGCCTCGATGTGAAGATATACGAAATCGTCGTTCTTCAATGCTTCGATGGCCGCTTGCGCTTTTCCTTCATAGTTGGTGTTCCATAATCCGGTAGCACCTTCTACATGGATAAGTTTCAATCCCGCATATACGCCGATACCCATAATAAGGTCTACCGCAGAGATTACCGATCCGCTTTTTATTCCGAATAATTCCTGCAAAGTCTGCATCTGCGGGCGGTAACCCGGAGACCATGGCCAGATACTGTTTGCAGGGTCTTTGCCTTCGGCGATTCGCTTTTTGTTTACAGGATGATCTTTCAATAGTTCCTGTGATTTTAAGATCAGCTGATTCAGGTAATCGGCAGATTCTTTTGCTTCGGGTGTTTCCGGTTTTATCAGGACATCTCTGAATGGTGTCCCTGTAACGTCATGCGGGGCGGTACAATCGAGGTTTTTATTCCCTCCTTCAAGTTTCAGCAGGTGGCGATACGATACTCCCGGATAGAAGCTCACTTTTCCGTCATTCAGCTCTTTATCCAGAAAATGGATAAGTTCGGCGGCTTCTTCATTCGAAATATGTCCTGCCGAATGGTTTTTTATCTTTCCGTCTTCGATGCAAATCAAGTTGCAGCGCATGGCCATTTCGCCCGGCAGAATATCCACCCCCATACTGGCGGCTTCGAGTGAACCCCTGCCTTCAAAAACCTTAGGCACATCGTACCCGAGTACCGACAAGTTGGCTATTTCACTGCCCGGTTTAAATCCCGGAGGGATGGTATCCAACTCACCGCTTTTGCCTTTGGCGGCAAGCATGTCTATATATGGCTTCTTGGCCACTTGTAATGGAGTTTTATTTCCTAATGCGGCGATAGGCTCATCGGCTGCGCCATCGGCCAGGATTATAATTGTTTTCATACGTAAATAAATTATAGTTTATAGTCCCTAAATAGGACTTTTAGTTATTAAATCATTATTTCAGGCAAAACAAGAGAGAGCACTTATC
>QMCD01001366.1_pt1 | contig 14967 bp, 16 predicted proteins | sample 1821841 | NCBI WGS metagenome assembly QMCD01 (sample SAMN01991225, study PRJNA193472) | Termite gut metagenome, whole genome shotgun sequencing project. | isolation source: worker | host: Macrotermes natalensis | reverse complement strand
CGTAGTAAGGGGGCGCATGATATACTGAATTTTATGAAAAAAGGCATTCTGCTGACCATGGCGTCCGCGGTCATCTTCGGCATCACACCCACGCTGGCGCGCCTCACGTACGACGGTGGCGCGACGCCCGTTACCGTGACGTTCTTCCGCGCGGTGATGGCTCTCCCGGTGATCCTGCTCCTTATGAAACATCAGGGCGTCCCGATCCGGATGAACCGGACGGAGTGGCGCAACCTGTTCTGGATCGGCGGCATGACGAACGCGGTGACGACGATCCTGCTCTATCTGTCGTACGCGCTGATCCCGATCGGCATCGCGACGACGCTGCACTTCGTGTACCCGATCGCCGTCAGCGCCGGGTGCGTCCTCGTCTACAAGGATCGGTTGACGCTCCCGACGCTCGTCGCGTTGATTGCCTGCTCGATCGGCGTCGGCCTCTTCGCGGGCAACACGTTGGAGGGAGGCAGTATCCTCGGGTTTCTCCTGGCGCTCGCGAGCGGGTTTACACTCGCGTTCTACATGATCTACGCCGACAAGGGCGCGCTGCGCGGCGAGCACTATCTGCGCATCACGCTCAATATCTGCGTCTCGCTCGCAATCTGCTCCGGTCTCTACGGCCTCCTCACCGACTCGCTCACGTTTCGCATGACGGGGCTCGCGTGGCTGTATCTCGCGATCGCTTCGCTCGCGACCGGCGTCTTCGGCGTCGCGTTCCTCCAGATCGGCATCAAGCGCGTCGGCGCAACGATGGCGGCAATCCTCTCGACGTTCGAGCCAATCACAAGCGTCCTCTGCGGCATCCTCATCCTCGGCGAGGAGCGCTCCCTCCCCAAAATGGCGGGCTGCGTGCTGATTTTATTCAGCGTGCTGCTGATTTCGATCGCGGGGGGACGGAAGGGGACAGAGGAAACGTCTCGGTCATTAGAATAACAGTCGTTTGAAAAAAACTATCACTACTACATTTCACGAGGAGGTCGTGCAGATGAAAAGATATGTGACATTTGGAGAACTGATGCTTCGCCTTTCTCCGGTAAACAGAGAAGTTTTGATGCAGACTCCGAACCTCGTCGCCACGTTCGGTGGGGCCGAGGCGAATGTCGCGGTGTCGCTTGCGAATTATGGCGAGGATGTGCGCTACGTAACCGCCTTGCCGGAGAACCCGATTGCAGACGCGGCAATTCGCGAGCTGTGGGGGTTCGGCGTCGACACATCCTTTATCCGGCGCAGCGGCGAGCGCGTCGGCGTCTACTATACGGAACCGGGGGCCTCGATGCGCCCGTCGAAGGTCATCTACGATCGCGCCTACTCCTCGATTTCGATGGTCGAGCCGGGAGACTTCGACTGGCAGGCGATCTTCGAAGGTGCGAGCTGGTTCCATACGACAGGTATTACGCCGGCGCTCTCGAAGGGTGCGGCGGATGTTACGCTTGAGGCCGTGAAGACCGCAAAGGATATGGGACTCACGGTTTCCTGCGACCTCAACTATCGCAAGAAGCTATGGAAGTGGGGGAAGGAACCCGTCGAGGTCATGTCCGAGCTGGTGGGTTATGTCGATGTCCTCGTCGCGAACGAAGAGGATTGCCAGAAGTGTCTTGGCATCGAACTGGACGTCGATGTCTCGAGCGGCAGGCTCGATACGTCCAAATACGAGACGCTGGCCGCCCGTGTGATGGAACGATATCCAAACGTCTCGAAACTCGCGGTCAGCCTTCGGGAGAGTGTGAGCGCCGACTGGAACAACTGGTCGGTCGTCATGGCGACGAAGGATGGGTTTTTCGTCAGTAAAAAGTACGAGATTCGTGACATCGTGGATCGTATCGGCGGTGGCGACGCATTCGGCGCGGGGTTGATCTGGGGACTGAACAACCTGGACGGGAATCAGGCGGCTGTGGAGTTTGCGGCTGCCGCATCGGCGCTCAAACACACAATCCACGGCGACTATAACCGCGTGAGCCTTGCGGATGTACAAAACCTGACTGGTGGCGACGCATCGGGCAGAGTCCAGAGATAATCGAACGCAGCGGACGAGCGACACACGCTAAATAACCGGCTGTTACAAGCGACGACGTCGATGTGACAGCCGGTATCTTTGTGTTATATCCTTCTTTAATTTCTGGAAGAATTTGCCTTCCTTGGCAAGTCGCACTTCTTGACATCGTTCTTGGATTTTATATAATCAACTTATAAATTAGGTGATCTAAAAAAAAAAAAGGAGAAACCCGGGTGAATCGTGTTCAGGATGAGTTCGCTTTTTTCGAGTCGTTGATGAAGGGGCTTACAACGTTGTTTGGAAGCAACTGTGAGGTAACGCTCCATGACTTGACGGGCAGTTACGAAAGCACCGTCGTTATGATCGAAAACGGTCATGTGACGGGGCGCAAGGTGGGCGACTGCGGAAGTAACCTGGGGCTTGAGGTTCTGCGCGGCACGATCGAAGGAGGGGACAAGTACGGTTATCTCTCCAACAGTCGTGATGGAAACATCCTCCGTTCGTCGTCGATCTACATTCGCAACGCGGATGGGAAGGTGGTTGGATGTCTGTGTGTCAATATGGATATATCCAGTCTGCGACTTGCGGAGAATGCTTTGAAGGAGCTGACCTGCGACAACACACACCATGAGGACGAATTTTTTGTCAATGACGTCAACGAGTTGCTTGACCACTTTCTCCAGAAAGCTCAGGACGAGATTGGAAAACCGGTTGCCTATATGACCCGGGAAGAAAAGATCCGGGCGGTCAAGTACCTGGACAGCAAGGGTGCGTTGCTCATCAGCAAAGCGGGCAACCGAATCTGTTCTTTCTTCAACATATCCAAATTCACCCTTTATTCCTATCTTGATGAGGCGAATGGAGAGGGTTGACGGCGCAACACTGATATCTGCGAAAGAACGAAACGACACTTTTGAATAAAGAACATTGATTGTCTCGGCTTTTGCGGTCGAGATCATGTGGGGGTGTTCTCTTGTCATTGGATGTCTATGCAGAGCTTGGCGTTAAAAAAGTCATCAACGCAGCAGGAACGTACACGATGGTCGGCGGTTCCCGTATGAGTGAGCGGACACTTGAAGCGATGGCGCAAGCCGCACGCAGCCATGTCGTCATACGAGAACTTCAGGAGAAAGTACACGCCCGCCTCGCCGCAATCACAAGGAACGAGGCGGCTTTTGTCACGAATGGGGCCGCATGTGCCCTCCATATCGCAGGTGCTGCCGCAATTGCCAAACACTGCGGCCGGCCCTTCCCGTCGCTCTCACCCGAGCGAATTGCGGAATGTGAGATTGTCATTCACCGCGCACACAGGAATCCATACGATTGGGCAGTCAGACTCCTCGGCGCAAAGCTGGTCGAGATCGGATTCCCGAACACCATTCTTCCCACGGCAATATCGGATCTGGAGCTCGCGATCACGGAGAACACGTGCGCGGTCTACTACTTCCATATGCCCGTCGGCGGATGGATGCCGCCCGGTGCCCTCACGCTCGAACAGACCATCGATGTGGCGAAAAGACATAATCTGCCCGTCATCGTCGATGCCGCGGCGCAACTCCCCCCAGTCGAAAACCTGTGGACGATCACGGGCAAAGGGGCGTCGGCCTGTATCTTCAGTGGCGGCAAGGATCTGAAGGGGCCGCAGGCGAGCGGTCTCGTCGTCGGCAAGCGCGATTTCATGCAATGGGTGGAGGCGACAGCATTCCCAACCTACGGCGTTGGGCGCATGTTCAAGGTCGGACGCGAGGAGATCGTCGGTCTGTGGTCTGCGGTGGAGGAATACGTCGCTACCGACCATGCCGCGAGAAGCGCCGAAGCCGACGTCTGGATCGCGCGCATGCAAAACGCGTTCGACGGAAGCCCGGTTGTCACTGTGGAGCGTGTGTATCCCAACGAGGCGGGCCAACCGATTCCGCAGGCCGTCGTTCGTTTCCGGACGAAAAAAACGCTTGAGGAGAGCGTTGCGAGCTACGCTTTGAGGATTTTTGCGGAAGGATGCCCCTCTATCTTCACGATGGCGGCGGGGGAGGACGGCCTGTTTGTAAACCCCATGACGCTTCGCGAGGATGAGATCGACACCATCATCATGCGAATCGCCGAGATCGAAAAGGGTTTGATGTAAAGAGATTGCACGAACGCCAAGGGAGGGGAAGGTTGTCATGTACGATTTGTTGTTCAAGAATGCGCGCGTAGTCGATGGCACCGGTGGTGAGCCGTTCGTTGCCGATGTCGCGGTATCGGGAGAAACAATCGCGCGGGTTGGACGTGATTTGGAAGAAGCTGCGCAAACGACCATCGACGCAAGCGGAAGGATGCTTTGCCCGGGATTCATCGATACGCATACGCACTCGGACAGGACAGCGCTCTTTGTCCCCGACCCGGACGCCAAGATTCTTCAGGGTGTTACGACGGAGATGATGGGGAACTGCGGACAAAGTCTGGCGCCGATTAGCGACGAACATTACGAGGATTTCCTGCCATATCTGCTTCCCTATGTTCCGACCGACGTCCCGGTGGAGTGCAGTTGGCGGTCGACCGGCGAGATGCTGGATCTCCTGGATAAGCGGGGACACATCACCGATCTCGTCAACTTCGTCGGACACGGGACGGTGCGCATCGCCGCCATGGGGGCGGAGTCGCGCAAGCCGACGGCGGATGAAATGGCGAAAATGAAAGATTACGTCGAGGAGGCCTTGATGAGCGGGTCGGCCGGAATGTCCACCGGGCTGATCTTCCCGCCCGGCTGTTATGCGGACACGGACGAGTTGGTGGAACTCTGCCGCGTGCTTGCGAAACATGGAGGGATATATGCTACGCACATCAGGGGCGAGGCTGGATCGTTGCGTGAGGCGGTGACGGAGGCCATCGAGATCGCGAGGCGGAGCGGATGTTCGCTGCATATTTCGCACCACAAGGTGATGCGCCGCTTCCGCGGATGGTCGGAGGAAACGTTGAAGATGATGGAGGATGCGAACGCCGAGGGGATCGACGTGACGTACGACGTTTACCCGTACCCGGCCGGCTCGAACGGCATCACCTCCCTCCTCCCGCCGTGGGTCAATGCCGGCGGTGTTGCGAAAATGCTGGATCGGCTCGCAGATCCGGCGACGCGTGCACGCATCCTCGAAGACTTCAAGCGTGACCTCCCCGGCTGGGACAATCACGCGAAGGATACCGGCTGGGACAGGGTTTTGATCGGCTCAAGCCGAAACGATCCCTCCATCGTGGGAAAGAGCCTTCAAGAGATTACGGACGAGCGAGGTACGCCGCCGGATGTCGGTTACCTCGACCTCATCCTTGACCAGAAGGCGCAGGCGACCATCGTCATTCTCTCGCACTCCGAGGAGGACATGGAGCGCATTCTCGTCCACCCGCTCGGAATGATCGGTTCGGATTCGCAGCCGTGCGCACTCACGGGGCCGCTCGCCAAGGGTAACCCGCATCCCCGGGTGTTCGGGACGTACCCGCGCCTTCTTGGGTTGTACGTCCGCGAAAGAAAATTGCTCACGTGGGAGGGGGCGATCCATAAGGCAACCGGTTATCCGGCGAAGCGCTTTCTTCTGGATGATCGCGGTCTCGTTCGTGAGGGCCTGCGGGCTGACCTTGTTCTCTTCAACCCCGACACGATCATCGACCGCGCGACGTACCGCGACTCTCGGGTGGCGTCCGAAGGCATCGATTATGTCGTCAAAAATGGAGGAATCGTGGTCCAGGCGGGCAGAACGACCGGGAAGATTTTGGGCAAAAGCGTTCGCATCCGGCATAAATAACAGTGTGCCCACATCCCGGGGCCTGGCAGCCTCGGATTTGGAAAAATCCAGAAAGAAGGGTGTGTTGTACCATGGGTAAGTGGAAATCCGTAGTAGCGTTGCTTTTCGTATTGGTCTTCGCAGTGGCGGCGTACGCCGCTCCCGGGAGGGGAGGCATTCTGCGCTTTGCGATGATCGACGAGCCGCCGTCGCTCGACCAACAGCTCGTCACGTCTGACCTCGGCACGATGATTGCGCAACATATCTTCGAGGGGCTGTACTGTTTCAACTCCAAATACGAGCCGATGCCGCTTCTGGTCGAGTCCGAGGAGATCAAGGAGGACGGAAAGGTCATCGTGCTTACGATCCGCAAGGGCGTCATGTTCCATAACGGCGAGGTTCTCGACGCGGATGACGTCATCGCTTCTCTGACGCGCTGGAGCCAGTTCGGAACGAGGGGCCCCGTCCTTTTCGGCAATGTTGAAAAAATGGAGCGTTTGAGCGACCACAGCATTCAACTCAGCTTCAAGCAACCGTACGCACCTTGGAAAAACCTGCTTGCCTTTACGAACGGTGGTCCCGTCATCTACCCGAAGGAAGTCGCCGAGAAGGCCGACAAGGGATTCATCCCCCCCGCGGAGTACATCGGAACCGGTCCCTACAAATTTGCCGAGCACAATCCCGGACGCTACATCAGCCTGAAGCGCTTCGACGAGTACGTGTCGCGCACGGAGCCGGCGGACGGATATTTCGGCAAGCGCGAGGCGCTCTTCGACGAGTTGCGCTTCATCCCCGTGCCGGACGTCGGTACTCGCATGAACGGCGTCAAGGCGGGTGACTACGATTATGCCGAGCAGATGCCCGGCGATCTCTACGACACGCTGAAGGCCGATCCCACGGTCCAGACGATCGTCAGCCAAGGATCCACGCAGCTCTTCGTCTTCTCGAACAGCGAGAATGGGATCCTGAAGGACAATTATAAGCTCCGGCAGGCGCTGCTTACGGCCATGAACATGGAGGCCGCCCAGGCCGCAGCGTTCGGCCCGCAGGCCCTCTGGAGCATGTCCGGCTCGATCATGCCCGAGGGGACGCCGTGGTTCTCGACGGCTGGCATCCGCAACTACAACGTACACAACATCGAAGAGGCCAAGAGGTTGGCAAAGGAAGCCGGTTACAACGGCGAGCCGATCCGCTATATGGCGACGACCTCGTACCAGTACAGCTACGATTTCAGTACGGTCCTGTCGCAAAACCTGAGAGATGCGGGTTTCAATGTCGACCTACAGATTTACGACTGGGCGACGCTCGTATCGAAGCGGGCCGACCCCAATGAGTGGGATCTCTTTCTCACGGCCCACGGGTTTATCCCAGACCCCTCCCTCTTTACGTTTATGAGCGTAGCGTACCCCGGCTGGTGGAAGACGGAGCAAAAGCAGGAGCTGGACAAGCTCTTCTCGGAGACCATCGATCCCGCCAAGCGCAAAGAGATCTGGGAGCAGATTCAGACACTTGTCTATGAACAGGTTCCCGTCATGAAATCCGGGTTCCACTACATTTACTTCCTCGCATCCCCGAAGATCGAGGGTGCAGAGGAGAGCGCCCTGATCTGGCCGAAATTCTGGGGCGTCGGTTTCAAAGAGTAGCGACCAGAGAAAATTTCCGCCCGTTCACGCAGATCGATTCGTGGACGGGCGGATCTTCTTGTTCTGTTCGCCGAAAGGTGTTGGTCTGAGTGCTGGCATATATCGCAAGAAGGATCGTCAGTATGATTCCATCGCTGATTTTGACCTCGATCCTTGTTTTCTCATTTATCCACATGATTCCGGGCGACCCGATCTCCATTATGTTGGGAGATCAGGCCACCCCGGAGCAGATCCAGATGGTGCGGGAGAGCATGGGCCTCAACAAACCCCTTTATGTCCAGTATGGACTCTGGATCAAGGGGGTTCTTCGAGGGAATATGGGGGAATCCATCTTTTTTCATCAACCCGTCTTGGAGGTCATTCGTGACCGTGCCGAGACAAGCGTTTTCATCGCCCTTATTTCAATCACGCTCATTATCCTCATCGGTGTGCCGATCGGTATTCTGTCTGCCGCGCGCTACAACACGTGGCTTGACCAAACCGTATCCGGCTTCTCGATGTTTTTCGCCTCCGTGCCGACGTTCTGGCTGGGGCTCAACTTGATGTACGTCTTTGCGGTATATCTGCGTTTTTTGCCCACCTCCGGTTTTCCGTCGGTTCTGGAGTTGGGGGATTGGAGCAACCTTCGCTACCTGATTCTGCCGTGCATCACGCTAGCTGCCCCCAATTCGGCGCTGATCATCCGCATGACGCGATCGAGCATGATGGATGTCGCGCGCGCCGAGTATGTCAAGACGGCGTATGCAAAGGGGCTTGGGGAGGGGGCCGTGACGCTGAAGCATATATTCAGGAATTCGCTCGTCACCGTCGTCTCGGTTCTGGGTTTCACCTTCGTCGGCCTGATGGCGAGTACGGCGGTTACAGAGACGGTCTTTTCGTTGCCAGGCGTGGGGCGCTTGATCGTGGAATCGGTTCTTCGCAGGGATTATCCCGTGATACAAGGAATCATCCTGATTGTTGCTCTGCTCTACATGACCGTGAATCTCATCGTGGATCTGATCTTCGCGTTTCTGGATCCCCGCATCCGAAACGCATGAAGTTTGCACACAACCCGTCTTGCGGGCGAGCAAAACGGATTCCTTGGCAGGGAGGGGTCTTATGTCTTTCTGGTCTGTGTTGATAAAACGCAAGGTGGCATTGGTGGGCTTCATCGTCATCCTGTTCATCTTTACATTCGCGATCTTCGCGCAGGTGATTGCGCCCTACGATCCCACTTACCTCGACACGGCGCAGAGGTTAAAGCCGCCGAGCGCTGCGCATTGGTTTGGGACGGACAACTTCGGGCGCGACATCTTCAGCCGGATCGTATTCGGAGCGCGGACGAGCATCGTCGGATCGGCCGGTGTCGTTTGCGTCGCAATCGCGGGTGGTCTTACGCTGGGGCTTTCTGCGGGGTATTTTCGCAGGCTGGATCCGTACATCATGCGCATTGTCGATGTCCTGATGGCATTCCCGTCGCTGCTGATGGCCCTTGTGCTTGTCTCGATCATGGGGCGCGGGATGCTGAATGTTGTACTGGCGGTCGGGATGACGTATATGACGCGTACGACGCGTATCGTATATGCGCTGGCACTCAAGATCAGAGAAGAACCGTATATCGAGGCCATCCACTCCGTCGGGGCGAAGGGGTCGCGCATCATTCTGCGTCACATTCTGCCGAACATGACGTCGCCGATCATTGTCCAGGCGACCTTTACATTCGCATTCTCCCTGCTCGATATGGCCGCGCTCGATTTTCTCGGGCTCGGCATCCCTCCGCAGATTCCGAGTTGGGGGAACATGCTGAGCGAGGGACGGACGTATCTGACGCTCGCACCGTGGCTGCTCTTCTTCCCCGGGTCGTTTATCGTTCTCTCCGTCCTGTCGTTCAATCTGTTGGGTGACGTACTTCGAGATAGATTGGACCCGCACTTCCGCAAGAGTGTCGAGGGGGTGTAGGTCTTGGCCGAGAGATTGATCGACGTACAGGATCTGAGACTTTCCTTCCCCTCGTCGGACGGCGATCTGCAAGTTTTGCGCGGCGTGAACCTCCATATCGACAAGGGCGAAATTTTGGGTCTGGTGGGGGAGTCCGGCAGTGGAAAGTCCCTCACGTCCCTCTCCGTCATGGGGTTGCTGCCAAAGCCGTACAGTGGCCTCTCCGGGCGAATCGTCTATCGTGGCAGCGACCTCTTGACGATGCCGAACAAAGAGATGCGCAACTTGCGAGGGAACAGCATCTCGATGATCTTCCAGGAGCCGATGACCTCTCTGAATCCCGTCTATACGGTGGGAACACAGATTGTGGAGGCAATCAGAACGCACGAGGACATCTCCCACGAAGAGGCTTGGGGCCGCGCGATTGAGCTTTTGCGAGGGGTTGGTGTCCCGGCGCCGGAGGATCGCGTGAAGAGCTTTCCGCATCAGCTCTCCGGCGGCATGAGACAGAGGGTCATGATCGCAATGGCGCTCTCCTGTTCACCCGAGCTCCTGATTGCCGACGAGCCGACGACGGCGCTCGACGTGACGATTCAGGCGCAGATACTCGACCTCATTGTGAATTTGCAGAAGCAGATCGGCATGTCCGTCCTGCTGATTACGCATGCGCTTGGCGTCGTTGCCGAAACGGCGGATAGGGTTGCCGTCATGTACGCTGGCAACATCGTCGAGAGCGCCGCAACAGCAGAACTTTTCGATCATCCAACGCACCCCTACACCCTCGGGCTTCTGCATTCGATCCCGCGCATCGATAAGAGCGTCGACGCGCTCTTCACCATTCCCGGGATGGTGCCCTCGCCGAAGGAGCTTGGACGGGGATGTAATTTCGCAAGCCGCTGCTCGTTTGTGACCGACGTTTGTCTCGAGAGCGAGCCCGAGCTGACGGAACGGACGCCCGGGCACTTCTCAAGGTGCTGGAGGACGTAGAAGATGAATCCCGAAAGAGAAGAAAACGTGAAAGCGCCTCTGCTTGAAGTGCAAGACCTCAAAAAATATTTTCCCGTGCGGAGCGCTTTTCTGCGTCGCGTCACAGGGTATGTGAAGGCAGTGGATGGCATGAGCTTCACACTGCGCGCCGGCGAAACGCTGGGGCTTGTCGGCGAGTCCGGCTGTGGAAAATCGACGGCAGGCAGGGCAGTATTGCGCCTGATTCCCGTCACCGGTGGCAGCATCGACTTTAAGGGCAGAGATCTCCTCAAGATCAAGGGTGATGAACTGCGCGCGGCGCGGGAGTCGTTCCAGATGATCTTCCAGGATCCATACGCGTCGCTGAATCCGAGGATGAGCGTCGGGCAGATTCTGGCAGAACCGTATGTGATACATGGAACGGTCCGGGGCTCCGAGTTGCGCGACAAGACGGTCGCACTCCTTGAGGATGTGGGACTCCCTCCGGAGGCGCTCAAAAAATATCCGTTCGAGTTCTCTGGCGGACAGAGGCAACGTATCGGTATTGCGCGGGCGCTCGCCCTTTCCCCTGAATTGATCGTGGCAGACGAACCGGTTTCTGCGCTCGACGTCTCCGTCCAGGCCCAGATCCTGAACCTGATGAAGGAGCTTCGCAATCGCCACAACCTGACCTATCTTTTTATCTCGCATGACCTGAGCGTCGTGCATCACATCAGTGATCGCGTCGCAGTCATGTATCTCGGGCGCATTGTTGAACTGGCGGGCAAAGAAGCCCTCTTTTCCGACCCGAAGCATCCGTACACGAAGGCGTTGCTCTCTGCGGTTCCGATCCCGGACAGCCGAAAAAGGGGGCAACGCATACTGCTCACCGGCGACGTCCCGAGCCCGCTTGACCCTCCGCCGGGTTGCACGTTCCACCCACGGTGCCCCAACGTCATGGATATCTGCGCCAGAGAGACGCCGAAACTTTGCGATTGCGGCGATCGCCATCTTGTGGCGTGTCACCTGTGTTGTTAAGACGAACAAAAATTTTTCAAAAAAGGCGGTATCATGATGAGCGAAAAAATGAAGAAGGAAATTAAGACGAACAAAGCGCCTCAGCCTGCGGGGCCGTACTCACAGGCTCTGGTTATGGGAGGTCGCGTGTATGTGGCCGGACAGGGGCCGATAGACCCCGCGACAGGGACGAAGCCAGACGGCATCGAGGCGCAGACCCGCAACACGCTGACGAATCTGAAAAACATCCTCGAAGCTGCCGGTGCGACGATGGACAACGTCGTCAAGAGCACCGTGCACTTGGCGAACCTTGACGATTTTGCCGCGTTCAATGCCGTATATCAGGAGTTTTTTACGACACCTTATCCTGTTCGCACAACAGTGGGCAGCGCGCTTCTCGGCGGTATCCTTGTTGAGATCGACGTGATTGCCGAGCTGTAGGGGGCTCGTGATTGCAATGATACGCAAGTACGAAGTTCTGGAAAAAATTGGGCGCAGCGGGGTTGTCGGCATCATCCGCGTCGACGACATCGAATACGGTCTCATGGCGGCGGAGGCGATTTTCGAAGGCGGAATCCCCGTGATCGAGGTCTCCATGACCTATCGGGGGGCACACGAAATTATGGCGGAGATGACGAAGCGACTCCGTCCCAAAGGCCTTCTTTTGGGTGCCGGGACCGTTTCCGACCCGGAAACGGCGCGTATGTGCATGTTTGCCGGGGCCGAATTCATCTTTGCGCACTGTTTTAACCCGGAGGTGGCGCGTACCTGCAATCGCTACGGCATTCCCTACATTCCCGGTGTCGGGACTGTCACCGAGATCATGTCGGCATTGGAGAGCGGCGTGGACGTCGTGAAGGCCTTTCCCGGCGAAGTGCTTGGCCCAAAGTTTGTGAAGGCTGTGCGTGGCCCCCTTCCTGACGCGAAAATCCTTGCTGTCGGTGGTGTATCGGATGTAAATCTGAAGGACTGGTTCGATGCGGGTGTGTTCGGCGTGGGATTGGGGTCCGCTTTGACAAAACCGGGCGGTAAAACAGGTACCGCCGAGGAGATTTGCGAGGCCTCCCGCGCAACGGTTGAAAAAATTGCTTTTCTCCGAAGCGGCAGCAGGTTGGACAAAGAAATGAAAAATTAGAAAGTAGTGATCATTCTGCGGTTTTGCGGTCCATCTTTTACAAAAAAATAAGACTTGTTGCGGATTTTCGAGGCCGTCCTGGAGATTGACGATGTAAAACAAAAACATTGGCGACGGGCACACGCGGCTTGTCGCCAATGTTTTTGAGGAATGGACGCTTGTCTGGTCACGCCCAGGGATTGAGGAGTGTCACGCCTGTAAACTGAAAATCGGCCACGTTACGGGTGGCTACCGTCATACCATGCACAATGGCCGTCGCCGCAATAAGCGCATCGCGCTCGCTACGCTTGTCGGGTACGTGCAAACGGGCGCAACGTCGTGCCACGGCGGTGTCGACGGGCAGCGTTCGCCCGGAGAACTCCGGAAGAACGTGCTGTTCCAGCCATGCACGAAGCAAAGCGCCCAGTGCGGCATCCTTCCGTTCCATTGTCAAAACGCCGAGCTCCAACTCAAGAATGGTGATCGAGGACACAAAAAGGTCGGCGGCGTCAACGCTTTCCGCCCATGCTGCGACGTTCGGATCGGCCTTGCCTGCCCGAATTTTTCGCAGCTCAGAGATCACATTGGTATCGAGAACATACATCACGAGAGGTCTGCCGGTCTGGTTTCGATCGTTGCGCACGGCGGCTCGAACTCGACCTCCGCGATGTCTGGCATCGCCAGCGAATCGGCGATATTGCGACGTTGCTTTGTCAGTCGCTGGTATTCCTCAATGCTCAACAACACATGGGCAGATTTGCCGCGGTCTGTGATGAACACGGGACCGCTCTTGGCCGCTCTCTTCGCACGCGTAATGTCTTGATTCAGCTCGCGACTGGATATCGTCGTAATGGTCATGGTCGCACCTCTTTTCTATGTAGTTATGTTACTACATGCAAGGCGATTGTCAACGCCATCTCCTGCGGCAGATGGAAAATGTGATGGACAAAAAATTTGGCGACGAGCTGCACACCTCGCCGCCAAATTTTTTGTTATAATGGTTACGGAGTGTAAAATATGCACAGAATTGAGGAATTTTCATCATGAAGAGCGAATTCAAAGAAAAAATAAAAATCTTTGAAGGGAAACAGGTACGTACCGTATGGGATGAGAAAACCGGAAAAAGGTGGTTTTCGATTCCGGATATTATCGGTATTTTGACGGACCAACCAGATTACACGAAGGCCAGGAATTATTGGAAATGGTTTAAGAACAAGCTCAAAGACGAAGGCAGTGAGTTGGTTCGTGATACTAACCGACTAAAAATGTGTACGCCAGGCGGAAAAATGCGTCTGACCGATGTCGCCGACACCGAGCAAATTTTGCGCCTCATTCAATTCATACCCAGCCCCAAAACAGAGTCGTTCAAAATGTGGCTTGCCAGAGCTGGCTATGAATGCATTGCCGAATTTTCCGAAACATTAGACCTGTTCTAAAACCTTGCAAAGCAAGGCGCGGCGTGATATTATGTCAACCATGGATAATGCAGAACGCTTGGGAAAACTGAAAGATGAATCGTATCAGGAGATATTCGGAGTACGCAAACCGAGCTTTGAAAAGATGCTTACGATCTTGGAATGTGCGTATAAGGAGAAGCACAGACAAGGCGGGCGTCCTCCGCGACTGAGTGTGCTCGATAAACTGGTAATCGCGCTGGGATACTACCATGATTATCGCACAATGCAAAATATAGCTTTTGATTACGATGTGTCGAAGAGCCGGATTAGTGATGCCGTAAAATGGGTGGAAGAGACACTCATAGCGGACGGAGCTTTTGCTCTGCCCTCGAAGCGGACGTTGTTAAAAGCTGACACTGAAATTGTTATTGCCATCGTAGACGCGACGGAATGTGAGACTGAGCGCCCTGAAAAAAACAGAAAGAATCCTATTCAGGCAAGCAAAAGTGCCATACAATCAAAGACCAACTGCTGATTGACGGACTTACCGGTAAAATCATATGCGTGCATGAAGCGAAAGGCGCTGTACACGATTTCGAGCTTTTCAAAATCAGCGGCGTACACATGCCAGAAGAGATTCTTCTAGTTGCGGACAAGGGGTATCAGGGGATTAATGGTATCCATACTCTATCTTTGATCCCGGTCAAAAAGCCTCGCAAGGGCGAATTAACACCTGAACAAAGGGCGTTTAATAGGTCTCTATCCAGATTCCGCATCTTCATTGAGCATGTCAATCGCCGCATCAAACGTTTTAAGATGTTTCAGTATCGCTATCGCAATAAACAGCGCAAACACCTTTTGCGTATATCCCTGATTTGCGGCGTCCTTAACTTCGAACTCGGGTTTTAGAACAGGTCTATTAACATGCCGGGAGGCGCGGAGGCGTCCAATCAGGTGACGGAACTTGACGTAGCTCAGATTATTCCATTTTCAAAGCACCCGTTCCGCCTGTACGAAGGCGAACGTCTGGAGGATATGGTGGAAAGTATACGACAGAACGGTATTCTGCTCCCGATTATTGTTCGCCAGAAGGGAATTGGGTTTGAAATCCTCTCCGGACATAACCGGGTAAACGCCGCGAAACTCGCGGGACTGCGATATATACCCGCAATCATTAAGGTAAACCTCTCAGATG
>QMCD01001388.1_pt1 | contig 14968 bp, 7 predicted proteins | sample 1821841 | NCBI WGS metagenome assembly QMCD01 (sample SAMN01991225, study PRJNA193472) | Termite gut metagenome, whole genome shotgun sequencing project. | isolation source: worker | host: Macrotermes natalensis | reverse complement strand
GGGCAGATTCTGTCATATACCAAAATCACAGGACAGTTACAGGATGCCGGAAATACAACGACGTTGGCGAACTATCTTAAGCTGTTGTCTGATTGCGGTCTGTTGGGTGGGCTGGAAAAGTATGCAGGGAGCGTGATTAGACAACGATCATCCAGTCCAAAGTTCCAAGTGTATAACAATGCGCTTTTGACTTCGCAAGGTAACGAAACATATGCGGATGCCATAGTTAATCCGAAACTGTGGGGTCGGTTGGTTGAGTCGTCTGTTGGAGCCCATTTGCTCAATCATTCCGTTTCCGAGCGGTATAACCTCCATTATTGGCGAGAGGGAAATAACGAAGTGGATTTTGTCCTCGAAAAGGGAGATAAGGTAATCGGGTTGGAAGTAAAAAGCGGAGCCAGCGCCGAGAATGTAGGAATGGGGATATTTAACGAGAAATTTCATCCACATAGGATGCTACTCGTAGGTACTGGTGGAATTCCTTATGAGGAGTTTTTACGATTGAATCCGAGGGAACTGCTTTGACCCCAAAGTGTAAATGTCTAACGACTTACGTTACGGAAGAGAATTGATGAACTCGAAAGGTTTGCAAAATTAAACGAGATTATTTTAGACGAATATAGACGACATTTTTCGGGAATAGTAGAATTAGAATAGTTAATCTACGCCTGCCGATTTTGGTAATTATCGTAACTGCCGTTACTGTAACGGCGGTTATTGAGTGCCTCCATGGCTTAGTTACGCCAGAGTGTTGCTGACTCAAGGATTTATCATATATTTGTACACGGAAGGCGGGAGGTTCCCACTCTTTGATATTATTGAAAAGCACTGAAAACCAGCTAATTTGGCACATGGATTATTCGTTGGACTTAACTATCGGTGCTTCGATAAAATACTGGTGGACAGGCATTTGTCTTTTTTGGTTCGGCGTCTGTTCATGCCGCAGATAATCAATTAATTACGAGCAAACCTCAGTAAATCAACCGATTTCTGAGGTTTCTTTTTTGCCCGAAAACGCACTCCGGGGCACTTTGAAGCATTATTTTGATAGCAATCTTCCTGAAGGACGCCTGTCTCCTCGCAAAGCATGTAAAAATCGACGTTTATCATATTGTACCGCTGATTTCTGATACGTCGCTTTTGTCTGGAAACATTACAGACGAGAATTTTTACCGGGGGAGTCTTTCGAGACAGGGAGTACCCGGATTTCCCGTCGATACCCTCTCAATTGGCAAAGCAACTTATGGCAAAGCTACTTGAAATCGGCCAGATTGTCATCGCGAATACGCTCGAAACGGTGCTCCGGCGCCGGATAGCCTTTCGTGGCAATGTAGGCCCGCGCCTCGTTTACCATTGCGGCAGTTACCGTAAATTGGCTTGACGAGTAGTCCTGAAGATAGACATCGACCGGCAACAGAAAGCCCCACGCCGTGAAAAAGTCGCTCAGGTCGAGCTCGGCCGCGTCGCACGCCGCCTTCACGAACTCGATCATCTGCGCGCCGCCGGTTGTGGCCGTATCCCGTTGCCGCAGCAGTTCGCACAGGTCGCCATAGAAATCGCCACGCCCCAACACATTGTGCATGTAGAGTTTCAGTTGCCAGAACGGCACCAGTTTGCAGAACACGTCGCTGTGGGTGTTGTAACAAATTCCCTTGTCGAGGATCTCTGCGAAAGCCCACTCATAGCGGTCGGCCCACATGTTATCGACCCTGTCGAGCAACCGCGACGGAGTGCCCCATGAGGTTCGGATATGCTGCGAGAGCACATTGTTGGAGACCTCGCCCATACCCGTCCAGTTAAACGACGGTCGGATCATGTTGATGTGTCCCGCTTCGTGCGCCGGGCCCCAACTGTCGGCGGCGGGGTCGGTGAGTTGCAGTACGGTGGATTGCGAACTCTCGACATAACCTGTGTAGTTGCTCCCGGCGACCATCCATCCGCCGGTCATCACTGCGAAATACAATCTGTTGTTGTACGTCCGGTTGTACTTCGCCAGGCCCATGAACTCCATCTCCTTCATCACCAGATCGTCGTACCTCTCGGCAAGCGCCGTTCCGTCGGGCGTGTATTGGCGGAAAGCCTCGGTTTGGAAAGTCAGGTGGGCATACCTGCCAACCAGATCGAAGTGTTGGAAAGTTGCGGCGGCAAGTCGCTCCGTCCACTCTTCGCGCTTATGCTTTGCGGTGTCGAAGTAGCCGTTGACGTATCCGGTGGCGATGTTGATCTTGATTTCAGGCTCGTTGCCGGTCCAATTACGGGTGTGGTACAATACATATATAAGCCCGTCGTTAGCCGCCTCGATCTTGTTGACGCCGGATTTGAGAGTGTACGACGTTCCCGCGATAGGTCTGTTGCCGGGACACGCGGGATCCTGAATGAACAACGACACGCTACGTCCATGTAACTCGCCTGCCAGAACGATAAGTTGTTCTCCGCGGCGGGCGTACATTCCCGTCGGGTTGTCGCGCAGGCTGTACCCGCTCGACTTATTGTGCGCCGCCATCACATCCGGATGCTCCCACGCGCGGTACTCCTGCACGCGGAATTCACTGTCGTATGTGCCATCGAAGATCCTCAGCGCAAGATCACGAAAAAAATCGCTTTCGATCTTGTCGATATAGGTCTTTCCTATGCCCTCCTTCAGTTCCGAACAACTCATGTCGGTGAATACGGTCGAATAGTCGAAACTTTCGCTGTTTCTTCTGAAAAACTGCATCTCGGCACAACTCGCAAAACCCGTGATCGTCGAAGAGTCGCTCGTGCCCGATTTTACTACGAACCTTATTTGCGTCGGGTTTTCCAACGCAGGACTAAACGTTACTATGCTGCCGGCGCCGGACCCCTCGAAGTCGTAGCTCCCATACAGGCGAGGTGCGGGCTCTTTGGCTGTCGCCACCCACAGGTCGAACTCTTTGAAATTACCATTGGTGCCTTCCGTCCTCGGATTGTAGACAATATAGTCCATCCGGTCGGCACCTGCAAAGTTGTAGGTCAGAGTTACGGGCGCCGAGTGGGTAACCGATACATTCCAATTCGAGTGATAGATGGTCGAGAGTAGCCCGTCGTGCGACTTCTCGATCCCTTCGCCGGACTGTGCGGCGGGCATGACAGACGAACTCACGACCGGAATGAGCACATCGCCTTCTACCTTATCGATCGATCTGTTTTTCCCATCCTGGCTCACGCTCACCGAGCGCCTGATCCCCTTCCCTTCTATATGGACGGTAGTGCTTCTGGAACTCCACGCCTCATTGGTGGTTACCTCGATGGTAACGGTGCCCGCGGCAAAGGTCGCCTCGCACCACTCGGAGGCCGACGCCTTGCATGTAATACCGTCGACGTTGGTGTCCACTTCGAACGTCCGGCTGCCGGACAGACGGTCGAACTCAACCTTAGTAACGTCGATCTTAATGTAATTCCCCTCTTCGGGGGCAGGGGATAGCGCAGGTTCTTTGCAGAAAGGACACAGAACGGCTACCGGCAACAGGCAAAACAAAAAACGCTTCATAAGGACGGTCGGTTTTTACGAAAGCAAAGTTACACATCCGCAACTGTCCGTCAGGTAATTTATTGTCCGGAATTTAGGGTGCATTTGTTCGACGCACAAGATAAAATCCCCTCACTCATTCTCTTTCCGCCACTGGGCCGGAGAGACACCGTAAAATGTCTTGAAACACTTGCTGAAATATTTTGTGGAGAAGAAACCAAGTTTTTCCGCTATCTCGGTAATGTTGAGATGAAGGTGGTTTTTAAGCAGTTCGGCCGATTCGCGCAATCTTGTGGCGAGCGTAAATTCGTTGGGGGTCATGCCCGATATCTCCTTGACCCTTGTGTAGAAGTTGGTGCGGCCCATACACATCTCCGATGCGAGCATATTCATGTCAAAGTCGGGATTGTCAAAATTCATACGTATAATGCCGGTAACTTTCTCCATGAACAGGCGATCTTGTTCCGAGCGAATCTCGACGGCGGTCGTCTCGCGGCTTTCGGTTACAGTGCGGTAGAGGGTTTGCCGGATACGGAGGATGGCAGCGCAGCGAGCCTTGAGTATCTCCATTTCGAAGGGTTTGGCCACATAGTCATCGGCCCCGAACATATAACCCTCGATGGTCTGGTCTGTCGAGTCGAGCGAGGTGAGCATCACTACGGGAATATGCGCCAAACGTACGTCGGATTTAATTTCGCGGCACATCTCTTTTCCCGACATTTCAGGCATCATCACGTCGGTCAGTATGATGTCCGGCAGATGCTCGGTGGCCGCGGCGAGTCCCTCGCGGCCATTCACGGCGGTGAGGACGGTGTAGTCGACGGCAAATATCCCGGCCAGCAGCGAAAGTAATTCTTCGTTGTCCTCGACGATGAGAATTGTCGTTGCAGAATCGCCGTTCCGATAGTGTAATGAAGCTGGTGGCGCCAGGATCGACGCCGGTTCGATACCGGCCAATTCATTCTCGACCGCACCGGCCGTCTCCGGCGCCTCGATCGGGCCGGCTGCCTCTTCCAACGTCCACGCCTGTGGTGCGGCAGTCGGTTTCGTATCGTGATCTCCGGGCCCCGTTGGGAGTGTTATCTCGAACAGGCTGCCCCGGTCAATAGTGCTCTTCACCGAAATATTGCCGCCGTGGCTCTCTATAATTTCTTTGGTTAACGCCAACCCGATGCCGGTGCCGAGGCTGAAGCCGGACGTGCGGTATTCGGCCTGGTAAAAGCGCTCGAAAATGCGCGAAAGAGCTTCCGCGGGGATGCCGATGCCGTTGTCTTCGACCTCTATGTGAATACATTCGTCCGCCCTCAGGCGCACGGTAATCGCGCCGCCGTCGGAGGTGTATTTGAAGGCATTGGACAGCAGGTTGTAGATTGCTTTTTTGAATTGGACTTTATCTATGTGCGCCTCAAGAACGCCTGTCTGCGAATGATCGTACTCATACTTTATCTTGTGGCCGGCAGCGTACTCGCTGAACGACTGCCAGATACCGCCGATGTACGGCACCAAATCCATCGGCTCGGGATTGAGTGTTTGGAACCCCTGCTCGGCTTTGCGGAAATCCAACAGTTCGGAGATAAGCTCGCGCATGTGGGTGGCGTTATTGTAAACCTTCGTGATGCCGCTGCGTTGCACTTCCGACAAAGAGTCCGACGAGAGAATAAGCTTGGTCTGGGCCATGATGAGGGTGAGCGGTGTGCGGAATTCGTGGGAGACACTGGTAAAGAAGGCGAGCTTTGTACGGTTCAACTGTTCAATGTTTTCCTTCTCGCGACGCTCTGTTTCGAGCCTTGCACGCATGCGGTAGCGCCACTCGAAGAATAATATGATCCCCACGACGAGCGCCACCGACAGCAACGCATATACAACCTGAGCAAAGGCAGATTTGTATAAAGGCGGTGTAACGACTATCTCGAGGCGGGCAAATTTCTGTGCCTTGTCGTTGCGGTCGGGGTTGGCCTCACACACGGCGAGCGTATAGCGCCCCGGCGGGAGGCTGGTGTAGGTAATAGTGTACGCGCTGGCGATTTGCCACGTTTCGTCGAGGCCTTCCATGCGGTACTTGTATTCCGAGGCCGGCCGGTGGCGCGAGTAATCCGATGTGGCGAACTCGACAGACAGGTTGTTTTGGTTGTGGCGCAATTTCAGACGGTCGGTAAGCGGGAGGCTTCTCGGCAGAATACGAGTCGGGTCTTGCGGCCGTATCGTCGCGCCGTTCACCACGAGGTGGTCAAAGTAGAGGTTGTAGTCGATCGGATGCGAGCCTGTGATATCGGCAACCGCGACCGAGGCCAGCCCGTTGACGCCGCCTATGAAAATCTCGCCGCCGGGAGTGACCAGGCTTCTGTTTCCCTCGAAGAAACCCGAAAGCGGGAAGTTGGCCGAAGAGCGGTAGATGGTGATTCCCTGGGCAGGCGAGAAGATCGAGAACGAGTCGTTGTGCAGAATAAGCAGGTTGCCGTCCGGCATTTCGCTGATGTGATAGCAGAAATCGCTTACTTGAGCACCGTTCGCAACGGTAAAGTTGTCGAAGTCGTCCGTCGTGGGGTTGTAACGGAAAAGGCCGGAACCGAGCGTTCCGAAAAACAACTCACCCGCCGCCGTTTCAATGAACGACATTACGGTCGAGGCGCCAAACGAGCGGGGATCGGAACCGTCGTGGCGATACTCGCGTTTCCGTTTGGCAGAAAGGTCGACGCGATTCAGGCCCGTGTAAGAAGACAACCACATCCTGCCGCCGCGGTCGATGAAAAATTGGTAAACATACTCGCTGCCCATCAGCAGGTTCAACTCCTCGTCGTCGGTGAATGGCACCATCGTGTCGGTGGCGGTGTCGACGCGAAACATCTTCCATCCGGTGTTGGCGATAATCTCGCCACCGACCCGCTGCATGTTCATCGCCATCAATTCACGGTTACGATACATCTCTCCCCGCCGCGAGCGAGTGTCGAACACCCACAACCCGACGCCGTAGACCCCCATGTAGAGCTTGCTCGAGGAAGGATCGTAAACGATACTCTTGATATGGTAATTGGGCATGTTTTCGGGCACGTACGGCTCGTAAAAATAGCGGGTGAAGCGGCGCGCGGCGGGATCAAAGCAATTCAGGCCGCCTCCGTCGGTACCGATCCACAGGTTGCCCTCGTTATCCTGTACCATCGGTCCGACGAACGGATAACTGAGACGGTCGGGTTGCGACGGTGCGGCACGGTAGTAGCGGAAAATGTCGTGCCGGGAGTTAAAGTAGTTCACCCCGCCGTAGTAGGTGCCCACCCACATTGTGTTCTGCGCGTCGCGGTATATTGCAAAAACCGAGTGATCGGACAACGAGCCCGGCTGAGTCTCGTCGGGGGCATAGTTCGTCCACTCTCCCGTGGATTTATTGAAGCTGTCGAGCCCCATCGACGTACCCACCAATATCATCCCGTCCTCGTCCTGAGCAATGGTACGGACAAAGTTGTCGGATATACCGGAGTGGGTACCGCCCGTGTCGTTAAGGTGACGGAAGTGCCATGTAAGGGTTCCGTTGGGGTCGAACGCGTAGAGCCCGTCGTCTCTCGTGCCCGCCCACACAATGCCGCTGCTGTCGATGAACAGCGAGTAGACAAAGGGGCCTTCAAGTACCCGGTGCCTGCCCACGGACATCCCTCCGCTACCGCCGTACCACACCTCGCCGCCGGGCGCGACAGCTATCGCGATGCGGCGGCCGCCTACCACCGTCATCTCGGAATGGAATGCGATCGCTTGCGACTCCTCGCTCCATGTGTAGAGGCTGCTGCCCGAGGTGAACCATAATCGTCCGTTTGCGTAGCATATACCTGTCACATCGTTGCTTATCACCCGGAAAGTGTCGGTAGCGAGGTCATAGCGGATGAGGTCGAACTCTGTTCTTATATATATAGCGCCGGCGCGGTTGCCGGTGATTTGCAGGATGCTGTTTTTGGTGAGGCCCGGGTACTCGGGCGACGAGTAGAAAACGCGGGTCGACGAACCGTTATAACGACACAGCCCGCTGATGGTGCCGAACCACATGGCGCCGGTTTCGTCCTGATAGATCGACACGACGTTGATCTGCGGAAGGCCGTTGGTGTGGTCGAGGTGGCTGAACAGTATCTGACCCGACAGGTGCGCGGGAGCAAAAAACAGAATTACAGCTAATGCCAACAATGCAAGACATCGCCTTGCGCGGACACCTCGCGGCGAATCGGCATAATTTCGAGGTGGATAGGGGCAATTTGCTGACATACAACTAAATACCACCATGAAAGCAATGAATTTTCGGGTTCATGGTGTTTTTTGTGGTAATGCAAAGGTAGCGACTTTTTTGTCCGTGAACAATTGTGCCCCATAAAATGAACAAAAAAATCCCGCTCTCAAATTTCTACCCGTTACTTTCGTGCATGATTAAATCTACCGCCGTAATCAGACGCCGAACATTAAATTTTTTAGCTATTAAACCCTTATTATATATGAATGAGAAAAAAGATGAAGCTTGATCAACCCCGTACAAACACTTAAATTATTTTTAATGTATGATTAAACTTAAACTATTGAAAAATCGTATGAAACAGCAACCAAAGAATTATTCTATACGGAGATGGTTCCGTGCTGTGTTACCGGTCCTGTTGACACTGCTTGCTCTGGTCGCGGGTGCGCAGAATTCACTCGCACAGTCGACGGTTATGGGACGTGTAACCAATTCCGAAGGTGAGCCCATCGCAGGTGCGATCGTGGCTCAGCAAGGTTCGACATCGAACGCCACAATGTCCGATACGAATGGAGATTTCTCCATCAGGCTGAGTGCCGTATCCAACCAGATCATCGTCTCGTTTTATGGATACGTTACCCAAACAGTTACCGTCGATGGCAGTTCGCCCGTAAGTGTCATCCTGCAGGAAGATGCGCAGCAGGTTGAAGAGGTCGTCGTCGTCGGCTTCGGTAAACAGAAGAAAGAGAGCGTCGTGGGCGCCGTGTCGACCATCAGCCCCAAGGAACTGAAAATACCGAGCAGCAACATCAGTAACGCTTTCGCAGGCCGTCTTTCGGGAGTGATCGCCGTCCAACGTTCAGGTGAGCCAGGCGCCGACGGTTCTTCGTTCTGGATTCGCGGTATCTCCACGTTCACAGGCAGCACGACCCCGCTTATCTTCATTGACGGCGTCGAGTCGTCCACCTACGACATGAACTCGCTGGCTCCGGAAGTCATCGAGGGATTCAGTGTCCTTAAAGACGCTACGGCAACGGCGCTTTACGGAGCGCGTGGTGCGAACGGCGTCATGCTCATCACCACGCGTCAGGGATCTAACATGGAACGTGCCAAAATCAATATCCGCGTGGAAGCGGGTATGACACAGCCCACGAAATCGATCGAACTCGCCGACGGTGTCGATTACATGATAGGTTTCAACGAAGCTCTCACGACCCGCGGGGCGGCGCGTAACATTTACTTCTCGGACTACAAAATCGAACAGACCAGGCTCGGTTCCGACCCGCTCGTGTTTCCCAACATCGACTGGCAGGATTTCCTCTTTAATGATTGGGCCTACAACCAGACCGGCAACATCAACGTACAGGGCGGCGGTTCGAAGGTTACCTATTTCATGAGCGCCAGTTTCAATAACGACAGCGGTATGCTCAAGAGTGATCCGAACAATTCCTACAAAAACAACATCACCCAACAGCGCTACTCCATCCAGGGTAACATCGCGGCCAACCTGACTCCCTCCACCAAGATAACGGTGCGTCTCAACTCCAACATTCGGTCTTTAGCAGGTTCGTCTTCTTCCGCCGCGAATATATACGGTTCGCTGTTCAACTCCCCGGGCGTACTCTTCCCCGCATATTATCCGGGAGAGCCGGGGGATGAATTCACCCGTTTCGGCAACGTACTCGGCGGGCCTCACATGACCGGCGACGATAACGCTTCGAACAGGAGAGCCATCTACTACAACGTCTACGCAACTATGGTGAGCGGGTACAAGCAGCTCAACGAAAACACGAGCATGGTTTCGTTTGAGTTCGACCAGAAGATGGACTTCCTCACTGAGGGCCTGTCGTTCAATGCGATGTACTCCTTCAAGAACTGGAGCCAGACCAATGTTACCCGCAGTTTCGTTCCGGTCTATTTCCAACGGTCCGGAATATATGACGAATATACGCCCAACGCCGGCGGAGGTTGGGATTACACCCTGGAGCGAATCAATCAGGGCCGTACCTCGCTCGGCACCTCGGCCTACAATCAGGGCGACCGCCTTATGAACCTCCAGGCACAGATCAACTGGACGCGTTCGTTCGACAGGCACAACGTTTCGGCTATGGCCATCTACCTGATGAGAGATTACAACAACAACGTGCCGGGTATCAAGTCGAACGGTGATAGTTACACAGAGTCGGAAAGATACTACAACGCGCTGCCCACCCGTAACCAGGGGCTCGGGGGCCGCATAACCTATGATTACGACAGTCGCTACCTCTTTGAGTTCAACTTCGGTTACAACGGCAGTGAAAACTTTGCAGAAGGACGGCGGTTCGGTTTCTTCCCATCCGTAGGTGTCGGCTACAACATTTCGCGCGAAAACTTCTGGAAACCGCTTTCCGGAGTGGTATCGGGACTTAAGATATACGGTTCGGTGGGCCTTGTCGGTAACGCCGCGACAGACAGCCGTTTCCCCTATCTGACAAAGGTAAACCTCTCGGGACGCAGCTACGCATTCGGCTTCGAGCGTAATGAAAGCAAGAGCGGAGCCGCGGTAAACGTATACGGTGCGGCAGGAGCACGTTGGGAGACGGGTCTGAAAGCCAATGTCGGTATCGATGTGAACCTGTTCAACTCGCTCAATCTCATCGTCGAAGCGTACAGGGAAAGGCGAAAAGACATCTTCATGCGTTACGAAACCATACCTGTCGAATCGGGTATCGCCAGCGACCTCAGACCCTATGCAAATCTCGGCGTGGTCAAGAACGAAGGTGTCGACGTTACTCTCAATTACGATAAGGCGTTCAGAAATGGTTTGATATTGAATGTACGCGGAACCGTAACGTACTCCAAAAACACCCTTGTCGACCGCGATGTTCCTGCCAATATGCCGGCACACAGAAATCCGGAAGGCAGGTCTCTCAACCTGAAGGAGGGTCTTATAGCTCTGGGTCTGTTCATAGATGAAGCCGATATAGCCAATTCACCCAAACAAAGTTTCGGGGATCCGCTTCCGGGCGATATCAAATACCTCGATCTCGATGGCAACGGCATGATAGACGGCAATGACAGGACCTATATCGGTAAACCTACGATACCGCAGTTGGTATACGGTTTCGGCGCATCGGCGCAGTACAAGGGATTCGACGCCTCTTTCTTCTTCCAGGGAGTCGGCCGCACCAGCCTTATGATGGGCGACATCCATCCCTTCGGTAACCAATATACACAGATGTTCAAATTCATCGCCGACGACTACTGGACCGAGGACAACCCCAATCAATTGGCCAAATATCCGCGTCTGGTGAGCGGCACCGCTCCGGGAGCGCACAACAATCACCAGGCCAGCACATACTGGCTGCGCGACAACTGGTTCCTGCGTTTGAAGAATGTGGAAGTGGGTTATACCTATAAGTTTGCACGTCTCTACCTGTCCGGCCAGAACCTGTTTACGATCAGCGCGTTCAAGCACTGGGATCCCGAAGTAGGCGATGGACGCGGCTTGTCGTACCCTCCTCTTAGAACCTTTATGATGGGTGTGCAGCTCGCGTTCTAATCCTCAATCAAATAATTTAAAACGAATATATCAAGTATGAAAAAGATAAAATTGTTGTTCCTGTGTGGCGCCGTCGCGGCAGTCGTATCGTCGTGCAACTTCCTCGATATCGTACCTGACGATACCGCCACCATCGATGATGCGTTTGCCAATGAACTCACGGCCGAAGCATTCCTGTACACATGCTATTCGTACCAACCCCTGCGCTCCAACTTTCTGCGCTCGCTGGACAAGATGACTTCGGACGAGATAGTAATGTCTCCGCAATGGAACACCGAGTGGTTTCCCGCTCAGGTGCTGAGATGGGGACTTAACAACTCGACCAATCCCTTCCCGGTAAATAGCGCAAGGAACTATTCGACCGACCTGTGGCAGGATATGTACACCGGAATACGGCAATGCTACATGTTCCTTGAAAACATAGACGGAGTAACGCCCACCAACACGGATCAGGCGACGTTCGACAGGAACAAGGAGATATGGAAAGGAGAAGCATGGTGCCTGATAGGATATTTTCACCAACTGCTGTTCCAGCACTATGGCCCTATCGTTGTGGTCGAGCAGAAGATCGAGAACGAACAGTTGCCGCGTCTTCCGATAGACCAGGTGGTGGAGAAGATCAATACTTTCTACGACAACGCTTTAGAAACCCTTCCAAACCTGGACCAGAGCGGTAACTACTATGGACGCATCACGCGGGAAGTGGCGATGGCTTTGAAGGCAAAAACCTACTTGTTCGGCGCCTCGCCCCTGTTCAACGGTTCGGAGGCTCCCTACTCTCTGCTCGAGAATAGAGACGGTACCAAACTCATACCGACATTCAGCAAGGAGCGTTGGAAAGCGGCTATGGACGCCACCAAGGCTGCCATAGACGTCGCCAAACAGAACGGGCATGCCCTCTACACCCAGACCACAGACCCGATCGCTACCAGATCGGGGGTTGAGTTTATCGATCCGGGCAAAAGAAATAACTATCTCGCCCTGCGTTATCTGATGATGGCCCGTAACAACATAGAGACCATCTGGGGCTACACCGGAGACGTGGAGTCTGTGAACCGCGGTGATTTTCAGGAACATTCCACTCTGCACAACATAAACGGCCGGTCGGCTTCCAGCACCTATCCTTCGAGCGGTCTTTCGGCATCGTTGCAGGTAGTTAAACTGTTCTACACCAAGAACGGAAAACCGGTTGAGTCGGATCCCGATCGCGGCTATCCGTGGACAGAGGATGGCAGGATGACTGTTCCCGCAGGCGGACACTCGGCAAACCTGCACCTCAATCGTGAACCCCGTTTCTACGCCGCTATCGGCTACTCGGGCGGAGCCTATGAATTCAATGAGACCGTCGAATACAAAATCGACCTGAAACGCGGTACCGGTACCGACACGCAAGGATATCAGGGCAGCGCCACCGGCACCATAGGGGAAGACGTCTTGTCCTCGGGTTACGCCATCAAAAAACATGTGCACCCCGAGGGAACAATGAGTACATCGTCTTACAACATGCGTGTGTATCCCTACACGGCGATACGCCTGGCCGACCTCTATCTGATGTATGCCGAGGCGTGCGCAGAATACAACGGTTCGCTCGACGCCACCGCCCTGGGCTATCTGGCAGAGATCCACAACCGTGCAGGTCTCGACGGCGGCAACATCTACTACGCCGGCTACACGGGCGACCGGTTGATAGAGGCGGTCCGTCGCGAACGAATGATCGAACTCGTGTTCGAAGGACATTGGTACTACGATCTTCGCCGCTGGTTGATGGCCGACAAATGGCATAACGACGGTATGTGGGGCAGCGCCGGACAGGGAGAAAAAGACGGTATGTGGGGCTTGAATGTCCGCGGAGCGACCGACAGTGAGTTTTTCGTGGAAACACCACTGGATACAGCCCACGGTATGTCCACCACGCAGGCATACATTTTCAGGCAGGATTGCGATTACCTGTATCCCATAAGGATAGGGCACCTCACAATCAACGAACAACTTGTACAGAATCCGGGATATTAACAGACCGTTATACCGACCTGTCGCATAAATTCGAGACGGCCTTGGATGTTTGTTCTCCGGGGCCGTCTCGAAAAAACAGAATCGTTTCGTGAAAAGAGTTGCATTCATATTGGTTTTGGTCTGCCAATCGATCGGTTGGCAACTGTTCGCGCAAGACTCCGCGCGCGAGATATGGTGGGTAGGTGCGGTCGCGCTTGGCGGCCGCATGCCCTGCACCAAGCCTGTGAAACCGTTCAATCCCGCCTCGAGCGCCCCTGATTTCTACTATCCGGCGTTTGGCAAACGGTCTGTCGAGCATACTCATGCGTTTCTGAAGGTGGGCCTGGAGTTCCCGTTCAACGAGTACCGCGCCGGATGGCAGATGGGTGGGCAACCGCTCGTGATGCGTCCGGGGGACAAACACCACTCGTGGCAAGCGCTGCAATCGCTCGTGCCGTTGGACAGGGTGGCTTATTTTGAAAAAATGTAAAAAAATAAAAACTAAACAAAGATGAAAAGGATTATTGCATTGATGGTATTTGCAGCGGCTCTCGCCGGCTGCAAAGAGGGGACTACGGAGGTGGCCCCTTCGATGATATCGAATCTTACAGCGACACCCGGCGAGGGGACTATAACCCTTTCATGGGATAACCCCGCTGCAGGAGACTACTATTACTCCCAGATTCAATTCGTGGATCCTGTGGATGGAAAACTCAAAAAGAGAAACGTCAGCAACCACGTCAGCACTTATACTATTGACGGATTATATCGTAAGAACGGCGACTACACTTTCAAAGTCTATCCGGTAAGTTCGACCCACACCCTGGGCAGTCAATCTTTGGAGGTAACATCCAGAGCTCTGGCCGTACCTTCGACATGGGCGGTGGAGTCCACCACAAAGATTGCTCTCGTGTCGGATCAACTCGCCTCTAACGCCACAGACCCTTCCGAAGGTTCGCTGGGAGGCCTGTTGGACGGCGATCTGTCCACTTTCTGGCATGCAAACTGGCACTCTCCCGTTCCGTTCCCGCAATATTGGACTATCAAATTGGGCAAAGAGGTGGAAGGTGTCAAACTCAATCTGAGAACCCGCCAACACGCCACTAACCACGCTATAAATGAAGCCGAACTTTTGGCCACCAATCAGCCCGACGACGTCCCCGACGATGAAATTACCGACTGGGTAACCCTTACCACTTTCCCCGATGTTACCTTCCCCAACGGTAACGCGGCTCTTTGGGAATCGCCGGCATATTCCACGTTTGTTGAGAACAACTATAAATTCAGAAGGTTGAAGCTGAATGTCAAGAGTGTTCAAAACTCATATTGGGTTTATTCCGAACTCGAAGTGTTCGACGTGAAATATGTCGAGTACGACCCCGAACTCTAAATTGGAAACAAATATCGAATCGGATGGCCTGCGGTCGATAAAAGGCCGCAGGCTTTCGGTTTTTTTGCCATATCGGCGCCTTAAAATTATATACTTGATGAAAAAACTGTTTTTACTGTCTGTGATCGTCGCGGCGGCTATTGCAGGCTGCACGACTAAAGATCCGAACACGTCGTCGCGCATGATCGCCACCCCCGCGCCCGAGCGCACAGCAGGGCAGACCGATGTGTTGCAACTCACGGCCGATCCCATCCCGACTGTCCGCGTGGCCTTCATCGGCCTGGGGATGAGAGGCCCCGGGGCGGTGCAAAGAATGACCTACATCCCGGGTGTCGAGATCGTGGCCCTGTGCGA
>QMCD01003609.1_pt1 | contig 14972 bp, 13 predicted proteins | sample 1821841 | NCBI WGS metagenome assembly QMCD01 (sample SAMN01991225, study PRJNA193472) | Termite gut metagenome, whole genome shotgun sequencing project. | isolation source: worker | host: Macrotermes natalensis | reverse complement strand
TTCGTTTTGCGTACTTTTCAAGGTGCTTTCGTATTTGTGCTTTTTCCTGCTTCAAACCTCAAATTGGGGCTTGACTTTTATTTGCAGGACTCCATTATTGAAAGGATATAGTCGAAGGAGACCGGTTAGCGCACTCACTTGCCCTGAATGCGCATTGTTCAGTCCACCTTCTGCCATAAGCCGCGCAATCGGATACTGTTTTGCAGCGATATCATCGGAAAGCCCGTCAGAGTAGGCCACTATACCTCCGCGCCAAGCGCTCAATTCGCGCATCGCCCTAGCTTTTTGCTGCAAAGATACACCTGGGAGATTGCCGAAATCTCCCACTCCGAACGGAGGCTCTGTCATGACCTCTCCAACAATTGGGCCAAGATTGCCCTCCGAAGATGCCGACGCAGGTTGTAAAATTCCAACCGACATTGTTAGAAGTAGTATAATTGCAAAAAATCGCTTCATTATTTTCATGAGTTTAGTCCTTTCTTTATCACAATGTTGAATATTCTTACTGTGTGAATATATTCTACCAAATTCGATATTATCCTGTAAAGATACTGGCGAATTATTTTATCCTGTCAGACAGTTCAATTACAACTATTAGCGTAATAACCTCTAATCATTATGAAGGAAGGACTAATGATATGGGAAAAAGCTATGATAAGAAGGCATGCGGAGCTAGAATTAAGCACACACGGATCAACCGCAACATAACACAAGAACAGCTCGCGGAAAACGTAAGTATTTCCATATCATTTCTGTACGGCATTGAGAGCGGCATCAAGAAGCCGAGTTTGGTCAAACTAATAAATATTGCTACAGAACTTGATGAGTCCTTGGATTATATCGTTTTTGGCAATGACTATGCGCCTGCGAGTTCCGAAGTACACATTGAAATTGAGCGGATGCTCAGCCATTGCGATATACCCACCGCTGAAAAAGTCAGAGATATTTTGAAACTCATATTGCCAATGCTTTAGCATATCGAGGGTATATTGCTATTTAAGCTCCTAGGGGGCTTTTTTTCGTTTGTTACCTGTTGATTTTACTTTCCTCAATTTATGTGCCACGATCATTATATTGATAGTTTTTGTATTTGGGAATATAACCGGATCAGATCGAAAGAAGACGTTTTAAACGTACTCGTTGGATTTCATGCCGCATATCCCCTGTGAAAACTTCATACCTTTTTCAAGGGAAGGGGGTATATACGTGCTCAGTGTTTCGCAATTAGATGAAATGAGCCGGCTAAGTATAAATGATGCGGACAGGGCAACTTTAGTCGATATCGCGGCTATAGAAATCGACTCTGCGCAATCCGTAGAACAGCGCGTTGAGAGTTTTTTAGAGCGCGTAAAAAACCCTTATTTGTTTATGTGCGGCGATACAGCAGTTCGTATAGTATTTGACTCAGAAGGAAAAGACCTCGACTATCTGCTTAAAAACTATTTCATAAACCGCAAGTCGCGCTAACCCTATAGATAACAGTGTGTTATAATGATAGCGTGATTCTTGAGGGAAGGAGGAAAAATGGCACGGATAAGAAAAAAACATGATGTATTGGCTATACCTGCCGTCCAATGGAAAGTCGCACTGTATATACGATTATCTCGTGAGGACGGCTACGATGAAAGCTGTAGCGTAGTGAACCAAAGAAAAAGGCTGACGGCATACCTTGAAAACCTCATGCTTGAAGAAAACGCGGAGCTTGCAGATTATTATGTGGACGATGGCTATACGGGTACTGACAGCGACAGGGATGATTTTCAGCGCATGCTAAACGACATCGATGTAAGTGTTGTGAACTGCGTCATTGTCAAAGACTTGTCGCGACTGAGTCGCAACGATTGGGAATGTAAGCGATATCTACAGCAGTTGTTTGTAGTGAAAAACGTTCGTTTTATCTCACTTGACCTTCCAAAGCTAGACAGCTATAAGAATCCTGACGCTGTTTATGACCTAGCCTTTGTTATGCAGAGTATGTACAATGAAAACCATTGCAGGGAAACTTCTGTTAAAGTACGGGGAACATTTGATATGAAACGAAAAAACGGCGAATTCATAGGAGCTTTTCCACCGTATGGATACCTAAAAGACCCAGCCGACAAGCATCGCTTCATCGTCGATCATGATGCTGCTTCCATAGTAAAGGATATCTTCCACTGGTTTGTCCGCGATGGCATGAGCAAAAATGGGATCGTTAGAAAGCTGATAGGGTTGGGAATACCTTGCCCGTCGGCATACAAGCGGCAAGGCGGCATGAATTATCTTAATCCCAAGACAAAAAACCATCAACCGCTATGGTCTGCCCGAAGCATAACAACCATATTGGAGAACCAAATGTATTTGGGCCATATGGTGCAAGGTAAACAGAAGAGGAAAAGCTATAAAATTCACATGCGCATTACAATGCCGGAGAGAGATTGGTTTATAGTGAAGAACATGCACGAACCACTTATCGACCAAGAGACCTTTGATAAAGCACAGGAGCTTATGCTGCGTGATACAAGAACCGCGCCAGCGCAAGGCACATTATACCCTTTCTCTGGCTTTTTGAGATGTGCGGATTGCGGCAAGGCGATGGTACGCAGAACGTCAAAAAACCTTGTATATTACGCCTGTCAAACGTATTTGAACACAAAAGAATGTACCTCCCGGCACACCATCAGGCATGAAAAGCTGGAATACGCCGTTTTAACGGCTATACAGAAGCAGATTGCATTACTTGACGATATGATACAATTGCTGAACGAAATAAACGCCGCGCCTGCACAGCGTACAAACTCCAATCGGTTAAACGCCGCGCTAAAACTCCGTAGGCAGGAACTTGAAAAGATCACCGCGTTACGAACTGGGCTTTATATTGATTGGAAAAACGACGATTTAACCCGCGAGGAATACCACAGTATGAAAAAAGAGTTTGAGGAAAAGGAACAACGGCTTAAGCAGGACATTGCGAATCTGGAAGAAGAGAGCCAAGACTTCGCACAGGGCGTATCATCCAGCGATCCTTATTTTGCCATGTTCCAAAAGCACCGGGGTATCCAAAGCATTGACCGGGGCATTATCGTTGAACTCGTTAAAAAAATTATTATTCATGAGAGCGGCGACCTGACGATAGAGTTCAACTTTACCGACAAATGCAGGCGTGTAATTGAGTTCATCGCAAACAATCACAAGGAGCTTACCGTCGTAGAAAATATCAGTTAAATAAGCAGCTCAAAGGATTCGAACTTCTCAATAATCAGAATTGTTGACATATAATACATGCACACACGGGCGCGACAGGCCCTCAAGGTCCGGCGGGCCCAGCCGGAGGAGGCGGCGGAACGGGTGGATCCGGCTTATACTTTGACGTGAATCCGGGCTATAATGGGTCGGGGAACGGTGCGAGCGTATTTAACGGCAAGTCGCTGTACTTCGCGACGAGAACGCCCAAGCAGATAAAGGTTGAAGTCGGTCAGGCGGCGACAGGGAGTATGGTCGTTTATATCGACGCCGCTCCGCCAACGGCGGGCGAGCCCGTCGCGCTGTCCGCGGCCCAGTACGGCATGAACAACAAGGATACCGCGCCGTACGCAAAGGGCGCTGCGCTCCCATATTTCACAATGATCAACCAGCCCGCCGACGGCAGCATACAGATGGCGGATCGCTCCTTGAGCATCAAAAACTCCGGCAACTATCTGATCAACTACAGCGTAACCACCAACGGGACGAAGGGCGTTCCGAACCTCCAGGCGGTCGTCGAGGACGCCAATGGAACCAGAACCATAGAATTGATCAACGTTATGCCGCAAGGCATGACCAGCGGCTCGCTCGTACTGCCTATCACGACGGACGGCAAGACGAACGCGAAGGTGACGATCAAAGTATCCGGTCAGGACGGGTCGTCGATTACGATTCCGACAAACCCGCCGAACGGACAGCTTTCAATTACAAAGATCGCGTAGCGGAAAACAGAGCGGGGAGCTTCCAAATGAGGAGCTCCCCGTTTTGGCGTTAGTCTGCTGAAAGAAGGAGTAGTCAGTAAATATTATCCATATATCGATCTAATCGCACGCATGGTTGCAAAATTACAGCCTCTTCATATATAATATAACAGGTAATTTGTATTCGTTAAAATTTTAACATATATGGAGGACAAACATGCGCGTATACAATTTCGCGGCCGGCCCGGCAGTTTTGCCGGAGGAAGTACTGAAAAAGGCGCAAAGTGAGCTTTTGGAGTATGGGAACGACGGCATGTCCGTTATGGAGATGAGCCATCGATCCAAGATGTACGAGGCGATCATAAACGCCGCGGAGCAATCGCTCCGGCGCTTGCTGAGCATCCCCGACTCGTACCGCGTACTGTTTTTACAGGGCGGCGCTTCGCTTCAATTCGCCATGGTTCCGATGAATCTGATGAAAAACGGCAAGGCCGATTACGTCGTAACGGGTTCCTTCGCGAAAAAAGCGGCGGAAGAGGCGGCGAAATACGGAGAAGCGCGTATCGTCGCGAGCGGAAAGGCCGAAAATTTTACACAAATCCCGGCGCTTACGCCCGAAATGTTCGATCAAGACGCGTCCTACGCCCATATAACGACCAACAACACGATTTTTGGCACGCGCTATACCAAGCTTCCGGATACCGGGAAAGTGCCTCTCGTGGCTGACTGGTCTTCAAATATTCTTTCCAGCGCGGACGAGACGCTCGACATAACCCGCTACGGCCTTATTTACGCGGGCGCGCAAAAGAATATCGGCCCGGCGGGGCTGACGCTCGTAATCGCTAAGGATGAGCTTTTAACGGGCCCGATCGCGCCATACGTCCCGTCCATGATGGATTACAGGCTCATGGCCGACAACGATTCCATGTACAATACGCCGCCGACGTACGCCATCTACATGGCGGGGCTCGTATTCGAATACCTGGAGAGCATAGGCGGCGTAAAGGCCATGCAAAAGCGCAACGAGGAAAAGGCGCAATTACTCTACGACTACCTCGATGAAACGGCGTTCTTCAAGGGTACGGTTTCAAAGGAATCCCGCTCGCTGATGAACGTGACGTTCGTATTGCCGAGCGAGGATATGACGGGCAAGTTCGTAAAGGAAGCCGCGTCGGCCGGTTTGGTAAACCTCAAGGGGCACCGCAGCGTCGGCGGCATCCGCGCGAGCATCTACAACGCCATGCCTTACGAAGGCGTAAAAGCGCTTGTGGATTTCATGAAAAAATTTGAGTTGGAGAATAAATAGGGAGACACTATGAAAAGCATCAAAACGCTAAACGCGATTTCCGATATAATCTACGAAACGCTGGACGCGTCCTACGCGAACGTAGGCGCGAACGAAGCCGACCCGGACGCGATACTCGTGCGCAGCGCCTCCTGCCACGAGCTAGAGTTCAATAACAACCTGCTAGCGATAGCGCGCGCGGGCGCGGGCGTAAACAACATCCCGCTGGAGCGCTGCACCGACGCGGGCGTCGTCGTATTCAATACGCCCGGCGCGAACGCGAACGCCGTTAAAGAGTTGGTGTTCGGCGCGATGAGCATAGCCGCGCGCAACATATCCGACGGCATAGAATGGGCCAAGACGCTCAAAGGCAAGGGCGCGGACGTTCCCGCGCTCGTGGAAAAGGGCAAGGCCCAGTTCGTCGGCCCGGAGTTGAAGGGCAAGACAATCGCCGTTTTGGGCCTCGGAGCGATAGGCGTTATGGTCGCAAACAACGCGTATGCCGTAGGGATGAAGGTTATTGGCTACGATCCGTTCATTTCCGTCGAGCACGCGTGGGGGCTTTCCCGCGCGATAGAGCGCGTATATACGCTCGAAGAGGTTATGAAGCAATCCGACTATATCTCGATTCATATACCGCTTATGGACAAAACGCGCGGCATGCTGAACGAGGCGCTTTTAAAGCTCGCGAAGCCGAATTTGATCATATTAAACTTCGCGCGCGGCGAATTGGTCGAGACGCAGGCTGTATTAGAAGCTTTAGCGGAAAAGCGTATCAGGAAATACGTTACGGACTTTCCGACGGAAGAATTGCTTGGCGGCGAGGGCGTTATCTGCATTCCGCATCTGGGCGCTTCCACGCCGGAATCGGAGGAAAACTGCGCGCAAATGGCCGCGCATCAGCTGCGCGACTATCTTGAAAACGGCAATATTGTGAATTCGGTCAATCTGCCGTCGGCCTCGATGCCGCGCTCCGGGGCGATGCGCATAGCGATCATCCACAAGAACAAGTCGAACATGGTCGGCCAAATCGCGGCGGTCTTGGCGGATAAGGGCGCGAATATCGCGAACATGGTCAATTCCAGCCGGGGCGAAATCGCCTATACGATGCTCGACCTCGACGATAAGACGAACGGCGACGTTTTCCAAAGGCTGTCGGATATCGACGGCGTCGTGCGTGTAACAACGTTTGAGTAACGAACCCAATCATCTATTGAATGCTCCGTCGGCGAAGCCGGCGGAGCATTATTAATAACAAACCCGCATTTCCCGGCGCAGCCGGGAAATACGGGTTTTGCGATAAGCGGTCGGGCATGGAAGCCCGACCCTACATCGTAATTGCATATCGTAGGGGCGGGGTTCCATCCCCGCCCGTGACCCCAAAAACAGGCATGCATGAATGTCACGGGCGAACACAGTTCGCCCCTACAGGATTTTTACGTTGGGGTCACGGACGCGCAATGCGCGCCCCTACAGGATTAGAATGACATTTATTTCGTCCATTCAAATCGAATCCTAAGCCGCCGCCTAGCATCTTCAATATCCGGCTTCGAGCCTTGCGATAGGCGGATATAGTCCCGGTTCAGATTCAGCGCGAAGACTATTGAGGCGCACGTTCCCTGTAGCAGCCAGTACGACCCGGAGGCGTTTATGAACATCGCGTGCCCGCCGGATAGCAGCAAGCCGAAGTTGCCCAGTATACCGACGCCGCTCATTATTGCCATCAGCATCGACGCGCCGAACGAGACTATGGAAGATAGCCTGTCTTTTAGTTTTAGCGAAAGATAGAGCATACGCCAGACGACTAGCGCGTTCAGCGCTATGGCGAGATACGCGGGGAGCTTGCCCGCAGTTGCCGCCAAGAGGGCAAGCTGCGCCTCATCGAAGCGGGTCAGTGAACTCGCGACATACGGCTTGAGCGTCGCCGCGCCGAGCCACTCGAAGCCTCTCCACGCTTCGCGTATTACGTGCGGATAATAACCGACGCCTAAGGGATCTAACGCCCAAGGATTGAACAGCGCGGTAAGCCGAACCACACGATAAGGCCCTTGTATAGCAATTAAATAGCCCAGTAACAGGCCGATTCCAAACATCCCCCATACGAACGCCCTCGGCATTTTTGAGCGGCAATACACCGCCAACATGCTGAAGCCGAACATGACGAGTATCGCAAAATGCGGCATGGCAAGAATTGCAAGGCATGGAATTGCCGTAAGCGCGAGAATACGCAGAATCGTCAGCGGACGCTTTACGTCTCGCCCGTCGCCGAGCATCGCGCCCATGCCGCATATACACAAGAACATGCCGATGAATTCGGCGGGCAGCGAGCGCCGTGCACCGTTGATCACCCGCGTGAATAAGGGCATCGGCACCAATACCAGCGCCAGCACGCCCGCAAGGAAGATATACAGGCCGTGTTTTTGTAGCAAATTTCGCACATCGATGAGAGCGAACGCCGCGCCGAGAGCCAATACGCCAAGCGCGTATAGAATCCATTCGCCGAACGGAACGACCCACAGCGCCAAAGCCATAAGCAACCCTACGCCAATGAGCAAAATCGCATCCACGCGCGGCTTGTATAGCCCGTTTAATCGCGAACCCGCCTCCTCCGGCGAGCCCATAGCGGCGATTGCGGCTTCGTCGCATCCGAGTTCTTCGCTCGATTCGGCCAGATGCGCCTCCAGCTCTTCTTTCACGAGCGGGCGCACTTTTTTCCATTTCAGCTTTGCCAAGACCTTTTCCGTGTACTCCGAGAAGCGTTCAGGCATATTGCGCGCCTCCCAACACGAGATCGACTGCGCGCTTGGCGCGTTCCTCGCCTTGCAGCGAGGCGAGCCGCTTCTGACCGTCCGCGGAGATACGGTAGACGCGTTTGCGCCGCCCCTCGCCGTGCCAAGCCGCCTCGACCAGCCCTTCTGCTTCGAGCGCGTGTAAGATGGGGTAGAGCGTGCCTTCTTTCATATCGAACAGCCCGCCCGACTTTTCGCGCAGCTTTTGAATGAGCGCGTAGCCGTGTAATGCCTCGCTGCTCAGCGTGCGCAGAACGAGCATGCCCGCCGTGCCCTTGATCAGTTCTTTTGCGTTAATACAAATCACTCCTATGCATAGAAAAAATATGCTTAGATTATCTATGCATGAGTTTAGCAGCGATTGGAGGCGATGTCAAGTAGGAAACGGATAAAGAGCATGATTACACGATTAAAAAAACGTTTGAGATTTCGGGCGATTGCGAATCGCCCCTACATGCGTTTATTCCGCCGAATCCAAAAACGCTGCCAATTGCTTTTTCGATACGCCGATTCCTTCGATCGAATCGAGCTTCCTGCCGCCCATCCGGTACGACGGCACGGCCCAAACGCCGGAGCGTTTGTAGGCGTAGTCGTTCCCCCCGCATACCTTATCGGCGAATTCGCCCGCCGCGAGCGACGCCTTGAACGGCGCCGGGTCTGTCAGATGCGCGACGCAATTCGCCAGCACATCGATGTTTTCGATATCGACGCGCTCCTCGTGGACGGCGCGATATATGCGATAGTGATACTCCCAAAGACTGACGCCGCGCGCCTGTGCGAACAGCATGCCCTGTATGCATAGGTCGCTGTGCGGCCCGTAGCGTTCCGGGCGCGGGTGAGCTTCGCAGGGCCGCCAAATCACTTCAAGATCCGGGCGGGTCGCAATTAGATCGACAAGAAATTCATGACCTATCTGGCAAAATGGGCAAGCGTAGTCGAAAAACACTTCGAGTTCGCGCATGGTATCCTCCTCCAATTATGATTTTACGGCCAAGCCATATGTTAGTTTTGCTAATTAATTTAAACGGAGCGAAAATATTATATCAAAATGTGGACGGGTTAGAAAGAAGTTTGCTGGTAATCACAAAACCCAAAATATTGACGAACACGCCGCCATACCCTATAATCTTCTATAACCCAGCGCTATAATAGAGCCTCTGGAGATTTCCGGATAGGAGGTGGGGTTATGCCGGATTATCAAGAGCAAGAAAGAGCGTTTCTAAAAAAAGCCGCCGCGCTGTTCGACGCGGACGCGGTCGAAACAATCCGGCACGCCGTGGAATTCGCCGAAGCCGCGCACGAAGGTCAGAAGCGCGATTCTGGCGAACCGTATATCATCCATCCTATCGCCGTAGCGGATATGCTTTTAGACATGAACCTCAACCCTTCGGCAATCGCCGCGGGCCTTTTGCACGATGTCTTGGAGGATAACGCCGGTATCACGTTCGACGTGTTGAAACGCGAATTCGGCATTGAAACGGCCGAGCTTGTCGACGGCGTTACAAAGCTGACAAAAACCAGCCTATCCGAGCATACGACAAAAGAAGAAGAGCAAGCGGAAACGATTCGAAAGATGTTTCTGGCGATGGCGCGGGATATCCGCGTGATTATCATAAAGCTCACCGACCGCCTGCACAATATGCAGACGCTCGAATACTGCCGCAGCGACAAGCGCGTACGCAAGGCGCAGGAGACGCTCGATATCTACGCTCCACTCGCTCATCGCTTCGGGATGGGCGAAATGAAATCCCAGCTTGAAAACCTTTGCTTTTACCATATACATCCCGACGAATACACGATTTTGGAAAAGCAGGTCGAGCACCATCGCAAGGAGCGCGAGGACGTGCTCAACTCCAATATCGAGATGATCCGCGAGCTTATTCAGGGCGCTGGCATCGAAATCCTCGACTTGCACGGCCGCCCGAAAAACCTCTATAGTATCTACCGTAAGATGCAAAACCAAAACTTAACGTTCGACCAAATATACGACCTCGTCGCCATCCGAATTATTGCCACCTCCGAAGCGGACTGCTACCACATTCTTGGCCTTCTGCATAACCATTGGAAGCCGCTGCCCGGCAAAATAAAAGATTATATAGCCGTTCCAAAGCCCAACATGTACCAATCGCTCCATACTACGCTTATGAGCGAGCATGGCTTTCCGTTCGAAGTACAAATTCGCACGCGCGAGATGCACGAAGCCGCCGAATACGGCATAGCGGCGCACTGGAAGTACAAGGAGCGGCGCGAGGACTCCAGCGACCTCGACAATAAGCTCAACTGGCTGCGCCAGATCATGGACTGGCAGAGCGAAGTGAAGGACGCGAAGGATTTCCTCGAAACGCTGAAGATAGACTTCTTTACGGAATACGTGTTTGTCTTTACGCCCAAGGGCGACGTATTCGATCTCGCTGCCGGGTCGACGCCCGTCGACTTCGCGTATAGGGTTCACTCCGCCGTCGGCAACAAATGCTCCGGCGCGCGCGTAAACGGAAAGATGGTACCGCTCGACAGCGTTTTACAGACGGGCGATATCGTCGAAATACTCATCTCCGCCAGTATGCCAGGCCCGAGTCTCGACTGGCTGCGCTTTATAAAAACGCAGCAGGCCAAGAACAAAATCAAAGCCTGGTTCCGCAAGGAATACAAAGAAGAAAATATCATAAAGGGCAAGGATATGCTCGAGCGCGAGGCCAAGCGCCTCGGCTATACGTTTTCCCAGCTCGTCAAGCCCGAATGGACGCTCGCGCTGTTCAAGCGCCTAACGCTTACGACCGTCGACGACCTATGCGCCGCCGTCGGCTACGGAGGCATATCGACGCAGCAGGTACTCTCCCGGCTTGTCGAGGAATACAAGCGCGAAAATAAGTCCGAGCCGGATATCGAAAAGCGCCCCGTTATGCCTGAAAGGGCGAACCGCAAAGGCGAGGGTATCGTCGTAAAGGGCCAGGAAAACATGCTCGTGCGCTTCGCGAAGTGCTGCAACCCCGTGCAAGGCGACGCGATCGTCGGCTTTATAACCCGCGGGCGCGGCGTTTCGATCCATAGGTCGGATTGTCCGAACCTTGCGGGCCTTATGGAAGACGCAGGCCGCCTAATCGACGTTGAATGGGCGAAAACCGAAGTAAAGGCAAGCTATAAGGCGCGCGTACAGCTCAATTTCCGCGAGCGCGAAGGCTTTTTCTCGGATTTGTTCCGTCTGCTCGATACGCTGCACATACATCCGGACTATTTCAATACGAAAAAGGACGAAAAGGCGCATACGACAACGCTCAATATCACATTCGACATATCGAATACGGAGCACCTTGAAAGCGTTCTGAAGCAATTGCGCAAGCTCGAAGGCGCGCTCGACGTCTTCCGCTCGAATCCCGCGTAATGCGCGCCGTCATACAGCGCGTAAACCGCGCGAGCGTTACCATATCCGGCAAGACTTATTCCGAAATCGGCCCGGGGTTGTTGGTTTTGCTCGGCGTTGAACGATCGGACGAAGCGCCGGACGCGCGCTATATCGCGCAAAAGGTGTCCGCTTTGCGTGTTTTTACCGACGAAAACGGCAAGATGAACCTTTCGGCGCTGGATTTGGGGCTTTCCATAATGGTTGTCTCGCAATTTACGCTTTCAGGAGACGTCCGCAAGGGTACGCGCCCGAGCTTTACGGAGGCGGCGCGCCCGGAGACGGCGATACCGCTCTACGAGGCCGTTTGTAAACAGCTGCGCGCGCTGGGGCTGAACGTACAAACGGGCGTGTTTCAGGCGAAGATGGACATAGAGCTCGTCAACGACGGCCCTGTGACGATATTGCTGGACAGTAAAAAGACGTTCTGAGTATACGCTGATAAACTGTAGGGGCGGATGGAAATCCGCCCGAGAATAGGAGCCGGGACGATCGCCATCGTCCACTACGAAGTAACGATTAAGGAGTGCAGCCAATGTTCTTCACAACCTTCACATCCGGCCCATTGGAGGTCAATACGTATCTCGTCGCGGGGGACGATAAACAAGCCGTCGTCATCGACCCGGCGAGGGCGGAAAAATTGCTTTCAATACTGAGCGAAAACGAATTGACGCTTACGCACATTCTGCTCACTCACGGGCATTTTGACCATATTTCCGCCGTTAAGCGGCTAAAAGAGGCTACGGGCGCGCGTATCTGTATCCATGCGGACGACGCCAAGGCGCTTGTAACGCCGAACCGGAGCCTTGTTACTATCATGCATGTTGACGCCGTACAGACGGCGGCGGACGAGCTTGTAAGCGACGGGCGGCTTGCGGCCGGCGGCTTCGAGTTTACGGTTTTGCATACGCCGGGGCATTCACAAGGCAGCGTCTGCTATTTGCTGAACGATATGCTGTTTTCGGGCGATACGCTCTTTTATAGAGACATCGGGCGCTGCGATTTGCCCGGCTCCGATTTTGCCGCGATGAAGACGTCCATCGAGCGGCTCTTAACCCTACCCGAGAACACAAAAGTCTATCCCGGGCATATGCGCGAGACGACGATCGGCGGCGAGAAGCGCGCCGGGGCCGTGATGGACTATTTTAGATGATAGTCGAAGTCTTTTTAACGCATGAACGGTTTTTCAACGACGTGGCCGAAGAGCTGCGTCTGTTTTTTCCGAACGCCAGTGTGTTGACGCCTGGCGCGTCAAAAGAGCGCGCCCTGGCAAACAAAAGCGGCAGATCCGCCGAAACGGTAGGGGAGGAGCCGTTCGCCTCGCTTCGCGTAGAAGCGGGAGAAAGCCGCGTGACGGCTTTTTTTCGAGAGCCGGATGGGCGGATTTTCTCTTCGTCGGAGCCTTGCCTCGATTATGCTGACTCGATTTTGCAGAAAAGATACTTGAAGCGCTCATACAAGCTCGCCGTGTACCGCGCGCTAAAGAGCGGCTATGGAAGGCCGTCGCCCTGGGGCTCGCTTACGGGCATACGTCCTACGAAATTCGCGCGCGGGTTTATCGAAGAGCTTGCGACAGGGAATGAAGCCAGGCCTGACGACTTGCGCTATGTGCTGACGGACGAATTTGACATTCGCGAGGATAAAGTAGAGCTGCTTTTGCAAGTGCTGGAAACGCAGGAGGGGTTAATAACAACCTGTAGGGGCGAACTGCGTTCGCCCGCAATCCCCAATCCGGCATCTATAATTATCACGGGCGAACACAGTTCGCCCCTACAACGACCGGCGGAAATAATAGACGTCTATATCGGCATCCCCTTCTGCGCGACGCGCTGTTCGTATTGCTCGTTCGCGGCGGAGGCTCTAAAGGACTACGCGCGCGTGGGGGCGTATATGGGGGCGCTTTTTTACGAAATCGACGCTTGCCGCGACATTCTGGCTGGGCGCGGCGTGCGCGCGCTCTATATCGGAGGAGGCACGCCCACGTCCCTCGCCCCGCGCGAGCTCGATATGCTGCTTGAAAAGGCGGCGGGGCTTTCGCCAATGCTAGAATTCGCCGTCGAGGCGGGCCGCCCGGATACGCTCTCAAGCGAAAAGCTTGCGTTGATGAAGCGCTATGGCGTGACGCGCACATCCGTCAACCCGCAGACGATGTCCGACGCGACGCTAACGCACATAGGCCGAGCGCATACCGCTGCCGACGTCATTCGGGCGTTTGAGCTTACGCGCGAGTACGGCATACCTGTAAACGCGGATATAATAATTGGGCTGCCGGGCGAAACGCTTGTCGACGTCCGTTATACGCTTACAGCGCTCGAAGCGCTCGCGCCCGAGGGCTTTACGGCGCATACGCTCGCGCTCAAGCGCGCGTCGCGCATGGTCATGAGCGGCGAAAACGATTTGCCCGGCGCAAAGGAGGCCGAGGCTATGCTTGATTTGACGCGGGAGTTCGCGCGTAGAAGCGGCATGAATCCGTACTATCTCTATAGGCAGAAGTATATGGCGGGGAATCTGGAAAACGTCGGCTACGCGAAGCCCGGCTTCGAGTGCCTGTATAATATCGACATTATGGAAGAGACGACGTCCATTCTCGCCTTTGGCGCGGGTGCTATTACGAAATGGATTTTCGGGGGCGGGCGGCTGGAGCGCTCGCCGAATCCGAAGGACGTCGATACCTATATCAAGAAAGTGGATGAATTGGTAAAACGCAAGTTAACGATGCTTGAATAATTGTAGTGGCGGATGGTAATCCGCCAGCGAATTACCGCAGACATTGCTTATACAGCGGGCGGATCGCCATCCGCCCCTACAGCATGGCTACCCGACCATAGCGTACTTAACCGCGACGCTCGCCGTAACGGTCAGGCTGCCTGCTTCAAGGTTCACCGCGACGGCGTCCGCGCTGCTTACGACGCCTCCGGCTATCGACGCTTCTTTATACAATACGGGCGAGGAATACGACTGCTCCGTAACTTCTTTTATATTGCCGAGCTGCATACCCGTTTGGGCCGCGATCTGCTCGGCCTTTGTTTTCGCGTTCGCGAGGGCGGCGTCGATGGCCTCTTTGTAGGACGCCGAATCGTCCTCAAGGCTGAACTGTATGCCGTAGAGCTGGTTCGCCCCGGCTTCCGTAGCCGCGCCCAGCAGCGCGCCCAAGCCGTCGAGATTTTTCGTTTTCACGCGGATATTCACGCTCGCGCGGTACCGAATGGTTACGGCGGGGCCGGAGCCCGCAATCGGGTTGGGCGTTGCCGCCGGATATGAGGGCGCGGTTCCGTTAGGGCCGACTGCGTATACCCCGAACGTATCTTCCGGGCGCACCTCTTCCGTCCATAGCGAGACGCCGGACGTTTGCATATCTTCCGGCAGTACGCCCAGCGCCTTTAGCGCCTCGGCTATAGCGCCCGCGACGCGGCTTGTTTCGTCCTGCGCCTGCTGCGCGGTATCGGCGGTTTGCTCGACGCCGACGGTGAATTCCGCCGTATCCGGCTCCGCCATGGCCTTGCCGTTGCCGGTGACGGCGATAAATCGGGAGTCCTCCACGGGCGGCGCAAGCTGCGAAACGCAGCCGCCAAGGAATA
>QMCD01001365.1_pt1 | contig 14987 bp, 23 predicted proteins | sample 1821841 | NCBI WGS metagenome assembly QMCD01 (sample SAMN01991225, study PRJNA193472) | Termite gut metagenome, whole genome shotgun sequencing project. | isolation source: worker | host: Macrotermes natalensis | reverse complement strand
TTAAATAATAAACTTGCAAAAACCTGTTGACAAATCATCTCACCCATGATATGATATACATGTAGCAAGCAAACGACAACCAACTGCATATAGGAGGACGACATTATGACCGAAAGATCAAATGAACTATATCAACGACTCACAAATGACGAATTAAAATCACGACTAGAAGACGTAATAATAAGGAAAGAGAGGACCGAGATTAGGAATGCGATCGCACAATCCGAATACTGGAATAAAAGAATCAAAGCTCTAAATACTGAAATATCATTGATAAGACAACTATTGAAAGAGGAGGAGATAGAACCATGAAAGACCAAATACTTGAAGAAGTAACAATCTATGCAGAAATAATCAACAAAGCACTTTCAGCGTCAACAGACGACATGTTTTTACAAGCTCTTGAAGAACTAAACAACACTAACGAGTATGTCACCAACCTATTGATAGATTACGGAAGGGGTGTGCGATGAATAAAACCCTAGTCTGTCTGGAAGGAAACTACTGTATTATTGAAGATACTAACGACAGAGACGTACTAAGAAAAGAATATGATGTGCTCTCAATACCCCTAAAATACTGTTTTTTGGAAATTGATCCAAACGTAGCATCGAACGCCCTATCAAAAGAGCTATGTGAACGCAAAATGGTAACTCACGCACAACTAGCGTCCTATATGGAAACATGGCTCAAAAAACACGAATACCGCAAAATACAGGACGAATGCTATGATCTAAAAATAGCAAATCAGCGATCTGAAAAACAATACAATGAAAAGCTGGAACAACTCGAAGTAGCCCGTAAAAACGCCAAAGAAGACTTTCTAAGCATCGGACAGGAGGACGAATAACATGAATGAAAACGAACGTAGAAGCGAAACAATAGCAATCAGACTTACTCCAATAGACTATCGGAAACTACATGAAGCCGCACGAATACTTGAAACTACTCCCAGTCATCTATCAAGAAAACTAATCAAATACATGCACAATGAGGTAACAGATCACATCAACACCATGTATCTAAAATCTAGCACTAAGCAAGACTACTCAGACGTATCACACGCCCTAAATAAAGCAGCAAAATCAGGCCTTATAAATGAAGATGATGCACGCAACATGATGGAAGCAATCCTAGCCGCCCTAGAAGAATTGGAGGACGTATCATGACCAAATATGATCATAAAAAACACGTAGCTCTGCGTCAAATAGACGCAGACCGCCTAATAGCCATATGCGCAAATCATGGCACAAGCGAAGCTGAAACGCTCCGCAGATGTATCAAAGCGGCATACCTAGTAGATATAGAAAAACACGATGAACTCTACGAAAGGACATGGAACAAGGAATGGTAACCATAGACAGGGTCACTAAAAACGGTTGCCTGGTAGTGCATATAACAGGCGAAGATGAAAAGATGCTATCAGATCTACACCTAATATATAACAGAAATAGTGGCGAGGTGCTGCATAATCTGATACAATGGAACTACAACCTAATGACCGGAAAAATGGAGGACTAACGTATGGCAAAGAAGTACATCCCGCCTACAACAAAATGGCAAGACATAAACCCATATGACAGCGCAACAAGTCTTGCCCATATCGACTTGTTGAAGGTGAGACGTACACTAGCCAAACGTGCAAATCAACGTCTCGTGCGCCTCGAACGTGCGTCCTCCAAGATAACGGGAGAGTCATATGCAAGCTACGGAGCAGCAGAAATGGTCAAGCGGCAGCTAGCTGACAAAGGTAAAACTAGGTTTAGCGAAAGTTACAAATTTACAGGAGACCTCCGTAGCGAAATACTCCAACTACAAGGTTTCTTAAACTCCGAATCCTCTACCGTGCAGGGTCAACGAGCCATAGAACTCCGACGTATTAGCACGTTTGAAAAAGGAGAATGGGGAAGTTTTCACCAAACAGGAGTTCGAAATAGAGCAATAAAATTCGCAAGTAACAAAGAATTTTGGAGCTTTATTAATTCCGGAATTTTTGCAGATTTGAAAAGACAAGGTTTTACAAGCGAAGAACTCATCGAGCAATATGATCTCTCTCGGGAACATGTGAGTGATAGCGAAACCGTTTCTAAATTTCAGGCGGCACTTGATGAATTTAGGAGTCGACAATCAAAAGCAACCGTGCCTGAACTGCGTGATAAATTAGCGCAAGGTCGAAAATTAATAAAGCCTAAAAAAGATAAATCCGAAAAAGCCAAATCCCGCCGTGAAAAACGCCGCCTAACCTAACCAAACCCAGAAACGAGATGAGGAATGCAAATTGTCAACGTCAAAACGAGCAAGGGCACCTCCGACCCAATACCAGTCTACACCGTGGACGATTTTCCGTTCGAAAAATTGAATAGAACCTGCATAAAGAACAAAAAGAGCCAAGGTTACTTGTCAACTTACGCCACCTACGACATAGAAACCAGCACCTACCGTACGCATGATAAGATTTGCGGCATCATGTATATATGGCAGATGTGCATAGGCGGCATAGTCGTCATGGGCAGGACCTGGGATGAATGGCTAACATGTATCGATAAGTTGTGCAAGACTCTCGACGTGACCGACGCACGACGACTTGTCATATATGTACACAACTTGGGATATGAGTACCAATTTTGTAAAAAATTTTTACAATCCCAGTATGGCGACTATGAAATATTTGCGGTCGGGAGCCGAAAACCTCTGACTGTCAGAACAAAAAACGGAATCGAGCTACGGTGTAGCTGGAAACTATCAAACAAGTCACTGGAAATGTACTGCAAGGGAAATCAAGTGTCACATCCCAAAGCATCCGACGATCTAGACTATAGGATAATGCGAACAGGAGTAACACCTCTAACAGAAAAGGAACTTGGATATTGCGTATCAGATGTATTAGGACTTTATGAAGCAATACAAATATCACTCAAAAAAGAATATGACAACCTTGCCACCATACCCCTAACCAGCACGGGATATGTTAGGCGAGACGTACGAAAAGCATGTAAAAAAACTCCGAGATACCATGACATGATCAAGTCCCTGTCCTTGACTGAGGATACATATCAACAGTCAAAAGATACCGGAGCGGGAGGAAACACTCACGCCAACCGGTATATAAAGGGACGTAAGCTATCTGGAGTTGACTCTTATGACGCTGTCAGCGATTATCCTTATCAACTTATAGCCCAGCAATACCCAATGACCAAATTTATGTATTACGGCGACATGGACGATATAAAATTTGATGAAATGCTAAAATCTGGTCTAGCCCTTATGTTTAGGGTTACCTTGATAGGCAACGTCAAAGTAAAAGATACGGTATCAATGCCATATATAAGCTACTCAAAGTGCAAAAATGTGACCAACGAAAAACTAGATAACGGACGTATTGTCACGTGTGATACTTTGACAACTGCGATAACCGAAATCGACTGGGACATCATAGACTCGCAGTATGATTACGACGAAATAATTGTTAGCGACATGTACGCCGCAAAGTATGGTTATCTCCCCGAACCGATACGTGATTGCGTACGAAAATATTTTGAGAAAAAATGTGCCCTTAAAAAAGCGCTCCAAAATCCAAATCTCACATCTGATCAAATTTCTGACCTAAAATATGAGTACGACAAGTCAAAAAACTTGCTAAACTCCATATTTGGAATGATGTACACAGACTGCTGCCCTAGCACGTGGATTGAAAGGGAAGACGGAACTTGGGAAGAGGATGAAAAAGATATTACAAAGTTGTTACAAAAGTACAACACGTCCAGAAATAGCTTTCTGTCATATCCGTGGGGAATATGGTGCACAGCACACGCACGAGCGCACCTACAAGAGATCATAGACCTAGGAGACGAAACGGGACTGTCCGCATATGTAGACACGGACTCATGGAAAGGAATAGGAATCGACGAGATTAGACTAAAAATACTCAACGACCAAATAACCGAAAAATCCATGGAAACCGGCGCATACTGCGTGATAGACGGAGAAACCTATGTAATGGGTATCTTTGAAAAAGAGACAAAAGTGCCATATATTGACTTTAAAACATTAGGAGCAAAACAGTACGTCTATAATGACGATAAAGGATTTCACATTACGATTTCAGGCGTGGGAAAAGATGGAGCCAAAGAACTAGGAAACATCGACAACTTTAAAGACGGTTTTACTTTTACAAAAAATGCGGGTATGGAACTCTATTATAACGAGAGTGAAATAACCGAAGTTACGCTAACCGGAATCGATGGAATACCTTGCACCATGACCACCGCTAGCAACATCGGAATGATAGAGGGAGAATACACTCTAGGAAAATCAAGGATAAAAGAAATGAATAAAATGGCAAAATTAGGAGGGTAAAAATATGTCAAAATATGCCAAAACTGAGAATAAGGAAACTAACAAGAACTATACAGAAATAACAAGTTTTATGGTAAAAAATCCCAAAATATATGATTGGGGAATTACCTATAACTTAGAGCTTAATGGAGTAATGATATATGGTTGTCGACTTATAGAAACAAAACGTGACGGCAAAGACGTGGAATTTGTGGGATTCCCAGCCCGAAAAGGAAACGATGATAAATATTATAATTATGCTTATGCTTATTTATCACCGGAAAAAACAGAGGAAATATGTGGTGAGGTAATCAGGCAATTACGAGAGGATAACCAGATCTAATTGCTAATCGTGAAATCTAGGTCCGAACGCCTTGCCAACGTGGTACCGCCTCCACAGACTGGAATGTTCGTCGACCTATGCCTGTATGACAATCCCCACTACCCATACCAGTTTTTCGTTGGTGGTCGGCGCTGCGGGAAAACCTACAGCGCCCTGAGGGGCGCCATCACGGGTCAGATCAAGCAGATGTTGTATCTCAGACGCACACTAGACCAATTTAAATTGATTTGCGACACGAAACAAGGCATCGAGGGCGCAAATCCCTATCAACCCCTGAATAAAGATTTTAATTGGAACTACGGTTTTAAGCAAATCAATGGAAAACTTGCCGGATTGTATGCACGAGAATTAGAGTACGACGAAAAAACCAAATGCGAAAAGCTAGTACACATCGGTCAACCGATGGGTTTTGCGGCGGCGCTTGGGGGAGTCAAAAACGTGCGTGGAATATCCCTGCCAGACACCACGCACATCATATACGACGAATTCATACCTGAGGAGCATGAAAGGTCAATGCGAGGCGAATATCGAGCCATGTTAAACGCCTACATGACGATCAACTCCAACCGTGAAATCATGGGTCAAGAACCACTGCGTTTATGGGGAATTTCGAACGCAGAGGAAATTGCAAACCCCATATTTATAGGTTTAGGGGTTGTGAACTTAGTCGAACGCATGGTCGCCAAGGGCAAGCGGGACATCTACCTACCAGACAGGGGACTAGCGATACACATGCTCAAAAACTCCGATAGTTTTCAATCTGCGATCGAAAAGACCGCCGTGGCGAAATTGACAAAGGGCACAGATTTTTATGAAACCGCCATAGAAAACAATTGGGGATATCAAGATTTTTCGCTTGTTGGGTATAAGTCAGTAAAAGGAATGAGATGTATTTGCGCCCTTGGAGACGCATATATCTATGAGCAAATCAACGGCAGCAAGTTTTATGTGTCGTATTGCGGAGTTCCGAATGCCCGTAGGTATAATCCAGAGATTAAGCACGACATGCTCAGGTTTCGACAAGAGTGGGTGGGATATCTCGAAAACAATTATGTAAGGGGAAACCTAGATTTCGAATCATACGAACTTAAACACCTATTTATGGAGATATTTTATAATCCAGCGACATTTTAATGTTTCACGTGAAACATTAGAAAGGATGTGGATAATGAGCCTGTATCAACAAGCCCTACAGAATACAGTGGACTACCAATTTGATAAATATATGTGGCACGTGGACGAGATGAAGTCCGGAAAATACATGTCGCATATTGACGCAATTAACACTTATTTGGCTTTTTATGTTGATTGCGCCCCGACAGCGGACGGTTTTGAAAAATATATCATCGAGAGATGTAAAATCAGGGAGAATATTATGCAGAAAAATAGCGAATATACCTTAGATCACAAAGAACTTATCAAGATTTGCGAAAATAAGACGGAATTTATCAGGCTATTGTCGAGCCTGGGAACAGACATGACCCGTCAACTCATGCACAAGGCGCTAACCAATCAATTTGACGAAAATGGAGTCTTGACATTAACTAGTGAGGAGCGTATAGTATAATTAATCGCCGTCACTCACAAATACACGCCGCCGGAAGCGGTCGAGATGGTTAGTGTATACCATGGACGTGCAAAGGGCAACCTAGCGGTTGCCCATACATACAATTACCCGTTGACTGTCTACCCAGTTACTTGCAAGGGCGGGTATACATATGAATTAATATTTTGGACGTATGCCATCAATTCCAATTGACAAGCTTCTTGCTAGAGCCTTTGTCCCTTCATCTAAATAAGGATGCACGGTATCGCTAATGTAATTAATCCTGTTTAGACCGTTTATTCCTGTAGTTCCATACACGTCAATTATCGGTATGCTCATTTTATTAGCAATTTCTTTAATCTTCAAACTTTTATCATATTCGATTGTTCCAATGTCAGTATTATTTTGTCCTTGAACTCCTCTTCCACTTAGTGGGGTTCCAATTGCCAACAGGGCATTTGGACACCAAATTTGTATTTTCATTATCGTGCTCAAAAGTCCGCCTAAAGCGGAATCCAGCAAGTTATAATCACCAATATAATATTCACTAGCCGTCCACTCAGGATCTGTCGTATTATTTGCAGAAAAAAATGGTTCAATTTCAAAACTTTCCGGTTGATTATTGGTTCCACCCATTATTACAATCAATGATATTTCATTTTTTATCACTTCCGGAATCATGTGAGTTATTCGATCCCAAGACGAAAAACAACTTCTAATGTCTATTGTTCCCGGAGGTATTTCGCCTGTATAACTGTCCTTATTGTCAGTATCAACCCGGGAATGGTATAGTCCGTCCGGATAAACAAAAGTTACGCTTCCTCCTCCAACTCCATAAGTGTATCCCTGTCCACCAATAGACCTCCCATAAAAGTTACCAAAATTATGATCTTGATTCACATATTGTATATATCCGCCATTAAGTCCGTTTACGTTGCTTATTGCACCTATGCTATCCCCATACATGCACCACGTTTTAAATTTCCATTTACTTCCACCACTTTTCAAATTGTCAATTTCAACACGCAAATCTGTAGGATTATTTCCTAACTCACCATATTCTAGATATCCAGATCCCAACACGTCTCCATCTGATAATACCCAGTTGGTTACGGACGCCACTTTTCTTGCACCAAATCTTACATAATATGCCCCATTCGGGATATCAATCACTCCTCCATTAGGGTTACCATTTTCAGTGCCGTTAGTTATTCCTGATATATATCTTTCCGACGAATCGTAAAAAGCCAAACGGTGAAAAGTGTGCGATAAAGTATGAGACGTTCCGATATACGCTAAAATTGTTATTTTACCAGTGTTAAAACTGGATATGTCAAAATATCTAATACAGTAAAAGTTAGGATCTGCAAATTGCAATCCGTTAGTATTTTGGATATAAAAACCGTCAATAAAATCTGAATTATCATCAATCAGATTTATTCCGGCCCTAACAAAGTTTACATTTTGTTCTCCTATATTTTTAACATCTGTCTTTTTAAAAACCACTTGTGAAACGTCAAACTTATTAGCGTTTAAAGCCCAATTACCACCAAAGTCATAATATTTTGTGGCAATCGTGGTTATATTGGTAATCATGATTGTACCAGAAGTCCATGTGCCATCATTTAAAATTGATGCCCTAACCTTAGCTGAATTTTGTGGGGAAGTTGCCGTTGTACCGTCCGATACTTGTATGGTGACTCCTGTAGCATTATAAAATGCAATTCTTGTAGATTTAAAACCCATTGACTGATTTGCAATAATATATGCCTGTATCGTGTATGTTACATTTGATATACACTCTCCTTCAACTGTTAAAAACGCAGTATTAGAAACCAGCTGACCTGCCCCGTCAATAGCTTGATTTAAATAAGTTGTTTGTGGATTATTCTTATCATATATATTTATTCCAGTACCATAGTTCGCAACATCATCTAGATCAGAATTCAATATCAAATCAGCTTCATTATTAGTTATATAACTATCAATTGCCTGTTGAACATATTCAGGCGGTATTTGATCTTGCGCTATTTGATCAACTTTATCTGACAACGTGTTCATTTCTGACATTAATGCGACAATTTCAGGAGTATTTAGCAGTATTTGTTGAAAAGTTCCGTTTGCCACCATTTCATCAATTTTAACGTTTACTTCTTGTTGTAAGTTCAAATTGTCGAAATAATCATGAACGTACTTATATAATTCCTGCCACTCGGCTTCGGTGTTGTTCCACTCTGTAAGTGTTTTTGCCCACTCCTCCAAAACCTCTTTCATCTTTTTTAACAGCCAGTTATTGTTATATCTCCCATAATCAGTATGAGCCGCTTCATAATTATATGCCATTAGTCTACCTCCGTCGGGGGCTGGATAAAACGTATATTCCCATATGCAAATATTTTAAACTTGAAAATAAGGTTGTTGCCACCGGTTAATAATATTGGTCGGGCAACCAAACTTGTTTCGGATAAATCTAAACCGTAGGTAAAGCTAGGATACTCATCGGTCAAACCGCCTATATCACCAGCGCTATACATGGTCATGGCAAAGTGGTCGGTATCGGGAGATCCGTGCAAAAATAGTTGAGCCACCGCCATACGATCATTACATCTAGCTTCGATCACCATTATCCCGGACCAGCGTTCCGTGTCACCGTCCATGCCCATTATTAGGCCAAAGTTGGGATTTGCATCTAAAACATTTTGTCTAAATTCGTAATCCCAGCTCATCGCCCCACAAGTGGTTTCACGCTCCACGGTATTATCAACCACCGTTCCAGTTTCTTCCAGTTTTGTTTCAGCAGTGTCCATGCGGTCACGGAGCGACTTGAGTCGCTCCAAAATAAAACCGTCATTTCCTTTTGCAGCGTATCGAACACAATTTAACTTGTTATCATTCATTTTAATATACCCTCACTAAAAAAGTGGACTCAAACATTGCGCAAATCTCGTCATATAATACCCAGCTACGCAGTTCCATTTCAGCTTGCAACATCTGTTGGCTAGTCGTGACTCCTATGTTTCCATGCACGTTTGAGTTGGTTATTTGAGTGTTATTGGTATTTCTTGAGTCGCTGCCTTGCAACGTGCCACTTTGAGTGGTATCATATTCACCACCGCTGCCGCTGGTCTGGCTATTTCCAATTGATCCAGTGGTCTGCGTAGTGCCTGATTGCGTATTGCTGGTCGTATCGATTGTCTTATTTGACGGACTGTATGACGAGTCGTTGAATGCGGACACTTGAGTCTCAATGCCTCCGCTGTTACTACTTGTTAGATTAGGAGTGGTGGTGTTGCTATTCGTTCCGTCGTCCGTGACACTTCCCTGAGTGGAGTTGCTTCCCGCATCCGTCGCTCCGGTGGTTTGCTCTATGGTCCCGCTCCACCCTCCGTTTTCAGTCGTGGTTGATTCCTCTGTTCGGTTGTAGTTTTCAAGTGGTTTATATTCCGTGGTATACGCTTGCCATTTTTTAATCCAGTTGTCCCTGTTAATCAATACCCAGTCATGTATGTTTTGTTTAATATATGACGGATCTTGATGGTAGGTGTACAAGTCGCCGTATCGCATCACGATTTGACGCTTTAGGTTTTCGGGCATTATTCCGGCTTCGGCGAGATATGAAAAGTCATCAAAGATTTCGGGCATGTAGTCATACCAACCTGCGATCGTTATTCTTCCCATTATTTACCTCGCTTTCCTTGTTTTCATAGTCATAGCGTAGTTCATAACCCAGGCCTAGTTGTGTAACGTTGTTGACCTCTTCGATCGTTGCGTCTAGGTTATCTCTCATTATGTGGACGTTTGCGCTTGTTTCGTCGTTATTTTCTGCAACCTCGTCCGTCGTAAGTCGTTCTTTCTTGTCGTAATTTGAGTTTTTAATGCCGATTGCTGTTAAAAATCGATGCGTTATGGTCTGCCAACTAAGCAAGATTTCATTGGTTTTTAATGGAGTGTCAAATTCCGTTCCGATGTCGCCGTTAAGCTGAATGTCCTTGTTCATTAGGACTATTGGTTCGCCCTGTGTGGCACGACTGTAAGCTTCCTTTATTTCATCCGCTTCTTTTTTAGATTTTGCGTATGCGATTAACGATGGATTTTGATTGAGCAAGTTTACATCCACGCTATGATCACACTGGCTCAGCATGTATGCATACTTGTTTACGAGGTCTTCAAGCGTCCACCAATCGTCTAATAGACGTATTATTCCTGCGTTTAAACCAATTATCCCCTTGCGTGTTCCGGTCCAAAATTGTGATACGCATTCTATATTTGTTGGTTTATAGTACAGACCGTATTTGGTTATACTATACGGATTACATACCCATTTACCATCAACGTATATTACTCCTATGCTGCCGGTGCGAAATAGAAAAAAACGAAACCAGTTAAGTTCCCAGTCTTTAGGCAACTTAAATTTAAATACCGAGTATATTTGATACCATAAGTATCTTTTATATACATTGATATCTAAATTACGCTGTCCTTTTACGGCGGCGGGCTTGATTTGGTACTCGTTCAGATACATTTGCGTCTGAAAATCTATGGGGTTACTCAATATATATACCCCCTCTCATATATGATTCGATGGTTATTTTTTCATCGTAGTGTCCCCATGGGACTTGAGGCCGGTTAATTTGATAATATCCTGTTTGATTAAGCGTTAATGTTTGATAACATGGGTATCCATATACGTTTTCATTTTTTTCCGTTGTTTCACGCCTAGAAACTTTTAAAATTGCGTCCGGGTATGCTGAGGGAAGCGAAAACGAGCCTTGACCGCCTTTGGTTTGGACAAGCGTTTTTGAGGAGCTTATGCCGCTAACCACGCCACCGGCAGCGATTGCTCCCGCAGCGGGTAACGCTAGGCCTCCCGTTGCAATCCCCACTATGCCCGCAGTTATGGTGGCGATGGCGGTTCCCATCGCTCCAACGTTTATTGTACCGGTGGAGAGTGCAATTTCCACCGCCAAGTCTCCTTCTATAAGGGCTAGCTGTCTCGCCCCCGCCGAAACTCTCCCAAGTATGCGTCCGTGAGTATCAACGTCATATGCTACAAGCACGCTAGGAGCGTCTCCAATTAGGTCGGCATCTAGTGGTATATTGCCACAACCTGGGACAAAAAGCTCAATCTCACGGTATGCGGCGCTATTACGATAGGTTTCGTGGTCTGTATATGGGTCTGGTAGTGGCAATACCAGAGTGCTTGATATATTTGCATTTTTAGATATTCGTATTGCGGTGGTGCCCGAATTCCAGTATCCAATTTGCATCGCTAGGGAATCACCGGAAAACGCATATGGTAACCAGATGCAACGCAAAATATAGGAAAATGGGTCCACAAAATTAGTCGTCGCCCAGTCTCCGACTAGGTCAACAAGTGTATCCCACCAATCATTTTGTTTTGTAGAAAAAACACGGGCGCATAATGCCGCTAGTTCGGTATTGTTCATGCCATAAAAATTAACGCCGTCTGCGCCTGCAATCTGTAGTATATATTGCCCCGTGCCAAAACCCATTGACACACGCTCAACTATCTGGTATTTTCTCCAATCGGCTGGATACATGTTGTCTATTACCTCGTTGTCCCATGCCACGTTAGATCTTTCGCAATACTGCGAGCTACCCATAATTTGAGATCTAAAAGTCGCTAACACGTCTTTTCTTAGTTCAACTTGTATTATATCGTTAGTTATTTGGGTATATCCATCAACAAAATAATACGTGCCGTCCATAAATGCGTAATTATATTGACCGTTAGTGACGGCACGTAGTTCCAGAGATGGAGATTCCCAGTTTGTGGGAGTTTTTAGATTGCAATAATAATTAACTCCGCTGCTTGATGGCGGTATTGACGTTGAGTTAGGACGCTTGTTGTGATTGTAAAACGTTACGCTTGTCATCGTCCATCCTCCTATGCAGAGCGTCTATCAAGCTGCACATCTTTTCAGTGCTATCCGTGTTCTTTTCTATGGCTTCCCGCATCTTTTCTTGGATTTTATACACGTAATATCCCAAAAATCCACAACAAACGATGGGAAATCCCATTGTTGATATGAGGTCTGTTATTTCACTTGTCATGGAGCGCCTCCGTTTCCAAGTACAAATAATACTCCGTTTTCGGTGTAGTCGCACTTTGATCCAAAATTCCAATGAGTAAAATGGTTAGTAAATGCTCCCCTTGCGTTAATAGGCGTGTTTATTGTGTATTCATATCTAATATTGACCCCCAAAGCGTCCTCGTCAAATAAAAATCCTACCACGTATGGCAAGTTTTGGGTTGCTCCTGTTTGGCTCTCTCCCGTTGCCACGTTTATGATATTTGGTGTTACATTAATTGACATTGAGTTAGCTTCTTCGGGATTTTGCCAGTAATTGACAGTTTCAAAAGTTCCAATGTTGAGGTATTGGGGGTTATAGAGGGTCGGGTATACCATTGATTCTGAGTCAATAAACAATGGGTCGTACATGATCATGCGAGCCTTGCTCATAGGAGTTTGACGCAAGATTGGATTATACCCAGTCAAATTAGTGTGCCACATAGTGGTGTAATCTGTTATTTTCTTTGAGATCTTTTTAATTGTTGCGGCAAAAAACTTCATAAAAGATTCAATGTTAGGCTCACGCAACAGTTCTTCACGTGTCAAGGTTGTTCCGTTTCTTGTGTTGTAGAGTGCGACTAGATCAATTACTCTGCCTAGGGCCGATAATCCAGCCATGTAGTTAAGCATGGTTAGTCGTGTACGATTCTCGTTAGCTAATGATACTTCATTACCATACTCAATCATATATGAGTCCAAAAATCTCAAAAATTGACCCTCTGAAGAAAAAGCAGTATGCATCTGGTCACGGTAGAGAGTGATGTGCTTTTGGAGTTGCAGGACGCTGGCAAAATTAAGTTGCAAAACCTTTGGCTTTTTGATTATATAGTGATCCATGGTTTTGCCGTCATCAAATTGATCTGGGTTGATGTCGGTGTTGTCGTTGTTTGATTCTTCGTAGCCGCTCCATAAAGTAACAAGTTTTCTCGAGTACATGCCCCAACGATCATTTTCTACTCGCAGAGACTTAAGCTTTGGTTCGTAAACTCGATCTGAAAATACTGTTTTTATTAATACTTGTGATATTGCGTGCATTGTTGGTTCGGTGCTTGTTCGTAGTAAAGTTTCACCGACTGAAGTAAAAGTACTAGTATCGACCACTGCATAGTTTTTCTGTCCTGTCGCTTGTTCGACAATTTCAGTCATGATTTCATACACATCTTGATTAGTTAATACGTTCGCCATTTTATGCTTCCTTTCTTTCGCCATAACGTAGCGTGTTATAATGATCTGCGAGTTTGTCGGATAGGTTCGTAGTTGGCGGCAGTTCTATCCCCCTAAGAGAGTCAAGCAGCGCCTGCATCTGGTCGGAGGGTACGGGAGTTGGTAATTCTGGTTGTTTCGGGGATTCTGTTTGCTTTTGGGTTTTTGGAGCTTGTTCTTGTGTCATCTTGATAAGTTCTAGTACTTCTTCAGCTGTATATGTCTTCGGAGTATTTGGCGTACTTGGCGTATTGGACGGCGGGGCAGCTGGTTTAATTGCTGCCTCTACAGGAGGGGTTTTTGTAATTGGGGGTGTTGCTGCCCCGCCCTCCATTGCGTCAATATCTTGTTTTGTATATCCTGCTTTTATGAGTGATAACGTGTCTTTTAGTGTCATTATGATGCCTCCTGTAGGTTTTTTATTTTTTGGATAATAAAAAGCGACTGGACAAAGTCCAGTCGCCTATATAAATGATGAGGATAACCCGACCGCCTATATACAATATAGGCGATATTTGAGTATTTGTCAAGTATTATGTGTATTTTAGATACTGTCTGTATCGGAGTAGTGCCATGTGTCGTAAAATAGCAGTTCTTTTATCACGCTCATGGTTTGGGTGTATTGATATTCGTAAATTTTCTTGAGTTCAGCCGAATGGTTTGGTATAAAATTATGGTTCATAAGCTTTAATAAGGCATCTAGTGCTTCTACGTGTGTTATCACGTTCTCAAGCTTATTTCGCTCCATTTTGGTCATTTTTTCAGCCTCCCATTAGGTATAAGATGATTAGGGTTACTACTCCTATGGGTATTAATGCGCCTAGTACTCCTAGTACTATTACGAGCCAGGTAGTTTTAGGATATTCTTCAAAATACATTTCTACAAGTATGTCTGTTAGATTTTGTTTATTCTTCATCTTGATCTTCCTTTCTGCCGTTTACAATTAGGTCTTGTCTTGTATATGCGATTTGAGCTTCTTTATATCTTGCGTATGTTGCTGATTGATAGGCATCTATCATGCGTGATATTTGTTGAGACGCATATTTGATCTCAGCTATGCCATCATACATGTTTCCTAGCATCTTCATTTCTTTTTCAAGCCTTCTCAGTTTTCTACATTCTCTGTTCAAATATTCCATATTAGTCCTCCATGTATTCTACAATCATGTCGTGCAATGCGTCACATGTTTCACTGTATATACAGCTAGCGCAATGACCATATGCATTTTCTCCGGTCACTTTTTCACCATCTTCACACCATGAGAGCCCGTAATTAATTAGTCCGCTGATCATGTCGTCTGGTAGATTGTTTTTTATTAGGTAGTTGTATAGTTGGTTCGGAGCTATTGATCTGGTCATTATATTATCCTCCTATATGCAGTTGGTTGTCGTTTGCTTGCTACATGTATATCATATCATGGGTGAGATGATTTGTCAACAGGTTTTTGCAAGTTTATTATTTAA
>QMCD01001364.1_pt1 | contig 14990 bp, 8 predicted proteins | sample 1821841 | NCBI WGS metagenome assembly QMCD01 (sample SAMN01991225, study PRJNA193472) | Termite gut metagenome, whole genome shotgun sequencing project. | isolation source: worker | host: Macrotermes natalensis | reverse complement strand
GATCCACCGGCGCCGCCGCTTGTTCCACCAACGCCGCCGCTACCCGGTGTGGGTGCGGGAGGACGTGCCGGAGGAGGAACTGCTGCTGCATTGGCATCATCTAGTGCTTGTATTGCGGCTCTAATATCTGCGGTCAGCGCGCTGGATACATCTGTTCTTGATCTGGCGATGACCTCGTTTAAGCGGTTTTTGGCTGCAATAACGCCGGGGTTGTTTGCGTAAGGTCCACTGTCCGATGCACTCATTCTTTGATTTGCGGCATCTATTGCTTGGTTACGCTGCGTTTTTGCACCGGCAACAGTAGCTTTAAACTTCTCGGTCTCTGCTCTAATCTGTGCCGCAGAGGCGTTTGGATCACCGATCATTCCGTTGAGTGCGTTTTTACCGGCCACATCTTCCGGCTCGTGAGTAACCGGCTGGGTCTCAGGCGCATTCATCGTGGTCTTGGCATCTCTAATGGCATTATCGCGATCAGTATATGCATCTCTAACAGCATTGTTGAGTGCAGTTGTCGCGTCCCTAATTTGTTGGTTTGTAGAGTTAGGGTTGTTCATAACATTTTGCAAGTTATTGCGAGCATCAATAACTGACTGCGCATCGTTGTTTGGCGGTTGGTTAGAGTTGTTGATCGCAGTTTGTGCATCACGATTGGCATTAGCCCTGTCGTTGTTGGCGTTTTGCACGGCAGTATTTAGTGCATTTGTGGCATCAATGATCTGCTGGTTTGTAGATGCAGGATTATTGAGCACGTTTTGCAAGTTTTGCTTAGCATCTTTTACAGCTTGCTCATTTTTACCGGGAGAAGCATCAGCATCAGCTATAGCTTGCTTGGCCTTATCTCGGTTACTTTGAGCAGTGGCTGCTGCATCTCTTACCTGTTGCATGGCATTTCTAATGTCTGCTGTTAAAGCTTGCGGACTATCGGTCTTTGACTGATCCATCACTTGAGTCAGACGGTTCATCGCCGCAACTACACTTGGTTCTTGTCCAACAGGAGAAGTACGTGTGGAGTTGTTTAATGACTCACCTTCTGTAATTGCAGTGTTACGAGCAGTCTTAGCATCATTAGTTGCTGTATTCATCTGATTAGTAGCCTCAGTGATCTGTGCAGTTGTGGAGTTTGGATTGCTCTGCACAGTATTCAAGTTATTGCGAGCAGCAACTACACCGGGCTCATTGGATACCGGCGAGGTTTGTGCCGGTGACTTAGCTGTATTAGCTTGGTCATTTGCCGTTTGCCTGTCACGTGTAGCGTTATCGGTCGCAGTATTTAAACGATTTGTAGCGTCAACGATCTGCTGTGTTGTAGAGTTGGGATCATTTCGCACATTGTTCAGATCGGTGATAGCTTGTTGTACTGTAGGCTGGTTTTTCACCGGATCAGCTCTGGTAATTGCATTGTCAGCATTGGTGTTAGCCTGAGTGCGTGCAGTTTGCGCATCTCTTACAGCATTGTTAAGTTGAGTTGTCGCGTCTCTGATCTGTTGCGTTGTAGCATTGGGATCATTGAGCAAGTTGTTTAACCTATCGCGAGCAGCAGTTACAGTTGGCTCGTTTTTCACATTCGAGTTATTAGCGTTAGTGATTGCGGTATTGGCATCATTTCTAGCCGCTGTACGATCTGCTTCTGCTTGTTGACGCACAGTATTTAAGTTGTTGGTGGCATCAATGATCTGCTGCGTTGTGGAATTGGGATTGTTCAACACATTTTGCAAGTTGTCACGAGCGGCAATAACCGTAGGCTCGTTTTTAACCGGTGAGTTATTGGCATTAGTGATTGCCGTATTAGCATTGTTTGTTGCAGTATCACGCTTAGTCTGCTCTTCTTGCTGCACACGCTTTAAGTTATCTATCGCAGCTTGAATGTCTTTGGTCAAAGCTTGCGGAGTATTAGTTGTAGCAGTTTGCATCACGTTTTGAAGATTAGTAATGGCTTGCTGCACCGGCGTCTCATTTCTTACCGGTGAGTTATTAACATTGGTGATCAAAGTATTGCCATCGGTATTTGCCGTGTCACGCTTTGCCTTCTCATTATTTACCTGAGTATTGTAGGCTGTAGTTGCATTATTTAACTGAGTTGCCGTAGCGTTAGGATCATTGATCATGTTTTGCAGCAGCGTGGTCTCATTTGGAACGCCGGGCTCATTGGATACAGGACTTGAGCTCTGGATAGCTTCTTGCGCTCTTTGCCTAGCTTCTTGGTTCTCAGTTCTGGCGGTTGTAACTGCATTTTGCAGCTCAGTTCTTAGACGATTGATGTCGGCAGTTAAATACTGCGGAGAATCATTGTTAGCCTGCGTAATAGCATTTTGCAGATTTGTGATTGCGGTTTTTACCCTAGGGTCTTGATTAACCTGAGGATCATTTTGGGCTTGAGTAATCGAATCATTGGCTTGCTGTACTGCTGTATTTCGCTCCGTCTTTGCCGGATTTACAGCGTTATTGAGTGCTGTTGTAGCATCGTTAATCTGTTGAGTAGTGGAGTTTGGGTTATTAAGGATGTTTTGCAGCTCAGTTCTGCGCGGTGCCACAGTTGGCTCATTTGACACAGGCGAGGTATTATTCATCGCATTTTGCGCGTTTTGTCTAGCTTGCGTGTGCGCCGCATCAGAAGCACCGGATGCAGTTGTTACCGCATTTGTACGACTGATGATATCAGCTGTAAGTGAATCCGGTGGAGCCGTATCAGCATCAGCGCGAGCTATTGTATTTCTAAGCGCAGTAATTGCGTCTCTGGTTGCCTGGTCTGGTGGCGGAGTTGAATTCTCGGCCTTCTGAATGGCTGCTTGAGCAGAACTTTTAGCATCGTTGCGTTTTTGTTTTGCTGAAGTTACAGCATTGTTTAGCGCATCCGTTGCTTGCTGAATCTGCGCGGCAGTAGAGTTTGGATTGTTGAGCACGGTTTGAAGCTCATTGCGTCTTTGCACCACTTCAGGCTCATTAGATACCGGCGATGTGTTTTGCGGACTCATCGCAGTTTGCGCATTTTGACGCGCTGTAGTTTGATCATTTGCCGCAGCTGTACGTGCGTTGTTGAGCGCAGTAATTGCATCTCTGATCTGTTGGGTTGATGAACTTGAACTATCGGCTGCAGCTTGTCTTTGCAGCTGATTTAAGTTGTTCATGGCGTCAACTACACGCTGGTCATTTGCTTGCGGTGAGTTTGTAGCTTGTTGCTTGGCTGCATCAGCATCAGTGTTTGCTTGGTTGCGTGCAGTTTTAGCATCCGCTACAGCAGTATTCAACTGATTTGTTGCATCTCTAATCTGCTGTGCTGTAGAGTTGGGATTATTGAGCACATTATTTAAATTCGTAAGTGCTTGATCCACTGCCGGCTCATGTGTTACCGGTGAAGTGTTCGCCGGATCCTTGGCAGTATTGGCTTGTTGAGTTGCTGTGTTTTTGTCGGTTGTAGCATTAGTTACAGCTGTATTTAACTGATTTGTGGCGTCCCTGATTTGCTGCGCTGTAGAGTTGGGGTCATTGAGCACATTGTTCAGATTATTTTGTGCAGCTACAACAGCAGGGTCATTTCTAACCGTTGAGTTATTAGCGTTATTGGTTGCAGTTTGTGCATCACGACGAGCATTGGCCTGATCAGTTTCAGCTGTACGCACGGCATTATTTAAGCGATCTGTAGCATCTTTGATTTGTTGGGCGGTAGATGCCGGGTTATTAAGCACATTTTGTAGATCTGTTCTGGCAGCAGTTACAGTCGGCTCGTTTCTTGCTGTTGAAGTGTTGGAGTTATTGATCGCTGTTTGAGCGTTTTGCCTAATTGCCGGATCCATCTCATACACACGATAAACTTGTGACGAACCGTCTCCATTAACACGCATGTCTGAATCAGAACGTGCTGTGTCGATGTTTCTATAAATATAATCTTGAATGGCCGGTGGATTAGCTGTGTTGATATCAGCATTAGTTGGCTGCTGTGTTACGTCATTGGCTTTAATGGTGTTTCCGTTTGTATCCACATAATGATAGGTCACGTTTTGATTGGAAGGCGTGTAGTTGACCTGAAATCTCTGTTGCTCGGAGTCCGTACCACCGGCAGGCACTTGGTTGGCATCATAGTTTGGCTGGGCGGTAAGTGCTGCCGACAGCGAGTTGTAAGGACCACCCACGCGAGTGCCGGTACCGTTGTAGACATCTACCGTGTAAGTGTAGCCCGCTACCGCCAGCGTAGTATCGGTGGAATTGAAAGTAATTCGGCTACCACTAGGCCCGGTGGGGCTTTCTACAGTTCCTGTTGGTCCTCTGCCATCTGCAGAATTGCGCACCAAATTGACGATCTGGTTGCCACCTTGGTAGTTTACAGTCCAAACCTGTGGCTGACTGTCAGAGGTGGCTCCCGGCGGGTTGGCTGTAGTGTCCCAGGTATTAGTTGCCGCCCACGCCTGTTGCATATTTGGATAGGTCTGACCATTGGGCGCAGTTACCGTGTAGGTGTAGCCTGGTTTAGCCAAAGCAGCATCTTGCACATTGCTCTTAAGTGCACCTGTTGTTCCCTCTTCAAGAGGTCTATTGGGGGTACCTACATTAGCATCATTTGTGTTGTTATATCGAGCAATCTCCGAAGTCTGTCCGTTTGTCACACCACGCACTATCGCTTCTTGTAAAGCTAAGGCGTATGTAACTGTAAAGTCCTGAGGAGAGCTATCTGAGCGAGCTGCCCCGTTATTGGTGGCATCGAAGGTATTTACTGCTGCTCGTGCTGCGGATAAAGAAGCGTAAGTTTGACCGTTTGGAGCCCTAACGGTGTAGTTCCTGCCCGGCCTTGCCATGTTTGAATCATTTAGTTGCCATCCACTCATAGTGCCGTTGGTAACACCGGAAATGTTTTCTTTTTCTCCTGATCCTTGTGGATCATTGGCTGTAAACAGACGTGCAAACTGGAAGTCCGGAGCGTAGTACACGTCAAAGTTGCCTCTAATAGCATAAGGACCACTATCGTTTTTCTGAAAACGTAAGCCATTAGCGCTATTGTCGGCATAGTCCCAGGTACGCGAAACGTGGTAGCCGTTTTGGTACTGTGACTGAACACCTACAGGAGGATTACCATTATATGACCAAGTAGAGTTAGCTACATCGTTGTTTACGGCTCCTCTTATGGTCAATCTCTGATCAACACCGGATAATATCGTCGTAGAAGGCGCAATCTGGTTATTTGTGCCATCAAGTATGTAATTAACGTTATATGTTGACGCAGCAAGCTGCCCGGTAAATCTGTCAATAGAACCTCTGAAGTTCTGGTGGTTATCTCCGTTTGCAGACATCAGAGCAACGTTCCAATACCTCGAAGAGGGGACTCCGATGCCAAGAGCATCACCACCTGTATTACGAGTATCAAAATTCCATGAGCGACCAAAACGATCATCCAGTGAGCCGGTATAATACGGGCTGCCATTGTTGTAGACATAATTCACCCTATACTTGACGGGTAAAGACCATTGGGTCAAATTTGAGTATTGAGTTGAAGTGCCATTAGTATAAAGTCCAGTCCTGTTGCCCATAGGCTGCGGTGTTCCTTGAGCTCCTGACCAACGAAAATAGCCGAATGGTCCGGGAGCAGGATCGTTATAGTTGTTATTTTGGACAAAATCCATACCAATACCGATAGCACCCGGGGTGCCTACAAGACCGAGGCCACCACCTCCGCCACTCGCAGAAGCTGCACCTGCTTGGTCAGCATCTCTCGGGTATATATTAATGGCGATAAAGTCACCACCATTAGGTGAGTTATTTGGTGCAATCCTATCTTCACTAAAATACCCGTCAACACTCCAGTCAGCCTCAGCAGACGGTGTAATCGGCATCGTTCGCCAGCTGTATTGGTTGGAAGCATCGATGGCAAGCTGGTAGTAATTACCCCCCTCAGGATCCTGCCCGTTATTTGGTGTACCCCTAAAGTAGTTCCTGTCAAAGCTTTGCGTACGCCCCGCGCCACCACCGGCATCTCGAGCCTGTGAGATATTACCCGGAAAATCCGTCTGTGCGGCATGTGCCACGGTAGGTGTACCGCTAAAATCCAAAAAATCTCCCGGTACAAATACCGTTAAGGTTAGTACCAGGATTAAGGATAAAGTAACTGACATTGTTTTTTTGCAGAGTTGCGAAAGTCTCTCACGAGAACTCATCGTTTGACCTGACATGTTTCCCCCTTGCTTCAATTCATACCTCGTTTGTAGGTACATCAGATCCCCATGCCAAAATGGCTTATGTCGCTATATTGTATATGTTTATTGCTATTGAGACAAGTAATATATGCTTATTATTTATTTTCAATCTGACGAATGATAAAAATACCATCTTAGATGCTAATGAATGTCGTTGCGCTAGACCTGATAGTTTTCTATGGCAGGATTGATTCTTGTTAGTATCTGGGTGCTTTGGTTTTTGAGTGCATTCCTTTAACCGCCAAGTTTTGGTTTTCTTGAAATTAGCAGTAGCGTTATGCCCAGTAATCCTATTATTGAAAACAGCCCTGTTAGGGGAATTACTTCGTCGCCTGTTTTTGGCAGAGCTGTCTTTGGAGATACGCTGTCGGATTGGGATGCTTGCATTGCGCTCATCGGTTGCTGGGGGGTAGAGCTTGGCGATTGTTGATGAGACGCAGGACTTGCAGTTGATGCGTAAACATAGACAACTGACTGAGGGGTGGCATAAAACCTTCCGCTCGCATCGCCTCTTACTTCCTTCAACTCATAACCGGAAACGTTTTTTTTGCTACTGGCATAGTAATCGCTTACGTATCCGCTAAGCACTTCCGGATCAGCAATGGTATTGCCTGCTTCATCTACATAAGTTACTTCGATTGTTTTTGTGTGAATGTGATTGATATCGTAGTTGTTGTATCCCTGGGTAAATGGAAAACTCCACTGTGTGCCGGCTACATTGGAGGTATAGACGGCATTGTGGGCAGGGTTGCGCTGTGGCACAGGAAGAAGTGCCAGATTGTTAGTAAATACAGCATTAGGCTCGACAGTTAAAAACTCATACCTGTAGGTATAGATACCGCCACCGCTACCGCCCGGCCCCTTTGCGTCTTCGTTTCCCACAATAGTGGCGTTAGGACCCTCAGTTCCTGAACCACTAGCCATATTGTTGCTTATTGTGCCACCCAATACACTGACATGAGCAGTTGTTGCCATGGGAGTCACGGGCGCAATGTCGACACCAATCGATTCACCATTGCTCGCTTGCATCCTACCGCTTGGACCAATCATAAGTAAGGATTTCCATAAAGCAATGCCACCACCCCATCGTGCAGTATTATTATCGATAGTTCCGCCTGTCATGTTAACTCGTAAATCAACAGGTTCAGCATGTGTTGCATATATGCCTCCTCCCATATACTCAGCTGCATTTTTTTCGATAGTTCCACCATTCAAAGTTAGAGTAGACTGCGTAAAAATACCTCCACCCAAACTTGCCCGGTTGCCTGTTATAAGACCGCCGTTCATAATCACTGGCGATGTTTTATCTACAGCAGTATTTACTCCTAAGGTTGATCCGGCGCAAATAGCTCCTCCGTTTTGAGAAGCTCTGTTGTTAGACAATATCGCACCATCCTCAATAGTAAGGGACGCACCCTCATGCTGAAAAATACCGCCGCCACTGCCAACACCTCTGGTTGCCATGTTATTGGCTATAAGCGATCCGCTTTGTAACAAAGTTCTTCCTCTGCTGATAATAGCGCCACCATCAGCCATTTCTCCGGCACTACAGTTTTGTATAGTTGCACCTCTTCCAAGGATGAGCGTGTCGTTAGCTGCAGCACAATTCACTCCTCCGCCGGATCCAAGACCATCGAGGGTGATGTTTTGTAAAGTGAGAGTGACGGGTGTGTTTTGATCGGTGTCAAAATGCCGGACGGCAGGGTTTTGCATATAAATAGGCTCTAAAGGATTTGTACTGGTAATTGTAATGTTTTTCGTTACTACTACCGTTGAATAAGCTGCCCCAAATACTCTGTTATCGATAACCACAGTATCCCCGACACTCGTTTGATTTTGGATAAAATGCTGCAGGTCTTCCCAAGAACCTGTGTAGGTAATAGTCGCAAATGGCTCTATGCTTTCCGTTGGGATTGCGGTGTCGTTTTCTAAATAATCGTTTGGTGTAGCATACGCTTTTGATGGTGTTTTGCTGAGACTTAAAAAGTCTGCCGGCGTAAACATCATCATGGCAATCAGTAGAATTGTGGCTAGAGTTAGTAGCTGGATTATTCTTCCTGGCGAATACTTTGACTCACTACCGCTGAAGCACATAGCTTGACCTGACATGATTCCTCCTTGGTTCATTTAATGCTTTGTTTGCAGATAAATCAGATCCCCATGTCAAAATGATTTATTACACTATATTTTATATGACTCACGCTATTTTGGGAAGCAATTTCGCTTAATGGTAAAATATGGAGCTTGCCTAAGGCTCGCTGTTGAAGGTTGATTGTCATCTTGAGCGGAGCGGAGCGTAGTCGAAAGATCTAGTGTACCGACGAAGTTCTTCGGGCGCATCCAAATGGAGGTGACGCGAAGCAGAGCACTCGTTAATTGCGCCTTATTTGTTCTCGGTTTCTAAGCCGCTGGTGTTTATTGAACCGCTTGTGGTCTCAAAGAACGTCACTGTTAGGCTGGTGGATACGCTTTCTACTTCTCCGTTGGCGTATAGTTTGCCGTTCATTGTGATGTCATTAACCAGGCTGCGATACTTACCGTCTTGCAGTGCGCTTACAACAGCAAAAGCTGAATCGTAATTTGCGGTAATAAAGCTGATCTTAATCTCGCGCCTAACCGTTTTGTCGCTGAGTGTTGGCTTCTTAAAGTCCAGCGCGCTATCGGTGGTGTTTTCGAGGATCGCATATAGATCCATCAGCTCATTTTCTAAGTTGTCGTATACGGCAACTACCGGCAGGTTCTTATCCGGGCCTAATGCATCAAGCCTTTGCTGCATGCTTGTATACCTCGCAGCAAGTGCTGTTTGAGCCTGCGTCTGTATCTCTATCTCATCCAATTTGGCGGTATTTTCAGCCTGTGCATCGATAACGTTTTTCACCAAACCAAAGTAATATAGTGCGGCAATTGCCAGTATCACCATTATCAGCAGCAGTATCTTTTCACGTGTCGAAAAGGAGCGCGTTATCACTTTGTTAGCCATTGTTTGCTCCTTTCGCGCTTGTAGAGGTTGTTCCCCCTGTGCTTGCAGATCCACTAGAAACCTTTGCCGTATCACCGGGGCTTTTCATCGTCATTACAACAATCGCTGTTGGAGCACTGCCACCCTTACTGGCGGTGCTGGTAACCGAGACGTGAGACACACGCTCGTCGGACTTAATACTTTCGACCAAGGCAGATGCCGCGTTAAGGTCTACGCCAAAATACGTGATCGTTACGCTATTGCCGTTTATAACAACCGACGAAAGCGAACCAAGAATCATAGCCTTGGTGCGCAAAACATCCACAACATCGCTGCGATCTACCAGCTCTTGCTCTTCTTCGGTCATGGCCTCAATGATGTATTTTGAGTATTCCATCGCCAGGTCATCTTTACCGGCGTTGGCGGCAATCAGTTTATCCAAGTTGCTTTGCGCTTGGTTTACCTGCAAGGTTGAGGCTTGCGTAGCGATGATCGGATCATAGACAGCGTATTTTGCAAATACTGCGATCGCGGCAAATAAAACGATAAAAAATATCGTCTCAATAAAGCTCAGGTGAAACTTATTTGTCTTGGCAACTAAATTGATGCGCTTGTTTGCTAGTTTTTCGAGGTCAGTCAACTATCTCACCTACCAAATCGTTGCGCCAACTGCCAGCGGACAAAGCATGCGTTCGTCGCTGTCTCCACCATATGGCGGCATGATTTCTACGATACTTGCCAAAGGCGAGCCAATTTGCGATGCCACCGCATCCATTAGCGCCAAACCTTTTGCACCGCCGCCGCAACAATAAACAACTTCCATCGTTATCTCAGGATTGTTAAAGCTATAAAAATTGAGCGCACGTGCGGCCTCTACGGCAATGGAATCGTATACCTGCCGCGCGGTCTCGGTATCATTTGCGGAGTTAAAATCGGTGTGCTTGTATTCTCCGGCGAGATGCTCATCCAAACCAAATTGACTGGCTAATGCACGATTGATGTCGATGCCGCCAATCTCGATTGTCCGACTAACATCATAGGTTCCGCGTGCAAAAAAGTGCAGCTGAGTTGCCAGATGCGCAAAGTCTATCACGCAGCAGTTTTGCTCACGGTGCGAGCTTTGAGCTATCAGGTTTTGCAGCGCCGCAATTGGCGGAAGTGCCTTTTTAAGCCTAAACCCGGCCCGCTTGAACATCTCCGTAAAATCAAAGATCGCCTCTTTGGGGCTGGCAACGGCCAAAAGATCCATGCCATCAGCTTTGCCGGATTCATCAGATTCGATAGACAAGACCGTGTAGTCGTAAACATATTTGTCTTTGCCCTGGATAATGTAGTCACGAAACTCAAACGGCAAGTTTAGCGCCAGTTCTTTTTCAGACATCATCGGTACGTGCAGATGCCTGGTAATACAACTGCCCGCAGGAACCACAAACGAAACGTTCTTTTCCAGACCACGATGCTTACGCGCAACTGCCCTTATAAAATCGGCCATCGCATCAAATGAGACAATGCGACTGTCAGCCACCATACCGTCAGGCAGCGGCTCAATGGCAATCTTTTTTATTGAGACACCGTTGCTCACAGCAATTTTGATCGCGTGATCGCCAATATCAATGCCGGTGTATGTCTTTTCCATCAACTACTACTTCCCTACAAAAACAAATCCAGATACCACGTTAAACAAAACTGCCCAATAAACAGCGAGGCTACTGTTGCAGCCGCTATAGAAGGTCCAAAAGGAAACGGCTTAGATGCCTTATTGCCCTTTTCTTTTATGGAGGAGCTCGCGCGTTTCCAGATAATTGAGAACAATAGCCCTACAATGCAAGACAGAAGCAGGTTGAAGAGGCTGATGAATAATCCTAAGTACAAGCCCACCATAAATAGCAGCTTTACGTCGCCGCCGCCAAGCGATCTTCGCCCTGTTGCTTTGTCAAACGCTAGCGAGAGCAGCAAAATGCCACCACCCACCACAAATGCGCCTATCAAACCGTCTATTAATACCGCTAAAAACCCAAAACCTAAGTAGGCACTAAGTAGACTGCCAAGTCCAAACTCGCCGAGTGGAACTTGCATGAACCAAACGCTTGCCAACCACAATCCTATTCCTGCAAGGATGAAGCCGTTAGGTATGATCAGCGTCTCGACATCTACCAGCGAAAGACCCAGCAGGATTGAGAAGAGAATCATATAGGTAGCAGTTTGTATGGATATTCCAAATTGCCAGGCTACTCCGACAAATAAAATAGCCATACAAACTTCTACCAAAAAGTAACGTGGAGAGATTTTTGCTTTGCAGTGCCTGCATTTGCCTCGTAGAAACAGCCATGATAGAACCGGTATCAGATCGATGATACCAAGTGCGTGGTCGCAGTTGGGGCATTTGCTACGACCTTTTAATACGCTGCCACCGTGCACCATGCGATACGCCATACAGTTTACAAAGCTACCAACACACGCGCCTAATATTGCAGCAAGGCCTAACAAGTAGACCATCTGCAGAGGTGTTAGTGTGTCTATCGCTATGTTGATCATTTTTCTTTATTCCGGTCATTACCGCTTCTTTTGTCATTCCAGTAGCCCTCTGTCATTCCCGCGAAGGCGGGAATCTATAACACCAGCAAAGTTGCACCAATGGATTCCCGCCTTCGCGGGAATGACAGAGGGCTACTGGAATGACAAAAGTCTCGTAACATTGTCAGTGATGGACAGGTTTTGCGGCTTTTGCGTGTACTTCAAAAACCGCGCCACCCGTTGGTGCTTGGTGCCTGCAAGCAGGCACCAAGACTTTGATCGTGGTGTGGCGCTTACGGATTCGTTGGTGCTGGCCCAGTTACTTCAGTTGGAGTAATAAAGACAGTAACTTGGTATGAACCATCATTTTGTTTCACGGCAGTGTTTGTACCGTTAGCAGCAGGAGTATAAGAGAAGTTCTGTATGTCTCCCTGAGCAGTAACGGTTGCCGTTGCGGCCCAACCTGTGTCGCTCTCACCTTTTTTTGCTCCATCGAGCAATACTTGGCTAACAGTAGCTGCTTTGACCGACCTCATTTGTGCATTTTGGACAGCCGTATCAGCTTGACCTAACGCTCCTGTGAACACCGGGATCGCGATTGCCACTAGCACCATAATGATAGCGACTACGATCAGGAGTTCAGCCAGGGTAAAACCGCCACGTTGCTCTTTAAGTTCTGTATACGTTCCTTTCATGGTTTCCCATCCTTTCTTGCGGGCATTCGGAATCCTTCTTGTCCCTATTAGCCCTTGCTTTTACCCGTACACGATCTATATGAGAAACACCCTTAGCGCTTACTGGCACAAACACCTGAGTGCTTACTCAACAAAATTAACTCTCCCTTTAGCGCCTCCTTTTCCTCAAACACTAAGTAACTTAATGTTGGTGAATAAAATGTGCCTAAATATTTAGCAAAATGCTATCATATGCCTGATTGTATGCCTGAATACATTGTAAACATTGGCAAATATAATGCAACGACGATAAAACCGGCGAACAGCGCCATTATTACCATTAAAGCCGGTTCCATTAGTGAAAGTGCATGGTTTGTGACCCTTTCTGTCTCGCTATCGTAGTACTCGCCCATAACTGCCAAAGTCTCTTCCAGCTCACCGGTCTGCTCGCCTACCGTAGTCATTTCAACCAAGGCATTGGGGAAATAATTAGTCTTCGACATACATTCTCCCAAGCTGATGCCACTTTGCAGATCAGCCTCCATGCGTGCAACTTCTTTGGAATGGACGTAATTATTCATAACTCGAGAGGTAACGTTAATTGCACGAGCAGTCGAAAGCCCGGCGGCAATTAGAGTTGCCATGGTATTGGCAAATTGAGCGGCTCCGGAGTATACGGTAATCTTACCCAGCACCGGCACGCGAAGAGCAATACCGGCGTACAGGTCTTTGCCAACTTCTTGCTTACCAAACAAAATAACTAACGCTACAAAAAGTGCCATACCTAAAAGTATCCATAAAATATTGTTTGCCACAAAATCCGAGGTGTCGATCAAAAATTGCGTGATTGCCGGCATCTCACTACCCAAAGAACTTACCATGCCGCCAATTGCCGGAATAACAAACACCATCATCACCATTACAACAACTACAGCGATTATCAGTACAAATATCGGGTATGTAAGTGCTCCGGCTACTTTGCCTGCAACTTTTGCACGCTTGTCAAAGTAGCTATGCAGACGAGAAAAGCTCTCTGAAAGATTACCGCTTTCTTCACCAACTCTTATGGTCTCTATGAGCACACGTGGTAGATACTTGCCTTTGCTCTCCAGGCTGTCAGCCAAACTATGTCCGGACTGCACATCTACCGCGGCTTCTGTAAGCACCTTTTTGAGATATTTGTTGGTGGTTTGATCCGCGACTAGACTCACAGCTTTTACAGCAGACATGCCGGCCTGAATAATGATGGCAAACTGTGAACACAAAATGGCAATGTCTTTGGTCTTTAAGCGAGGTTTGCCAATGTCTGCACTGAGTAACCCTCGCTTGCCACGCACCATTTTTACTTCGCTGACCACGTACGCCAAAGCACGGGCTTTTTCCATAGCTTCAATCTCGCTAAAGGCCTCCACCACGCCTTTGACCTGTTTGCCGTTTTGGGCTGTTCCGGTGTAAGTAAATGTAGGCATTATCGTGTGTTCTTTTCTACGTAGTCGAAGTCGATCGCTGCTTCACGAGCAGTTTTCGCATCGATCATCCGATTCCTATTAAGCGCTATCAAGGCGTTGTCCATAGTTATACTGCCTGCCGCCGCCGATGTTGCCATCGAACTGGCGATCTGCGGCGTCTTGCCCTCGCGGATCAAATTGCGTATAGCCGGCGTGACCATCATAAGCTCGCAAGCTAAAATGCGTCCGCCCCTATCTGCTCTTGGCAATAACTGTTGCGATAGCACCGCCTCCAATGTGGTGGAAAGCTGCATGCGTATTTGGCGCTGTAACCCTTCCGGAAAAACATCTACCATACGGTCTATGGAATCAGCAGCCGATTTGGTATGCAGTGTTGCCAGCACCAAGTGCCCGGTCTCGGCAGCAGTGAGCGCAGTTGATATGGTCTCCAGGTCGCGCATCTCACCAACCAAAATGATGTCGGGGTCTTCTCTGAGGACTGCTCTTAAAGCAGTGCTATAATCAGCCGAGTCGCTGCCTATCTCGCGCTGCGAAATGATGGACTGTACCGGCGTATAGATGTATTCGACCGGGTCTTCCATAGTGATGATGTTTACGGCTCTGGTCTTGTTAATCGAGTCTATCAGTGCAGCCAAAGTGGTGGATTTACCGCTTCCGGTCTCACCGGTAACGATAACGATACCGCGTTGGAGGTGCGAAAATGAGAGCACTGCTTGCGGCAGACCGAGTGAGTCGAGTGCCGGTATCACATCGGAAAGCAGGCGCAATGCCGCGCTGATATGCCCAAGCGAGCGAAAGAGGTTGATACGCACACGTACTCCGGCGATTGTGCGAGCTAAGTCGATCTCGCCACCACTTTCGATCTCGTGGTAGCGACTTCCCGCAAGCGATCGGGCGATCTCTTCTAAAGCCTCGTGTGTGAGCACCACATCTGAAGCAGAAACAAGCGCACCATTGACTCTGAACTTAGGCGGCAAATTATGCACCAAGTGAATATCAGATGCCCCCGCACCATGCGCAAGTTCTATAAGCTGCTCTACGTACATCGTTCAAACACTCACCTTCTACTGATCATTCGCAAATCTCTAAACACCCTGCAAACCTTTTGCCACTCTCACGTTCGCCTTACCATCCCGCAGCCCCCTGTCATTACCGCATCCCCCCTGTCATTACCGCATCCCCCCTGTCATTCCCG
>QMCD01001794.1_pt1 | contig 14996 bp, 15 predicted proteins | sample 1821841 | NCBI WGS metagenome assembly QMCD01 (sample SAMN01991225, study PRJNA193472) | Termite gut metagenome, whole genome shotgun sequencing project. | isolation source: worker | host: Macrotermes natalensis | reverse complement strand
CATAAAAAACAACATCATTTCTTTGATCTTTGAGTATATAGACATAGCAACCTATACGTTCGCAAACTGCTTTTGAAAATTCTTGCATCATACATTACATTTATCCATTAATAACAACGTTCATTAGCTCTATGTCGCGAAAATACGCTTGCAGGAATCATAGATAATGAATAACTAATTTATTAGAGTATCCATTTTAGCATATCGATATCCGGATTAGCCTGTTTCCAGACAGCAAATTCATCATAAGTGCGCAAGCCCAGTTCTAAAACGGCATAATAGACCTCGATACCCTTTACTATCTCAGGGGCGTCGTACTTGATACGCAGGATGGCTTCGCGGGTTTCGGGTGTCAGTCGTGCGATTATTGCGTCGGTCGTGCGCTCGATCACGCCATCGAAAGTCGAACCACGACGGATATGAATCATATCTATCCGCCACGTTTCGTCTTCTGTGCCTCTGTACCACGCATGCCATTCGAGGCATTCCTCTTCGGTGTTAAGAAAGTTCTTGAACAGGATATCTCCTATTCCCTGATTTTGCTCCAAACGCCCTATCGCTGCAAAACTTTTCTCAGACATAGGTTCGTCGGTATAAATATGGAAATCTATGTCGAGGTTCTTCATGATCAGTCCCGACTTTACCGAACCGACCAGATTAACAGTAGCCCCGACGTTTTCCCACGCATCAACGACACCCGAATCGCGTATCACACGCAACGCTGCCTGCCGTTTGACTTCCGATATTTCCAACAGGTTCATAAATGCGAAGATAGCTATAAATGGCTATTTCCGTTCTGAAAACGTTGAATTAATTTTGCTCTCCTTTTTATCTCTAAAAATCGACAAGCCATGACATTCAACAAAAGCGAAAAAGCAGAGAGGCAATACCTCTGGTACATTTCGGACAGGATTCGTACGGCGATCGGCAGTGCGGATGTTACGGTAAGGGAACGCATGCAGACACTCGACGAACAGAAACGGTATCTGTGGGAGAACAAGGATATCGACCCGCACGAGATACGTTCCGTGCGAGAGAATATATTGAATATCCATGCCATCGGCGAGAATGTAATAGCAAGAAAAGAGCGTCTGGAGCGGATGTTGGATACTCCTTATTTCGGCCGCATCGATTTTCGGGAGAGTTCTGCTAAGAGTGAAGTCATGCCGGTTTATATAGGTGTTCACACATTCTACGACTTCGATACCCGCACAGGCCTTATCTATGACTGGCGTGCACCCATTGCGAGTATGTATTACGACTACGAGTTGGGTGATGCGGCATACACCTCTCCCGAAGGAGAGGTAGCGGGCGATATTTCTTTGAAGCGGCAATATCGCATCCGAGGCGGCAAAATGGAGTATATGTTGGAGAGTTCGGTGACTGTTCACGACGATATACTGCAACGCGAGTTAAGCGCAAATGCCGACGATAAAATGCGCAATATCGTCGCCACGATCCAACTCGAACAGAACCGCATTATCCGTGACGACGATACTTCGGCGCTTATTATTCAGGGCGTTGCGGGGTCGGGAAAAACCTCCATTGCATTGCACCGTGTCGCATATTTACTTTACGCGCACAAGGATACGCTCTCATCGAAAGACATTCTAATTATTTCGCCAAATAAGGTTTTTGCCGATTATATATCGAACGTTCTTCCTGAACTCGGCGAGGAAACGGTTCCCGAAACAGGTATGGCAGAATTGCTTTCGGGAGTATTGGGCGGGAAATATCGCTATCAGACATTTTTCGAGCAGGTCGCCGAATTGTTGGAAAAACCCGCGCCCGGCTTTACAGAACGAATACAATATAAATCCACCCTCGAATTTGCAACAGGGTTGGATGCTTTTATCCTGCACATAGAGAATACTTATTTCCGCCCTTCGGATCTGAAGATCAAACATATCACCATTCCGCAGGAGTATATAGGCGAATTGTTTCGCAGATTTCATCGCATGGCAATACGCGAGCGTTTCGAACCGATGGCAGAAATGATCGCCGAGGAGTTGAAGGTCAAATACGGAATCATTATAACTACCGCAGAACGCAATTCTATGAAACGAGAAATTCGCGGAATGTTTGCCGGCGGATCGGGAGATCTGCAAATCTACCGCGAGTTTTTCGAGTGGCTCGGCAAGCCGGAGATGTTCAAAATGCGACGTGGACATACCCTTGAATATTCCGACCTTGCACCGCTTGCTTATCTGCACATCGCCCTCGACGGCATAAAGCCCAATACGCGGGTCAAACACCTGCTTATCGACGAGATGCAGGACTATTCGCCGGTACAATACAGGGTGATCCAAAAACTCTTTCCATGCCGCAAAACACTACTTGGTGATGCAGAGCAGTCGGTAAATCCTTACGGTTCATCGACTGCCGAGACGATAGGACGGATTTTCGCTGGTAGTAAAGTCATGAAACTGTGCAAAAGCTACCGTTCCACCTGCGAAATTACCGAATTCGCTCGGCTAATCCGTGCAAACGACGAATTAGAGTCTGTAGCCAGACACGGAGAGAAACCGCAAGTCATGCGTTTCGATACCCCCGAAGCCGAGATCGACAGTATTGCGCGCCTTATCGCCGATTTCCGAAAATCGGAATATAAATCACTCGGCATAATCTGCAAAACCGAATCGCAGGCCGCCAAACTTTACGATCTATTGAACGACGGCGATATCTTTTTGCTGACGAGCCGCAGTTCCGCTTTCTCACGCGGCACAGTCATCACTTCCGCCCACATGGCCAAAGGATTGGAGTTCGACGAGGTAATCATCCCCCACTCCACCTCCGGAAACTACCGCTCCGATATCGACCGTAGCATGCTCTATGTCTCAGTAACCCGTGCCATGCACCGGCTCACATTGACACATTGCGGCACAGAAACGAGTTTACTTTATACTAAATAAGGCGGGTTACCCCGCCTTAAAGTTTTTTCGGATTTTCCGCCGAGGCACTTAGTAATTCCGTGCAAATTCCGCAAGCCTTTTGTCGAGAATCGCGAACTGCTGATCCTCGTTGAGTTGCGAAACACAGATCCTTACTCCCTCTTTCAATGATCCTGTGGTTGCAAGCGTAATAGCACATATTCCGTACAGCAGCAATGCTTGCATCAGTTCGCCGCCTGTCATGTTCTTATATCCAACAGTATAGAAGAATCCGTCACCCACTTTCTCTTCCATATCCTTGTCGTAGACGATATGGAAACCGTTGCGCAGGAACATATCTTTAGTTAACGCTGCGCGACGGGCATATTCGGCAGCATAGCCCAGAAAGTCGAGTTCACCGTCCGCCGCCGCCTTGAACATCGCTGCAAGGGCGTATTGCGCCGCATGGCCCGTACCCGACGATGCACCATAAAGCGCCGTCATCACGTATGCTTCGCCGAAACGCGTCATGCCGAAACGCTCCTTAAGCTCGGGGTATTCTCTGTCGCGTAGTTTGTCGGACATCGCCACGATACCGATTCGCTGACCTGCATAACTGAATATCTTCGATGCCGAAATAAAGAGCATATAGTTATCGGTATACTTCGCCACTGTGGGTTGGTATGGCGGCTCGAACGGACAGCCGAGCGTTTTACGGAAATCCATGCCGAGATAGGCCAGATCCTCCATAACTACGACATCGTATTTTGTAGCCAACTCGCCGATGATGCGCAACTCGTCCTCCGTGAAGCATATCCACGCGGGGTTGTTAGGGTTTGAGTATACTATGGCCGCGATATTACCTTTGTCGAAATAGCTTTCCAACTTGGTTTTAAGGCGCTCGCCACGATAGTCGTAGATATCGAACGACTCGCTCCGTATATTCAACATTTTGGTCTGTGATCGCTGAACGGGGAAACCAGGATCGACGAATAGGATAGTGTCTTTCTTTTTATCGAGCGCAGCCGCAACAAGGAATGCCGTGAACGTACCCTGCATAGAGCCTACCGTAGGCACACACCCCGCAGAATCAACCTCGACATCCAAAAATGCCTTTATAAACCTCGCCGCCTCGTTCTTCAGCGCGGGGATACCCGGGATCGGGGGATACAGCGATGCTACGCCCTGCTCCAATGCCGCGATCTCGGCGCGCACGCCTACATCCTCGGCATGCAGTCCAGGGATACCCATCTCCAAATGGAGAAATTCGGTGTTCGATTCACGTTCCATATAACGCGCTATGTCACCGGTTTGGCGAATGGTGGCGCGCGCCGCGTCGGCGATATTGCATGCGTTAAGTGCATCTTTCAAAATAGTTTCCGGCAACGGAATATTCGCACATGCCTGCACAGGACAGTTATTTTTTAATTCCATATCATCTTAGCTTACCTGAACGACACGCCCACCGATATACCGAGCATGTTCATTTTGTTGCATTTTATGGTAGATTTTCTTTGGACATTTTTGTTGAACACGCTGGTGTGTTGTTCGTAGAAATGTGTCGAATCCCACAGATGGGTGTACTCCAATCCTATCAACAGGTTGGTGCGAGGGTCGAGTTCATACCTTAAATTCACTCTGGCTGTAAAATATCCCAACATTTCACCGTTACCGTCGAACTCGCCGCCCGACTTCCTGCCCCAGATATATTTCGTGTCGTACTCCATATTGGATCCATCCTCCTTGTACCCGACATTGAAAGTTCGGCGCGTCATGGTGATCCCGCCGACTCCGATATATGGCATAACCGCGATCCTCTGGGTAGCGTAAACCTCGCCGAACAATCCTGCCGAGATACGGAAGTGGGCGTTCGCCCTGCTCTCGCCGGATTCCGACACTCTGCGTACATAATAATCATGCGCGCTGTCGGGCTTCGGCAGGCGCCGTGCATCGAACGACTTCATAGGCGGAGCAGGCATCACGCCCAAGCCCATATCGACGAAGGCGCCGAGCGAAGGGGAGATCAGATAGGCATTGAATACACCTCGCAACTCCGTAAGCGAAGTCCGCGGAAAACCGTCGTTCACATAATCCGTATCGCTCCATTTGTTGATCCCGAAATTTTGTACGGCCTGAATATCGACCCACCAGCCGCTGTTCGCACCGTTATACCTCTGTGCCGTAAGCGGCTGCATGGCGGCTATAGCCAATATAGCTAATAATATACCTTTTCTCATGGTTATCTAAGTGTTATTGCCGGTGTATCGTAATAAAATGCGCGCGATCCGTTTCGCCAATACTCCACGCGAAAACGATGCGTACCTGCATCGGGCATCTCCAAAAGTATCAAACCCTCGTCAATGCCCTCGGGAAGGAAGGCACGGTCGGCTTCCATAAAATATGGGGAGATATTCGGATAGATTATGGTACCGTCTTCCCCTTCTTCCGGCTTAATATCTTCATTAAACTTCGTAAGGCTCCTAACCCTTTTCGAATAGCCGTTGGCAACCGAGGAATATGTTCGCTCTCCCTGATATATCGGCCCGCCTACGAACGCATCGTCGTCATCAGGTAGGTTATCCACCTCCCATTTAATGCCGATCATATAACAATTCTTTCCGATAGGTTCATCTGAAATTTTGGGGAACTCACCTGAATTGTCGATATTCACGGCCTCGATGCCTTTCAATGTTACGGGGATAATAGACTCCCCGCTCCAATCGTCGCCTTTACTGCATCCTGCCCAAAGCACGGCCAGTAGCAATGGAATAATTAACTTTTTCATCGTATTCGGATTTATTCGTTTCTGCCAATCTTACATTTGTGATTTGCCTCCATTTCGATCTGGCGGTACATGCCCTGACGTCGCATCGCCTCGTCGAAATCTACCTGATGTGCATCGAACTCGGGGCCGTCGACGCAGGTGAACATCGTCTTGCCTCCCACTGTAACGCGGCATGCGCCGCACATTCCCGTACCGTCGACCATCAACGCGTTGAGGCTCACGATGGTCGGCAAGTTGAATTCTTTGGTCGTTGCGGCGACAAACTTCATCATTATCATAGGTCCAATGGCCACGACCTGGTCATAATGCCTGCCTTCGGACATAAGTTTACGGAACAGGTCGGTAACAAGTCCCTTGAATCCCGCCGAACCATCGTCGGTGGCAAGGAATATCTCGCCCGCCACGGCACGCATCTCGTCGGTAAGTATCTGCGTTTCGGCATTTTTTGCGCCTATGATCACGTCGGCCTTAACGCCGTTACGATGCAGCCACTTGACCTGCGCATAGACAGGCGCCGTACCCACACCACCCGCGATAAATAGGATTTTCTTTTCCCTCAACTCTTCCAAATCTTCGTGCACGAACTCCGCCGGTTTACCCAACGGGCCTGCGAAACTGTCCAGCGCATCGCCCTCTCGCAACTCGAGGATACGGCGAGTCGAAACACCGATCCTCTGTGTTACGATAACCACCGTTCCGCGTTCGGGGTCGTAGTCGGCAATGGTCAGAGGTATGCGCTCGCCCTTCTCGCCCGCCCGTACTATCACGAACTGTCCCGGCTGCGCCGAACGTGCGACACGCGGCGCCTCGACGGTCATCCAAACAATGTCGGGAGTCAAATCCCGCCTTTCCAGAATTTTGAACATATTTTTATCGTTAATATTTTCGTTTTTAATTGCCCGTATACGTCATCTCGAGTCGTAAATTCTAAAAGGATGAGATTCCTCGCTCCACGTTTCGGAATAACAATCCTTATTATCGTACTTTATCAGGGATATTGAATTGTCATTGCAAATTTATCCCATTATATCATCTCGAGCGTTGAGCGAGAGATCTTTCGTACAACGCTCGAGATGACACTACAATAATTGCTCTCCGCGAGCACGCGGTTGTTCCTGCAGCACAACTGTGCTTCGATATGACAACTTGATTAACCGATTAATCACTGTCATCTCACTTCGACTGCCGAGCGAATATCACGCACGGGCCGCACGGGGTCGTTTGTTATTATCGTTATCGCTCCGGTCTGTACACCACGTGTCATATCCGAGGTATCCATCGTTACCGTAAATTCCACCACCCCTCCGGGTTTTACCGTGAGACCCTCACTTAACGTGGTCGACATACCTTTACGCAATCCTACCCAACGAACGATCAACGGCGCCACGCCATCGTTGGCAATCTCGAGTGTGCGCGTCAATTTCTCGCCTCTTCGTGCATTACCGTGATGCTCGAACAGAGGCGCGATAACGGCGTCCGGCCCTTCCACTGGCGGATCTACCGCCGTGAAGGTCGTCGACAAAGGCAGCATTTGCCTTGCACCGTTCACGGTAAGGTATATCCTGTCCGAATAGCGTCCGTAGAACGTCGTGCTACGCAGGTCGTAGCTTACCTTGATTTCACCCCGCACGCCCGCGGCTATCATAGGTGGTGCATCTACATGTACGAAACCACGCCGAGGCTGCACCTCCCACTCCAGCTTCACCGCCATCGGTGATGTATTCACATAACCGACCGACAGTTCTTTCACCGTGCCCTGCTCGATATACCCGTAATTCAGCGACAAGTTAGAGAGCCTCAACCCTGCACCCATTGTAAAAGGGTATTCCTCCTCGACACTCTTCGGGCGCGGGATAACGGTACCGCGGACTATGAGCGTGTTCCTGTTACGCCCGCCTTTACTCGCTACATATATCTTTTTCTCAAACTCACCTTCCTGTCCTTTGGGGTCAAAACGCACAGTAACAGTCCCTTGGGCCTTTGGTTCGACAGGCTCGCGAGTGTAAACAGGCGTCGTACATCCACAATCTATACTCACCCTCTCGATGGCGAACGCCACACGGCCACTATTTGTAAAGGTGAAAGTATGCTCGACAACTCCGCCAACCTCCTGTACTTCGCCGAAATCCCATATCTCGCCGTCCGCAAAACGCATCGTAGATGCGCTCTGCGCCGCGGCGAACAGCGGTAAAAAAAGTAATATGGAGAATAATCTCTTCATAATAGCTTAGCGAGTTGCCGTACCGTTGCAGGGCAGTTATTTACCCTGCGGGAGCACCCACCCTTCTTCGGCGAACATCTTCTTGTCGCTGTCGATGTCGGAGCCGACGGTTGTAAGCATATCGCCGACGATGCATGCGCTTACGCCGCCGTGGAGCAGTTGCCGTTCGAGGTGCTTGATACCAGCCCTGCCACCGGCCAGGCGTATATGGGCATCGGGATTTATTATGCGGAACATGGCAATAGTATGGATAACCTCGTCGTCGGGCAACGGTTCCATACCCTCCAACGGCGTTCCCGCAATAGGGCTTAGCACATTCACGGGGATCGACTTGATCTCCAGATCACGAAGCGTCTCGGCCAACTCAATACGCTGTTCGCGTGTCTCGCCCATACCGATAATCCCACCCGAACACACCTCCATACCCACTTCACGCGCCGCACGGATAGTCTTTATCTTGTCTTCGATGGTGTGTGTGGTGCAGAGTGCGGGAAAGAACGACGGCGCTGTTTCCAGATTGCAATGATACCTACGTACACCCGCATCCCATAACACCTGCAGCTCCTCAAGCCTCAGAAGTCCCATCGAGGCACACAAACGTAGTTCGGGACACGCCTCGGCGATAGCCTTGTAGATATCAGCCGCTTGCCGCACTTCGGAAGGACTCATGGTGCGCCCGCTGGTAACCAAGGAGAATCGCCGCACGCCTTTCGAGGCATTATGCCGCGCCTGAGCCACCGCTTCCTCCACCGAAACCAACGGATAAACCTCACAATCCGCCGCATGGAAAGCCGACTGTGCGCACCACTTGCAATCCTCAGAGCAACGCCCTGACCGTGCGTTCATTATAGAACACAAGTCGAAATCGGTGCTCAGATGCTCACGGCGCAACCTGTCGGCCTCCTTGACGAGATTAGCCAATATTTCGCTGTCGTTAATGCAGCTTGATTCGCGTTCCACGAATGTGTCCGTTTTTGATTTGGAACTCACACGGGCCAGCAGTTTATTTAACCTCCCATGTCGCACCGCAACGAAGCAACTCGTCGACATTGTTGAGCGATCGCTGCGAGCGCACGTTCTCGACCTGATCGCGCACATTGTCGTTATAAGTCGAGTCTGCCACATCGCGAATTACACCCAAGGCCACGGGATACATCGGCGCATCCATCGACACCAACATCATGTGCACGCCCGGATTCTCTTCGTGTGCATTGTGTATCAGTATATCCTGCTCGGTTATGCCGCCTTCGCCGATATGCACTACCATAAGTTTATTACCCACCTGGATCAGTCCCTTATCGCGGTTCTTGCCGAAAATCATACGCTGACCGTGTTTAAGAGTTATGGTACGCTCCTCGCGCATATCTCTGTCGGCGGCGAAGTCGTTGAACGTGCCGTCGTTGAAGATCACACAGTTTTGCAGGATCTCGACTACCGATGCACCGTCATGCCGTGCCGCATGCACCATACATTCTTTGGTAAGCTGCACCTCGACGTCCACCGAGCGCGCGAAGAATGTACCGCGTGCACCGAGAACAAGTTCTCCGGGCGTGAACGGATGTTCAACAGTGCCGAACGGCGAGGTCTTGGTAACCTTGCCCAACTCCGACGTGGGAGAATATTGCCCTTTGGTCAGGCCGTAGATCTCGTTATTGAAAAGCAGGATATTGATGTCGATATTACGGCGTATAGCGTGGATGAAGTGATTACCGCCGATAGCCATAGAGTCGCCGTCACCCGTGGTAACCCAAACCGAGAGCCTCGGGTTGGCCACCTTGACTCCCGTGGCAATCGCGTTGGCACGCCCATGGATACTGTGGAACCCGTAGGTGTTAACATAATAGGGAAAGCGCGACGAGCAACCGATGCCCGAAATAAACGCAAACCTTTCGTGTTTGTATTTTAACGCGGCGGCCACCTCGGGCAGCGCCTTTGTTACGGCGTTTAGAATAGCGTAATTGCCGCAACCCGGGCACCACTTGACCTCCTGGTCGCTCTTGAAATCAGTGGGTTTGTATTGATATTGGTCAGTCATTACTTTAATTTTTTTACTGTGCTCATTGTCCGTGTCATCTCGAAGCGTAAAACGAGATATCTCTCATCTTATAAACTATGAGATTCCTCGCTCCATGCTTCGGAATGACATAAAAGGAAATATTATTTCTCCAGTAAACGGTTAAACTCCTCTTTCAACTCCACCACCGTGAACGGCAGGCCCTGAACCTTATTGAATTGAAGGTACTCGAACTCCTGGAAATTCATACGCAGATAGTTAGCGAACTGCCCTTCGTTCAACTCGCATACTACGATCTTCTTGTACTTTTTCAGAATGCAACCGGTGTTCTTGGGCAGCGGGTTGATGTAGTTGAAATGCGCCAGCGCAATGCTCTTACCCTCGGCCTGCAACTCCTGTACGGCGGTTTCAAGGTGACCGCGTGTACCTCCCCAACCGACAACCAGAAGGTCGGCATGCTTTTCTCCCATCACCGTCTGCTTGGGAATATAGTCTTCCACGCGCTTCACCTTCTCGGCACGTACTTTTACCATACGCTCATGGTTAAGCGGATCGTGACTTACCGAGCCTTTTAGAAAATCTTTCTCCAGTCCGCCTATACGGTGTTCCAACCCTTTTGTTCCAGGAATGGCCCAGTTACGCGCCAGTCTCTTTTCGTCGCGCTGATAGGTAAAGTAACCGCCCTCCGGGACCTTGTGTACGATAGGCGGTGTAATACGCGGATAGTCGGCCATATATGGTATCTTCCACGGTTCGCTGCCATTGGCGATAAAACCGTCGGTCAGCAACAGTACAGGTGTCATGTGCTCCAAGGCGATCTTGCTTGCATGGAACGCATAGTCGAAACAATCGCTCGGAGTACTGCCCGCTATAACGACTAAGGGACACTCACCGTTACGTCCCCACAATGCCTGCATCAAATCGGCCTGTTCGGTCTTAGTCGGCAAACCCGTCGACGGGCCACCGCGCTGAACGTTAACTATAACCAACGGCAACTCGGTCATTACCGCCAACCCGATAGCCTCGCTTTTGAGCGAAAGTCCCGGACCGGAAGTCGTCGTAACTGCAAAGTTGCCAGCAAAAGCCGCACCTATTGAAGTACAGATACCTGCGATCTCGTCTTCGGCCTGCAAAGTTTTGACTCCCAGATCCTTACGCTTGGCCAGCTCCTCGAGAATCACCGTCGCCGGAGTGATGGGGTATGAGCCGCAGAAGAGTGGCCGGCCGCTCTTCTCGCTTGCCGCGATAAAGCCCCATGCCGTAGCCTGATTACCGTTAATACTGCGATACAGTCCCTTTTCAAGATTGCCCTTAGGCTTTATATTATATGTATTAGCGAAGACATGAGTATTGGTTCCATAGTTGAAACCGGCGTTCAGTGCCAGCCTGTTGGCTTCGGCCACCGTCGGGTTTCTCTTACCGAACTTGCGTTCTATATAGCCCTCGGTATGCTCCAGCGGCAGGTTGTACATAAAGAAGCAGACTCCCAACGCGAACATGTTCTTGCACTTAACCACACTTTTGGTATCGAGGTCGAGTGCGCTCAATGCCTCCTTTGTCATGCTCGTGATCTTCGGGAAGATTACGTTGGCATCCTGCAATTTCAGTTCCGCCAACGGATCGTCGGTACAGAATCCTGCACGTTCGATCTGTTTCTCGTTCCACGTATCGCCGTCGACGATCACAGTGCCACCTTTTTTTAGCCACTTGGCGTTAGCCCGCAATGCCGCAGGGTTCATCGCGACCAATACATCGCAATAGTCACCCGGAGTCAGAACGCGCGTGTCACCTACATGCACCTGGAAACCGGAGACACCCGCAACCGTCCCCTGTGGGGCGCGAATCTCGGCGGGATAATCGGGAAAGGTCGAAATACCCATGCCTGCAAATGCCGAGGCATCGGAGAAAAGCGTGCCGGTGAGCTGCATGCCGTCGCCGGAATCACCCGAAAAACGGATCACAACGTCGCTCAACCCGACGATGTTAGGTTTAGTTACCATTATGTTATTTTGTTGTTAAGGTGGCGAAAGTTAATCAATATTTCCTTAATAAGGAAAATTGAATTGAAAATGATTCGCATCTGCATATAGCAATCGTTTTTGTTGTCATCCCGAGCAACATTTGCGTCGCAGCGAAACAAGGCAAAGCAATACGATAATGAATGGAAATGGTTTATTTGTACCTAAGGCGAACGCAATGACAATCATTGAAAACTTAGAGCTTGTTTTTAATTTCCACTCTTTGCTTCGATCGTTATAGTTCGATCGAAATATTTACTACTTTTGGGAGATTAACTCATAATCCGAATGAAGAGATTATTTCCTATTATTGCTGTTTCAGCATTATTAACCTCATGTGCAACATTATTAAACGGTCCGACGACGGCGTTCACTATCCGTAGCGCAATCCCCGTGGATATCTTATCGAATGCAGAAATACGGACTGACAGTGACTATACGATGCGCAATGATCCCATACCGATGATAAACGATGTGGAATATATCGCCACCCTATGGCGCGACGGGCCCAGATTCAGATATTACACTATCGAAACCGAACGCAGTAAAAAGCCTCTGGAACTCGAGATCACAGACTCTACGGGCACATACATATTGATCCGTAACCATCGCCTCGATCCGAAATCCGCTTGGATTTTGATATATCCTCCGATCGCTCCTTGATTTTTTTTGATAGACGTATATAATCCGCAGGGATATTATTACCCCAATTTGTATATCGACGGAGGGCGCTACGCTACTCGCCGACAGTTGCGGCGTGAAATTTCAAGTTTTCAAGGCAGTACCTATTTGACATTGGGATTCCCGTGGACTAACTTCTTCAGTACAATGCCCGACGCACTCGGGCGGCGTACAAACCGGGGAGGTTTTATAGGGATCAGTTTCGGAGTGGAACATTTCTATGCCGACAGACGTTCGATAGCGGCAGAATTCAGCGGGATCATGGATTTACCCGGACCTGTTACCGGTCGTGCCCTTTTAAGTGGGTGGCATGAACTTAATAGAACAATCAATTTATCGCTTACGAACAACTACCATACACGCGTTTTTTCGTTGGGCTACGGGCTGAATTTTTCGCAGAGCGCATGGTCTTATGAATTCTATGACGATAATTGGGATTATTCCCATGAAAGATTCGAACATGAAGAATTAAGAGAACCTTTCCGTTGGAAATTCGGCGCCATGCTTAACGCTTATTACAAGATATCTTCACGCACCCGTTTAGGCGTAGTTTATCGTCCATCGTTCTATCGATTAGGAGCACGCACGCCATGGGCCTATGAACACTCCATAAGCATCGACCTGAAATTTAACATGAATGTAGGGCGTACGGTACGATCGCTTTAACGGCTTGAGCTACAACTCCACCAACCCTTTTTTAATCGCATATACGACAAGGTTGGCGGTATTTCGGCTACCGGTCTTCAGCATGATGTTGGCGCGGTGTTTGTCCACCGTGCGTTTAGAAATGAAAAGTTTGTCGGCGATCTCCTGATTCGACAACCCGCCACAGATGGCAAGCAGTATCTCGAGTTCGCGTGTGGAGAGTGCGTCGTCTTCCAAAGGTGTGGTACGAAGTATACCCACAAGTCCTTGCAACAGCTCCTGAGAAAAGTATGTACCTCCTTCTGCTACCGTTGTGATGGCTGCCGCCACCTCGTCCATACCGGAGTTTTTAAGCAGAAAACCTTTCACTCCCGCCGCAACCATGGCGAAATAGTAATGCTCGTCGCCGTGCATCGACAGGGTTATTATACGCAATTCGGGACGCAGAGCCATAGCACGCGATGCCGCCTCGATACCACCCATAACGGGCATATCTATATCCAACAGTACGACATCCGCCGAGTCCAGGAGCTCCAGGAATTCTTCACCATTTCCTGCCTCTCCCATTACCTGCGCTATCCCTTCGGATTCGAGAAGGCCGCGCAGCCCTGTACGGAACAGGGCATGGTCGTCGACTATCAACACTCTCGGCAGCATCATCTCGCACCTAAATTGATCGCTATAAACGCCTTCATACCTTCTCCAGGGGCACTATGAATTTCGCATACACCCTTGAGCGACGCAACGCGTGAGGCGATATTCGATAACCCCATACCCACGTCCATCATCGCCGAGGGCACGAACCCTCTGCCGTTGTCAGTATATTCGAGCACAAGACAACCGTCTTTCAAGTTCAGCGATATTGTGGCTTGCGTACCTTCGGAATGCTTCAGACTATTGTTCACCAACTCGCACACCACACGATAGAGTATAACCTCGATGTCGGCAGGGAAACGTTCGCCGCGCAGGTTAGTTTGTAGTACTATCTCCATCTTTTTCACAGGCAATTTACTTACGAAATTTGCCACACCGCGCCCCAGTCCGAAATCGTTGAGTATATGAGGTGAAAGATTGTTCGATATCTCGCGCAGCGACCGTATAGCCTCCTCGATAACATACATCGTATTATCCAACAGTTCACGGTTATCGACCTGCCTGATAGCCGACAACGACATTTTTGCCGACGACAGCAGAGGTCCCAATCCATCATGCAACTCTTTAGAGAACCGCATGCGTTCTTTCTCTTCGGTATGCAGCACGGTATTCAATATACGCCTTTCGGTGAGGCGCCGCTGGTGTTCGAGTTTATCCTGCCAATTGAATATTTTCCGCACGTAGAACATCCCCACGGCGATACATAGCGAGGTCGCGACCCCGAGCCATAGCCATGGCGACACTTCGGTGATATGGATGAATTCGCGCAGCCGGACTACCGACAACAGCATCAGTGCCACGGAGAAGAGTAACCACGAGAGGTTGTATTTGGTGCGCCTCATCAGCGAGACCGCAATTATAGTCGCCGCCAGCTGCAGCACTATCGAGAGTAAAAGAAGTATCTTTAGGACCACTTTTATTTAATGATTAGTTGTTGCGGTTAGTTGTAAATTAGTTTGTCACCGCAATCCGGGGCCGCCCCGGGCGAAGGACTGCTGTTCTCGCGTTGCTCGCCGTCGCCTGTCATCCCGCCGTGATCACGCCTCACAAATATACTTATTTTTTTGTAACCATTTTAAATTTTTTGTCGGCGATGCGCAGGGTTTCG
>QMCD01001363.1_pt1 | contig 14997 bp, 13 predicted proteins | sample 1821841 | NCBI WGS metagenome assembly QMCD01 (sample SAMN01991225, study PRJNA193472) | Termite gut metagenome, whole genome shotgun sequencing project. | isolation source: worker | host: Macrotermes natalensis | reverse complement strand
AAATCCGGCGAGGCCTTTCTCTTCGTGATTGAGCTGCTGGCATCAATTCCCTCGGTGGTCTACGGTCTTTTGGGCGCGATTCTCATCGCCCCGGGGATTTTTGAAATCCAGAAGGCGATGAACCTGCCGCAGAGCGGCTCGCTCGCCGCGGCATCAATCGTGCTTGTCATTATGATTCTCCCGACAATTATCAGCGTTTCTGTTGCGGCGATTAAGGCCGTGCCGCCCGCCTATAATGACGCCTCGCTCGCCCTCGGCTCGTCGAAAATCCAGAGCATATTCAAGGTGATAATTCCTGCGGCGAAAAACGGCATAACAGCGGGAATCGTCCTAGGCGTTGGGCGGGCAATCGGCGAAACGATGGCGGTTATGATGGTGGCGGGCAACGCCGCTGTCATGCCGGAGCTTTTCGGGCCCGTGCGCCTTCTGACGGTGGGCATATCGCTGGAATGGGCATATTCCTCCGGCATTCACCGCGAAGCACTATACGGCATTGGGCTTGTGCTGTTCGTCTTCATCATGATTATCAACGTTGTGCTGAGCGCAATCCTCAAAAAAGGAGGCGATAAATCATGACACTGAATTCCTTGAAGGTAAAAAGCATAAATGAGCGCCGCAAGCGCCCGGGGGATAAAATCCTTTACTTTTTCATCTTTCTTTTCACAGCGGCGGTTTTTGCGATGGTGGCGTTTTTCGTGGTGTATATTTTTATTCAGGGTATCCCGATGATGTCGTTTGAATTTCTGACGACGGCGCCCAACCCGATTGAGAAGACCATCGGCATTCTCCCGAGCATAATCAACACGCTCTATATCATTCTCATAACGCTTCTGATTGCCGTCCCCGTTGGTGTAGGCGGCGCGATTTACATCGGCGAGTATGCCAAGAACAAGCGGCTTATCAGCATTATAGAATTCACAACCGAAACGCTTTCGGGAATTCCGTCAATCATCTTCGGCGTGTTCGGATACGTTTTCTTCTGCACCTTCCTGAACCTCAAGGTTTCGCTGCTTTCAGGCGCGCTTACACTTACGCTTATCGTTCTGCCGACGATTGTCCGCACGACGGGAGAGGCGCTGAAGGCCGTGCCGAATTCATACAGAGAAGCCGCGATGGGTATCGGCGCGACGAAATGGTATATGATTCGCACAATTCTTCTGCCGAGCGCCTCAAGGGGCATAATCACCGCGGTTATCCTCGCGATAGGCAGAATCGTCGGAGAATCCGCGGCCTTGCTGCTTGTGGCGGGGGGCAGTGCAATGTACATGCCGCGCGGCAATCTCATAGAGCAAATCATGAGCTCCGGCTCCACGCTCTCGGTAGAGCTTTACAGATATGCCTATTCAAGAGGCGAGAACGAGGTCGGCTTTTCCATTGCGGTTGTGCTTCTTACGATTGCGATTATTCTGAACATTGCTGTAAAGCTTATAAATCAAAAACTCAGTGAGGGAACCAATGAAAAGAAATAAGATTGACGTAAGCGAATTGAATCTTTATTACGGCAAGAACCATGCGCTCAAAGACGTTGCGATAAATGTTGAGGAAAACCTAATCACCGCGCTCATAGGCCCTTCCGGCTGCGGAAAAAGCACGTTCCTCAAAACGCTGAACCGCATGAACGACGCTATCCCGGGCATTGCTATAACGGGCAGCATTCAGCTTGACAGCGAGGAGATTTACGGCGCGGGGGTGGACGTCACCCAGCTGCGCAAAAAGGTGGGCATGGTTTTCCAGAACCCTAACCCGTTTCCGATGAGCATATACGACAACGTGGCATACGGGCTGAGAATTCACGGCATAAGAAAACGCTCGGTGACAGATGAAATAGTCGAGAAAAGCCTCAAGGGCGCGGCAATTTGGGATGAGGTGAAAGACCGTCTTAAAAAGCCCGCGTTATCGCTTTCCGGCGGCCAGCAGCAGAGGCTGTGTATTGCGAGAACGCTTGCCGTAGAGCCGGACGTGATTTTGATGGACGAGCCCACCAGCGCGCTGGACCCCATCTCGACGATGAAAATTGAGGAGCTTATGAGCGAGCTAAAGAAGGAATACACGGTGGTAATCGTAACCCACAACATGCAGCAAGCCGCGCGTATATCAGACCAAACGGCTTTCTTCCTCTTGGGCGAGCTGATTGAATGCGGTGAGACGACACAGATTTTCTCCATGCCCGAAGATAAGCGCACAGAGGATTATATAACCGGCAGATTCGGATAGACTTTATCCCTTATTCTGTTATACTATAGGAGGTATTTATGAACGCGAGAAATACATTTGATAAAGAGCTGGAGCTTCTGCACGTTGATTTAATCAAGATGGGCGGCATGGCGGAGGATGCGATAGATAATTCCGTGAAGGCGCTGCTCACGTCAGACGGCAAGGCAGCGGAATCAGTCGTTTCGCATGACGATGAGGTTGACGAGATGGAAAAGAGAATCGAGGCGAGATGCCTCAATTTAATCCTTCGTCAGCAGCCGGTCGCGACGGATTTGAGGAAAATATCGTCGGCGCTGAAGATGATTACGGATATTGAGAGAATCGGCGATAACGCGGCGGATATAGCTGAGATTTCCCTTTCAATCGAGGGAGAACCGCTTGAAAACATGGTGAAGCATATCCCGCAGATGGCGAAGATTTCCTGTGCGATGGTTCACGGTGCGATAGACGCGTTCGTGCGTAATGACATCGCTTTCGCGAAAGCCGTAATCGCGCGTGACGACGAGGTAGACGACCTCTTCCTCAAGGTGCGGGCGGAGCTTGCCGAAACCCTGAAGAACGATAAAGACATCAATGATAATGCGATTGATTTTTTGATGATAGCGAAGTATCTTGAGAGAATCGGCGACCATGCCGTTAATATCTGCGAATGGATTCTCTTCATGGAGACAGGCGTGCATAAGGACATAAAAATTATTTAAGAGGTAGCTATGGCATACAGTATCTTTGTAACGGAAGACGACGAGGGCATAAGAGAGATGATTCAGATGGCGCTGGAGAACTTCGCCTATGACGTGACTGTTTTCGGAAATGCCGAAGACACGCTGAAGGCAAGCGAAAACGAAGCGCCGGATTTATTCATCTTCGATATAATGCTGCCCGGCATGGACGGCATCAAGGCGGTCAAGCTGCTCAGGAAGAACCACAAGACCGCCGAAACGCCGATACTTTTCCTCACCGCGAAGGACACGGAGATGGACGCCGTCATCGGCCTTGATGCCGGCGGAGATGATTATCTCCCGAAGCCCTTCGGCATAATGGAGATGGCGGCACGGGTGCGCGCGCTTCTGCGCAGGTCTGCCAAGGAAGCACCGAAGCTTTTGAAAGCGGGCGGTCTTTCGGTAAATCTTTCCACGCGCGAGGTGAATGTAAACGGGAAAAATGTGGAGCTTACGTTCAAGGAATTCGAGCTTTTAACGTTGCTTATGCAGAATTCCGAAAGAGTTCTTCCGAGGGAGGAGCTGCTTGAAACCATCTGGGGCAGTGATTTCGTCGGCGAGCCGCGCACGTTGGACACACACATAAAATCATTGCGGCAGAAGATAGGCGACAACACGGATAACCCGAAATATATCCACACGGTGCGCAATGTGGGATATAGATTCAGAGAGGCATAACATGAGAAGAGCAATTTACCTTCGCTTCATAATAATCATCTTGGCAACGGCGCTTTTCAGCGGGATAATCTCCGGTGTTTTCAGCGCCGTGGACGAAGACGGCAAGGTCCGCGAGAGAACGGTTCAGCTCTGCAGGGTGATTTCATATGAGTATGAAAGCCACAAGGACGCCAAAACGCTTTCAGAGATACTAAGCGGAGAGCGCGTGACGATTATCTCGCCGCAGGGAGATATAATTGACGATTCCTCGGCTGCGGCGGCAAGCATGGAGAACCACGCGGACAGGCGAGAGGTGCAAAACGCCGGGGTGAACTACATCGCGACGGATTCGCGCGCGTCAAGCACTCTGGGGCGCTCGTTTATGTATGCTGCCGTAAAAGCGGCGGATGGGAATATCCTGCGCGCAGCGCATGAATACGGCGGAATCTGGAGCAATATGCTCGCGCAGCTTCCCGCGTTTCTGATTACATTCTTTGCTGCGGGGATTGTGATGCTGTTCCTCGCGAATGCCCTAACGAAAAGGATTCTCCGCCCGCTTGAGAGCTTCACGGAGACCGTTGCAAGCGGAGAATTTGATAAGATTCCCGAAAGCTCCGGTTATGACGAGATAGACGGCATCACAGTGAAGATAAAGGATTTGCTGAACGAAATCACGCATTCACAGAACGAGGTGGAATTTCAGCAGAGGAAAACAGAGCGGATACTCTCAAACATAAAGGAGGGGATAATCCTTCTTGACGGCGAGAGAAATATCATCCTCATAAATGACAGCGCCGCCGGAATTTTCAGTGCAGGCAGAGATATTCTGGGCAGCAGTATTTTTGAGCTGACGCGTAACCGCAAGATTGAGGAGGCTGTTGAAGCGGCGATATCAGAGGGCAAGGACAGTATTTTTGACTACAAAACAGATTACACGGTTTTCTCGGTTCACATCTCTCAGGTTCACGGGAATTATCTCAGCGCGCAGAAGAACGGCGTGGTCATTTTGCTTGTGGACGTGGGCGCGGAGAGAATATCGCAGACGCAGCGCAGCGAGTTCTTCACAAATGCCTCGCATGAGCTGAAAACCCCTGTGACAACGCTGATGGGGCTTTCGGAAATGCTCAAAAACGGCATGCTTGACGATGAAAAGAAGCAGCAGATATATGCCAGAATTCATGCGGAATCCGTGCGCATAAGCACGCTTATCAATGATATTCTCACGATTTCGCGCTTGGAGGCAAATGCCGCCGAAAGCCAGATGACGCCGATAAATCTGGCGGAGCTTGCGTGTGAGGTGGCAGGCAGCTATGAAGCCCAGGCGTCGGCGGCTGACGTGCGGCTAACCGTGGACGCCGAAGACGTTGCGATAACCTCTAACCGCACGAAGATACTGGATTTGCTCGGCAATCTGCTTGATAACGCGATAAAATATAACACTGCGGGCGGCCTTGTAAGCGTAAGGATTTCCTCAGAGGGGAGCTTCGCTGTCATTGAGGTGAAAGACACAGGCATAGGCATTGAGCGCGAGGAGCAGAGCAGAATCTTTGAGCGCTTCTACCGCGTAGATACCGGCTCGGAAAAGATAGTTAAGGGCACGGGGCTGGGGCTTTCGATTGTGAAGCACATCGTGCAGAGCCTCGGCGGCAAAATTTCGCTCTTGAGCGAAATAGGCAAGGGCACGGAGATAATTGTGCGGCTGCCGATGTAAATAAAAACTCCCGAAAATGGGAGTTTTTATTTTTGCCTCTTGACATAAAGTTAACCTTAACATATATACTGTCAATCATAACAGTAAGAAAGAAGGAGTTTTATGAAAGTATTACTTATCAACGGGAGTCCGAATGCACAGGGGTGCACATTTACCGCGCTCAGCGAGGTGGGTAAAGCGCTTGAGGAAAACGGCATAGAGACGGAGATTGTGCAGGTGGGCAACAAAGACGTCAGGGGCTGCATCGGCTGCCGCAAATGCCATGAATCCGGCAAATGCGTGTTTGATGACATCGTCAATGAGGTGGCGCCTAAGTTTGCCGAGTGTGACGGTATCGTAATCGGTTCACCGGTGTATTATGCATCGCCCAACGGCGGCTTGCTGTCATTCGCTGACAGGCTGTTCTACAGCACGCGTGCAGACAAAACGATGAAGGTCGGCGCGGCTGTTGTTTCGGCGCGCAGAGGCGGAACAACAGCGACATTTGATGCGCTCAACAAGTATTTTACGATTTCGCAGATGCCCGTGGCTTCGAGCCAATACTGGAACATGGTGCACGGAAACACGCCCGAGGAAGTGCGGCAGGATGAGGAGGGCATGCAGACAATGCGAACCTTGGGGCGCAACATGGCTTTCATTATTAAGAGCATAGCGCTCGGGAAAAAGGAATACGGTCTGCCCGAAAAGGAAAATCACATATTCACGAATTTTATTCGCTGAGTGGGAAAAGGGGAAATATGGAATACACAAAACTAGGTAATTCAAGCTTGGAGGTTTCGCGTCTGTGCGTCGGCTGCATGAGCTTCGGAGAGCATAAGCCGAATCAGCACGCGTGGACGCTTGATTTTGAGGAAAGCGAGGTGCTCGTTAAGCGCGCGCTGGATTTGGGCATCAATTTCTTTGACACCGCGAACGTCTACGCGGGCGGCACGAGCGAGGAATTCCTCGGCCGCGCGATAAAGAACAATGCCTCGCGTGATAAGGTGATTCTCGCGACGAAGGTCTTCAATAACGAAGGGCATCTCTCAAAGGAGGCGATAAACAGAGAGATTGAGGGCTCGCTGAAGCGCCTCGGAACGGATTACGTGGATTTATACATAATCCACCGCTTCGACTACGGCACGCCGATTGAAGAGTCGATGGAGGCTCTCGATTCGCTTGTAAAAGCCGGCAAGGTGCGGGCGCTGGGCGCCTCGGCGATGTATGGCTATCAGTTCTATAATATGCAGCTTGCGGCGGAAAAGAACGGCTGGGCGAAGTTTGTTTCGATGCAGAACCATTATAATCTTCTCTACCGTGAAGATGAACGCGAGCTGATACCAATCTGCAGGCAGATGAATGTATCGCTTGCGCCGTATAGCCCGCTTGCGGCGGGCAGGCTTGCACGAGCAGAGTGGAAAACGGACAGCCTGCGCAGCCAGACGGACAAGGTGGCCGTTTCAAAATATGACGGCACAGAGGAGACGGATTACGCCATCGTCAAGCGCGTAGCGGAGCTTGCGGAAAAGCACGGCACGACCATGACGCGCATAGCCATCGCGTGGCAATATGCCAAGGGCGTGGCGTCTCCGATTATAGGAGCGACGAAAGCGGAATACTTTGACGATGCCGTCGGCGCGCTGGATATTAAGCTTGGCGGGGAAGAGGTTGCATACCTTGAAGAACCCTATGTGCCGCATAAGATTGTCGGCGCAATATAAAGCTGCATTATAAAAGAAATCCCCCTTAATGGGGGATTTTTTCATACTGCTCGGTTATTTTTGAGGCCGTCTTTGCCGCACTTTCAATTTGCTTGAAATCTTTCTCGGCGAGCATCTTTTCCGTGCAAATCCAGCTGCCGCCAATGCAAATTACATTCGGCTGCTTGAGATATTCCAGAGCGGAAACCGTGGTTATTCCGCCGGTCGGCATGAACTTCATAGCCGGATACGGCCCATGGAGCGCCTTAAGCATTTTTACGCCGCCTAACACCTCGGCAGGGAAGAGCTTGACGAAGCCAAGCCCCATCCTCATTGCTCGCTCAACCTCTGTCGGCGTGGCGCAGCCCGGGCAGACGGGGATTCCCTTCGCCTGACACCACTCGACCACATCAGCATTCAGCCCGGGGGAGACAATCCCTTTCGCGCCGCTTGCGGCGGCAAGCTTGGCCTGCTCGACGTTCAGCACCGTGCCCGCAAGAACCAGCATATCGGGGCAGAACTTGGAGATATTGAGAATTGCCGAAGCGGCGGCCTGCGTCCTGAAAGTCACCTCTGCGACACTAAGACCGGCGGCGAGCAAGGCCTCGGCCATCGGCACGGCGTCACCGGCGTTCTCAATTTTCACGACGGGGATTATCCTCGGAATAATCTTCATTTTTCCAATCAAATCAAGCATATTTACCTCAATCAGTGTAGCCGCCCTTCATAGGGGAGGCCGCGTTTTCTGTGTAAAGCTTCAAGACGCCGCGGGTATAGCGGTTTTCGCGGGGCTTCCAGCGCTTTTTGCGTTCGGCTAGAATAGCCTCGATTTCTTCCTCGGTTTTGTGCTCACCATTTATTCCGCACAGGCGCAAAATGCGGTTCGCGATGTCAATTTCAATCATATCTCCCTCTTCAATGAGGGCAATCGGCCCGCCGGTAGCGGCTTCGGGCGAAATATGCCCGATGGCCGGCCCCTTGCTTGCACCGGAGAAGCGCCCGTCGGTAAGAAGCGCGATTGAAGCGGAGAGCTCCGCATCTGAGGAAATGGCCTCTGTCGTGTAGAACATCTCGGGCATACCCGAACCTTTAGGCCCCTCATAGCGGATAATCACAGCGTCGCCCTTGTTGATTTTACCCGTGAGAATCGCGGAGATTGCGCTTTCCTCGCTGTCAAACGGGCGCGCACGGAGAGTGGCCTTGTGCATTTCCTTCGGCACGGCGCTGTGCTTGACCACGCTGCCCTCCGGGGCAATATTTCCGCGCAAAACGGCTATCGTGCCGTCTGTGCCTATAGGCTTATCGAAGCTTCTGATTATATCCGTGCGCTTGAGCCCTGTTTTCTCAAGAAGCAAATCGCAAGCTTCATAATAGCCGCCTCTTTTCAGCTCTTCAAGGTTCTCGCCCAGAGATTTCCCCGTTACGGTGAGAACGTCAAGATGCAGCATGGACTTAATTTCCTCCATAATCCTTGGCACGCCGCCAGCATAATGAAAATACTCCGCAGGCCATCTGCCTGACGGGCGAATGTCAAGGAGATAGTGCGCGTTTCGGTGCATTTTATCAAAGAAATCCGCGTCAATATCAATGCCGAATTCCCGCGCGATTGCGGGCATATGTATGATAGCGTTCGTCGAGCCGGAAATCGCGGCGTGAACCATAATCGCATTTTCAAAGCTCTCCTTCGTCACAAGCTTCCGTGCGGTTAAATCTGTTAAGGCGAGAGCGGCGGCTTGCTTCCCCGCTTCTTTTGCGGCTTCAAGCAGCGCCTCAGACGTCGCGGGCAGAAGCGCCGTACCCGGAAGCATCAGCCCTAAGGCCTCGGAGAGAATCTGCATGGTAGAAGCCGTGCCTAAAAATGAGCAAGCCCCGCAGGACGGGCACGCATGGTGCTTGTAATATGTCAGCTTTTCCTGTGTGATTTCGCCGCGCTCATACATCGCGCTGTATTTTCCTATTTGCTCCAGCGTGAGCAAATCCGGCCCCGCGTCCATCACGCCGCCGGTTATCATGATTGAAGGTATATCAAGCCGCCCGATAGCCATGAGCTGCGCCGGCACGGATTTATCACAGCTTGAGATAAACACGCCCGCGTCGAAGGTGGTGGCGTTTGCGTGGATTTCAATTAAATCCGCAATTGTGTCACGCGAGGCGAGAGAATAATTTATGCCGTCGTGCCCCTGCGCCATGCCGTCGCAAATATCGGTGGCGAAGTACATCGCCGCCTTACCGCCGCGCTTATTTATCTCCTCGCAAGTAAGCTCGGAGAGCTTCAGCAGATGTGCGCTGCCGGGGTGGCTTTGCCCGAAGGTGCTTTCCACGATGATTTGCGGCTTTGATAAATCCTCAACCCTCCAGCCCATGCCGAGGCGCAGAGGATCCATCTCCGGCGCAATTTTTCTGACTTCCTGGCTTCTCAGCTCTTTCATTTTATCACCCCTGCGGAGAAAATTTTTTCGTTAGTATGGCGGTTTCATCAGCACCGTAATCGCCGCCCCCGTAAACTGAAATGTATTCGTCAAGCAGGAATTCACTCATGGCCTTGCCGGTTTTTTTGAATCCCGATTTTTCATATGACTTCACAGCTCTCACATTTTTGGCGGACGGCGCTATGATGAGTTCTTTGAAGCCAAGCTCTTCATGGAGATAATCACCGAGGGAAATCAGGGCGTCTGACCCATAGCCCTTTCCGCAGTTGGCCTCACTGTTCAGCCAAATGTCGAGTTCGGCAATTGACGGCTTCAGATGAAAGGCACAGTAACTGATGAAGCCAACTGTTTCATTATCGGCCGCTGCGCCATCGGCGATAATCAGAAAGCCCCTGCCGTCTGAGGGCCTTGTGCCGGTGAAATAATACTCTTCATAATAAGACGCACAGAATTCCTCATATGTGGGAACAGGTTTATCGGGGTAATCGGGCGGCCCCGAATGAGATTTCGTGGTCTCTGACTTAAAGCACCACTCATATACCCTGCGCCTGTCGTCCATCGCGGTCAGAACCAAACTGATTTTTTTGCCTTTTATCATCATTTCTCCTTTCCCTGTTCGATTATACTTGAAACCATTATACACGCCGGCCAAAGCTTGCGCAATGGCAGACATAAAAGCTTAAGCTTATCTTAATTGACTTTTACGCGAGCCAAAAGTATACTTTATTTATGTATGATTTACGGGGGGAATATGAGAGAGGTTAAACTGCGCGGGAAAACGCTTAGCTTTGATGACTTCATGCTCTGCGTACCGCTTACAGGCAAAACGCTTGAGGAAATCAGCGCAGAGGTAAAGGGAAGCATTTCGGAAGAGCCGCATGCTTTTGAGTGGCGCATGGACTATTTTCACGGCGATTTGCTTACCGCTTTGCCGGCGGTGAGAAGCCTGGTTCAAGATAAAATCCTGATTTACACTCTGCGAAGCGAAGCGGAGGGCGGGCTTTCAAGGCTCGCTGACGGCGAATATCTCGCATTGCTCACAGAGGTGATAAATTCCGGCTGTGATATAATTGATATTGAGCTTTCGCGCGGCGAGGAAATCGCAAGCAAGCTAAATGCGCTCGCGCATGAAAAGGGCACGGCGAGCATCATATCCTATCATAATTTTGACGGTATGCTCGGCGTTGATGAAATAGCGGATAAAATGCGGAAAATGCGCGAATTAGGCGCGGATATACCCAAAATTGCAATGATGGCAAAAACACGCGAGGAAGCCGAAAGCCTCTTCGCCGTGCCTGAAAGAATCAGAGAATGTGCCCCGTATATTCTCATCGCGATGGGTGAGGCGGGCAGGTTCACGCGCGTGAGCCGGGATTTGCATTCCTGCTGTGTTTTCGCCTCGGGGAGAAATGCTTCCGCACCCGGGCAGATGAGCATCAGAGAAGCGAAAGAGGCTCTTTACGGTTTTGAAGGAGAAGAAAATGGCTGACGGTAAAAACAAGGATATCGGCGAGATTCTGGATTCCATCTGGGGTGACGGCAAGCTGAATATAGGCCGCAGGTCGGGCAAGCATACGCAGGCGAAGCCGAGCGTGACGCCGCCCGCCGAGCTTTCCCATGCGGAAAACATGGCGGAGACGATGAAAGCTTCCATTGAAAACGCCGAGAGCGCGAGGGAGACTATCGTCGGAGTGAACAGCTTGACAGGAAAGGCGCAGGCTTCAATTCAGAGCAGCCTTGATGAGCTCACAAAACAGGTGCAGCAAGAGATGGAGGGCCTTGACGCAAGAATGAAAGCTGATGGCCTTTACACCAATGAAGGCCTTGATAAAACTGGAGAAAGCGCTCCGGTTGAAGAGGAGAAACCCGCTGTGGACTTAGAAAAAGCCATTGAAGCTGCGGAAAAGAACGTGAAAGAAAGCGTCATCGGGCAGGAAATGTTCATCTCGGAGGTGGCAAAGACCTTCAAGCGCGCGTTCATGAGCAAATCCTCTTCCGGTGCGCGTGCCGTGATTATGGGCGCAGCTGGTACAGGCAAGCACCTTACTCTTGAAAGCTTCGCAAATGCGCTTCACAGAGAGGGGGCGTTTCGAAGCAATGCGGTGAACTACATAGATATGGCGAAGTATGGCGACTCCGCCGCGGATAAGCTCTTTGTGCAGGATGTTTTCGCGGCACTGAAAGCGGAGAGCAAAGTGATTGCCTTTGAGAATTTCGAGCGCGCACACACCACCGTGAACGCGATGCTCGGTCAGCTGTTTGTCACCGCAAAAATATCGCTTTCAAGCCGTTACACGGAGCAAAAGGGAATGCTCGTGGAAATAGGCACGGCGCTTGTGCCGAACGCGATTTCAGAGCTTGACGCGACCGAGAAATTCCTCTATATCATCACAGAGCAAAATGAGAAAAAGCTGATGGATACCTTCGGTATGCCGTTTATAAACAGCATTGACGGCATATGCAAAACAGAAAAGCCGGACGAAGCCGCGGTGCTGGAGATAGCGAAGAGATTGCTTTCAAATTTCGCGGAGGAAGCGAAAAGCCGCTTTGATTATACCTTGAAGCCGAAGGAAAACACTGCTGAAGCTTTGGCTAAAAGCTATGTTCCGGACGACGGTGCAAAGTCCATGCAAATAAAGCTTACTGCGCTGATGAAAGCTCTGGGAGAACACAAATTGAAGTCTCCGGAAAGCGCAAACGGTGAGCTTGCGGCTGACGGAGATTCGCTTGTCATAAAGCTCGGCGAAGCAGTGATAGAGGCGCAGGAGACCGGCAGGGAGAAGGAAAGCGCCGTAGCCGAGGTGAAAGCTGAGCTTGATGAGGTGGTGGGCTTGGATTTCATCAAGAAATATATTTTGTCGCTTGAGGATAACCTAAAGGTGCAGCAGATGAGAAAGAAAAAGGGCATGAAGGCCGATTTCCCCGCGATGCACATGATTTTCACAGGCAATCCCGGAACGGGCAAGACGACAATCGCGCGCATTATTTCGCGCTATCTCAAGGCGGTGGGGCTGCTTTCGGGCGGTCAGCTCGTCGAGGTGACGCGCGCAGATTTAGTCGGCAGATACGTCGGGCATACCGCACCGCTCACGCAGAAGGCGATTGAATCCGCGCTCGGCGGCGTGCTGTTCATCGACGAGGCATATTCGCTCTATCGCGGCACAGACGACAGCTTCGGCCTTGAGGCGATTGATACGCTGGTGAAGGGTATGGAGGATAACAGGGAGAACCTCGTTGTGATTCTGGCGGGCTACACGATGGAGATGCAGGAATTCCTGACGGCCAATTCGGGGCTGAAATCCCGCTTCCCGAACATCATTGAGTTCCCGGATTACACGGGCAAGGAGCTGCTGGCAATCTCCAAGAGCATCGCCAAGTCAAAGGGATATACAATTCGCGAGGATTGCGACGCCCCGCTTGAGGTTTATTATGATGTGCAGCAAACGACGGGAGATTCGCGCACAAACGGCAACGGCAGAATGGCGCGCAATAAGGTTGAAGACGCAATTCTTAACGCCTCTCAAAGGGCGGCGAGGGCCATGAACGAAGTGAATCTGGAGGAGCTTATTCCCGAAGACTTTGAGTTCAAGCCGGCTGAATAGGCAATAAAAAATCCCCGAAAGGGGATTTTTTATTGCCTAAGTGACGGGTAAGCTGTATTTCTTCGAGTATTCTTCATATTTCGCGACGAATTCCGGATTCTGCGAATTCCTCACTGAATTCATGTATTCGTGGGGCTGAGCGTATTTATCGTCAACCTGAATGATGTAAATCGCGATGTTGGAGCAATGGTCGGCCACGCGCTCGAAATTATTGATAATATCCGAAAAGACGAAGCCCAATTCTATCGTGCAGCGCCCCTCCTGAAGCCGGCGGATATGCCTGTCCTTCAACTCGATTTTAAGCCTGTCAACCACTTGCTCAATCGGCTCGACCTGCTTGGCGAGCTCTGCGTCACTGTTTACGAAAGCACTGAACGTCGTGCCCAGAATTTCAATCACGGCGTTTTGCATAACGTCAAGCTCCTTGCGGGCCTCGGGAGAAAATTGCAGGCTTTTCGCGTGAATCTCCTCTGCCACCTCAATGAGGTTCAGGGAGTGGTCGGAAATCCTTTCGAAGTCGCCGATACAGTGCAGCAGCTCCGTCGCCTCACGCTTCTCTGCGCCCGAAATTGAGGCGCCGCTCACGCGCACAAGGAAGGTGCCGATGGTGTCTTCGTAATGGTCAATTTCAATTTCATTTTCGCGGACGTCAGCCGCTGTTTTTAAGTCGAAATTCTCAATTGCGTTTATGGCATCTATGATGCCTTTTTGCGTCATTGCCGCCATTTTCTTCGCGACGTTCATGCTCTCCGCCACGGCAATAGACGGCGTGTTGAGGAGCCTTTCGTCCAGAAGCTCATAATGGGTGGGTTTGCCGGATTTATCCTTGACGAGGAATTTCGCAAGCTTTTCAAGCTGCTTCTGAAACGGGAAGAGCAGTGCGGTGGTGACGATGTTAAATGTGCTGTGCACGATTGCGATACCTGCCACACCGATTGTGTTTTCAACGAACTCGAAATGCAAAAAAGCATTGAGCAGATAAAACAGCGAGCAGAGGAATAGTGTGCCGATGACGTTGAAGCTGATGTGAACAGCCGTAACGCGCTTGGCGTTTTTGTTCGTGCCGATGCTCGCAATGAGTGCGGTGATACATGTGCCGATATTCTGCCCCATGATTATCGGGATAGCTGCGCCGAAGGTCAGTGTGCCAGTCAGCGAAACAGACTGCAATATACCCACCGAGGCCGAGGAAGACTGAATCACGGCTGTGATGACTATACCGGCCAAAATGCCGAGAATTGGGTTTGAGAACGCCGTGAGGATATTTTTGAATTCCGGAACCTCGGCAAGCGGCTTCATAGAGGCGCTCATCATCGTCATGCCGGTCATGAGAAGCGCGAAGCCGAGGAAAACAGAGCCGAGGTTTTTCTTTTTGCTGGATTTCGTGAATGCGAAAAGAAAGATTCCCGCCAATGCGATAAGCGGCGAGAAAGACTCCGGCTTGAAAAGCTGTGTGAGAAAATTGCTTCCCTCAATACCCATGAGGCTGAGAATCCACGCGGTGACAGTGGTGCCGATGTTCGTGCCCATGATGACGCTTATGCTCTGCGTCAGGTTCATTATGCCCGAGTTTACAAGCCCCACGAGCATAACCGTGACAGCCGAAGAGGATTGTATGATTGCCGTAACGCCTATTCCAAGGAGCAGTCCCTTGAATTTTGATGATGTCATGCTGCGCAGGAAGCCCTCCAGACGGCTGCCCGCCATCTTCTCAAGCCCCTCGCTCATGATGGTCATTCCGTAAAGGAAAAACGCCAGCCCGCCGAACAGACTGAAAATCGAGAATATGTCCATGTTCTCCTCCATAATCACAGATTAAGCCGCACGAAAATATCTTAGCATGATTTCCTGCGAATTTCAATCGGATTTCACGGATTATTTCTGCCTTATTGTAGGATTACAATAGAAGAGTTACAGCGAGAAGGAAAAAGGAAGCAAATAGGTAAACAATTGTGGTAAAGTTGAGTTAACAGACAAAACTTACAC
>QMCD01001362.1_pt1 | contig 15007 bp, 7 predicted proteins | sample 1821841 | NCBI WGS metagenome assembly QMCD01 (sample SAMN01991225, study PRJNA193472) | Termite gut metagenome, whole genome shotgun sequencing project. | isolation source: worker | host: Macrotermes natalensis | reverse complement strand
ATTTCTTTTTTAGTTTAGTCACTTCAAAGAAACATCCTTATGGTTGATTGCTGAAACCCTTTAATATTTTTTCTCAAGAAATTTTAAACAGACTCTTACTTATAAAAGAAAAATTTTATCTTTGTTTTAGTCTAATTCTATATAAAGAGATATCCTGCATGAAAAATCTTTTTTTTTCGTTCTTTTGTGTCTTTGTTTTTGTTCATCCTCTTACTGCTGGTATTAGATTAAATTCGCTATTGATGAAACTCGATAATGCGATCAGAGAGGAGAAAGACTATACAGCACAGAAAATTATTTATTTGGATAAACTAAAACAACGTATCTCATCCCCCAATGCTACAAAAGAGGAACGCTATTTCATCTATCAGGATTTAGCGAAAGAATATGAGCTGTTTATTTGCGATTCGGCCATTACCTATTCGATGAAAGCTGTAGAAATTGCCGAAGAAAGCGGCAATCCTAATTGGATAATAGATAGCAAGATACAGCTGGCACGCAGTGAGGCTAAGGCTGGAATGTTTACCAAAAGTATAGATATACTGAATACTATAAGGAGGCAGGATTTGAATAAACACCAACGGATAGACTATTACAGGACATATTCGGATGCGTATGTATATTGGTTAGAATATCAAGATGGCTATGATATTTCCGAACTGATAGAAAAGCGGGGTAAGTATCAGGACTCCCTGCTTCAGGTGGTGGAAACCAATACATTCGATCATGCGGTAAATTATGGAACGCGCTATATTGAAATAAAAGACTTTGCCAATGCTGAGCGTGTTTTGTTTGCTTATTTCCCGAAAGTAGAACCCGACACAAAGGAATATGCCCTGATAACATCTATTCTCGCCTACTTGTATGAACAAAAGGGCGACAGGGAGAAGGAAGAAGAATATCTGGCTATGTCGGCTCTGTCTGATATCAGAGTTCCCGTGAAAGAGAACCTGTCGTTGCGTACATTAGCTGTATTGCTGTTCGATGACGGAGATATTACGCGGGCGCACCAATATATAAAGAAAAGCCTTGACGATGCTAATTTTTATAACGGACGTCTGCGGAATATACAGACATCGAAATTGCTGCCGATCATAGACAAGGCATACCAACTAGACCGCGAGAACCAGCGAAACGAACTGCGGATTTTACTGATTATAGTCAGTGTCTTATCAGTAATATTACTTATTGCCATTGTATTTGTGGTATTACAAATGAGGAAACTGGAAAAGGCCAAACAGCACATAGAAGAGATAAATTCGCGCCTGAATGAGCTGAATGTAGTATTAAAAGAAGCGAATGTACAACAGAAACAGACTAATGTGTCTTTGGCAGAGGCTAACCATATTAAAGAGCAGTTTATCAGTAACTTCCTTGAGATATGTACCGAGTATATCGACAAGCTCGATGCATTTAAAGTAACGGTAAACAGAAAGATCAGATCGGGGCAAACTGCCGATTTGCTGAAACTGACAACGAAGACCGAGAACTCGGCTCAGGAACTGAAAGAATTATACACTAATTTTGATAAGGCTTTCCTGAATATATATCCTGCTTTTATCGAAGAATTTAATACGCTTCTTCGCGATGAAGAACAATATGCACTCAATCAGGACGGGACACTCAATCAGGAATTACGTGTCTTTGCTTTGATAAAACTGGGTATAAAAGACACAAACAAAATAGCTACCTTCCTGCACTATACCCCTCGCACAGTTTACAACTACCGCAGCAAAGTAAAGTCTAAGGCTTTGGACGCAGACGAAGACTTTGAAGAGAAAGTAAAACATCTTTGCTCCGATAATTTCTAAGGATTATTTCTCCAAAAAGGTTGTTTTTTCATCAGCATTAAAATCCAGTGTTTACTTCGCTATCGAAAAGTGGCGCCTGTAAATTTCTGTTTATTAGTCGTTTAATATGATTCCTTGTTTGTTAAATTTTACATTGGGTTTACTTTCATATATATATATAATGAGGTGAGTTTAATTTTGTTCTGAGAGCTATCGAACTATTAAGTCTAAACCTAAAACATCCATGAATGAAACAAATCTCAATTTGTTGCGGAACGCAACTCTCAGAATCATATTTAAAACTAATCTCAGTGGGGTATAATATCCTTTATTTGAATCACTAATACACATGGAAAAGAAATTAAGAACTAATAAAATCACGTGTTTCTTCGTGTTCCTCCTGCTCGTATTCTCTTCGTCCAATGTCTTTGCACAGCAGAATACAGTAAAAGGAGTAGTAAAAGATGAGGCCGGAGAGCCTATCATCGGAGCCAGCGTGGCCGTAAAAGGAACCATCAACGGAGTGGTAACCGATGTAGACGGCCGCTTTGCCCTGTCGAATGTAAAATCGGGAGCTGCCATTGTGTTCTCCTATATTACCTATATCAGTCAGGAGGTTCAGTATCAGGGACAACCTGAACTATTGATCACCCTTGTAGAAGATACCAAAATGCTCGATGAAGTCATTGTCATCGGTTATGGTCAGGTTCGTAAAGGCGATGCTACCGGAGCACTGACCAGTGTGAAGGCAGATGCTTCAGTCAGAGGATTTGCACCCAATGCACAGGACATGCTTACCGGAAAGGTAGCAGGGGTTACCATTACCAGCGAAGGCGGTTCGCCCAGTGGTGGCGCTTCCATCCGTATTCGCGGAGGCTCGTCCCTGTCGGCAAGTAACGATCCGCTGATCGTAGTAGACGGAGTGTTTATCGACAATCAGGGTTTGGGAGGAGTCGGAAATATCCTGAGCACGATCAATCCTACCGATATAGAGTCGTTCACTGTACTGAAAGATGCTTCGGCAACGGCTATTTACGGTTCACGCGCGTCCAACGGGGTTATCCTTATCACGACCAAGAAAGGTTCGGAAGGCAGACTGCGTATCACTTACGACGGTAATGTATCGGTGAGTACGCCTAAAAAGAAAATAGACGTACTGAGCGGTGATGAATTTCGCTCGTTTGTGAAGAACGAATTTGCAGGTTCGTCTACATACGATGAAATGGTCGGTAAGCTGGGTACGGCAAATACCAACTGGCAGGACGAAATATTGCGTACTACCGTTAATACCGAACACAATATCAGCGTATACGGAACAGCTAATAAAGTCTTGCCTTACAGGGTTTCATTCGGCTACACCAGTCTGAACGGTATATTGAAAACATCGAAGATGGAACGTTATACGGGAAGTTTCACCCTTTCACCGTCTTTCTTCAACGATCACCTGAAAGTAAGCCTGAACGGACGCGGAATGTATATTAACAACCGCTTTGCAGATCAGAATGCAATAGGAGCTGCATTATCGATGGATCCGTCTCAGAGTGTATACGACGACAACAGTCCTTTCGGCGGATTTTTCACATGGACAGGTAACGATAATAATATAATTCAGGTGGCGACTAAAAATCCGGTATCTATGCTGGATATGACGGAAGATAAATCGGATGTGTACAACTTTATCGGTAATGCCCAGTTCGATTATAAACTGCATTTCTTTCCTGATCTGCGCCTGAACCTGAATCTGGGGATGGATTATTCAAAAAGCGAGGGTACAAAGTATATATCTGAACTATCTCCATCCGACTATGCGTATGGCGGATACGATCAGTCTTGGGATCAGAAGCGCCGCAACTCCACGCTCGATTTCTATGCACAGTATGCTAAGGATTTCAGTTTCCTCGATAGCCGTTTCGATGTTATGGGCGGTTACTCATGGCAGCACTACTGGCGCGAAGGCAGCAATGTAGGCTATCGCATTACCCGTTACGACGAATATGGCAATCCGAAGCTCGACAGCCAGAGTAATTATGAAACCGAGCACTATATAATATCGTTCTTCGGACGACTCAATTACAGTATCAAAGACCGTTATCTATTGACGTTTACATTGCGTAACGACGGTTCGTCACGTTTTCATAAAGACAACAGATGGGCATTGTTCCCGTCAGTGGCACTGGGATGGAGACTATCGGAAGAAAGCTTCCTGAAAGATGTCAGTGCTATCAGCAATATGAAACTTCGTCTCGGATGGGGTATGACCGGACAACAGGATATCAATTTGGGAGATTACCCTTATATGCCGACTTATATGCACGGGGTAGGCGATCAGGCCAGTTATATGCGTGGCTACAACAACGGAACCCCAGTATGGGTGTCGCTGCTGCGTCCCGAAGCATTCAATCCCGATCTGAAGTGGGAAACAACTACTACGTACAATGCCGGTATCGATTATGGTTTTCTTAACAACCGTATCGAAGGTTCGATAGACGTATATCACCGTAAGACTAAAGACCTGATCAATGCCGAGACTAAGACTACAGGCGGAACAAACTTTAAGGAATATGTGGCAGCTAATATCGGTGACCTCGAAAATACAGGTTTTGAATTTGCTATCAACGGACGCCCTATCGTAACCAAAGACCTGACATGGGAAATAGGAACAAACTTTGCTTACAACAGAAACCGCATAACCGAACTGAGCGCGACAGGCGATAAGAACGCCAAGCGTCAGGTGGGCATGAATGTACACATGGTAGGACATGCAGCCAATATGTTCTATGTATACGAACAGGTTTATGACGAAAACGGTAAACCGATCGAGGGCTTTTTTGTAGACCGGAACAATGACGGGCAGATAGGTGAAGACGACCTGCGTGCTTACAAAAATCCGACTCCAGACTGGACTGTCGGCTTCAATACCAAACTTATATGGAAAGCATGGGACTTGTCTATCGCCGGACACGGTAGTCTCGGTAACTACAACTACAACGCTATAGCAGCTAACAATGCCGGACTGAGTGCCTCTTCGATCTATTCAAATGAATTTTTATCAAGTAGGGTGAAAAGCGCATTCGATACGAATTTCCAGACAGGACATCCGCTATCTGACTACTATGTGCAGAGCGCTTCGTTTTTCCGTATCGACAACATTGTATTGGGTTGGTCGTTCAAGCAGTCGAAACAATTCCCTCTCAACGGACGTGTCTACGGTTCGGTACAAAATCCGTTCGTATTTACGAAATATGACGGACTAGATCCCGAAGTATTCGGAGGATATGACGGTAATGTCTATCCGCGTCCGGTAACATTCCTGTTAGGTGTAAATCTTAATTTTTAACGCTACAAGATCATGAAAAGAATATATAACTTGTTATTAATATTTATATGTCTGCCGCTGGTGCTTTCTTCCTGTCTGGGAGATCTGGATACTGAGCCGCTGACAGACAGTACGCTCACACCCGAAAAAGCATGGGAAGACCCTGATGCTTACGAACAGTTTCTTGCTAAGATATATGCAGGAATGACATTGTCGGGAAATGAAGGCCCTGCCGGATTGCCCGATATGTCGGCTGAAGATCAGGGAGAAGCTACTTTCCTGAGGTCGTACTGGAACCTGCAACAACTGGGGACTGATGAAGTGATCGGTGCTTGGGATGATGAAACAATGAGAGGATTGCAGTTTTGCCAGTGGAGCTCAAGTAATAAATTCATCGCATACAGCTATACCCGTATCTATCTGAATATAGCCTATGCGAACGAATACTTGCGTGAGACTACCGACGAAAAACTCGACAGCCGCAATGTAGCCAGCGATCTGAGAACAAAGATCCGCACATTCAGAGCCGAAGCAAGAGCATTACGCGCCATGAGCTATTATTTCCTGATGGACTTGTATGCCAATATCCCGTATATAGATGAAAATACACCAATCGGTGTAAACAGCAATGTAGAGCAAAAAGACCGTAAGTTCTTTTTCTCATGGATAGAATCGGAATTGAAAGCAGTGGAAGGTGAACTGCCTGCTGCCGACAAAGCTCACTATGGTATGGTAAACGATCCTACGGCATGGATGGTATTAGCAAAACTATATCTGAATGCAGAAGTATATATAGGAGAAAAGAAATATGACGAATGCCTTACAGCCCTGAATAAAATATTGGGTGCAGGACTCTCAATAGACCCTGTATATAAAAATATGTTTGGTGCTGATAATGAAAAATCTTCTGAAATCATCTTTTCGTTAGTATATGACGGACAAAGAGCCACTACATACGGAGGTACTACATTCCTGTTGGCAGCCTCTTACCGATCGGACATGAACCCCGGTGTTAACTTCGGATTCACACAATCGTGGTCGGGTATCAGGGCGAAAGAAACATTATCTACACGTTTTAGCGGTGATGATAAGCGCGGCATGTTCTGGAAAGAAGAACGCACACTGGAAACAACACAATGGTATGACTTTACTAAAGGCTGGTCGGTTATCAAGTTCACCAACGTGAAGAGTGATGGCAGCGCCGGTTCTAACGGAATGTTTGCCGATACGGATTTCCCTGTATATCGTCTTGCCGATGCCTATCTGATGTATGCCGAAGCTGTACTTCGCGGGGGAACAGGCGGAACCAGAGAAAAAGCACTTGGTTACATAAAGGAATTGCGCGACAGGGCTGGAATACCTACTATCAGCGATTCTGAGCTGACGCTCGACTTTATCCTCGATGAACGCTCACGCGAATTATACTGGGAAGGACACCGCCGTACCGACCTTATCCGCTATGGTAAATTTACGAAGAATTACAACTGGCCTTGGAAAAACGGGATATATAACGGCGTGCCTAATATAGACGATAAGTTTAATCTCTATCCGCTTCCGTCTACCGAGTTGACAGCGAATCCTAACTTAAAACAAAATACCGGCTACTAAGATGAAAACATATAGAATATACATATTAAGCATTTTCTGCCTGCTCGGGTTTATGGCATGTAGCGACGACGATACGTCTCCTGCGCTGACTAAAGTATTGCCGAGTACGATAGATAACTTCCCGACGAACGATTATGTACTTACAGAACCGGAAGATGGTAGTAACCCTTTGGCATTTACCGCTACATGGACAGAAACACTGTTCCTATTGGACGGCAGCAGCAATCCGGTTCCTGCCGCTCCGGTGAGCTATACATTACAGATCGACAAGGCAGGCAATAACTTTGCCACACCGCAGGTGCTTGTCGCTACTACATCTCTGGCAAGCAATATCCATGTTGCAGACCTGAATACACTGCTGATAGAGAAAATGGGAGCGAAGCCCGAAGAGCAGATCGAAGTAGAGTTGAGGCTTATAACCAGCTACGGACAAAATGAGGCGGGAGAATCGGTTTCCGATAATATAATCAAACTGTTTATTACCCCTTATACACCTTCGGGCGATTTGCGTCCTGTATATCTGATTGGAAATATGAACGGCTGGGATAACCGCAATACCGACTTTATGATGTTCCGCAACAGCAGCGATCCTAAAGACCGTGTATACACATACACCGGAAGAATAGAAGGCGGATGTTACTTCAAGTTCATTCCTGAAGAATCGCTGGGTTCTTACAAGGCATATTGCCGCAAAGACGATGGTACAATGGAATATATTGACAGTGAGGGCGGCTCGTTCTATAACGAAACCGACGGCTATAAAAAGATCACTATAGATGTCAAAGAAATGACATATACTATCGAAGACGTCGATATGTCAACAGTTCCTACTTGGACGATGATAAACTTTGTAGGCGCATTCTGCGGCTGGGGTTCGGGTAGTCCTAATCCTGAGCCGGCAATGACACCGACAGCTTACGATCCGCATATCTGGAAAATAAATATATATCTCGATATTATAGAGTATGGTGTGAAGTTCAGAGCCAATAACAGTTGGGACAATAGATGGTGCCCGGGAAATCCAGATGCCAGTCCTTACGGTACAACGGATTACAATCCTACCGGTCATGATAATAATATCTCTCTGGCCGAAACAGGAGATTATTCTGTCATATTCAACGATATCACAGGTCAGTACGTGATCATGAAGAAGTAACATTAAATCTTAAAGAAACATGAAAAAAATACTATTCGCAATACTCGGTTTGTTCTATATGCTGGCTTTTTTGCCGGCATGCAGTGACGACGACAGCAGCAACAATATAGGAGAATCGTCGGCACGGGCTTCGGTGATAAGCAGCTTTGAAACTACGAACTATGACCTGCCCGAACCACAGGAGGGGGTGAATCCTTACCTGTTCAGAATGAACTGGACGAAAACCAAATTCTTCTCCGAATCGGGTGATCCTGTTTTTGTAGAAAGCATCACGTATGAAGTAGAGGCTGATCTGGTAGATAATAACTTTTCTAATCCTGTAATACTTGCCACAACAGAAGAACTCTATACGGATATCTATATTGAAACGCTGCGCAAGTTGTTTAACGATCTTGTTGGAGAAGATAATGAAGAGACACAGACCGTAAGTGTCAGAGTGAAAGCTACAGGTAATAATACAGTAGTTTATTCAGCATCGTCCCTGTTAGTGATAACGCCGTTCGTCGCCGTCAAAGAACCTCCGTATATATTCATTATAGGAGATATGAACGGTTGGGATCCGAATAATACCGACTACATCCTGTTCCGCAACGATAACGATGTAAACAGCGGAGTATATACTTATACGGGTAATTTCGGAGCGGGCTGCTGGTTGAAATTCTGTGGAGAAGAATATCTGGGCGGATATGATAATATGTATTGCGCCGGAGAAAATGGAGTGCTTGATTTCGGTGATAAAGGTGCATTCTTTATCGAGGGCTATGCAACCGTGACTATCGATATCATTAATATGACATGGCAGATAATGCCTTACGATGCGTCCGGAACCGGGACATACGCTACAATAGGCCCTATCGGTGAGTTCTGCGATTGGGGCAATGAGCCTCCGATGACTGTTTCGTCATACGATGCCCACCAGTGGAATGGAACATTTACATTTGATAACACCACAACCGTGAAGTTCAGAGGCGATCAGGACTGGGGTAAAAACTGGGGAGCACAACCAACAGACCTTCCGTTCGGACATGGAATATTTGATGGTCCGGGAGCGACAACTCCTGCAGGTACATACCGTATCTATTTAAATGATCTGACAGGTCATTATGTGATCAAGAAACAAGCTGAATAATATAAAAGACTGATATAATGAATACAATAAAAATATTAACACTGGCGCTGATCTCATTTCTGACATTCAGTAGTTGCAGCGATGATGATGTAGATACGTGGGTAGATGTACCCAACAGTGAGGTGACACCTATCACGAAGAATAATAAGGTGATATACGAAGTGAATGTACGCAACTATTCGGCAGAGGGCAATTTTAAAGGTCTTGAAAAAGACCTGCCCCACCTCAAGGACTTAGGTGTGGACATCTTGTGGCTGATGCCGATTCATCCGATAGGTGAGGAAAATCGCGAAGGATTTCTTGGTAGTCCGTATGCTGTAAAGAACTATAAAGCTATCAACCCCAGCTATGGTACGGTAGAAGACTTCAAGTCATTGATAAACGCTGCTCATGCTGCCAATATGGAAATCTGGATAGACTGGGTGGCAAACCATACAGCATGGGATAACAACTGGGTATCGGAACATCTCGATTATTATGCCGAGAAAGACGGGCAGCGCCCATACTCACCCGAAGGATGGAACGATGTGGTACAGCTCGATTATAACAATGCCGATATGCGTGTGGCTATGATAGATGCCATGAAGTATTGGGTGTCGGAATTTAATATCGACGGTTACCGTTGTGATGCAGCTACATTTGTTCCGCTGTCGTTCTGGAAAGAAGCACGCGCACAGGTAGATGCCGTGAAAAATATCACATGGCTTTGCGAAGGGGATAATGCAGATTATATGGAAGCTTTCGATTATGACTATGCGTGGGCTTTCAATACGGCAATGAATAACTTCGGAAAAGATAATAATGTACCCGTATTGGTAAGCGAGTGTGAGAAATTGTTCAACAACGCCGCTTATAAGAACAAAGGACGTATGGTTTACCTTACCAATCACGACTTGAATTCACACGATGGTACAGAGTTTACCCGTTACGGAAGTAGCGTGCTTCCACTGACCGTGCTGTCTTTCACTATATACGATATGCCGTTGATCTATAACGGTCAGGAGATAGGAATGGATAAAGCGATGAGCCTGTTCGATCTGGATCCAGTGAGATGGAGTCCTGCAAATCAGATTTATGTGAGCCTGTTTAGCAAACTGACACAGCTTAAGCGTACACAGCCTGCACTGGAGGACGGAGCGAACAGAGGCGCACTGAAAATATACCCGACCAATAACGAGAAGGTATTTGTGTACTCCCGCGTGAAAGGAGACAATGAAGTGCTGACGGTACTCAATCTGGGCAAGGTGGCTGTGAAATTCAGATTTACGGACGCAGTTCCTTCCGGACAGTTCAAAGATTATCTGAATAATACTTACAAAGAATTTTCCGTTGAGGAAGGTATTGTCCTTCTTGAAAACGGATATGCAGTTTTTGTAAAATAAAGTGATCGGAATCTGAAAACTTTATCTATAAGATACCAATGAGCTAATTTGGTAATGTGCCGATGTGCCAATGAAAAGAGATATTTGAATTGATGATGAGTTTTACTAGTTCTCAGTCTACTCGTGTACTAGATTACAGAGTTAGCTACACTTTGCTCCGCTGAACGATGTTTCTAGTATACTAGAGAAAGGAAAATTTAGAACTAGCAAGCTAGTAGACTAAAGACTCGTAAACTTGTAAGGTTTTAGTTAAAATTGACTGATCTGTCATGCTGAGGAATGAAGCATCTCTTGAAAATGAAGAATAAAAATAACCAAACAAGAGACTCTTCCCGATGTCAGAGTGACAGAGAGGATAAAAAGTAACAGAAATAAAAACAGTGCAGATGTGTTACCTATGTTACCTTTTATTCTTTGTTTACTGTAAGCTTTGTCAGGTTTTAGTTAAAATCCGGCTATTGATAATGAAATAATAAATACTAGAATAAATGAAACTAATGTTTGTAATACCCTTTCTTTCAGCCCTTCTGTTGTTGTCTTGTGCGGGCAGGCAGGAGAGTAACTCGGTGCAGTCACCCGATGGTGCCATTGTACTGGATATGGGACTGGATGAAGGACGGTTATTTTATACCCTGAAAAAGGACAAAAAAGACATCCTGAATAAGTCGTATCTGGGTTTTGACCTGAAAGACAGTTCATTGAAGGATAATTTCCGGATAACCGGAACAGAAACAAGATCGTTCAGTGAAAAATGGGATCAGCCGTGGGGCGAGGAAGTTACTGTAGATAATACCTACAATGAACTGAAAGTAAACGTAGAAGAAACCGAAGGACTAAAAAGAAAGTTCTCTGTAGTATTCCGTGTGTTCAATGACGGTTTCGGCTTTCGCTACGAATTTCCCGAACAAGCGAATCTGAAAGATTTTGTCATTATGGACGAACTTACCGAGTTTGCGCTTGCGGGTAATCATAAGACGTGGTCTATTCCTTACGATACCGAGTTTTACGAAGGATTGTACACCCCATCTGTAGTAAACAAACTGGATACGGTCTGTACCCCGTTGACAATGGAAACAGAGGATGGAATGTTTCTTGCTATCCATGAGGCAAATCTGACAGATTATGCTGCTCTGAATCTCTATCCTGACAGTAACTCTACTGTTCTGCACACTTATCTTACCCCTTGGTCTACCGGAGAGAAAGTATTTATGAGCGCACCCCATGTTACCCCTTGGCGTACGATGATAATAGCCGGCAATGCAGGGGATCTGATGCTTTCACGTCTGATGCTGAACCTGAACGAGCCAAGCAAGATAGCTGATACATCGTGGATTCAGCCGGGACGCTATATCGGTATCTGGTGGGGTATGCACATGAAGAAATATACATGGGATCAAGGCCCTAAGCATGGAGCGACAACCGAAAACACATTAAAATATATTGATTTTGCAGCTAAGCACAATTTTCAGGGCGTACTGGTAGAAGGATGGAATAAAGGATGGGAAGACTGGAGATCGTTTGAGTTTACCGTTGCTTACCCCGACTTCGATATTGCCAAGATAACTGATTATGCTGCTGCTAAGCATGTGAAGCTGATAGGGCATCACGAGACGGGAGGCAATACGCAGAACTATGAGAAACAGATGGAAGATGGATTTGCCTATTATCAGAAACACGGAGTAAATGCCGTGAAAACCGGATACGTGGGTGGTAAACTCGATGGTAAGGAAATGCACAGCAGTCAGTACGGAGTTCGTCATTACAGGAAGGTGATAGAAACTGCCGCAAAATATCAGATAATGATAGATAACCACGAACCCGTAATGCCGACAGGCTTGCAACGCACCTATCCTAACCTGATGACGCAGGAGGGTGTACGCGGACAGGAATGGAATGCGTGGTCGGTAGATGGTGGTAATCCGCCTGAGCATACGACTATTATTCCTTTTACGCGTGGTTTGGCTGGGCCTATGGATTTTACGCCTGTGATTTTCAATTTCGATAATCCGGTTATTTCTCAAACCAGAGTGCGCACTACACTGGCTAAGCAGTTGGCTCTGTTTGTAGTGTTATACAGCCCGTTGCAGATGGCTGCCGATATGATAGAGAATTATGAGAATAATCCGGCTCCATTTGAGTTTATTACGCAATGTCCGACCAACTGGGCAAAGACTGTGATCCCTCATGCCAAGATAGGGGAGTATATCACTATTGCGCGGAAAGACAGAAATAGCGATAATTGGTTTATAGGCAGTATAACCAATGCCGATAGCCGCGAACTGTCATTGAAACTGGATTTTCTGGATAAGAATACAACTTATAAGATGAAGATATTTAAAGACGGGAAGGATGCCGACTGGAAGACGAATCCTTATCCTGTCGATATAGAAGAAATAGAAGTAACATCCGATTCCGTTATTCAGCTTAATCTGGCTAAAGGAGGCGGAATGGCTGTTATGATCAGTAAAATGTAAATGGGCATTAAGTTCTAAAGACTGATTTTTCAATCAGTAATTTGATCAATTAAGAGGAAAGTATCCTCACGGCTAGTAGAATATCGTTCCGCCATGGTAATACCAGCTTCAAAGGTTCGCAGGTGGACAGGAAATACTGCTACGGGAATCTCAAAAAGGAGATAGAGCAAAATGAAGCGGAGGGAACGGGAAGTTGATAGAAGCGAGTTGCATAACCAAAGCCACAGTTAAATGGTGCGGAGGCGGATATGCGCATCCGTACCTGTGGAAAGAATACAAAGCTAATGCTGAATACAGGGAATCATGGAGTGACCCCGGATTACCGAAAATACAAAAGGAAGAACAAAAGATGAAACCATCTGTGGGGAGAATGTAAAACAGGTAATTTTTAGGAAATAAATAATTCGAGACGTAAGTTTTTTTAGTACACAATCCGGGCTGTAAATTTTTTAAGAGAAACCGTTCGGCCTCCTTGGTTTGTTGGATGCAATTCCCGGCAAGAATCACTTGTGATATAATAAATTTCTATAACTTTACCTTGAATTAGTATAATGACCTGTTTTTATAATTGTGTGCTTGTAGAGTTATGAGGTTATTCTTGAAATATACTATTGCTATGATGTTGTGGATGATAGGTATTACGGCTAATGCTGAATTATCCAACAATATGTTTGACATCAGGCATATCGGTTACACAGAAGGCCTTAGTAGTCAACGTGTGTTTTCTATTGTCGAAGATAAACACAGCGTGATATGGATTGCCACCAAAGCAGGAATAGACCGGTATAACGGTCATGCTGTAAAAAGCTATACTTTACCGGGTGATTTTCATTACGGCGACATGGCCGGGCGCAGGCTTCGTCTATTGTACGATGAGCAACATAGCGGATTATGGGCATACGACAATACCGGAAGGATATACCGATATTCTGCCCCGAACGATTGCTTTGAGCAATATTTATTTTTAGGACAATTCATCGATGGAGAAATCATTCTAAACAAGATATGCCTGGATAATGAAGGAACATTATGGTTGGGATTAAATAGTGGCCTGTACAAAAAAGAAATAGACGGACGTATCGCTTCTATCGTTCGGGAACAGTATGTTAATGATATTATTTCCACAGACGAATCGCTTTTCGTCGGTACCTCTAAAGGTGTTTTGCAGCTTTCGCATTCCCGATTAGGCGAAACACGCTGGCGGGTAACGGGAAAAGACGTACAAGCACTATTCTGTGATGCCGCTAAGGACGAACTTTGGATTGGGACTTTCAATAACGGCCTGTGGGTAATGAACCTGAATACTTCCTGCCTATTCCCTCTGAAAGGGCAAAATTCCGGTTTTATCAATCCGATACGGGTCATCACAAGCTACGACCCCCATACAATATTAGTAGGAATAGATGGTGGAGGAGTGTACACTGTGGATCGAGACTCTAAAAATGTCCATCTATTTATGAGCACAGAAGACAGTACTGATATTTTCATACGGGGCAACGGTATCTATGCCGTCACCAAAGACCGACAAGGAAACATCTGGATAGGAAGTTATTCCGGAGGTGTGTCTATCGCTATTCTATCGAGATACCCTATTACAATATTGGCGCATGAAAGAGGAAATCCGCAATCACTGGCAAACAACAATATCAATGATATAGAAGAAAATACCAATGGAGACCTGTGGTTTGCCAGCGATGATGGAGTCAGCATCCAGAACCTATCTTCCCATACATGGACACACAGGCTGAAGGGCAATGTAATAGTTACCTTCTGTAAAGATGTGAATGGTTCAGTATGGGCAGGAACCTACGGAGACGGCATCTATCTTCTGGATAGCCGGGGACAAATCATACGGCATTTCACCAAAGAGCAGGGGATATTGACCACGAATTACATATTTTTCATCCGGCAGGATATGGATGGCGACTTATGGGTCGGAGGACTGGACGGAGACCTTCTGATAATAAACAAAGAGGGGCGGAACAAACAGTCGTACAATATAAAATGGGTTCACTCCATAGAGGTGTTGGATCATGACCAAATAGCGGTAGCCACCGTAAATGGTTTCTATCTGGTAAACAAACGTAGCGGAGACATGCAACACTACGCGACTTTTCAGGAATTTCATAATCAAAATGTAAGTGCCTATATT
>QMCD01001361.1_pt1 | contig 15009 bp, 13 predicted proteins | sample 1821841 | NCBI WGS metagenome assembly QMCD01 (sample SAMN01991225, study PRJNA193472) | Termite gut metagenome, whole genome shotgun sequencing project. | isolation source: worker | host: Macrotermes natalensis | reverse complement strand
GCCCGCGGAACCTGCGCCCGAACAGGCTCCCGGCGAATACGCGAGCGACTTCATGCTGCTTGAGGGCGTCAAAATCGGCGTTTCCACCAATTACCTCGCCGACGAATTTTGCGTCAAAATGAACTATAGTATAGTAAACAATTTAAGAGGCCTCGGCGCGGATGTCACCATTGCCGATTCGCAGCAGGACGCCGAAGTGCAGACGAAGCAAATCGAGGCAATGCTGGCCGACGGTATTCAATACCTTTTCGCCAATACGCCGTCCATGGACGCTTGCGTCGGTATTTTGGAAAAAGTGAATCAAGCGGGCATTCCTATCATCTACTTTGACGGCGACAATACCTGGAATGACGGCGTAATTACCCGTATAGGCCGCGATTGGACGGATGTTGGGCAAACGCAGGCGCGCGGCGTAATCGCTGCCGGCGTGTTCGATAAATTTGGCGGGCAGCCCGCGCGCGTTGTCGAGATCTACGCCCTGGCCGCGGAACGCAACCAGGAGCTTATCAACGGCTTCTACAGCGTGCTTCAGGAGCAAGGGATTCCCTACGAAGTCGTAGGCCAGCTCGACTCCAACAACTACCGCGAAACAGCGGCGAACGCTTTGGCAAACTTTGGCGGCGTAGAGTACGATCTGGTCATTTCCGCCGATATCAACTCCGCTTGGGGCGCGGTTTCGACGCTGGAAGCCCAGGGTAAGACGCCCGACGATGTGAAGGTTATACCTATGGCGGCCTGGGATGAAGAGACGGCGCTTGCTCTGAAAGAAAACAAGGGCTGGTTCCCGTGCGTAACGTGGAGCTCTCCGGAGCGCTGCGGCGCGCTGGCCGTACGCGTATTGCTTACCTCAATGTATTCCGAAGCGGAGATTCCGCGGCAGACCATAGTTCAGGTTCCCGTAGCCAATCAGCAGAATATCGATTCGCTTTGGGAATTCAGCTCCTAATTCAGGACAATTTAACACAAGTGACGACGACGCGCTTTCCGAAATCAGTCGGAAAGCGTGTCGCTTCAAATTTAGGCGGGCGATGTTCGCCCGCCGCGTGCCCATAAAACGAATGAGGATGAAATGATATGAGGAAAATTGGATTTATCGGATTGGGGAATATAGGTAAGGGTATCTGTAAAAACCTTATTTCGGCAGGCAATCAGCTTACGGTTTTTGATATAGACGACAAAGCGATGGAACACTTTAACGGGCGCGCGGCCCTGGCGAAAGATGTTGTGGAGGTTCTGAACAATAGCGACGTTATCTTTTTCTCGCTGCCTAATTCCGAAGTGATAGAGCGGATTATGGAGCAATATCTTTCTATTGGCTTGAAGGGCAAGGTAATCATAGATACGTCGACAAGCTATCCGCTATCGACAAAGAAGCTCTATCAGCAAGTGAAGGATCAAGGAGGAGCGCTGATAGACGCGCCCCTAATGGCGGGCCCGGCGGAAGCGGAAGCGGGAGAACTGGAGATCGTTATCGGCGGCGATAAAGAAGAAGTGGACAAGCTCGGCGACGTGTTTAGCGCGTACTGCAAGAAATATAGCTATTTAGGCGAAATCGGCAGCGGCCATCTCGCGAAATTGGCAATGAATTTTTGCGGATTATCGCAAGCGCTGATATATGCGCAGATATTCCCTGTCATGGCAAAATTGGGATTTACACCGGAAGAGTTCTATGGTATCGTCAATAACGAAACACTGTCAAACTGGGTATTGGGGTTTTATGGAGAAAAATACGTAAAGCAAGCCTATCGGCTGGATTTCGCGTTGGCTTTAGGAACGAAGGATCTCGCATATATGAAGCGCCTGTATGAAGATTTAAATATTCCGGCTTTTATTTTGGACGGCGCGCTGGATCTTTGCAGGATGACGCTTGCGCGGCAAAAAGCGGATGAGGTATTAGATTTTAGCACCCCGGCGGCAATGCTGTACGAGATGCTGGGCGTCGCGAAAAAAGAGTAATAAGAAAAGAGATTATGATTGGAGGATCAAGATGAAGTCTTTGGTCGTCGAAAAGAACGGTTCCGTCGCGCTAAAAGAAGTCGATATGCCTAAATACAACGAGTACCAAGCGTTGGTCAAAATCGAGGCGACGGCAGTTTGTGGTACAGATCTGAAAATTCTGCACAATCAGTTTAACGGCTTTCCCGATTATCCGACGATTCTTGGGCATGAAGCCGTAGGCAAAGTCGTCGAAAAGGGATCAAAGGTCAAGTATCTCGATATAGGAGATAAGGTTCTGCATCCAATCCTTTATGATCCGCTATCGGGGTACTATGCGACTTTCGGCGCCATGTCGGAATACGCTATTATCGAGGATGGCCGCGCGTGGCGGGAAGACGGGCATGAGCTCGACGAGATAACATATCACGACCATAGCCGCATCCAATTCAAAATACCACAGGAATTCGATAGCGTATCGGCGACTATGCTCATAACGTTCCGCGAAGTCTATTCATCCATACAGCGCCTGGGCTTTAAAGAGGGAGAGAGCATTGTAATCTACGGCGTAGGGCCCGTAGGGCAATGCTTCATCAAATTTTGCAAGATGCTGGGGCTTAAAGTCGCCGCGGTCGTCCGCCGCGAAGAAAGAGCGCAGCAAGCTAAGGAAGCCGGCGCGGATTATGTGATCAACAGCCAACAGACGGTCGTCGCCGAAGAAGCGAAGCGTATTTTCCCCGGCGGAGTGGATAATGTTCTCGACGCGGTCGGTATCGCGAACATAATAAACGAAGGCCTCAATATGATCAAGCCCTTTGGCAAGATATGCGTTTACGGCGTGACGCCTGAAACGGAGCTGCTGATGAATTGGAAGCAAGCGCCGCTTTCGTTTGACGTTAAATTCCTACAATGGCCCGACAAAGAAAGTGAAATCGCGGTAATGGGCGATATTGTGAAGATGATGCAGGACGGTACGCTAAACGGCATGGACTATATTTCAGACGTAATACCCTTTGAAAACGCGGTCGAGGGTATAGAGATGTTCCTGGCCCGCAAGAACAAAAAGAAAATAGTATTTAAGCTTAATTAAGCTAGCATTCTAAAGGTGAAGCCCGTGAACGCGAAAGCCGAAACGGGCTTTAGCCATCCATCATAGCTTGGTGCGGAATCGATGGTGCGAAATCGTAAAGAAAAGTGTTGACAAGCCCTTTTCGACACTTTAATATATATGTATACAATATACAATTAGTGAATGATCACTATCTTTAGTTTAATGAAGTTAGGAAGAGCCGTGGATAGAGTATTGCCTATTGCAACCGATATGGAAGCGATCAAGTATAGGTCTCTTAGCGAGATTACCGCCGAAAGGCTTCGGCAATTGATCATTACCGGCCAATTAAGCACAGGCGCGCGCGTGACGGAAACCGAAATATCGCAGATCATGGGCGTTAGCAGAGTCGTAGTGCGCGAAGCGATGCTTATGCTTATGCGTCAGGGCTTGTTGGCGAAAGAGCGCAATCGCTTTACGCGGGTTGTAGACTTTGAAAAAAAAGATGTCGAGGACGTATTCGATCTGCGCATCGCCATAGAAAAAGCGGCGGCAAAGCGTTGCCTGGGCAACGGCGGACTGGAACAGGAGCTTACATCCCGCGCGGCCGATATGAAAGCCATGCTTTCGGAAAAAGGCTTTGATAAAGAGCGGCTTATGTATAAAGATATGGATTTTCATAAATCCATAATCGTATTCTCCAAAAACGAACGGCTTCTCAATGTATGGGAAGAAATATCCGGGCCCTTGTTTATTCTTTTGTACCGGTATATCAACTTTAGCTTGGAGTACAGCTTAAACTATAGCCATGAAGAAATAATCGGCGCAATACGCGATGCGGACGAGCTCCAGGTAAATAAAGAGATAGAAAGGCATATTGAAGACACCAAGCACGCAATGATGGGGATTTTCCCCTCCTAGAAGCTTATTGATTCATTATTTCTTCTGTGCTGTTAAAACTGGCGATCGGAAGGTAATTGACTAAAAAATAAAGAGACATGCGGAAGGAAGCGAGCTATGCGATACGCAAATGTTCAAACCGCAATTCCCGGGCCCAATTCTGAAAAAGCTTTGGAGCTTTGGAAAACTTACGAGGCGGACAAAACGGGCTATCAAGCGCAGGTAGCCATAGAATCCGGAAAAGGCGCGATGTTGTACGATGTGGACGGAAACGCCTTTATCGATTGGACAAGCGGTGTGCTGGTTACCAATATTGGTCATTGTCATCCCGCATTGGTAGAAGCTGTTCGCGAGGCGAGCGGAAAAATTCTGAATGTATACGAATACTGCAATCCGTATCGGGCGAACGCCGCTAAAGATCTGGTGGACGCCGCTCCCAAGCATCTCGACAGCTGCTTCTTCCTAACGACAGGCAGCGAAGCGACTGATGCTGCCGCGCGCATAATGAAGCGCTTCACAAATAATTATGAAATTGTCTCCTTCTTCGGAGGCTTCCACGGACGTACGCTGTCCACGGCCAGCCTCGGCGGATTGAAAAAGACAAAGAAGGGCATGGGGCCGATGGTTCCCGGGGGGATACGCGTGCCCTATCCATATTGCTACCGGTGCCCCGTCGCAGCCAAAAAAGAAACGTGCAATATGCTGTGCCTGTCGCTCTTGGACGATATAGTACAGGCAAATTCATCGGATGCGCTGGCCGGGCTTATCGTCGAGCCATATCTCGGAACAGCCGGCTTCGTTTTTCCGCCAAGCGGCTATTTGCCAATGCTTGAAAAATGGGTTCGAGAGAAAAAGATCCCATATACCATAGATGAAGTACAATCATCCTACGGCCGTACGGGCGTTATGTGGGCGAGCTCAAGAGAGGGGTTGACGCCGGACATAATAACCATCGGCAAGGGAATAGGAAGCGGCGTTTCGGTGTCCGCGCTGCTTATGCAAAAGCAAATGATAGACAAGGCGCTCGGAAAAGGAGAGCTAGGCAGCACGTATGGCGGCAATCCAGTTAGCTGCGCCGCGGTTTCCGCGGTACTCAAGGTTATCCGCGAAGAGAAAATTCTTAAAAACGCGCAGACAATCGGCGAAATATTCAGAACCCGGCTGGCAAAGCTCGTCGACGCGAGTCCATACGTCGGAGACGTGCGCGGTATTGGGCTGGTGTATGGTATCGAGCTCGTAGAAGACAAAAAAACCAAGGAACCGGCGCCAAGGCTGACATCGCAGCTGATCGACCTTTGCGCGCAAAAGGGCTTGCTGATAGGCAGCGTAGGCGTTTTCGGAAATGTTGTGCGCGTCGCGCCTCCGCTGGTTATAAACGAAGCGCAGGCCAACGAAAGCATCGATATCATGGAATCTTGCATAAAGCTTTTGAAATAGCCGCAACAGGAGGACGGACATATGGCTCAATTTATCGTCGCCGTATCGGACAGCCGGCATAAAGACTACGAAATAGAAAGAAATATCCTTCGCGAGGCGGGCGCAGAGCTCGTATTATTTAATTGCGCCAGCGCTGAAGATATCGTGCGCGAATGCGGCTTGGTAGACGGCATATTGCTCGATATGGCGCCCATGAACGCGGAAGCCGTCGCTGGATTGAAGAAATGCCGCGTCATAAACCGCTATGGCGTGGGCTACGACAACGTAGACGTCGAGGCGTGTACTAAAAAGGGCATTCAAGTTACTTACGTTCCCGATTATTGCGCCGAAGACGTATCGGATCACGCGCTCGCGCTGTTGTTTTCCTGCTTGCGGCAAGTGCCGCTGCGCGACAGGCTGGTGCGCAAAGACGAGTGGAATATCCATTACGGGGATTCCTTGCGCGTCGCGGGGAAAACGCTGGGCGTGCTCGGCTTTGGCCGGATAGCGCGCGCGTTTATTCGCAAGGTTAGCGGCTTCGGGCTCGCGCGCGTATTGGTTTACGATCCGTACGTATCTTCTGAAGATATCGTGGCGATGGGCGCGCAAAAAGCATCGTACGAAGAAACGTTAAAAAACTCCGATTTCTTATCCTTGCATATGCCGGTAACGAACGAAACGCGCGGCATGATCAACGCCGATGCGCTTAAGCTCATGAAAAAAAGCGCCATACTCATCAACACGGGCCGCGGTTTGCTGGTAGACGACGCCGCGCTTATCGCCGCGCTGCAAAAAGAGCAAATCGCGTTTGCGGGGCTCGATACGCACGCAACGGAACCACTGCCGCCAAACTCGCCTTATAAAGCGCTGGACAACGTCGTTTTGACCGATCATACGGCGTACAATACGCTTGAGGGAGTTGAAGAGCTCAAGACCAAGTCGGCTCAGAACATCGCGGATGTGCTGCAAAACCGCAGGCCCGCCTATTGTGTAAATTCATTATAAGAGGAGCTAGATTATGGACGCGCTGAAATCGATGGAACTTGCCGGCATCATACCGGTTGTAGTGCTTGAGGACGCGGCGAACGCCGTTCCCTTGGCGAAAGCGTTGTTAAAAGGCGGCTTGGGCGTTATGGAAATAACGATGCGGACCAAGGCCGGTTTAGAGAGTATAAAGAAGGTTGCCGCCGAGTGCGAGGATATGCTTGTAGGCGCGGGGACGGTAACGTCGCTCGATCAATGCAAGGCGTGCGTCGACGCGGGCGCACAGTTCATCGTTTGCCCCGGATTCGATTACGAGCTGGTGAAATGGTGCGTAGATAATGGCGTATGCGTGACGCCGGGCTGCGTAACGCCAACTGAAATAACGCAGGCGCTGGGGTTGGGCGTTTCCGTTCTGAAATTTTTCCCGGCCAATGTGTATGGCGGTATCTCCGCCATGAAATCGCTTACAGGGCCGTTTGGAAGCGTAAAATTCGTCCCGACTGGCGGCGTAACAAAGGAAAATATCGGAGAATACGCCAAGGAACCGTTCGTTTTCGCTGTCGGCGGCAGCTTCGTTTGCAGCAAAGAGGATATCTCCAAGCAGCGCTTCGATAAGATAACCGAAACAGTACGGGCAACGCTGCAATCGTTGATGGGCTTTGAACTACGGCATGTTGGAATCAACTGCGCGGACGCCGCCCAAGCGGAAAAAACGGCTCAGATGTTCGCCGCCCTTTTCAATTTTGAATATAAGCCGGGCAATAGCTCTATCTTCGCGGGCGCCGGTATCGAAGTCATGAAAGAACCGTATATCGGCGACAACGGGCATATCGCGATCGGCACGAACCATGTGGAGCGCGCGGCCGCCTATCTGGCGCGGCTGGGCGCAAAGATAAACTGGGAGAGCGCTAAATACAAAGGAGATAGATGCGCCGCCGTTTATCTGGAGGACTTAATTGGTGGATTTGGCGTCCACTTAGTGCAGAAGTGAGGTGGAATCATGCGTATCGTAACTTTCGGAGAAATAATGCTTCGCTTAAAGCCGCCAAGCGCGGAGCGGTTCTTTCAAAGCCCTTTGCTTGAGGCCACCTTCGGGGGCGGCGAGGCAAACGTGGCCGTTTCATTAGCGAACTTCGGTTTGGACGCGTCCTTTGTTACCGTTCTGCCTAAAAACGATATCGGCGAAGCGTGTAAAGGCGAGCTGCGCAGATTCAATGTCGATACCAAGAATATAGCTAGCGGCGACGGCCGTATGGGTATTTACTTCCTAGAAAACGGGGCGAATCAGCGCGCGTCTAAAGTAATCTACGATAGAGCGAATTCTTCTATCGCCGGCGCGCAGCCCGGTTGTATCGATTGGGATACCGTATTCTCCGGTGCGGATTGGTTCCACGTTACGGGTATCACGCCCGCGATTTCGCAGAGCGCGGCGGACTTAACGCTCGAAGCCATGACCAGAGCAAAAAAAGCCGGCGTTAAGGTTTCGATGGATTTAAACTATAGAAAAAATCTATGGAAATATGGCAAAAGCGCGCAAGAGGTTATGCGCGAGCTGGTTAAATACGCGGATGTCTGCATAGCAAACGAAGAGGACGTACAAAAATCGCTGGGCATCACGAACGAAGCGGATATAACGAGCGGAGAATTGGACGCCAAGCAATATGAGGCGCTATGTAAAAAAGTATTCGCGGCTTATCCCAATATAGAAATGCTGGCGATTACGCTGCGCGAAAGCAAGAGCGCGGACTATAACGGCTGGTCGGCGTGCCTGTATGACGGCAAGGAGTTCCTGCTCTCTAAAAAATACGAGATTACGGATATCGTGGATCGCGTCGGCGGGGGCGACAGCTTCTGCGCGGGTCTAATTTACGGGCTTTTTGCATACGAAGACAAGCGGGACGCGCTTTCGTTCGCGGTGGCCGCGAGTTGCCTGAAGCATTCCATAAGCGGCGATTTCAACCGCGTGAGCGTAAAGGAAGTACAGGCGCTCATGGGCGGAGACGGCTCGGGCCGCGTGCAGAGGTAATGATATGAGAGCGCTTATGAAAACCGAAAAGGGCGTCGGACATTTTCATGTATGTGATATTCCGAAGCCGAAGCTCAAAAGCGCCGGCGAGGTGCTCATAAAAGTCAGCGCCGCGGGCGTTTGCGGTACGGACGTACATATTTACCACGATAAGTTTCAAAACTATCCGCCGGTCGTGCTAGGGCACGAATTCTCCGGCGTTGTGGAAGAAGTCGGAGCGGACGTTACGCGCTTCAAGCCCGGCGATCGTGTCGTCGGGGAGCCGCATACGCTCTTTTGCGGCAAGTGCGACGTTTGCCGCGCCGGCAAGATTCAGCTTTGCGCAAATAAACGCTCGCCCGGCTGGGGCATAGATGGCGCGTTCACCGACTATCTTACGATGCCGGAGCTTTTCCTGCACAATATACCGGATAATGTCGGCGACATGGTCGCCGCGCTAGCGGAGCCTATGGCGATCGTTACGCACGAGGTGCTGGAGCGCGGAAAAGTCGATCCGCAGGATACGATTGCCGTCATAGGCGCGGGCCCGATAGGGCTGTTGGCGGCTGTCGCGGCAAAGGCCGGCGGGGCAGGGCGCACTATCGTGCTGGGCACGGATGTAGACGAGGCAATGCGTTTCCCGGCGGCGAGAAATCTCGGCGTGGATCATATCGTAAACGTGCAGCGCGAGGACGCTTATGCGTTTGTTATGGATTTGACGCGCGGGCGCGGCGCGGATATGGTCGTGGAGGCCAGCGGCTCCGAGCCCGGCATAAATACGGCGATAGATATCGTTAAAAAATGCGGCAGAATTACGGCGGTCGGCATGCCAGGCAAGGATAAAGTCGCCGTACAATGGCTGAAGATGATCAATAAGGTGCTCGATGTTTGCTTCAACCTTAGCTCTAGCGTGTCCTCTTGGGACAGGGCGCTCGGCATAATGAGCGCGACTGAGTTCGATTTAACGAATGTGATAACCCACTACGCCAATATTGAAGACTGGGAAGCTGTTTTCGACGATATTGCGAAAGGAAAAGCCATCAAGGCGATGTTCGTTCCGGGCGCAGCCCGTAGATGATAAGGGAGGGGGAATTCTCCGTGCAGGACGCAGTGAAAAACGACGTTAATAAGCCGCTGCTTTTGAAGATGCAAGGCATTACAAAGCAGTTCCCCGGGGTATTGGCGGTCAATAACGTAGACTTGGAGTTGGAGGCCGGCGAGGTTTTGGCGCTTATCGGCGAGAATGGCGCGGGCAAATCCACGCTAATCAAAATTCTTTCCGGCGCGTATCAAAGCGATGCCGGAGAGATCATCGTAAACGGTGAAAAGCTCGCCATCCATAGCCCGCGGGACGCGATAAAGAGCGGCGTCACGATCATCTATCAAGAGCTCAATACGTGCGAGACGCTTACGATTGCCGAGAACATATTTATCGGTAATTTAATTACAAAAGGCAAAAGCGTCTTTACCCAAGTCGACAAGAAAGAAGTCAACAAGAGGAGCGCCGAGATATTAGAGCGGCTCAATTTGCATTACGATCCGCAAACGCCGGTTTCAAAGCTCTCGATTGCGGAAAAGCAGATCGTCGAAATTGCCAAGGCGCTTACGCACAATACAAAGGTGCTGGTGATGGACGAGCCTACGGCCGCGCTCAACGAGAAAGAAGTGCGGATGCTCTTTGAAATCGTGCGGCGCATAAAGGAGATGGGTACCGGCGTAATCTTCATCTCCCATAGACTGGACGAGGTTTTCGAGGTGGCGGATAAGATACAAATTATGCGCGACGGCGAAAGCGTCTACAAAGGCCGTACCGACGAAATCGACAAGCCAGGCATTATACGCCATATGGTCGGCCGCGACGTACACGAAGGCCGCGTCAAGGAGCCGATCGCCGAGCGGGAGGTCGTGTTTGAAGTCGAAGGGATAACGACAAGCTCCGCCAGGGATATATCCTTCAACGCCTGTAAAGGCGAAATCGTCGGGTTGTTCGGCCTTATGGGCTCGGGGCGCTCCAGTATCGTAAAATCCATCTTTGGCGCGGAGCCGCTGTATGCCGGTACAATAAAAGTAGACGGCAAGCCCGTACGGATTACAAAGCCCTCGGACGCGCAAAAGGCGGGCATCGCATATATTCCGAACGACAGAAAGCTGGAAGGCTTGTTTTTGATTCGCGGTATCAAAGACAACATTTCTGTAAGCGTATTGCACCAGCTTCTGGGTAAGCTCGGTATCAGCAATAAAAAGGACATCGCGCTCGCCAATGATTGGGTTCAGCGATTGAGCATAAAAACAACGGATGTTACAAAGGATGTCAATTCGCTTTCCGGCGGCAATCAACAAAAAGTCGTTATGGCAAAATGGCTGGCGACAAAGCCAAAGGTTATGATTCTAAACGAACCGACGCGCGGCGTAGACGTCGGGGCGAAGCGAGAGATATTCAATATAGTGTTGGAGCTTTGCAAGCAAGGCATGGCGGTGGTAATGATTTCGTCGGATTTGCCCGAAATGCTGGCTTATGCGGATCGGGTCGTCGTGATCCACGAGGGCGCGAACGTCGGCGAAATAACGGGTGATGAAATTACACAGCAAAATTTATTGACAAAGGCGGTCGGTGAGTGATGGCGTCAAACAGTATGACCCGGATATGGGGAAAATTAAAGAACACTACCTTTTTTAGAGAAACGCTAAGCGGCGCTACGCTTTCCATCTTGGTCGCGTTAGTGGGTATCTGTATCGTTTTTTCTATCGCGTCCAAATACTTTTTCACTTTTGGCAATTTCGAATCAATTGGGCTATATGCTTCGATTATCGGCGTTATGGGCGCCGGCGCCACGATCGTCATGCTCATGGCCGGCTTGGATCTGTCCCAGCACGCCGTGGCGGCGCTAACGACCGTGCTGACTACGACATTTACAATCGGCATGGGAATTCCTTTAGGATGGTCGCTGCTGCTGGTCATGTTGTGCAGTCTGGTTTGCGGGCTGTTTAACGGCGTGTTGATCGCGGTATTCCGCATGCCGCCAATGATCGCCACGATGGGCAGCCAGTACATAATTCGCAGCCTTTGCTATGTATTGTCCGACGCAAAAACGATCCTGTTCAAGGACGAAACGCTCGAATTCATCGGCCGGGGCAGCTCGCTGGGCATTCCCAACTCAATCCTTATAATGGCAGTGGTATTCTTTGTACTCAGCTATGTTCTGAATAAAACGATATTCGGAAGAAAGGTCTACGCAGTCGGTTCCAATGAGCGCGCGAGCTTTCTTTCGGGCATCAGCCCCGTGAAGACAAAGCTCATCGCTTATATGATCAGCGCCCTTTGCTCCGCAATCGCCGGCGTTATTACTGTTTCACAGGTTGGCGCGGCGGTGCCTTCTTCCGGCACAGGCTCCGAGATGGAAATAATCGCGTCGGTATTTTTGGGCGGCGTGACGGCGACGGGCGGCAAGGGGAGCCTGTTCGGCACGTTCCTGGGTATCATCGTCATATGCGCAATAAACAACGGGCTTACACTCATGGGCGTACAATCCTATTATCAATCTATGATGCGCGGCGTCGTAATACTAATCGCGGTATTTATGGATACATTGCGCATGAACCGCGCGAGGCGAATCTAGCAAACGATAAATTAGCATACGGAAAGGAGACTCCGGAAACACATGGGAAGAGACAATTACAAATTTAGTATCCCCGACGGATTTGGAAGGCTGGAAGTTGTCACGCCGGATAACCCGGACATGGAATTTGTCCATATGGAATACCTTAGGCTGCGCGCGGGCGAGGAGTGCGAAGCCGGCATGGATTCCCGCGAAATCGGCCTGCTTTTAATGGGCGGTGATTTTACGGTGCAATATGCTGGGAAAAGCACCTCCATCAAGGGTAGGGCGGATTGTTTCGCCGGTTTGCCGCATTGCGTGTATGTGCCGGCTGGCAAACGCGTTACGATTCATGCCGACACCGATTATGAAGCGGCTGTATTTGGCACCCCCTCCGACGCGGATGGCGAAGTGAAGATCGTTTACCCTGAAGACATAAAAATACTGGATATCGGAGAGAACGAGTGGCATATAAACGGCTATTTCGTGATCGACAGCGAGTTCCCCGCGCAAAGGCTTATCATCGGCGAAACGCAGATACCGGTGGGGCACTGGTGCTCCGTCCCTTGCCATTCCCATGAAAAAGAGGTTCCCGGGCTGGAGAGCAAATTAGAAGAAATATACATGTTCAAATTCAAGCCGCATCAGGGCTTCGGATTCCAAGGCCTTTATAACGACGCGAGGACTATGGACGAGGCGTTTATCATCCGCTCGAACGACGTCATATTGGTTCCAGGCGGCTATCATCCTAACGTTGCTGGTCCGGGTTACGAAATGCGCATGTTCTGGGGTATGGGCGGTAACAGCCGGTATTGGATTCCATACGAAGATCCGGATCACAAATGGATCGGGGCCAAAGCGAATGCTCCAAGCGATTTTCAGTGGTAATTTTGCATAAAAAGGAGAAAAAACAATGCGTTTGAAGGGAAAAAGAGCACTAATAACAGGCGCGGGCGGCGCAATTGGCAGCGCTTTAGCGATTGCTTTCGCGAAAGAAGGCGCGGATGTCGCGATACACTATAAATCCAGCCGTCAAAACGCGCTGGATAACGCGAAGCTATGCGAACAATATGGCGTAAAAGCCATAGCTATTCAGGCGGACGTATCCAAAACGGATGAAATAGAACGCATGATTAACGAAGCGGTTGAAGGCCTCGGCGGCTTGGATATCGTCGTCAATAACGCAATCTACGGCCCCCAGATCGACATCATGGAGCTGACGCTCGAAGAGATCAACAGAACCTTCGATACCAATCTGCGCGGCTATTACTATACCGGCCTTTGCGGTATTCGCCAGATGATCCGCCAAGGCAACAAGCGCGGCTGGCTTGTCAATATCAGCTCGATTTCGTCGCGCGCGATGACGAGCACCTATACGCATTACGGCGCGACGAAGGGCGGCGTAGAGGCGACGACACGCGGGTTTGCCGTGGCGTTTGCGAAGTACGGCATAAACGTAAACTGCGTCGCGCCCGGCTGCGTCGCGACTCCGACGGTTAAAAACATGTTTGAAGACCCGAAGAATGCGGATCCCGTACTATCGCGCACGCCGAACGGCTATATTCCCGAGGTTGAAGACGTCGTGGGCCCGGTCATATTCCTTTGCACGGAAGAAGCGCGCGCAATCAACGGACAAGTCCTGGATGTTGACGGCGGCTACGTTATCCAAGGCATGGAATGGGATATGAGCGACGAAATGAAGGATTTCAGGAACAAGCTCGAAGAACAAGGCGCGGACATATTGCGCAAAGAATGAGCCGGTATGTCAAACGAACTGACGACATATTTCGAGAATCAGCGCCAGTGGGTAACTGATTTCCTCGACAGCCTGCTGAGAATTCCTTCCGAAAGCGGAAGCGAGCAGCGCGCCGAAGCGTTTTTGTATGGCGAGCTGCGGAAATTGGGCGCGAACTGTGAATTATCTCCGATAAAACACGATCTTGCGCGGCACAACGAGTATTCCGACACGGTCAAAGGGCTCTCTTACGGCGGGCGCAGCAATATCAGCCTAACAAAAGCGGGCACGGGCGGAAAAACCATAGCGCTGAACTCCCACTTTGACGTCGTACCGCCGTCTCCGGGACAGACGGACGCGTATACGCCAAAGCTCGACGAGGACGGGTATGTACACGCGCGAGGCGCGTGCGACGCGAAAGGCCAGCTGGCGGCGATGGCGCTTGTCGTCAAAGCCGCCTCGGAGCTGCCGCCGCTTGGCAATACCGTCGTTTGCCACATGGTCGTGGAAGAGGAATTGGGCGGTAATGGAACGCTGGCTATTCTGGAAAACGCTCCGGATTTTTCGGCGGACGCTCTTATTAATATGGAGCCGACCGATCTTCAGCTAAAACCATCTATTCGCGGCGCCGTTTGGTTTGATATGCTGTTTACCGGCCAAGCGGGGCACGCGGGCAGCGCGGGAAATACGCAAAGCTCGGTATATAGCGCCATGGCGGCCATCGACGCGCTAAAAGCCTACCATGCCGAGTTGCTGGAGCAATCGAAGGACTACGGATTGTTTAAGGGCGCCGCAAATCCTATGCCGCTTACAATAGGCCAATTTCAAGCGGGAGTATGGCCCTCCATGGTGCCGGGGGAGGCGCGTATACGCGGCGTATTGGGTTTTTTGCCCAACAAAACCCGGGAAAGCGTAATGCGGGATATCCGTGAACTCTTTCTTCGCGAAGAGAACAGATGGTTTGGAGAAAAAGCGCAAATCCATTTCGACTACAGGCACAACGCCGTTGAAACGGATGTTGAACACTGGCTGGTTAAAGGCATGCAGCAAGCGTGCGCGCAAAACGGGTTGTCTCCCGTGCTTTCGGCCATGACGGCATCGACTGACGCGGTCTTTTACAGCGACAGAGGTATTCCTTGCATGGCGTTCGGTCCGGGAAAAATTGAAGACGCGCATTCCAGCCACGAAAAAATCTCTATAAGCGATATTATCAAGGCCGCGCAAACGCTCTATACGTTTCTAAAAATGATTTAAAATTGCCGGTTATCGGCAAATATAAAAGGAGGAGAACTATGTCTAAGAAACTCGTAAAAACTATATCGTGGGTTCTACTCGTCTCTTTGATCCTCGTGGGTTGTCAGCCCGCCGCGCCCGCCGCGCCTGCAGCGCC
>QMCD01001359.1_pt1 | contig 15016 bp, 11 predicted proteins | sample 1821841 | NCBI WGS metagenome assembly QMCD01 (sample SAMN01991225, study PRJNA193472) | Termite gut metagenome, whole genome shotgun sequencing project. | isolation source: worker | host: Macrotermes natalensis | reverse complement strand
TGCCCACATCTATCGAGCAACTCCGTGGAAACGACTGGGATTGCTGCATGACCATTCCTGAAAACGGCTGGGGATACGCAAAAAAATGGACATCCTACGCAAAAACGCCCTACGAACTGATCAGTATGATCTCCGAAAGCAATTCCATGGGCGGCAATTTGGTTATCAATTTTGGTCCCGATGCAAAAGGAAATATCCGTCCGGAAGAAACTCTTATCGCAAGTGAAATTGGTAAATGGATGGCAGTGAACGGCACCGCTATTCGTGGTGCAGAGCCGGCCAACAACATTCGCAAGCAAGGTTGGGGATTTATGACACAAAAAGGAAATAAACTCTATTTGCACGTTTACAACAAACCGTTCAACAACGTGCTGCGTGTGGATTTCGGCCGAAAAACCTACGTTCCGGGACAGGTAGTTATGCTGAAAGACGGCAAAAAATTGAAAGTTGAAGATGCCGGACGTAACAAAAAGAATTTTCGCCTGTTCAACATCCATTTACCAAGCGATCTGAATCCTGCTGAACCCTTTGTGGTGGAACTTGAACTGATTGATAATACCGGCGATAAGGACGCTTACCAGCAAGCGAAGACTTAATAAAGTAATTGTCACAATTATGAAAATGAAAAACCTGAAATTGGCAATAATGTGAAAGCAATTATTTGTGTATAATGAGTTTTTTTTGTATCTTTGTACAATCAAAAGTAATATAACAAATCAATAATAAAATCATAATAGTTAGATGAACCCCGCACGAATAAAAATTCACCCAAAGAGATGAAAATAATCTTGCGGGCTCCATATGACCGATTTAATAAAATTATTTATATATGAAAGCACTTATCAGCGTAAGCGACAAAACAGGCGTAGTGGACTTTGCAAGGGATTTGAAAAAACTCGGATGGCAGATTATTGCCACGGGCGGAACAATGAAACTTTTGCAAGACCAAGGCGTTGAAGTTATCAATATCAGTGATGTTACCGGTTTCCCGGAAATTTGCGACGGCCGTGTAAAAACGTTGCATCCCAAAGTTCATGGCGGACTTCTTGCACGTAGGGACGACCAAAGTCATTTGAATGCCTTGAAGGAAAACCAAATTGAGTTTATCGACATGGTTTGCGTAAATCTTTATCCGTTCCGTGAAACCATTGCAAAACCTGATGTTACGCTGGAAGATGCGATTGAAAATATTGATATTGGCGGCCCATCAATGTTGCGCAGCGCAGCAAAGAATTACAAGAACGTAACAGTGGTTTGCGATCCGGACGATTATGCACGTATCCTTACGGAAATCCGCAAAAGCGGAAACACAGAGGCCGACACACGGTTTCAATTATCCGCAAAAGCGTTTTCGCATACAGCGGCGTATGATTCGATGATTGCGACATATATGCAAAAACAGGTGAAAGTGGATGAGCAGCCGACGTTATTAACAGAACACATTTTCTTGAATTACGAGTTGGTGCAATCGTTGCGCTACGGCGAAAATCCGCATCAAAATGCAAAATTTTACAAGCAAGATACGCCTGTTCCGTATTCGTTGGCATTTGCTAAACAATTAAACGGAAAAGAATTATCATATAACAATATCCAAGATGCCAATGCGGCGCTCAATATCGTAAGAGAATTTGAAGAACCGTTCTGCGTAGGTTTGAAACACATGAATCCTTGCGGTGCTGCCATTGGAAAAGACGCATTCGAGGCATGGACGAAAGCTTACGAAGCCGATAAAACTAGTATTTTCGGCGGTATCGTTGCACTCAATCGCACGGTGGACGCTAAAACGGCCGAGGCGATGAAACCGATTTTCCTCGAAATCATTATTGCTCCTGAATTTACGAAAGAGGCACTGGAAATTTTAACCACCAAGAAAAACCTGCGACTTCTCGAAGTCGAGATGTCGAAAAATAACGACAAACCGCAACAAATTGTCAGTGTCAATGGCGGTATTTTGGTACAAGACCTTGATACCGAAACGGTAAAAGTAACTGAAAACATGACAGTTACCAATCAAAAACCAACTTCTGCACAGTTGAGTGATTTGAATTTCGGTTGGCGTATTGTGAAACACGTTAAATCCAATGCCATTGTTGTGGTCAAAGACGGCTGTACAATAGGTGTGGGAGCAGGTCAAATGAACCGTGTGGGTTCTGCGGAAATTGCGCTGAAACAAGCCGAAGAAAAGGGGATAACTAAAAAATTAGTTTTGGCATCTGATGGATTTTTTCCGTTCGATGATACGGTTACACTTGCCGCTAAATATGGCGTAGAGGCTATTGTGCAACCCGGAGGCAGCGTGCAAGACGAAGCATCAGTCAAGAAAGCCAACGAACTCGGCATTGCCATGGCAATGACCGGAATGCGGCATTTCAAACATTAACGAGGCGTAGCCTCGTAGGTAAATGGTGAACGGTAAAAGGTTAAAGGTTAATGATGGCTACAAGCGATATGTAGGGGCGAGGCGTGCCTCGCCCATTAAACAATTAAACAAATAAATAGATGAAAGTATTGATAGTAGGCGGTGGTGGGCGCTGCCACGCAATAGTAGATGCGTTATCCAAATCCCCCCAAGTGTCCAAAATCTATTGCGCTCCGGGAAACGCAGGAATAGCACAACAAGCGGAATTAGTTGCATTGAAAGATACCGATGTGCAAGGTCTGCTTTCATTTGCCATTGCGAATCAAATTTCGCTTACTGTGGTTGGTCCGGAATCATCGCTTGCAGCCGGAATTGTTGATGTTTTCAAAGAACAGGGTTTGCGAATTTTCGGTCCCAATAAAAAAGCCGCTCAAATTGAATCAAGCAAACAATTTGCAAAAGATTTGATGATTAAATACAATATCCCAACCGCAGCATATCAAACCTTTTCGGATTTCAACAAGGCATTGTATTATGTGAAATCAAGACCATGCCCTGCTGTGTTGAAATATGATGGCTTGGCTGCGGGAAAAGGCGTCGTTATTGCCGAAACCATTGCGGAAGCGGAAGATGCGTTGAAAGATATGTTGGTCGATGATAAATTCGGACAAGGCAAAGTGGTTATTGAAGATTATCTCGAAGGCCCCGAATTTTCGTTTATGTGTTTTGTTGATGGAACAAACGTTTATCCGATGGTTTTGGCGCAAGACCATAAACGTGCGTTTGATGGCGATAAAGGGCCTAATACAGGCGGAATGGGCGCTTACGGCCCGCTTCCTTTCATTACCGAAGAAGATAAATTTTTTGCTTTGAAAAAAATTATGAAACCTACGGCGGAAGCTATGGTAAAAGAGGGTGTGCCCTTTTCGGGCGTACTGTACGGCGGACTCATGAAAACTAAAAACGGTATTAAAGTCATTGAATTTAATGCCCGCTTTGGCGATCCGGAAACGGAAGTTGTTTTACCGAGAATGAAAAGCGATATTTTCGATGTATTCTGCGGAATTGCCGATGGTAAGCCTGTTCAAATCGAATGGAACGATGAACCGATATTAGGTATTGTTATGGCCTCCAAAGGCTATCCCGGCGATTATGAAAAAGGTTATGAAATCAATGGTACAAGCGATACGGACGCTATTGTTTACCACATGGGGACGGCCGAAAAAAACGGTAAATTGCTGACAGCAGGAGGGCGAGTTCTAATGGTTGTCGGTCGAGGAAAAGATTTGAACGAAGCACGAACGAAAGCCTTGGAAACCGTTTCTAAAATAAAGTGCGACAATCTGTTTTACCGCACGGATATTGGATCTAAAGCATCATTGTTATAAAAATCTGATAAGTTTTTGTTGTTTTTTTCTGTAAAAAAACGTATCTTTGTAGTCAAAAAAACAGCAAAATATGGTTATTAGCGGAAAAGAGCTTTCAGCTTCTATGAAGAAGGAGATGGCAGCGCAGATAAAGACTTTTGAGGCGAAATATGGACAAACGCCACATCTTGTATTAATTTTAGTTGGCGAAAATCCGGGGAGCATGACTTATGTAACCAATAAAGCGAAAGCCGCTGATGAGGTTGGCATCAAACATACCACAATCAAAAAGCCGGAAACCATTACACAGCAAGAATTAATCGACATTATTGAATCGCTTAATGCGGATAAAAATGTTGATGGCATACTCGTTCAACTGCCCCTTCCGGAACATATAGACGCCGACGAAGTTATCGCAGCAATAAATAAAGATAAAGATGTGGACGGTTTTCATCCGTTCAATGTTGCGGCATTGTGGCAAAAACATTCGTTTGCCCGCACGTGTACGCCGAAAGGCATTATCAAAATGCTCAAAAGCGCAGGAATTGAAATTGCAGGAAAAGAGGCTGTTGTGATGGGGCGCAGTAATATTGTAGGGTTACCGGTGGCTAAAATGTTGCTTGATGAAAATGCGACGGTTACTGTTGTGCACAGCCACACCAAGAATCTTCCGGACATAACACGCAGAGCGGATATACTCATTGTTGCCATAGGAAAACCGAAATTCGTAACCGCAGATATGATCAAACCGGGCGCAGTAGTTATTGATGTCGGCGTAACCCGTGATCAGGACACCGGAAAACTCAGTGGCGACGTCGATTTTGATGCTTGCGAACCCATTGCAGGTGTCATCACCAAAGTTCCCGGCGGAGTAGGCCCAATGACGATTACATGTTTATTGGAAAATACGATAGAGAGTTTTCAGAGAAAAGTGAGTGAATAAACGTTTTGAAATTTTTTCAATTCTCAATTTTTTTTCGTATCTTTGCAAAAAAATTACATTATGTTCAATTCAATTCTTTTACAAGCACAAGAAGTCAACGTTAACATCGGATTAATCGTTGCCATTGCCTTTGGTGGGATTTTCTGCCTTTGGTTGATCTTTTATTTTATTCCGGTAGGATTATGGTTTAATGCGTTTGTATCGGGCGTGAGAGTGCCGTTGATTCAACTGATCCTGATGCGCTGGCGTAAAGTACCGCCCGAAATTATTGTTCGAAATCTTATCGCCGCTCGCAAAGCCGGATTGGATTTGAATCGCAACGAAATGGAAGCGCATTATTTGGCCGGCGGACGGCTTAATTCCGTTGTGAATTCGCTGATTTCGGCGGATAAAGCCAATATGGGCTTGGATTTTAGAACGGCTACTGCCATTGATTTGGCCGGTCGTGATGTGTTTGAAGCCGTTCAAATGTCGGTAAACCCTAAAGTCATTAGCACGCCGCCTGTTTCCGCTGTTGCGAAAGACGGTATTCAGTTGATAGCAAAAGCCCGCGTAACGGTTCGAACCAACATTAAACAATTGGTTGGCGGTGCCGGCGAAGAAACGGTTTTAGCACGTGTGGGCGAGGGGGTTGTGTCGTCGATAGGTTCGGCAGAAAGCCACAAACAAGTGTTGGAAAACCCCGATTCGATTTCGAAAGTGGTGCTCCAAAAAGGGTTGGATTCCGGCACGGCATTTGAAATTTTGTCTATTGATATTGCGGATATCGACGTCGGTAAAAATATTGGCGCTCAATTACAAATGGATCAAGCCAATGCCGATAAAAATATTGCGCAGGCCAAAGCCGAAGAACGCCGTGCGATGGCTGTTGCCGAAGAGCAGGAATACAGAGCCAAAGCGCAAGACGCTCGTGCTAAAGTGATCGAAGCCGAGGCCGATGTGCCACGTGCCATGGCCGAAGCATTCAGAAATGGAAATTTGGGTGTTATGGATTATTACAAATTCCAAAACCTCAAAGCCGATACCGCTATGCGCGAATCCATTGCTACGCCCGGAAAGAAACCGGAGACAACGACGAAATAATCGAATCCACATCAAACCCGCATTCCGCCTGCAATTCGCCAATCGTGCCTTGTTCAATAAATCGATGAGGTATGCCCAAACGTTGAATAGGATTGTGATAATTGTTTTTTACGGCAAATTCCATCACGGCACTGCCTAAACCACCTTCAATAACGCCATCTTCAAGCGTAATGATACGTTCGTGTGTTTTGAAAACCTCGTGAAGTAAGGATTCATCTAAAGGCGCTAAAAATCGCATGTCGTAAACAGAAATTTCCTGTCCGAGATTTTCGAGGATTTGTGCGGCTTTCAGCGCATTCTGGCCGATTGCGCCGATAGAAACAATCGCCGTACGGTTGCTGAGCGGAGCCGAAACACTTTGTTTCAAACAAACACCCTTGCCGATCTCAACGGACTGCATGGGCTTTTTCCAATCAATGGTAACACCTTTCCCGCGTGGATAGCGGATTACGAAAGGTTGTTTGGTGTTTTGCGCTGTGAACATTAAATTCCGTAAGTCAATTTCATTCAACGGTGCGGCGATAATGACATTCGGAATACACCGGAACTGTGCTAAATCAAAAACACCGTGATGTGTGGCACCGTCCTCGCCAACCAAGCCCGCACGGTCTAAACAAAAAATCACAGGCAGATTTTGCAGGGCGACGTCATGAATGACTTGATCTAACGCACGCTGCATAAACGACGAATAAATATTACAAAACGGAATCAAGCCTTGTGCCGCCAAACCGGCTGAAAATGTAACAGCATGCTGTTCCGCAATACCCACGTCAAACGTGCGATTGGGAAAACGTTCCATTAAAAATGTCATCGAACAGCCCGTAGGCATAGCAGGTGTAATACCAACGATTTTCGGATTTTTTTCAGCCAATTCAACCAACGTTAAGCCAAACACATCTTGAAATTTTGGCGGAGTTTGTTCCGACGATTTCGCCGGATTAATCTCTCCTGTTTCGCTGTCGAACTTGCCCGGCGCGTGATACAGCACAGGGTCTTTTTCGGCTTGTACCAACCCTTTGCCTTTTTTGGTAATAATATGTAAGACTTTTGGCCCATTAATGGCTTTTAGGTCATTCAGCGTTTTGACCAAATGATTCACATGATGTCCGTCAACCGGTCCAAAATAACGAAAGCCCAAACTTTCGTAAAGGTTGCCCCGCTTGAAAACCAAAGCCTTGATAGCCGCAAAAAAACGCCGTAAATAATTTTTGGATTTCAAGTGATATTCACTATTTCCGCCGAGCATGTTCCAAATGCGGTTTCGCAGGCGGTTGTAAGTGTGCGAGCTGGTAATCTGTGTGAAATACTGACTCAATCCACCCACATTTTTATCAATTGCAATGCCATTATCATTAACAATAACCAAGATATTGCTTTTTTCAACACCCGCGTGATTCAAGGCTTCGAACGACATGCCGCCTGTGAGCGAGCCATCACCGATGACTGCGATATGCTGACGACTGTGTTCGCCCTGAACTGCCGAAGCAACCGCCATTCCTAAGGCAGCGGAGATTGATGTTGACGAGTGTCCGGTTCCAAAGGCATCGTATTCGCTTTCGCTCATCTTCGGAAAGCCGCTAATACCGTGGTATTTCCGGTTGGTTTGAAAACGTTCTTTGCGTCCGGTAAGAATTTTATGCGGATAAGCCTGATGCCCAACGTCCCAAATGATTTTGTCGTCAGGCGTATTAAACACGTAATGCAGAGCTACCGTCAATTCAACAACACCCAAACTCGAACCCAAATGTCCGGGATTGAGCGACACGGCATCGATGATAAAATCACGCAATTCGCTACATAATTGCGGAAGTTGAGAAGGTTGTAATTTCCGCAAATCAGCGGGAAATGATATTTCGTTAAGTAAAGACATAATTAAAAAGCAAAATCAAAGGTATGCCTCAATATTAAATTTCTTTTTTTGAATAGACTAAATATTTTTTTCTAATATCAATTTTTTTTGTATTCATTCTCTATAAATTCACCACAAAGGACACAAAGAAACACGAAGAAATTAAAAAAATCTTTGTATATCTTTGTGTCCTTTGTGTTAAAAATTTACAGAGGATACACAATTTGAGTATTACATTAATTTCGTAACCAAATCCGCTACACGGTTCGAATAGCCGAACTCATTGTCGTACCAGCTCACGATTTTCACAAAGTTGCCGTCCATCACTTTCGTCAGACTTGCGTCAAATATAGACGAATGCGGGTTTCCAACAATGTCAATGCTCACGATTGGGTCTTCGGTATATTCCAAAACGCCTTTCATCGGGCCGTTTGCGGCTTCTTTAACGGCAGCGTTGATTTCTTCAACAGTAACCGGTTTGTTCATTTCGCAGGTCAAATCCACAACAGAGCCGTCCGGAGTAGGAACACGCATGGCGAAACCGTCTAATTTTCCTTTCAATTCCGGAATAACCAAACCTACGGCTTTTGCTGCGCCGGTGCTGGTCGGAATAATAGAAACCGCTGCTGCGCGCGCACGACGAAGGTCTTTATGCGGTGCGTCCAAAATAATTTGATCGTTGGTGTAAGAGTGAATCGTGTTCATCAAACCACGTTTGATACCGAATTTATCGTTCAACACTTTGGCAACAGGCGCCAAGCAGTTCGTGGTGCAAGAAGCGTTGGAAATGAATTGCACGTCTTTGGTAATCAGATGGTCGTTAACACCTAAAACCACAGTCATATCAACGTCTTCAGCTTTGTCGGCAGGAACAGTCAAGATGACTTTTTTCGCACCGGCTTTAATGTGTTTGCCCATTTTCTCACGGTTGCGGAAAACACCGGTCGATTCAATAACTACGTCCACGCCAAGTGCAGCCCAAGGCAGGTTTTCGGGGTCTCTTTCGGCATAAATAGTGATGGCTTTACCGTTTACAACGATTTTATCGCCGTCCACACTCACTTCGCCCGGAAATTTTCCGTGAACGGAGTCGTATTTCAACAAATGTGCTAACGTTTTAGCATCTGTTAGGTCGTTGATAGCCACAACTTCAACACCTGATTTTTTCAAAAGATTGCGGAATGTAATCCGTCCGATACGGCCAAAACCGTTAATTGCTACTTTTACCATGATTTTTGTTTTTTTACTGTGATGACAAATTTTGGCACAAAGGTACGAAAAAAAGATGAAAAAACCATATTTTTAGATAATTTTTTTTGTAACTGAATGATTTTTTTGAGTATTGTATTTTTATTTTTTTGTTTCAATTTTTTTTTGTATCTTTGCAAGATTATTTCAAAAGCACATTCAAAAATTATGTCAAAAGAAATACATCTAAAGCAAGGATTTACCATTCGAATTGAGGGTGAAGCAGACAAGTCGTTGATGGCTTCGACGTTCAAAGTGGAGTCGTATGCGGTTAAACCGACCGATTTTTATGGTATGCGCCCCAAACTTTTGGTAGAAGAGGGAGCAATGGTCAAAGCCGGGACGCCACTGTTTTACGACAAAGCAGACGAACGGATTAAAATCACTTCGCCGGTAAGTGGCGTGGTTTCTGCGATTGTTCGTGGAGAAAAGCGCGTGATAGAAGAAATTCGCATTACGTCCGACGAACAAATGCAATACGTCGAATTCCCGAAACAAGCGCCATCAGGGCTTTCCAAAGAACAAATCCAATCGACATTGCTCGAAAGTGGTTTGTGGGCGTGCATTCGGCAACGTCCGTACAATGTGATTGCTAATCCTGACGATTGCCCGAAAATGATTGTGGTTTCGGCTTTCGATACGGCACCGATGGGTGCGGATTACGACTTTGTTGCGCATGGCCGTCAACAGCATTTTCAAGCCGGATTGGATGCATTAACTAAATTAACCGATGGAAAAGTCCATTTGAATATTCATACCGAACTAAATCGTGATGATCTGTTTTTATCCGCTAAAAATGTTGAAATAAATACATTTTCAGGAAAACACCCTGCAGGAAATGTTGGTGTGCAAATTCATCATCTTGATCCGATAAATAAAGGTGAAGTGGTTTGGTTTGTAAATCCGCAAGATGTCATTATCATCGGACGGCTGTTTGTGGAAGGTTGCTTGGATGCTACGAAAATCGTGGCTTTGGCAGGTTCCGAACTCAAACGCACCGGCTATCACAAAATCATCGCAGGAGCGTGTATCAAACCGTTGATTGAGGAGAATTTGATTGATGGCGCAAATCCACGTTTCATCAGTGGAAACGTGCTTACCGGAAAGAAAGTATCCATAGAGGGTTACCTTGGTTTTTACGATCATTTAATTAGCGTGATTCCGGAAGGCAATCATCACGAGTTTGCGGGCTGGGCTATGCCGGGATTCGGTAAATTCAGTTTCTGGCGCTCGTTCTTTTCGTGGATGATTCCGGGCAAAAAATATGTGCTGGATACGAATTTCAATGGTGGTCATCGTGCATTGATTTTTACAGGTCAATACGAAAAAGTGCTTCCGATGAATATTTATCCGATGCAACTCATCAAAGCGTGCCTGATTGAGGATGTTGAAGCGATGGAAGCCTTAGGAATTTATGAAGTAGATGCCGAAGATTTTGCCTTGTGCGAATACATTGATCCGTCGAAAACCGAGATACAAAGCATCATTCGTAAAGGAATGGATTTAATTAAACAAGAAATGTCTTAATATGTTGAGAAAATTTTTAGATCAAATCAAGCCAAACTTTCAAAAAGGCAAAAAACTGCATTTCCTGCATTCCACGTTTGATGCGTTTGAAACGTTTCTGTATGTGCCGAATAAAGTTACTTCGACCGGTGCGCATATTCGCGATAGTTTCGATTCGAAACGTGCGATGTCGATCGTTGTGCTTGCACTCATTCCTGCTTTACTGTTTGGAATGTGGAATGTGGGGTATCAACACTTTTTATCGTTGAACGAAACAGTCGATTTTTGGCAAACCTTTTTCTACGGCTTGTGGAAAGTGCTACCAATTATTGTGGTATCGTATGTAACGGGCTTGGGTATTGAGTTTGCCGTTGCGCAAATGCGTGGACACGAAGTGAATGAAGGATTTTTGGTAACCGGAATGTTGATTCCGTTGCTTTGTCCGCCCGATATTCCGCTTTGGATGGTGGCTGTAGCTACTGCTTTTGCTGTAATTATCGGCAAGGAAGTGTTTGGCGGAACAGGTATGAATGTGTGGAACCCGGCATTGATAGCACGCGCGTTTTTATTCTTTGCATACCCCAGTCAGATGTCCGGAGATAATGTGTGGATTGCTGAAAAGGCTGATGCCTACTCGGGTGCAACACCGTTGGCGCAACTGATGACAGGTTTGCCCGACACATACTCCATGCAAGAAATGTTCTTGGGACTAATCCCCGGAAGTATCGGAGAAACCTCTAAAGTAGCGATTTTGCTTGGCGCAGTTATCTTATTATGGACAGGCGTTGCAAGTTTCAGAATTATGCTTTCCATAGTGCTTGGCGGTTTGGCGATGGGTTCGCTCTGTAATCTGATTGGTGGCGAAAACGCTTATATGCACATTCCGGCTTATCAACATTTATTGATGGGCGGTTTTATGTTTGGTGCGATTTTTATGGCAACAGACCCTGTAACGGCATCACAAACCGGCACGGGGAAATGGATCTATGGTTTCTTGATTGGTGTGCTGGCCGTGCTGATTCGTGTGTTCAATCCGGCTTATCCGGAAGGTATGATGTTGGCAATCTTATTTATGAACACATTTGCACCATTGATCGACCATTATGTGGTGGAAGCCAATAAAAAACGCAGGCTCAAACGTGCACAAATTGTGTCTGAACAAATGATATAACATATACATTGTAAGGGCGCAACATGTTGCGCCCCTACAATTAAATATTTAACACAATTAAACAACTAAACAATTCAACAACTCAACAACTAATCAAATGTTCACAAATAAATATATCTTCATCTACGCTTCCGTTATGGTTATTGCCGTTGCTGCGATTTTATCCACTGCTGCTATGGTTCTGCAACCGTTTCAAGAACGTAATGCTAATGTCGAAAAAATCCAAAATATTTTGGCGTCCGCAGGTGTCGTTACAACGAAAGAAAATGCAGAAGTTATCTTCAACCAAGAGATCATTGCCCAAGTATTGATTGATCGCAATGGCACGATACTCAACGATGACCGCAAAGCCTTCGATGTGGATTTGAAATCCGAACTTAAGAAATTAGAAGAATTGGAAAGCGGTAAATCCAAAGTAGAGCCTGTTTTTCCGCTGTTTATCTGTAAAAATAATGACGACACCATTTACATCATTCCTGTGCTGGGCAAGGGTTTGTGGGGGCCGCTTTGGGGCTATGTTGCTTTGAAAAACGATTATAATACTGTTGTTGGCGTGGTGTTCGACCATAAAGGCGAAACGCCCGGATTAGGCGCGGAGATTGCAACGCCGGCATTTCAAAAGCAATTTGTGGGGAAAAAGATTTTTGATCCCAACGAAAGATTTGTGTCTGTAGCCGTTGTAAAAGGCGGTGTTGCCAATAGTAATGTCAATCCGGAATACGGAGTTGATGCTATTTCCGGCGGAACGATTACCAGCAACGGCTTGGCTGATATGCTCAAAGTTTGTTTGGAAAATTATATCGGCTATTTCAAAAATCAACGTGCTGAACTACTTAAACAGCAAGAGCCTGTGATGGATTCTATCGTTGAAGAACCGGTTGTTGAACCCGCTCCCAGAGTTTACCAAGCTCCAAAGCAAGAGGTTTTGCCGGAGCCGGAGGAATCAACGGAAATACCAACAGAACCATCAGAAGTAGTTGAACCGGAAGTTGTTACTGTAGAAGAATAAAAACCTAACATCGTTAATAATTACAAAAAAAATATGGAAGAAAAAGCTCCTTTACTCTCAAAAGCAAACTTGAAATTGCTATCGGGGCCATTAGGCAAAACCAACCCGATTACTGTTCAAGTGCTCGGTATTTGCTCGGCTTTGGCGGTTACCGTGAAACTCGAACCGGCTTTTGTAATGGCCGTTTCCGTTACAGTGGTTATAGCCCTGTCGAACTTGGTGGTATCGCTCTTGCGAAACACCATTCCGCCACGCATTCGGATTATCGTTCAACTGACGGTTATCGCCGCTTTGGTGATTTTGGTCGATCAAATTCTCAAAGCCTTTGTATATGATGTCAGCAAACAACTTTCGGTGTTTGTCGGACTGATCATCACCAACTGTATTGTGATGGGACGTTTGGAAGCCTTTGCTATGGCCAACAAACCGTGGCAATCGCTCCTCGACGGCTTGGGCAATGGCGCAGGTTATGGTATGATTTTGCTGATTGTGGCTTTTTTCCGTGAACTGATAGGCTCCGGAACGATTTGGGGATACCCTGTCCTTCCGCAAGAAGTCTATGACGCAGGCTATGTGAATAATGGCATGTTTATCCTGCCGCCGATGGCGCTGATCATTGTCGGCATTATCATTTGGATTCAACGTGCAAGAAACAAAGAACTTATCGAAAAATAGACTATGGAAAATTTACTCAATATCTTCATCAAATCGATCTTTATCGATAATATGATTTTCGCATATTTCTTGGGAATGTGCTCGTATCTGGCGGTGTCTAAAACTGTGAAAACCTCTGTTGGACTTGGTATTGCGGTGGTTTTTGTGCTTGGTATCACCATTCCGATCAACTTTTTAATTGATAATTATCTGCTTAAAAAAGGCGCCTTGTCGTGGCTCAGTTCCGATTTGGCCGGCATTGACTTGAGTTTTCTCAGTTTTATCATATTTATCGCAGTTATTGCAGCGATGACACAATTAGTTGAGATGATCGTTGAAAAATTCTCGCCATCGCTGTACAACGCTTTGGGTATATTCTTGCCGCTGATTGCTGTAAACTGCGCCATTATGGGCGGTGCATTATTTATGCAAGAACGTGAATACGAAACTATTGCGGAAGCCACAGTATTTGGCTTAGGTTCCGGAATAGGCTGGCTAATCGCTATTGTCGGGATTGCCGCTATTCGCGAAAAAATCCGTTATTCAAACGTGCCGGCGCCTCTCAAAGGTCTTGGTATCACGTTTATTATGACAGGCCTGATGGGGATTGCATTTATGGCTTTTATGGGTATTAAGTTGTAGTTTGTAAAGTTAAAAAGTTCATAAAGTTAAAAAGTTAAAAAGTTAAAAAGTTCATAAAGTTCTTAAAGTTCATAAAGTTTGTAAAGTTATAAAGTTTTTAAAGATTGTAAAAGTTCAAAAGATTATAAAGTTCATAAAGTAAAATATAATTCGTAATTCCTAATTCGTAATTCGTAATTTATGTTAAACATAGATCCAATATTTCAGCACATTCTCATCGGCATTGCCGTGTTTCTCTTCGTTATCCTCCTGTTGGTGGGCGTTCTGCTCTATGCGAGAAAAAAACTTACTCCCGAAGGTAACGTTAAAATTACTATCAACGGCGAAAAAGAACTTGAGGTTGAACCGGGTTCGTCGCTACTTTCAACGTTGGCGGCCGAAAAAATCTTTTTGCCATCGGCTTGTGGTGGCGGTGGAACGTGTGGCATGTGCCGCTGTCAGGTTTTGGAAGGCGCAGGCGATATTTTGCCTACTGAAACAGGTTTTTTCACACGCAAGGAACAGCAAAACCATTGGCGCTTGGGCTGTCAGGTTAAAGTTCGTGAGGATTTGAAAATCCAAATTCCGGAAGAGATTTTCGGTATTAAGAAATGGGAATGCGAAGTGGTATCCAATAAAAATGTGGCCACTTTCATCAAAGAATTTGTTGTGAAACTGCCCGAAGGCGAACGCTTGAACTTCCGCTCCGGTGGCTATGTTCAGATCGATGTGCCGGCTTGTGAAGTGGATTATGGCAAAGATATTTTCGTTGAAGAAAAGTATCGTGAAGATTGGGATAAACTTCGTATCTGGGATTTGAAAATGAAAAATCCGGAACCGTGTTTCCGTGCGTATTCTATGGCTAATCATCCGGCTGAAGGTGATATCGTGATGTTGAATATCCGAATTGCCACGCCGCCATTCGACCGTAAAATTGGTGGTTTTATGAATGTAAATCCGGGCGTTTGCTCCTCGTATATCTACTCTTTGAAAACCGGCGACAAAGTAACGGTTTCTGGTCCTTATGGAGAATTTCACGTGAAAGATACCAACCGTGAGATGATGTTTATCGGCGGTGGCGCAGGTATGGCGCCTATGCGTTCGCATATCTTGGATCAATTTCTTACAAAGAAAACAACACGCAAAGCCTCGTTTTGGTACGGCGGACGCTCTCTTCGAGAATTGTTCTATGTGGACGATTTCCGA
>QMCD01003618.1_pt1 | contig 15020 bp, 27 predicted proteins | sample 1821841 | NCBI WGS metagenome assembly QMCD01 (sample SAMN01991225, study PRJNA193472) | Termite gut metagenome, whole genome shotgun sequencing project. | isolation source: worker | host: Macrotermes natalensis | reverse complement strand
CATAACATCCTGGCAAAATATCTTTAATCTCTTTTACCAGTCCAGCTTGAAATTTACTTTCCAACATAAGAGCAGCACCTCCAATCACAAACGCTTTTTGAGGGTAAAATCAAAAGGCATATTCTATCCCTCCTCTATTATATGCGATGTTTTTGCGACGAGGTGATTATTAAATATCTTTTATAAAACTCTGTTCGTGAAAATTCTTCTTATTATCAAGAGCTTTTCTAATAGCTTTGTCAATTGGGGCTTCGCTTATGAATGTATAATAATAAAGATCTTTAAATTTTGTATTTCGTCTATCAATCCTTCCTGCCGATTGCGTCATGATTTTGTTCGAATAATTTTGCGAAAAGAAAACTATCGTGTCTGTGTCTATGCAATTCCATCCTTCAGCACCTGCATTGTATTGTACAAGATATGCCCATTCATTTTTATCAAGTGGTATCGGTTGATGTTTATGTCCATTCCATTCGGCTTGTGGTATTTTTATAAAATCCCGAAGCAATTCAAGCTCATGATCGAAATTATAAAAAACAACAATTTTATGATGCTTATTTATGATCTCTTCCAAAGCTTGAAATCGTGAAGCATCCTCATTAACTACTTTTCTTAAAGCATAACACAATTCTCCAATGTCTCGAATAGGTCTATCTTCAAAAACGTTCCAACGGTCATACATGACTTTGGAATATCTTTCTGCATTATATAAAACCGGAACAATAATATTTTTCGAAACTGTAAATTTTACATAATCCATAATAACCAAAAGATTATCTCGAAGCCTTGACAATTTATGTTCACCGACATACCGATCTATTTTTGGAAATTTTGTAAATGAATTATATACTACATGACTTCGTATAAACTCTGTTCTATTTTTATAAAACCCATTAGCCACAAAAACTGGAACGTAATCCATCCACGTATCGCCTGGAGTAGCTGTCAATAAAATCCATCTATTATTTTTACAAACTTTGATAAAAGATTTAACCCATTCTCCTTTCCCCACTACTCGTTGTTCGTCAAAAATAAAAAACGAATTTTGTATATCGATATATTTGTGAAGATTATTCCAACTATCTACGGTTACTTGTACTCCGTCTATACTGCAACTTCGATCCGTTGATAAAATGAAAGCCGCTGCTTCGCTCTCCCAATCAAAACTATCTCTTTTCTTTGCTGTAGTGACAACATAAAGATCCATCTTTTTTTTCATTGGACTATATTCACCAACACCATTAATCTTTAAGTTAGCGCCACACTCTTTTAGATAATAATAGGCCAGAGAGGCCCTGGTTTTCCCAGAGCCAACTCCACCACACAATATCTTTCCTGAATCAAGTTGATTGATTGCATCTATCTGATGTTTATCAAGATCAATTCCCATCGCCAGGAACCTCTCGATATTTCTTTTCAAATTCGTCTTCTACTATTGTAACGTACATAGCCTTAAGATAGGCTTTCACTCCAGAACTACCGTCAGGCCTCGACCAATTATAAGGGCGGATAACAAGATCGACATTTTCTATTTCTGCCCAATCAAGTATCATTATAGTGTCTTGATCGAGTGCTGTTTTCTTTCCGCCAGCAATCATCCAAATTTGGGGCGGATAAATATTGAACGAAACACCAACTGGCAAATGAGCTTGCGGAGGTTCCTCATCATCTCTTGGATTCAAATATCTTACTCTCCAACCATCCGCTTTCAATTGCTCAGCCGTTTCGTCATCTAACAAAACAGAAAAGTTTCTAGTTCCCTCTGGATTATACTGACGGCCCTCTCCTTTGAAGTTTCTAAAAGTAATCTTCGCATTCTCGATATTAATATTAGAAGTCACCTTATTATTTTGTGTAGTCATCTGGTTGTATCTCCTTTCAAGAAATTATAATCGTCAATTAAAAGTTTACTAATAATATTTTGAAGAGCTTTATTTAACTCTTGGCGTACTATCCAACTCATCGCACTCGTGTTTACATCGTTGACTCTATTTTGTAGTACTTGCAAATCCTTGATAAGTTGACTATCCGGATTCAAATATCTTGCCTCCTTTGTTTAAAACGGATAAATTCCATTATCTTCTTTATCATATGGTTGTTCGCTTACAAACCAATCAAAATCACCATACTGGGAAATATCTTTCCGTGCTTTCTCAACCAAGGTATTAAAATATTCTAAATCTATATCGTCCTCCTTTCCAAGTTCCTTAACAACAGCCGCTTCAAGCCACTTCCAATCTTTTGCACCAGTTACTGAATTATATTTATCATCCCCTTTATTTCTAACTAATCTTCCCCCACCAAGGCCTTCTTTGATAGGACAAAATAATCCAGCTTTGCCTACAAACTGATAATTATGTTCTCCTTCAGACAACCCTTCATCCATATCAAGATACATAGCAGCAGGACTCATAACTGATTTAGTTTCACACATATCAAGAAACTCAATTGGTTGCTTTGAAAATAAGGATTTAAAAACATAAGGATGAATTAATTGAGTTCCAGTGGCAGTCCAGGGACCAATATACTCTCCCTTCTTATCAAATATAGGAGCGTTCCTCCTTCCTTCACGAGCCACATACACGGCATCGTTCAATAAGCATAAACGATCGTATATTGCTTCATGTTCGAAAGTGTATCCATATTTTTTCCCAAAATTGGAAATAAATTCTGGAACTTCTGGTCCGGCATTTGCAACCTTACTCGAATCTGTCTTAAAATGTATTGCCTCATATCCAGCATCTTCTAAAGCATGGCGAAGATCTACTAAAAATAAAGCACCTCTTAAAGCAACAATGTTATTAACATTACGAATATCACGCATCGGATTATCGTAACTAGCAGACGTCATACCATAACAAGCATTAATAGCTATCTTCAAAGCTTGTGCAAGATCTTTGGCTAAATCTTCGTCGTCTAAATATCTAGCAAACCTTCCATCAAACATTTGCTTAGCTTTATCAAACTCCTTTCTTTTTATAAAAATTCTAAGATCTAAAATATCTTTAAATCGGGAAGTATATTCTCCAAAATAATTTAATTCAATAGCAGAGACAGGGTGATGTGATGCTGAATCATCAAGAGATACGTTTCCATACATTCCTGGATTTGCCCAAACGTACCCTCCTTTGCCAACGTCTTCTCCACGATAATAATTATGAAGATGTTTCACTCCTTTATTATCTTCAACATATTCATAATAATATCCTGGAAATTCCTTACTAAGATCAGTATAAACAAGTTTTGGTTTGCGTTCGTTTCCAAATATAATTTTAGTAGTGCAATTATTAGTACTTGTTCCAACTGGTTCTCCAGCCCATTCTGCTAGAATTTGTCTTGCTTTAAAATCTCCTAATCTAGCATAAAATGTTTGCTTTGTTGTTATAACATCGTTGACACAATAACTAGCTACCTCCTCCCATCGATCTTCGGGAACTTCTTTGTCCCACGGCATGCCAAGCTCTTTATGATTTAAACCAAGCTCGATTTGCCATTTCTTAAGGCTTTGTTTTTTACTTGAAAAATCATAAATATCACAATAACTCAAGTTATAAGCTTCTCTAAACTTTGCGCTACGACTATTACCAATCAAACGTTGAGAAAGCTTATAAAGTTCTAACAAAGAATATCCACTATACCTCGCATACATAATATGATCATCATATTCTTTATTAAAAAAACCAACNNNCGTTTTAACAAAATACTTATATCTTCGTCGCTTGGGTTTATCATGATAACCGGTTGTTTTTCTTCTCCATCTTCAAGCCAAACCACCACAAACAAATTAGGAAATACTTCTACATCATAAAAAACCATTAAATCGTCGTCATATCCTATCTCCTCGCTTTCACTCTTTTCCTCACTTTGAAATTTCATCTTGCTAACTAGTTTAACGCAATACTCGCTTTGGTTTGTGCTACTCAAAGCAAATGTTAATATCTTTGGTCTTAGATCCGTTACGTCATAACCCAAACCGCTGTTATAAGCATCCTCTAATATCTTGTGAATGAAGTCAATACTGGGTTTCGTTCCATCATGGATCTCTTTTCTTAAATTCCTTCCGATCAAATCTCTCAACGTCTGCTCACTTTTTACAGCTTGCTGATTCAGCACTCCTTTATTTCCTCCTTTCACCTTAATAGTAGGCAGTCCTCCACTCAAAGCAGCAACGGCTAAATTATTACATCGTGTCAGCTTTCGCCTCAATGGAGCCTTGCCTACAAACACCTTGATCTCAATATCTTCATCATAAATTCTTGCCAAAGATTCAACATCGCCAGTATAATTATAATGAAGATGTAATCCCTTACCACTTTTACTAAGTTCACAATAAGTTCTTGGCCACTTACTAGCAGCAGCAATATTTCTATCAAGATTCTTTTCTCCATCTTCCCCTTTCAAATCAAAATCAATAACAATATAATTTAAAGGTGGTCTTACAAAATGTAATCTTGTTGGATCAATATCTTTCAGCATCCACGGATTATCATCCCACTTTTTTTCGGGAATACCATTAAGATTTGCATATTGGGCCGGACAGTTAAAATATAAATCATCGATCAAGCTATTAGAACAACCTTCCAACTCAATCCAACTATTTATTCCTTCAACATACTCCTCATAATCCAATCCACTTTCTTTTTGCCCCACAAACTTTTCTTTTTTAAATCCTTGAAAAACGCTCCTAATTTGTTTTCCATCAATTCTAGTAACTAAACTAAACTCTCTAAAATATTCTCTTAGCTCCTCTCTAAATTTATGCAGAGGTAGAGGATGATCGATTTTGCTATCATCACAATACTCTTTGTATAACTGCCACGCATATTTCAAAGTAATATGAGTGGAATTTTCAAAATCATAAGAATTACTCTCTACAAAGTTGAAGAAAGGATCTGTTCTAAACATCATAGACAACGGAACATATCCGTTGTAATAATTCTTTCCCATCTTTTTATAAACTTCCAAACAGTGATAAGCTATGGCCCCTAATTCAAAATCCACTTTATCCATAAGTTCGAAATATCTATCAACGCTCAACAGTCTACCACTTGGTGTAGTATCTATCAGCCTCCTCAACAATCCACTCTTGCTATCGGTGATCTTTACATCACTGTTAGTACCCATAAAAAGCATAGACTTAACTTTCATACTATACTTTGGTTTATGTTTTTCATTGATCTCCATCATTTCATGGCTGATTATACTATTCAAAATTGAGTTATCAGTAATTTTGCTAAGATCCCCATCGTGTTGAATTGCAACTAATGGATTATCTTTGAATGAACTTGTGCTAAATGAATTATTTGTGCTTGCTAACTCTTTCGCTTGAAAAGTTGTGTAATATCCTTCGAAAAGCTTTTGAATGATTTCAAGAATTGTTGATTTGCCTGTACCTGCCGCTCCATTAATGACAATAAACTTTTGAATTGTTCTTGAGTCACCGGCGACGACACTTCCGATTGCCCATTCAAGCTTGGCTCTTTCGCTTGGATCATATAGAGTTCCGATGAGTTCATCATATGCATCAAAGTTTCCTGGCTCAAGGGCATACCCAAGTCGTCGACTAGCATAGTCTTCTTTCCTCACTTTCGTATTTGAAAAAGTTAGTTTATCATCAAGGACTATCTTTGTACTAAAATTATTAACGACATACTTTTTGTATTTTTGCCAACAACCACTATCCCAACTATTTAGAGTCTTGACGTGTATGCCGGAAGCAGCATGTGTCATGGAATATTCTTGGCAAGCTCTCCACAGCTCCTTATCTATTAATCTAACAACGTCTCTTTCATCGGTAGACCACAGTCCTGTCTCTTCATCCCATATAGCATAGAAGTCTCTAGCCTTGAATAAAATATCTTTTCCGGCACTAACATTAAAATTCGGAACTATATTGACCCCATTCTTGGTCTCCTGTATCTCAACTTGCAGAAAATCCACAAGCAACCTCCTTTCCAGCTATATTTTTAGAAAAAACAAAGGAAAAGTTTAAAAATATCAAAAGTCTTATAAAAAATCTACTTTTTCTATAAAATTGTCGAAATTTGTCGAATTTTAATGATTTTTTAATCAAATTTTAATCTTTTTTAGCCGATTTTTACACTTTGTTACACTTTTCATTTTTTGGCCTTTTTTAAAAGGTCCAGTTTTTGGCTTAGTTATGCGGTTTGTTACACTGTGACACAAATCACTATTAATTCATAAACCTTTTATATATAGCATATAGCTCTATATTTGTATATATTTTAATACATATAGTTTATAATAAAAAAGTGTAATAAGTGTAACATATATAACAAAACCTTATAACCAAGCCAAAAAATCTGAAACGCTTTTTCCAATAAAGTTACAAAAACCTATCACTTTAGCCTATTTTTTCGACAAAATTCGACAAATTATTCGCGAAAACATGTCATATATGTCAACATTCTAAAATCGGCCAAAAGAGCCCTTTTACTCAAAAACCTCCAAATTCCACAAAATCAATACCTTCCTTTGCTCAACAAATAGTCGTTCATTTGATACCAAAGTTCCTTTTTTACGCCAAAACTATCGACGCCAACCGCCTTAGGATCGCCAAAAAAGCCAAAATCTCCCCTTCCACACAAGATATCATCAACCATAATTCGACATTTTTCGATCCATGAATCGCTAATCCAAACACTATCTGAAGCGACATCCAGACCACAATTTTCAATCATTTCCCAAAAGCATTTGGCAATATTAATGCCCTGTTCTTCAGCCGCACTACATAAAAAATCCATCCGTTTAGCAAGGCCAACCATCATTTCAAGTACCTTACAAGGTCCCTCAATAGCCTCCCAATTAACCCCTTTGTACTCATCATGGAGCCTAATTTCTAACTTAAAATCTTCTCTTAACCGCTTACCATCCTCCGCTCTATTACGATCATTTCCAATAAAAACGATGTATTCTATCTCAAATAATTCTTTCATTAAGAAGAAATAACTATCATTTTCTCCGATCCCAGACCCACCAACTTCACTACAAAGCCAATCGAAATAAGCACCCACAAGTTGACTTTCACTCAAAGCTAACTTCACAGCTTTCTTCTTTTCGATCCTCTTTGTGGCCATTTTTAGTCCTCCTCTCGCTCATCTTCATTACTACGATACCGCCTATATCCAGCTCCTCCATCGCCATTTTTCTTATTATTTCCGCCGACAGACCTCTCGTCGAATTCGGGCTCAATCACGCCAAGCACCTGCTCAGCATAAGACCCCTTCATTAAAACGACCTCGTAATCGGTATTTCGGTCTTCATTCCTAACATAAATACTGTCACCATTATCAAATGCTCCGACCTCCTCCACAAAATCGCCAATATACTTTTCTTTGTCGTATATAACCTCATTGTCTTGGTCAGCTAAAACATTATCAACCTCGTAATATAACAAGGTTTCTTTATACAAGTCCCGATCATCGGCAAAATCATCAATGCTTATACTACTAATTCCAGGATATCCAATCACCTCCCTTTGCTGAGCAATATCGTTCTCTATCATTCGATCCTTAGGTGACAAAGCCTTAGCTCCAGCGCCATATCTAGTGTAAGATTCCTCAACGTGGTAAGTATCTAAAAGTTTTTGCTCTTCTGGAGTCAATTCACCTTCATCCACTTCCTCGTCATAAATATCTTCCACGTCCGTTTTTTCCTTTACTGACGCGGTTTTTTCGACTTCCTTGCCACTCCCACTACTACCAGCCCTATCATTTTTAAATTGATTTAACTCACATCTCGCACAACCAAAATCTTCCCAAGCAGCATCAAGACCCTCCTCGTAACCCTTCTTTTTACCAAGAAAATATCCACCAATACCTCCACTCAAAGCAGCGACTACAACCCCAGTAACGATTCTCCAATTTATAGTCATGTTTGATTCCTCCCAAGTCTATTCATTTCTTCCACACTCGGAGCATAATATTTACAAGACATAACGACCTGTATACCCTCGTACAAAGCGCTATCGTACTCCTTAACAGCAAAAGTTTCACCGATCGTATTGGTAACTTTCCTAAGCGCTCCTTTCTTCTCACAAATATCATAATGTAAACAAGCTCTACACCAAGGTTCACGCAAAGTTTCTATTCTCAAACCTTACTCCCCTCCTTTTTAGTCCGACAACAACCCAGAATATCTTTTTTCATCCCCAAAATATAAGCACAACTGATCCTCGAGCTCGCAATCTTTATCTGCCAAGAAGAAATAACCGATCGGATGCTTCGTTCCATCAAGATTAGCGTTAAAATGACAAATACTGCAAGGTTCATCCCCAGGATAATAATCGTTATACTTACAATCTTTCCTCAAAACGCAATTTTTATTTGCTTTCTTACCTAATTCAGCCATACTCCATTCACCATCCAATCAATTTAAGTTGCATTTCATCATTTTCCACCATTTCTCTTTCATAAAACAGCACATCCTCAGCTCTAACCCAATATTTTGCTCCGATTTTATGCAAAACATCGCTGTAACTCACACCAATCTCGCTAAAACAACGGCCATCGGCCAAATGCAAAGTGTATTTTTCTTTCATAACAGCAAAATATCTCCTTTCAAGATCTAATTTGCCAGAAAATAACCATCCACAATCTCGATTTCTTCACGAGATGCAATTATTCTTTGCATTTCTAATATAGAAGTCTCTAAACTATCGAAAGTTCCAAGCAATTTGTCTTTTAACATCAAATCAAAACCCATTAACGTCCCACAACTCATCACGGGAACGGTATAAAGGTCGTTTTCTTGACCAAAATACTCAAATATCTGATCCCTATCCTGATTTACAATGTGAGACAATACTAAAACCTCCTCATTTTTTATCTTGGAATAGAATTTGGATGAAATTCGGGCTCAAAAGAGTTACCATTAATGCCTCTCGCGCTAAATAAATCGGAATTATCAACAACCCTTTGCATTTTCTCCTCAGAAAATCGCTTGCAATCGATACTAATAGTAAAATTAGCCACTGCAACAGTCTCAAATTCCTCAGTCAAGGTATTAATCCTCTTATTTAAACGTTTCATATGCTCTTCTAACAAGCAAATATCCCGATGCACACAGTTAGTACACTTAAGTTTTTTAGTTTCTTCCATTGTCTTCTAGAACCTCCTTGTCATTAATGCTGGCTTTTTCGTCTCAATCTTATCATAAATCACTCCATCGACATTGAAATCAAGCATTATACCATTCGCACTAACACCCACATCCTCGGGCTCATACATTCCATAAGTGTCAAATATCCCAAATTTTATAACGTCGTCTCCATTGCCAAGCTTCCATCCAACAACAGCCCCTGCCTCGGTCCGTTCTAAATCAAGCAAATCATAAACCTCATTCAAGAAGAAATGACCTCGTATTCTTAGCCACTCATTAGCGGCATTTTCCTGACACCTCAGAAAATATAAATTGTGAGCAGGCGACTTACTCCAAGTACGAGGAGCATTAAGCTCGTCAAACAATCTGGAATAAGGAGACAAAGCAACACCATTTGGCAATATCATAGCCGGTCTTTCTTCTCCAGTATCCTCATTCAGAACCTTCTCGTAACCCATCCCACCATGCTTTAAAAGCTCGGCTTCTTCGTCACCGTATTTTTCTCTAACTCGCTCATAGAAGCCATCGTAGGCCTCTTTAAGCCCCTTATAGGCCGCCATAACACCCACTAAACGCCCTTTTAAAATCCGATGCCCCCAAATAATACAAGCAATCCCGCCACCAACACACAAAGCACCAGGAGCATACAAGCGAACAAGCCTAAGACCAGCCTTTGCATAAGTCTTGACAAGATCCCTCTGTTGGTCATTGACTGTATATACCAATTCAATCTCGTCATCCCCAGCTTGCTCTGCCACGGCCACCGCGTTCTCAATTTTCTCCTTCCTCTGCTCGATCTCATCAAATATCTCCTCCACTCGCAGCGTCTCTTTACAAGCTAACACGACACCGGTCACAATGAGTCCGATCCCACTAACAAGCAAGATTTCAGGCGATTTAGTCTTCAAAAATAATCCGGCGCGACCACTTAGGCCACTGAAAGCCTTTACGAGATTCATTTTCAGCATATATATTAGTCTCCTTCATTAATTTTTTGTAAAATTCGCTAGCTGCCTCTCCTTTTAATTCAAGGCTTAGCTCTTTGTGGCAAACTCTTTTTTGACCTTTCTTTCGCTCGATCATAGCAACAAAGCAATAAAAAGCAGGAACCTCGTCATCCCAAACGGCCATAAAATCCAGACCGTCGTATTTATTATGTTTGAATTCTTTACCGCCAGTCAATTCCTTATATAACCACTCGGCATCTTTATCAAAGTGCGTGCATAAGCATTTTTTGTAAACTGACGCGCCATGCTTTTCGAAGTTCAATATCGCGACCACGCTCTCGCCAGTAAACTTATCGCGATCATATTCTATCAAGTAACTCTCAGCTGGCATTTTATCAAGACCTCCCTCTTAAAATCAATCAAGAGCATCTACTGGGTATACTTTGTAAATTCCTTTATCACTATAACCAACGATTCCTCCTTCTGATTGCCAATCAACCTCCTTCCCTTCAGTAAACCGAGGTCTTTGCTCCTGGCATTTCACTGTAACCTTAGCACTTATCTGTAGAGGACTGTCTTCCGTTATTTCGTGACTTATAACTGGGAATATATCATTAATCCCAACATGCTCTTGAAACTTACAAATATTTTTATTCAAGCAATCCTCGCAAGGAATATCCAAGATCTCCATCTTAATCAATTACTTCAATCCTCCAATTCAATAGGCATTATATTTTCTATCTGTTTTGTCATAAAGATAGTGGTTATTTTTATCGGGGTAAAGTTCTCTTCAAAAACTATTAATCCTTTCTTTCTTCTCAAATAATTACCAAGAGTAGTTTTTCCAGTTGTAGGTTCACCAACAATATTAATAATATGCTTTTCTTTTATAGCCTTTTTCAATATACCGAGTTGCCATAAAGGTATTCGATCTTTGATCCAATTATTAAATTTCATACCGTCTATAATCCCTTCACCTCTTCTTAATTTCTTCTTTCCAAAGTGGACAGTTATACCGCATAGGTTTGGTCCAATCAGACATATACTTGCACTTATCAGCTCCCCCACAATTTTTACAAGATTTCTCGCCCTTCAAGGTATCATAAGCCGACTTCATCTCGTAATACATATCTTCATCAATCCACATCAATGTTTTCCTCCTTAATTTTAAGATCGTCTCTGATAACCCACCCAGAAAGGTGTGTCCTCGTTATCGGCTTGCAACCATAACAAGGATTCTCCATACTTCCTAGATTACCATATTCACAAGTTATACAAGTTTGTTCCATTATAGTTTTTGGAGAAGGTTCCTTTGGAGCGAAATAACTAAAACGACTATTTAACGCCGAGCACGCACAACAAGGACCGTCGCTAATTTGTCGGTCTATAAAGACGCAGTTAGCGCATTCTGGTGGTTTATTTATAATCATTTTTCAAAACCCCTCTCTATCTACTTTCTGACTTAACCTTCCAGTACAAACAATATATTTGACGTTATTCAAAGCAAGTAAAGTCTCTACCTCCTTTTCCTCCTCCCGCAAAGTTAAAACGTGCCCAGTATTATCTTGAATTACGCGCACATTATAAAACTCAATGGCGCTTTTGTCCATAAATATTACTCGGACCTTTTTCCATAAAGGTTTGATAAAATCGCCTCCTCCTTATTCCTTAATTTATTAATACCGGCTTGGGCAATCTCAAAATATAACCCTCCCTAACCCTGTCCACACTGGCCCCAGACAAATCGAACCATCCCCATTGTTGATCAGTAAAATTATGATCCATACCAACAAGGTAATACAAATCCGCAACACTGGCCGTCTTATCATCAGTGGTATAATCTACAAGCTGAGACAAGACTTCTTCCGCTTCCCCCCTTGTTTCAAGAATAATATCGCCGAAATTATGAGCGGCCCGATTATTTACAGTTCTTATGCTAGTATTTCCAGTCCTTCCCTGAGAAGCAGACTGATATTGCACATAAGATTGTCCTTGCGATCTTACAACGCGACTACCACCACGAGCTCCTCTAGTCGTCCCAAACAAGCTCATCTCTATAGTATCGCTAATCCCTCCAATCACACCATCAAAGAAAAAGTTCTTAATAGCCGGAACGATCCAGTCATGGATCACGTATTCCTTAATATTAGGCACATCCTCTTTCACGAAAGTTTCAAATATCCTCCGCCCTATAGGTTTTTTACGCACAATAACTTTTCCCTTGGTAACTGGTTCTGGTCGAGCTCTTTCGACTTTAGTAGACGATCTGGCCGCTCCAGAATTTCCAGCCCCCATATTGCTATTGCGAGGATACTTCTCAGCCCTTATAACAGGCTGCTTTACATCATCATTAGGCAAATTAGCTCTGGCCATTTGTCGCTACCTCCTTTACTGCTTTTATTTGTATACTATTTATATCTTTTTGCGATTCCTCTATATATTTTTTAAAAGGTTCCGTGAGATTTTCCAATATTTTAAATTGAGCCTGCTTTATAGTTGTTTCGTAATCTTTTATTATTTTCTCATAATCGTTTATGGTTTTTTGTTGTCGAGCGATAGTCAGACAACTTATCATCGCAAAAGCAAACAATCCACCAATTAATAACCACTCTAACAATCTATTCATCTCCTCTCATTTTAGTAATTACATTTTCAAAATCAACTGCTCTAACTTTTTGCAATTTCTCAGCCTTTTCAAGCATTTCAAAAAGCTCCTTGTTGCAATTACCACAAAGACCTAAAAGTATCTCGTCGCTAAATTCAACACCGCACCGCTGACAAGTATTCTTCATAATATCAATCCTCCTTTCATTCCAGTTTTATTTTTTCTTGGTTAAAATAACGATCATGCAGGGTGTTAATATCCCTTTTTCGTTTGTGTGCCAGCTAGTATCTATATTCAAAATTCTGAAACCGTTATTTATTTTTTCACCAAGACTAGCAACACGTTCGTTATTAATTTCCCCAATAATATAAGCAATTTCATCGAACATTCCCTGTGATTCTCCTTTCAAGAGTGTCTAAAAATGCTTCTTTAGTAGCTAGACCTATCTCAGTCACGAAATCACTAACTTTAAGATCTTTAACAAAGTCTTTACCGAAAACCTTCATATACCCCCAAATTCCATCGTTAATGCTAAAAATATAACCGTTCGGCGTATCTCGATATTGCAAGGCATAATTAGGGTTCATAGTGTTCCAGGTTTTTATTTGCTTGTCAAGTTCTTTTATGGTCATTTTTAAAAAGAAAGGAAGCTTATTCAGCCTCCTCATCCTCCTTTTCAGATTCTTCTTTCTTAACTGGTTCGATCGTTACAAAACCATTCAATTGTTCAGCCGTTTCGTCGATCTTTTCTTCGGTCCATTTTGCTGCTTTATCGCCAACCATCCAGCTAAGTGCTACCGACCCAACAGCCACAAAGAGCTTATTAATTACTCCTATAGTCTGAGGTGTCGTGAACTTAACCGCATTTCCGACAATTGCACCAGCTCCAATACTAACCACGAATGCTCCAACACCTTTAACCGCATCGATCATTTTCATTACGATAATGCCTCCCATCAAGATATAAAGTATCTTCTATCATACTCAGTGTTTACAAATGAATTTTTATAATATTAATAGCAGCTAGATACTCCCTTCCAAATTTATTTTCTCCATATTTTTCAGTTACTTTAGCAGCAAACTCGTCCAACGTTCCTTTGAAACAACCACAAGATATCATTACCTCATTATCTTTAGTTCTGAAAGCTGTTGTAACGCGAAACTCGCTTCCAATACCAGAAATAGCTATGATATCAGATTTATTTTTTATATCAGCAGTACCTAGCGCTTGCGCATCACCGTGCACCAGCGCATCACCGTGCACCAGCGCATCACCGTATACCCGCGCATTACCGTGCACCATCGCATTACCGTATACCCACGCATTACCATATATCCGTGCATTATCGTACACTCGCGCATTAACGCATACCTGCGCATCATCGTATATTTTTGCATTACCGTACACCCACGCGTTATCGCGCACCCATGTATAGTCGTATACCCGTGTGTCGCCGTATACCTGTGCATTGCCGTATACCAGTGCGTCACCATATACCCACGCATTATCATACACCCACGCATTATCGTATATCCGTGCTTCTCCAAACACACACGAATTATCGTATACCCACGCATCACCTTCGTGACTCAAGTTTTCTTCTTTTTGAATGAACCCTCCTAAGTTTCCTTTTTCAACATCACCAAAGTCTCTTAAAGCTCTGATACGATAAAGCGTTTCCCCCGAATCCAAAATCTTAGTTTCTGATGTTAACTCGTACTTCTTTTTCATAGTGAATAGAGTCCTTTCAAGATTTGATTTTATAGTATTAACATTCTTCACCGCTTAGACTCTCATGCGTCTCTTATTTCACTTGCCGCATCTTGCAAACTAGACGGTATTCAAAAACGTCGGTCATAGAAGATACTTGCTTATCCCGAGCCACCTTAACCCAGGCATGGTCATTAGCAAACTTGCAAATAGAAACTAGCTTGCAGTTTATGCAAATATCAAGCAACTCTTCCTTCTTCGGAACGGTTTCTTCTTGAAAATGATCTTCCAACATTCCTTGTTCGCTGTGTTTACAATCTTCACAGGGCCAGTCGCTTATTTTCAGTAACTTATATTTACAGACGTTGCAAGGCTTTTTAAAGAACTGCGTTATCTCCTTTTTCTCCCACATTATTTCTATACCTTCTTCGTTAGGTAGGTCCCTACAACCACAGTTAGAACAAGGTTCTTCGAACGCGTCAGAATCTATATGCTTACAAGTTGAACAAGACATTTTCATAATTTCTTATACCTTCCTTGTTATCAAATTTACGTTCACAATTATGGGCCTCAAGCTCTCACTCGCAGCCACGTTATTACGTCCACCACTCAAATATCCAATCGCCAAGATTCCCAA
>QMCD01001356.1_pt1 | contig 15023 bp, 17 predicted proteins | sample 1821841 | NCBI WGS metagenome assembly QMCD01 (sample SAMN01991225, study PRJNA193472) | Termite gut metagenome, whole genome shotgun sequencing project. | isolation source: worker | host: Macrotermes natalensis | reverse complement strand
CAGAATGTGGACGACATGCTGCAAAGCCACACGGCGCGCACCATGCTGGCGAACAGCGAGTTCATCATCATGCTGAACCAAGCCAGCACAGACCGCATCGAGCTTGCGAAGCTCTTAAACATCAGCGACTTGCAGATGAGTTATATCACGGGCGTGGACGCGGGCTGCGGACTGATTAAGGTGGGCGCGGCGCTGGTGCCGTTCCAAGACAAGTTCCCTCGCCACACAAAGCTGTACAAATTGATGTCCACGAAGCCCGGCGAGAACTCGGAGAATAGCGTATGAACGTCAATAATAGGAAAAGACTTGCGATAACGGCGGCGGCCTTTATGGCCGCCGCCCTGCTGTTTTCGGGCATTCAGATTTGGCGGTACGTTGCCGCTGAAAAAGAGGCCAAAGAATCATACGGCGCTTTGGCAGGTTTGGTTGCAGCACCGCCATCGGTGCCGCCATCCGCGCCGGGAAAGTCCGGCGAAGTGCCGCCCGTTGTGCCCGGTGATTGGACGGTGCAAGACCAGTACGGGGCGCTGTTCAGCCAAAACCCCGACATGATTGGCTGGATTTCCATTGAGGGCACGGCGCTCAACTATCCTGTGATGCAAACGCCGGGCAGGCCGGAGTATTACCTCAAGCGCGGCTTTGACGGCCAGCGCAGCGACTACGGTGTGCCCTATGCCGCCGAAGCTTGCACGATTGACCCGCCCAGCGACAACATCACCATCTACGGCCACCACATGAAGAGCGGCAAGCTGTTTGGCACGCTGGACGGCTACACGGACGAAGCCTTTTGGCGTCAGCACCCCATCATTCGCTTTGACACCCGCGCGGGTTATGGGCAGTACGCGGTGCTGGCGGTATTCAAGACCACGCCCGCCGAGTTTGCGTACCATGAATTTGTGGATGCCGCCGATGAAGCCGATTTTGACGCCTTTGTGCGGCGGTGCAGGGAGTTATCGCTTTACAGCACAGACGTTACGGCCAGCTACGGCGACAAGCTGATTACGCTTTCCACTTGTGAGTACACGCAGGCAGATGGGCGGCTTGTGGTGGTGGGGGTGAGGGTTTAGAGGGCGAAAGGGCAGGAGTGAGTCTGCCCGTTACATATTTGGATTATAGCCAAATTCACTTAACCGTTTGCGGCATATTTCAAGCTCTTCTGTTGTAAACAGGCTCTCATACTCTGGTTTTAGTACATGGGCTTCAACGGACAGGTCAAGTCTCTTGTTCTCCCACAAAACTTCAAAACCATAAGTACCACCATCTTTGGTCACAAGCTGTTTTGCAGCCGTCAACCCACCTTTTTCACTAACTAACTGCATGAAACGTGTGGCATTGTAGCCAAGTTCTTTCTTGGCTTGCACATAGATGTTTATCATATCAGAGTTAAACTTTTTCTCTAATAAACTCATAAATTGCTCCAATCCAATCTACAACGTAATACAAGGTATTTGTTCCAACACGGTTACTACATGATGTTCATGTCTATAATGCAATTCTTTCCCACAACACTTTTTGAACTTTTTGCCACTTTCACATGGACACGGTGCATTTCGGTCAACTATATTTAGATGTGGTTTGACACGCCAGCTTTTTTGTACTTCGACTTCAACAGAACTGAAGGGTCTGATTGTATTAAAAGCCTCTACTAGATGTTGAAACTTCACGTTATCGGGTCGTTTGTCATTTGACGGCTCAAGTATGCAGCGTTTATCCAGTGGGCTTTCTACAATAGCAACTGCCTGTACCTCTTTCGCTTTTAAGATAATGCTAATAGCCATCTCCCCCCAATAAAGATTGCCAGCAATATGAGGACAATCCAAATTCAGCGTCGATTTATCGCATATACTGCATTTTGCTTCCGAGACGATACATTCGATACTGGCGAAATATTTATAGGGATAAAAACTTTCGTATGCATGAAGCATGGCAAGGATTTGAGGAATTTCATATCTGTGCGCTGGATCTGAAAAACGTCCGATAATCAGTGCAATATCGATGCAGTCCTGCAATTTGTTCCATGAATCCTTATAGCGTTTCTCTTGAATCAAAAGGTAATAGTCGGAAATGTTGCAAAATAATTTATAATACTGCAACGCTACATACTGCGCATTCGCCAAATGCTCATTGTTTATTTCAATAGACATTTTATTTATTTCTGCGCATAGAATTTCCATTTTATCTATATTTTTATAAGGGGCACTAAAATCACCACTCCAAAAAAGGAGCTTGTCAGAGTTCACGAGTTCAAGTGCCGTCTTAATCATTGGTATATTTTTTTGTTGAACAAAGTATTTAAGCATGCATCATTCCATTAACTTTTCAATATCTACTGCATCGAAAATATTCTTAAAAGATTTCGCATCACCATCATAGGTTAATTCTTTTGTTCCATAATTGTCTTTTACTATGAAAGTTATCTTAACATTATTCTTCTCGCTTTCTCTGCCTTTCATCTTGTCATATATGTAATTTGTGACTAACCCTACAGCCACGGGCAACAATATTTCGGAGGCAACAAAAATGATTGGCATCCAAATGTCAAACGAGTGAAGTATGCGAGTTTGGATTCCCGTAGAATCATCGGCAAGGAATTCAATATTGTCATTATTACGTTGTTTGCAGAACTTATAGAACTGAACAGTCTCATTAGGGAAATAATACTCACCTTTTGCATAGTGCGTGGGCACGATTAGCATTTCCGAATTATCAAGTCTAGTTTGAACATCTTTTGGAAGATTTACTTCGTTGAAGTAGTTTTGAAAGTCATATTCGGAATCCCTGATTTCAAGTGCATCACTCATAGGGTAACCCTCCATCACATACAATATTTTCTTGGAAATATTATATCACCCTCCCGTCAATTCCTCAATCCTCGACAAAACTGTCGGGGATTTTCTTTTGTCCCCCAAATCATCGTAAAGGAGTACCTATCCATGAAAGAAATCAAAACCCGCCCTGCTACCCGCGACATCAAAGTGCTGGACAAAGCCGCTAATCTCTCCACCCGCATGAAAAACGCCGCTGTTAAATCCAAATCGGCGGCGGAAGCAGCCAGCCACGAAGCCGAGCAGACACAGGGCGCTGCCCACATTTCGCCAACGGCCTATGCCAGCGATACCGCCATGAGCAGCGCAAAGACCACCACCGAAAAAGCCGCCAATACCTTGCGTAAGAACCCCGTCAAACAGGCGTCCAAAAACATCGACAAGGCGCGCCAGAACGTACAGGAAGTGCGGCGGCAAGTGGGCAACATCAAAGACGCCGTGAAACCCAACGCGCGGCACACACCCCAAAAGGAAATGGTAAAGCGCGCGACAAATGCCCGCCAGACCGCCACCCGCGCACGGCAGGCAGGGCAGAAAACCATCAAAACCACGGCAAAGTCTTCCACAAAAGCGGCCAAAAGCACTGCCCAAACCATGAAATCCACCGCCAAAGGCACGGTGAAAACAGCGCAAAAGACCATCAAGACCGCCGAGCGCGGCGGCAAGGTGGCCGTGAAAACCGCGCAGCACACCGCGAGAGCGGCCAAAGCAACGGCACAGGCCACGGCAAAGGCGGCAAAAATGGCCGCTCATGCGGCAAAAGTAGCCGCCAAAGCTGCCGTTACTGCCGCAAAGGTTACGGCAAAAATCGTGGCCGCTATGGTGAAAGCCATCATCGCGGCAGTAAAGGCGCTCATCGCTATCATTGCCGCAGGCGGCTGGGTGGCCGTACTGGTGATTTTGGTGATTTGCTTAATCGGCCTGCTGGTCGGCTCCATCTTTGGCATCTTCTTCTCCGGCGAGGACAGTGGCAACGGGCACACCATGCCCGACGCGGTACAGCAGCTTACCACCGAGTTTTATCAGCAGATTGAGGAAATAAAGGCGGATAACCCGCACGATGTGGCATTGGTGGAAGCGATGGCCATCAACTGGCGCGAGGTGTTGGCGGTGTATGCCGTGAAGGTGAACACCGACCCCCAAAACGGCATGGACGTGGCCACACTGGACGACACCAAGGTGGCGCTGCTGCGTGGGGTGCTGGATGATATGGTGGACTTATCCTATTCCGTCAGCACCGAAACGAGAGAGCGCATTGTGGTAAACGAGGACGGAGAGGAAACCACCGAGGAAGTGGAGGTGGTGATTCTCACCATCACCATGACGCAGCAGACCGCAAACGAAGCGGCGGCGCAGTACCTTTTCAACCAGACCCAACAAGACCAGCTTCACGAATTGCTAAACCCCGAATATGCCGACCTGTGGGCCGCGCTGTTCGGCGGCTATGCAGGGGGCGGCGGGGATATTCTCATCGGCAACCCCGGCCAAATCCCGCTGGGCATCTTCGCGTGGCCGCTGGAGGGCGCTTACCCTGTCAACTCGCCTTACGGCTGGCGGCCAGACCCATTCGACCCCAGCAAGACCGAGTACCACGGCGGCATCGACATTGCCTGCCCGGAGGGTACGCCCATCCTCGCGGCGGCGGACGGCACGGTAACGGTGGCCAACAGCACCGATTCATGGGGCGGCAGTTACGGCTACTACGTCAAAATCCAGCATGACGGCACATATTCCACGCTCTACGCCCACTGTTCGCAGATTGCCGTCACAAGTGGCCAGCAAGTGGTGAAAGGCCAAGTGATTGGCTATGTGGGCACAAGCGGCAGCTCCACCGGCTTCCACTTGCACTTCGAGGTGTTCGAGAACGGCCAACGCACAGACCCGCAGGGTTTTTTTTGGGCGTAGGCAACACAAATAAGAAGAACGGCAAGGAAAGCACACAGGCTTTTCTCGGCGTTCTTCTGTAAATAGCGGTATGTCCAATCATTACCTTTGGCAGAACTGCCAAACAAGTACCTTCGCTGTCTTTATTTATCTTGTCGATTTATGATATAATAAACGTCAAGCTGAAATATGTATAACGGTTACTGGAGAGGAGGCCGCCCACCTGCCACTCAGCCCCTTCCACGCGCTGTACACTGCCCGCGAACTGTCCGGCTGTGCGCACAGCGCAAACAGGCTTGTGCCGGCCTATGCTTCCTCTGAAATGGAAGTGTACCCCTACCAAGTGGCGGCGGCCATGTTTGCCCTGCGTTCCCCATATCTGAAGGGTGTGGTGTTGGCCGATGAAGGGGGCTTGGGCAAGTCCTATGAAGCCCTGCTGGTGGTTACACAGCTTTGGTATGAGGGCAAAGAACGCATTTTGCTGGTGGTGCCCACGCCACTATTGGGTATGTGGCAGGGCATTTTGCAAGAGCATTTCTCTCTGCCATATCAAATCCACATAAAAAATGATGCGGATTTTGATATCCAAGGCGTTGTCCTCACAACATACGAAAGCGCCGTGGAGAACGCTGAACGTATAGCCGCCGTCGCGTGGGATATAGCTCTGTTTGAAGAAGCGCACCGTCTGTCTAATCGGGATAGTAAAACTGCCGCTACGCTTAAAGAAGCCGTGGGCGATGCGTTCAAATTGCTGCTTACCGCAACACCGCTGCAAAATTCCATCATTGACTTGTATGGGCTGATTGACCTCATAGACACCGGCGTTTTGGGCAATGCCGATTTATTCTATAAACGGTACTTCCGTAAGCCCGAAAACTATGCGGAACTCACTGCCGTGGCCAGCCGCTACTGCTTCCGCACCCTGCGCTCACAGGTGCAAAGCTATGTTAAAATCCCACGCCGCTTTCCCGTTACCGCCGATTACCTATTGAGCACAAAAGAAGTGAAACTGGCCGCGCTCATTGAGGGATACCTGAAAAAGCCCAATTAAAAGATTTCTTGATAGCTATGGTATGGCTCTACCCGAACAGATGAAGCCAGAGGGCTTCAAAAATTCCGTCATGCTTTCATTGCCTTTCATAAGGAACAATACATCAGCAGGGCATGGTGCGGGAGCGAATACTACAGTTGTTTCAAAGCCAATGGCCAATTTAGCAGTTAATTTTGCTGCGGCGTTGAATACATATCTGATAGAAGAATACTCTGCCAGTGAAGCAAAAAGTAATGTTACGGCTTGACCCCGCACGATAAGGGTATTACGATAAGGGTTTTGTGAGGAGGATAGAAATGGAAGTCGCTGATAACACTAGAAATTACGAAGAATACTGTTTTGTAATTCAACCATTCGATGGCGGCAAGTTTGACAAACGTTTTAGCGATGTTTTTGAACCTGCGCTGAACAAACTGAATTTGGAGGCATATCGAGTAGACAAAGATAGCTCTGTTACTATTCCAATAGATTCTATTGAAGATAGAATTCGGAGCAGTAGATTATGCTTGGCAGATATAACAACTGATAATCCAAACGTTTGGTATGAAGTAGGATTTGCTATTGCTTGCGGGAAAAGCGTTATATTTGTATGTTCAGATGAACGGAAATCAAATTTTCCGTTTGATATAAGACATCGGAATATCATAAATTACAAGGTCGAATCCAAGAGCGACTTTGATGAATTATCATCAAAAATAAACTCAAGGGGACAAGCTCTACTCAAAAACCCTGTTACCATCGCTTCTCAATCGGTTGAATTAAATGCAGATATATCGGGTTTGTCATTCCAAGAGACAATGTTAATTGGTGCAATATTGAACAATCAAGATAACCCCGATGAGAGCATAAGTGCTTGGGCCATAAAGCAAGATTTGAAAAGTAGCGGGCTTAACAACATTGCATTTAACCTTGCTTCAAGAAAACTATTATCAAAAAAATTGATAACAGTAGAGACTGACCATGACCCCCAAGATGGCAGTCCATTTGCGATATACGGCCTAACAGAGTCTGGAAATGCATGGGTTTTGGAAAATGCCGAAAAGTTTGACACTAAGGTCATAAGTGAACAATTTGTACCACCAGACGATTTTGCAATAATAGATGACAGTGAAAACCTTCCATTTTGAAATTCGAGGATTTTCCATGAAACTAAAATTCAAAACCCAAGCCTTCCAAACAGATGCGGTAGCCGCCGTGGTTGACCTCTTTCGCGGGCAGGAAAAACGGCAGGATACCTTTACCATCGTCAATGAGCGGCAGCTCAACCTCGACGCCGGTCTGGGCGTTGGCAACGCGCTCACCATAGATGATGCACAGCTTGCCGCCAATATGCAGACCGTGCAAAAGCGCCACAACTTGCCGCTCACCGATGATTTGTCGGGCAACCAATTCTGTATCGAAATGGAAACCGGCACGGGCAAAACCTACGTCTACACCAAGACGATATTTGAAATGCACAAGCAGTACGGCTTCACCAAATTCATCGTGATGGTGCCGTCTGTCGCCATCCGCGAGGGCGTGTACAAATCCTTCCAAATCACCGCCGACCACTTCGCCGCGCAGTACGACAATACGCCCGTGCTGCTTCATCTACGACAGCAAAAAACTCTCGCAGGTGCGACTGTTCGCCACCTCCAGCAACATTGAAATCATGATTATAAACATCGACGCTTTCAAGAAAAGCGAGAATGTGATTAACCAAGAACAAGACCGCTTAAACGGCGAAACCGCTATGAGCTATATACAGGACACCCACCCCATCGTCATTATTGACGAGCCGCAGAGCGTGGACAACACACACAAAGCGAAAGAGGCCATCGCCTCGCTGAACCCGCTGTGCGTGCTGCGCTACAGCGCCACCCACCGCGAGAAAATCAATCTGCTGTATCGCCTTACGCCCGTGGACGCTTACCAAATGGGGCTGTGGACGGTGATATGCTTGACCTCCACGAAATGATACAGGATGGTGTTAAAACATCCGATGTGATGGACTATCTCATAAAACGTGGCTATAGATTCAATGGAACAGATACAGTAAACCAATTTGCACAGCTTTTGATGAACGTCCACAATAACACAAGGATGTACATCAACAATGGGTTTACGCCACAGGAATTGTTTGAGAATTACGAGCGCCCAAACCTCAAACCATTGCCGAAAATTGGGCGCAACGAGCCATGCCCATGTGGGAGCGGCCTTAAATACAAACGATGCTGTGGCAGAGAGCAATAAGCCCAAGCGGCCCGCAAGACAGGAACACCACCATGCCAAATAAACCCCACGGCCACTACTGCCGAATATGCCAGCAATACAAAGCCAACGAGAAATTCAGCGGGCGCGGCCATGCGGTGCACATTTGTAAAGCCTGTGCCAAGCGCGGCAACAAGCCGCCCGCAGTTGAACCCGAAACACCAGTTTTTGTAGAGTATGATTTTGATGATGTGATTTCAGACGATATTGACCTTATTCCGTTCTTTCCCACCGATGAAAGCCCCAAGCCAAAAAAGAAACGCAAACGCAAACCCGACTAGGCAAAACTGCTTCGCTCCGCACAAAAGAATGCTGCAAAGGCGTTGCTGAGTGAAATGCTTGCAAACGGCGATGTGAAGTTCTCAGAGATAAACAGCGCGGCACAAAAAGCTGGTATTCCTCCCGATGCGTTACGCCGAGCAAAGGGTTCGCTAAAAGTTGCTTCGGTGCATACAGACAAAGGCAATGTGTGGCGGCTGCCCACGTACAACAAAATCGCCGAAAAAGAAAGCTGATCGTTCTATTGTAAGGGCTGAATACGACTTATAAACGTATAATATGTCGAGATTTGTTGATTCGCGTAGTAGCCAGAGCTATGTCTGTGGTCTATGATTTACTACAAGCACAGATTGGTGGTGATTTTTCATGTGCGGACGCTTTATTATGATACCCAAAGATGAACTCAACCGCATCATAGCGGATGTAAAGCGCAACCTTGCCAGCGAAGCCAGCGCCAATGTGAGGGCTGCGCATGAGGAAGCCTACCCGAAATCGAAAGTGCCGATTATCCTGCCGCGCGTGGACAGGCTGGAAGTGGCCGTGATGCAGTTTGGTTTTGAGCGGGCGTGGGCCAAGCCGCCTATTTTGTTCAACACCCGCGCCGACACCGCCATGCGCCCCGCCGCCGGTGGCAAGCAAAATATGTGGGAGGATGCCCTGCGGTGCCGCCGCTGCATTGTGCCAAGCTATGGGTTTTTTGAACCGCACAGTAAAGACACGCACATAAGCCCCAAAACAGGCAAGCCCATCAAAGACCAATACTATTTCAAACAGCCGAACGCGGAGATAGTGCTGATGGCGGGCATCTACGAGCCGGGGCATTTTTCCATTATGACCACTGAGCCGAACCGCTGGATGCAAGACATCCACCCACGGATGCCAGTGGTGCTGCGCCCAAGCGAAGTGGACACTTGGCTGTATGGCAACTATGAGGAGTATACCGCGCTGTTTGAGCGTGGGGATGTGGAATTGGTGAGTGAGAGGGAAGTAGGTTAGCATAAATAAGCATATTGAGGGGTAAATCGGATATGACTAATTGCAATAGTAGGTTACACAGAAGGATGAGCGAACTTCTTCAGCTTACGCTTAAACGTATTAATGCTGCCGTTGAACCAGAGGTTGCATTTGTTGATTTTTATGATGATTCCAATGAATGTCGAATTACGCCCGATGATTATTGTTTGACACAAGATTGTGTAGATGAAATCAATAGATTATCCGTTCACCTTACTTCTCCACACATGAGAAATAAGGCTGATTATCGTGAAATCATTTGTGTAGTTGAAAATGGATATTTTGATAATTCAATACCCGATTCAATAAAGCCACCGTTGGGAATTGTATTTATTCGATACCCATTGAGCGTATATGGTACTTTACCAAATCACAAAATATGGGGATCGATGAGCGAGTGGAGTCCTGTGTTCAAATATGAAACGCTACTTGATTATACATTACTTGAGTTTCTTATAGAGTGCAGTAAACATTTTCCAAATCCCAACTTTGAATTAGCCATACAACGTGCTGGTGATTCATATCTCAGTTACATGAAGCCTTGGATGAGTGAGGAATACCGAGCCAATTTTAATAGAAACTTTGAAGACCCTGAAATGATACCTATAGTTGATGCCCGCAATTGGCTACTGCATTCAGACCTTAACATGATTTCTTTCCAAAGATATGAAAAACAAGAAATTGCATCGGAATATATTATTTCATCGTACGATGTTGTAGAACAACTTAACCTGCAAGTGCGTTTTATTAGACCAATATCAATAAAAGACTATAAGACCTTTAGAAAATTACTTCAAATTGCAAATTCCAAAGAAAGCATGCTTGTTGGCACAGTTTCACACGCGTTTGGTTTTATTAATTCAGACCATCCCGATTTGCACAAAGACTACAACAATTATTCGCACCCAACCTTTATCTCGATACGTTTTTTAGGCGTTTCTGATTGGGAAGTAAGTAAAATGGAGCAGGGTGAGCGAGTACCGCTGATGAAGTCTGTTTCTTTTCGTTATCAATATCCAATAATGCGGTATAGCGAAGAACAAATAAAAGCGGCACTAGATAAGTTGCCAAATTGTGATATGAATGCGATTATTCAAACGGTTAAGATGGTGGTGGAAGAAAAGCAAGGTACGATGCTTATTATTTCAACTGGTGCGAAGCAAGAAGCTGATAGATTATCGGATTGTTGCATCCAGATTAATCCAACACAATATTCATCCATAAAGATGAATGTTACTGCAATTGATGGTGCTATACTCTGCGACCCTGCGGGGACATGTCATGCCATTGGACTGATTTTGGATGGTGTCCATAAAAATGGTAATGGCGAAACTATCTCACGCGGAGCTCGCCACAATTCAGCAATGCGATATTCAAAATGGCAAAAGTATCTATGTGTGATAGTAATCGTTTCTGAAGATGGCGATGTTACAATTATACCTTGATTCATCGCGGGAATCATTGTAAATCCTTGAGTTTTGTGTTTTATGGCCGCCACTGGTTTCACATTCCAGCGATGGAATTCTCTCTATTCCCTCGCCATCCCCACCACGCGCCCCAGCACCCGTACCCCTTCCTCGCCCACAAGAATGGGCGCATAGGCGGGGTTAAATGAAATCAGCGCCGGGTGCCCGTTCTCACTACCCAGCACCTTGCAGTAGCTGTCGCCGTCGTGCGCGAAAATCCCCACCTCGCCACGGTTTAGGGTTTCCTGTTCCTGCACAAAAACCCACTGGCCGTCTTGGTAGCAGGGCTCCATGCTGTCGCCAGAAATGCGCACGGCGTAGTCCGCTTCCCCGGGCACGGTGTCTTCCACCGGGCGCAACTCATAATTGTCACCGTCCAAGAACTGGCCTGTCCCGGCAGACACCGCCAAATCATAAAACCGTATTTCACGCGCCTTTGGCTTTTGTGGCGCGTAAGCATAGCGCGGGGATTCTTCCAGTAGCCGCGCATACTCGTCCAGCTTGCGCTGCCCCGCGTCATTCAGCCGGTAGCCGTGTGTGGCACCTAAAAAGGTGAGGTATGGGTCGGCCAAGCCTGTTACATAGCCAATAGCAAGCATGGTTTTGTAGTCCGGCAGAGAACGCCTGCTCTCCCAGTTAAATACCATGCTCTTGTCTATTTTCTTCGCAATAAGCGCCTGTGTGTTCAGCCAATCGGCCAACTCCGGCTGCGAGAGCTTACGCTCCTTGCGGTAGTTTTTCAGCCATGCGGAAAAATCCATCCCAATCCCCCTGTGGGTTCTGCTTTGTTAAAACAACTTCTTGTCGCCCATAATGTCTATACCAAGCTCCTTCGCGGCGCTGCCCTGCTTGAAGGGGTTTATCTTTTGCACGATGCCGTCCCGCCTGAAAAACGCGCCGGTGGCCTTGAACCAGAAGGTAACGCCCGCCTGTTCGCACTGGCGGCGGATGTCCAGCACCCAATCATAATCGCATACGCGGGCCTCGCGCCCGCCCTCGCCCGCCACGGTTACATGCTCCACACCGCCCAGCCAGGGCGAGAGGTCGATGGCCGAAAGCAAGGGTGAAGCCGCAATAAAGCGCCGTTTGACGGGATAAGACAAAAACAGCGGCAGACGAGCATCGGCCAGTTCTTGGTTCTCCACCGTGCAGCCAATGTTCACATTGTCGTAACCTTCGCCCCAATCATCAGGTAGCAATACAGGAAAACGGTCAATGCGCTTGGTTAGAATAAGAAACTCAATGTCGGGGCGCTGTTTAATCATCGCCCAAGCCTCGCCGCGCCATGCGTCCGCTTCCGGGATAAAGAAATCGGTGGCAAAGCAGGTGGCGAGGATTTTGCCGCCCTTGATGTTGTATTCACCATTTGCGTTTTTGCGCACCGGCCAATCGAATTGCTCCGTTTTTTGCACGGTGTTTTGCCCAAAGCGCTTCGAGTACGGGCCATAAAAATAGCAATAGGTGCAGCCTTCACTCACCTTGTAGCAGCCTGTCCACGGCTCCCAATTCATCGTGTCGCTCCTGTTCTTCCCATCGGTTTGCCTCTAGTATATCGCAAAAATGGGCATATCGCAAGAGAAATATAGCAATATATACGATATATTGCTATTGACATTGCATTATTTGCGGTTTAATATATGGGGTACACCCCTTTTTGCCTACTTCCGACAAGCAAGGACAAGGCCATGCAAGACAGAATCATCATCCATGCGGACATTAATGGGCATTTTTGCTATTCATCGTTGCTGTACTACCCGGAACTGCTGGACGTGCCTGTGGTTGTGGGCGGCAACGAGGAAAAACGGCATGGTATCGTTTTGTCTAAAAACCAAGCGGCCAAGAAGTACAAAATTGTAACGGGTTCGTCGCTCTACCAAGCGCGCCAGATTTGCCCGAAACTCGAATCCCTGCCGCCTGTCTATCCGCTGTACACGCGCACTTCGCACGACTTCTACCGTTTTTTAGACCGTTTCAGCGACATATCTGCGCCTTTTGGCTGCGATGGCAAGAGCATTGATGTAATGGGCACAGCGCATCTTTACGGTGGCGGGCAAAACTCCATTCGCGGGGTGGAAGCCATTGTGCGGGAACTTCATGAGCGGTTTCCCAAAGAGTACGGACTAAATCTGAGCATTGGCATATCGTGGAACTTCAGCTTCGCCAAAATGGCCTGCGACACGGCAGGGCCGGGCGGCGTAAGATGGATTATGCGGGAAAATGCCCAAGATAAAAGCTGGCAAAAAGAAGTATATGCCATGCCGGTGGAAGACCTCTTGTACATCGGTGAGGCAACTAAAAACAAGCTGTGGTCGAAGGGTGAGCGCACCATTGGCGACTTGGTGAACATCGGCCCGCAGCGATTGGCTGAATGGTTTGGCAAAGTGGGCTGGGAGCATTACATACGAGCCACCGGGCAAGACACCACGCCACTGGCCGCAATGGACGGCAGCCCGGTAATCAAGAGCATCGGCAACGGCAGCACCACGCCCTACGACATGCAGAAAGAGGAGGAGGTTCACAACATGGCCCATGTGCTGGCTTCTTCGGTTTGCGAACGTATGCGGGCGCATAAACTGGAGGCGCGGACGGTGGAGGTTGGCATTACTTATGCCGAAGATGGCGCGATGCGCTACATCTCGTACCAAGCCCCGTTGCCGATACCGACTAACCTGGACAGGGAGTTTGCCCCCGCCGCGCTGGATTTATTCTTTAAGCGATACCGCCAAAAACACCCGATACGCAAACTGAATGTGCGCGGCAAGGATTTATGCTATGCGGACAGCGTGTACCAGACAAGCCTTGAATACAATGTTTTGACGCGGGAAAAGGCTATGAAACTGGCGGCGTGCAAGGATGAAATCAACGAGCGTTGGCGCAGGGCCGTGGTGCGTTGTGTGGAGTTAGCCGACCCGATGCTGACCGGGCTTGGCACAAAACCCAACCAGCAGTTTGCCCCGGCGGGATGGTATTAAATAGTCGCTAGTCTTTAGTTGTTAGTCATTCGTTAAGGTCAAGGTCAAAATCGGGGTCAAAATTAGGGTCAGTGCTATGAAATACGTTAAAGTGCCGATTTTCCCAATTACCAAGTACATGAGCCGTGCAGAGCGCAGGGAAAGCCCCGCGTCTATGAAGCCGATGTCTTTTACTTTTGGCGATGACACAGTGGTAGTAGATGAGGTGCTTTCCTGTGAGCGTTCTGTTTCCCGCAAAGCGGGCGGGCGCGGTTTTTGCTATGCCTGCCGCGTAAGTTGGGCGAAGAAAGAGCGGCAGAAACTCAGCAAGATTTGGTTTGATGACTTTCTGCAAGAATGGTTTGTAGAAGTGCCGGAAAGCAAAGTGCCGGTGGATTGGGACACCGCCACGCAGATTACGGACATCAGCCCGCATTACGAGGATGGGGATTACGAAAGTCCATAAGTTGAGGATGATAGAAAAAGAGTTATAACATCGTTGCCATATATACCATTCTTCTGTCATAAATGTTATACTGGTTTCAGCATTTCGGGTTTCGATTATTTATGATGGGAGTGTGGATTATATGCCGCGAGGTGTAAAACGTACAGAAGTTGAGATTATTCAGGCAGAAATAGCCGCCGCCGAAAAGAAACGCGAACAGGGTTTGCAGGCTGCCGCCAACGCAAAGAAAGCCATCACACAGTTGCAGAACAAAATCGACCAACAGTTGGCTAGAGAGATTGCGAAAGCCTGCCGCACGGCTGGTATCTCACTTAAAGACGTGCTGGCTTGGGTACAGACCCAGCAAGCGGAAAGCCTTGGTGCCGAGAAGCCAGTAGCCCCCGAAGCACCGCCTGCAAAGCGGCGTTCTCCGGCTAAAAAGGCTACCACGCCAGCCACCCGTGGCCGCCCCAAAAAGGCTGCAACTACGCCTGCGCGTGCTAAGAAGGCTAAGGTGCCAGCCAAGCCCAAGAAAGAGGTTGGTACTGAAAAACCACAGAGTAGCGACGTGCCGAGCGCGGAATAACCAAAATTGAATTGACAGCCACTTACAACCGCCATTGGGGTTATTCCCCAGTGGCGGTTGTTGTTTGCATGAAGGATAAAAGAAACATACGTCTGAATAATGTCATCAAATGGGCTTTTTGTGCTTTCAATATTGACTTGACACTAGCGATTGGCTATCTTGTAGGCAACAACCCGCAAAGGAATACTATGCTGTATGATACATAATTTCAGTATAACGTTGGCAGATTATTGCTGTACAAAGGGATTGTGCAAAGAAGAAGAAAAAGCTTG
>QMCD01002864.1_pt1 | contig 15026 bp, 14 predicted proteins | sample 1821841 | NCBI WGS metagenome assembly QMCD01 (sample SAMN01991225, study PRJNA193472) | Termite gut metagenome, whole genome shotgun sequencing project. | isolation source: worker | host: Macrotermes natalensis | reverse complement strand
TTGGCTTCGACGCCACGGCGCGGGCGCAGGCGCACCGCTGCCGCTGTCCGCCGGAAACTTCATACGGGAACTTATCCAATACGCCGCCGATTCCCAGCTTTTCGGCGATTTCGTCTATAATTCCGCCAATCAGATATTTAGGACTTTTCTGTATGGTTAGCGCGAGCGCAATGTTTTCTCTAAGCGTCAGCGTGTCAAGCAAGTTGTAATCCTGAAATATAAATCCAAGGTTGTCTCTCCGAAACTCAGCAATTCCATTTTCCGTGAACTTCGCAATATCCTGATTTCTAAGGAATACATAACCGCCCGTCGCCTTGTCAATGGTTGCGATGACGTTAAGCAGAGTAGACTTGCCGCTGCCAGACGAACCCATTACGCCCGTAAACTCTCCTTGAGTAATCGAAAAATTTACGTCTTTAAGAGCGAGAACGGCATTATCGCCGTCGCCATATTGCTTTGAGACATTGCGTATATCAAGAATTGGGGCCATATAATACCATCCTCGGAACATGAAAGTTTATAAAAAATTTACTTGCTGTAATAAATTTAAATTAGGACGATACAGCACATTCAGAATAGCACAAACGCACCGTCCATTCAAGCCGTTTTCGGGGCGACATACTATCCCTCCTCATGCCCCTTGCCAAGCATCGATCACGCTGCCGTCCACGGCGTTGATGGTCAAAAGCGATTTCGGCAGGCCGTTACGGTCATGGTCCCATTCGAAATTATACTCGTATTCGACACTGCCATAGAAATTCCAAACGGGGATTACCATGCCTCTGTCGATGGCGTTGTGCTCAGTGACGCGCTGCAACTCCAAGGCGACGCGGTCGATCTTCAGCGATTTGCGCAAAAGGTCGGGGTCGTTCGTATCGCTTTCATGCACCACCAATGTCTTATCGATCTTATAGGGGCTGATAACCGTTACGCGAATTGAACCGTCGTTATAGCCTTTAATCGTATGCCTCGTTTCCAATAGACCGTTCCCGGCCGGGGTCATATAGAATATTCTAGTCAGGAAGAAGTTCGCGATTGGCAGCATCACGGGATTAAGCGGCGGCTTAATGCCTTATACTTGAGAAAATCGGTATATTTCCGCAAAGTAACAGTTCGTGAAAAGCGGTCAATAAATTAAAGCATGCTCAATTCGATGTCGCGCACCAGACAGATTGCAGCTCCGACAGGCGCGTTATTAATCATTCGTATCAGAGTTATTCTCAAGCATGGCAATAAACTCAGGCGGCGATTTCGGCATCAATATTCTCGTAGCGAAGTCTTTCCGATATAACTTTTGGAATAATCATCTTAACTATCCAAATCAAAAACGGCGGCGTTATGCGCCAGATAAAGCGTAAAACGCGCTTTATTGAAGAGCGCTTTTGCGCTTCAGGATTATCATGTTGGTTTTGCAGTTCCAAAGGATCCGGATTTTTTAACTGAGTGCGTTCATTCTGAATCAGAGAGAGGAAATCATTGTGAAATTTCCCTTCGGTATAAGCATCGACTTCTTGAAAATGCGTGATATGTTTTTCGTGTCGTTCCCGGAGAGGCGTTTTGCTATATACGCCTTTCTGATGAACCCTATAAACGTTCATAATTGGAAAAAGAAACCCCATCATTCCATACTGGCACGCCATTAACGACGCTGTGAAATCAGTGAAAAGCGAATGTCCGATAAAATCCGGCGCTAGCTTCTCTAAAACGCTGCTGCGAAACACACATGTCGAAAAGTTTCCTACTATATGGAGTCTTATAGCGTCGCTGGCATCGGCCAGCACGAAGTCGCCATTAGAATAATTCTTTTTTTCTATCCTTTCATTAATCCTGGGCGGGTGTTCAACAAACGTTGCCGCTTCATAATTCGCCATGATCATACTATTCGACGTCATCGCACACTCAAAGTGGTCGTCCAAAAAGTCCACATGCTTTTGCAGCCTCTTGGGCGTCGTCCAGAAGTCGTCGCCCTCCATGACGGCGATATACTCGGCGTCACACGCCGCGAACCCGCGCTTGTAATTCTCCCTTATGCCGACATTGCCCCCCCACTGTCTCCAGATAGACGAATTCAACGGCGCTACTTTCATCGAGCCGCTTAATCTTTTCGAGCGTGTCGTCGGTAGAGCAATCATCCGCAACTATTACGTTGAAATCGAAATCCGTTTTTTGCATTAAAATGCTGTTGACGCATTCTTCGATGAATTCCGACGCGTTGTAGCAGACCAAAAGAACGTTAAGCTTCATAACAGAGCGTCCCTTCCTCATTTTTGCGGATTAATCTTTAAATACGGCTTGTCCATTTTCCATATACGCTCATCTTAACCCGTTCCCATTCCCTTCCGCCATAGCGCGGTTTACGGCGTTTACAAACGCTCGCACGGAGGATTCTATGATATCCGACGAAAGGCCCTTTCCGGTATAGAGCCTGTTGCCCCTCTTTACGCGCACCGTCACCTCGCCGAGCGCGTCCTCGCCCTCGGTTACAGCCTTAATATCGTATGCCGCCAGCACCCACTCCCCGCCTACGATACGCGATACGGCGCTGTACGCCGCGTCCACGGGGCCTGCGCCCATAGCGGCCTCGGAGAGCAGCTTACCCTCGTGTAAGAGCGTTATGCTGGCCATGGCCTTCATTTTGCTCGCGCTTTGGTACTGGAACGCCTCTAGCTTGTAGATAAACGGCACATCCGCAACCTTATGGCTCACGAGCGCCTCTATCTCGTCGTCCGTGATATGCCGCCTGCGGTCGGCGAGCTCCTTGAACCTAGCGAACGCGCCGTCTAGCTCCTCCTGCAAAAGTTCGTAGCCCATGCTGCGCAGCTTCTCGTCAAAGGCGTGCCGGCCGGAGTGCTTGCCTAATACCATCGTGCTTTCCGGCTTTCCTACGGATTCGGGCGTCATAATCTCGTACGTCATAGGGTTTTGCATCATGCCGTGCTGATGGATGCCCGACTCGTGCGAGAATGCGTTATCGCCGACGATAGCCTTGTTAACGGGAACGGGCAGGCTTGTAATCTTCGCGACGCGCGCGCTCGTACGGTAGAGGCGCTTGGTTTTCACCCCGTGAGTATACGCGCCGAGCGCGTCCCTACGCACGCTTAGCCCCATGATAACTTCTTCCAGAGCGCAATTTCCCGCGCGCTCACCAATACCGTTGATTGTAACCTCAATATGCCGCGCGCCGTTTTGGATTGCAGCGAGCGTATTTGCGACGGCGAGGCCCAAGTCGTCGTGGCAATGCACGCCGAATACGGCTTTGGCGATATTCGGCGTATTTTCAATAAGATATTTCACCAGCGCGCCGAACTCCTCGGGCATGGCATAGCCGACGGTATCGGCAATATTGACCGTCGCCGCGCCGGCGTCGATCGCGGCTTCGAGTATCTCGCAAAGGAAAGCGGGCTCTGAACGGCTCGCGTCCTCGCAGGAAAATTCGACGTCCTCACAAAGGCTCTTTGCCAGCGCGACGCTCTCCCGGACGAGCGCAAGAACCTCTTCGCTCGTCTTTCGGAGCTTGTACTCCATGTGGATAGGCGACGTCGCGACGAAAAGATGCAGGCGCGGCTTATTTGCCGCCTTAAGCGCGTCCGAAGCGCGCAAAATATCCGATTCGACGCAGCGGCAAAGCGCCGCGACGCCGCATTTGACCGAGGAGGATATCGCTCGTACCGCCTTGTAGTCGCCCTCCGAAACGGCCGGGAAGCCCGCTTCGATGAAATCCACGCCTAGCTTTTCGAGCTGGCGGGCAATTTCAAGCTTTTCCTGAAGGTTTAGATTGATGCCCGGCGTCTGTTCGCCGTCGCGCAGCGTCGTGTCCAGGATGATAACGCGATTTGATTCTGTCATGACGTCTCCTTATGTTCGATAGCCTGTAGGGACGCGATATATCGCGTCCGTGACCCCAATTCGACATCTGTTTTTCAACCACGGACGCCATATATGGCGTCCCTACATGGAATTCGATTAATCGCTGACGCGCAATGCGCGCCCCTACATGATTGAATAATTATTTCAAATCCCGCGTCGGCCTCTTGTGCCTGCCGATCGAAAGCTTGTTCTCGGTGCCTTTAATCAGGCGCTTTATGTTTTCCCTATGGCCGAATACCGCAAGCGCCCACGCCGCAAGCGCGGCGACGAGCAGCGGCGTATTGCCAGGATAGATAATCAGAACGCATACGACGAAGCCCGTCACGCCAGCGAGCGATCCGACGGACATAAAGCCCACGATAATCGCGAGCAATATGCTGCCGGTGAACAGCCCGAGCATCATAAACGGATTGACCATTAGAATCAGCCCAGCCGTGCAGGCTATGCCCTTGCCGCCGTGAAAGCCCAGTACAAACGGCCAGTTATGCCCAATGATCGAGCCTATACCGGCGCAGTAGCCCGCGATTTCCCCGCCGATCCACCGCGCTATGGCGACGGCGATTACGGTCTTTATCAAGTCGCCCACAAACGTTAAAACGCCCAGCTTTACGCCGAACGAGCGCAGCATATTAGTCGTCCCGGCTGAGCCAGAGCCGACGGTGCGGATATCCTTATGCATGATTTCTTTGCTAAGGAAATAGGCGCTTTGCACGTTTCCAAAGAAATAGCCGAGCAGAAACATCGCCAGATACAACCAGATCTCCATTATATGACCTTTCAGCCGCTTTGGCCGCTTTTTTGGCGTACGAGCAGCCGAATTGGCGTGCCCGTAAGCATAAGCGCCTTGCGCAGCGAGTTTTCGAGGTAGCGCAGGTATGAAAAATGCATCAGCTCCGGGTCGTTTACGAAAAAAACGAACGTCGGCGGCCTGATGGCGACCTGCGAGGCGTAGTAGATTTTGAGCCTGCGGCCATGATCGGACGGGGGCTCGTTTACGGCGACGGCTTCGGAGATAAGGTCGTTCAGCACGCCTGTCGTAATGCGGCCGGAGGCGTTCGCGTAGGCTTCCTGTACGGCCTCCATGACCTTATGCATGCGCTGGCCCGTCTTTGCCGATATGAATAATATCGGCGCAAATGAGGCGAATTGAAGCGTTTTTTGGGAGCGGCGCATCGCCTCGAGCGTGCCCGTCTCCTTTTCGATTAAATCCCATTTGTTAACTACGATAACGAGCGCGCGGCCTTCGTTTATAATATAGCCCGCGATTTTCGTGTCTTGCTCGGTTACGCCCACAGTCGCATCGATGACAAGCGCCACGTCGCAGCGGCGAATCGCGCCGAACGCGCGGATAACGCTGTAGCGCTCGATCGTTTCGTCCTCGACCGCGCGCTTGCGGCGTATGCCCGCCGTGTCTATAAGCACGTAGTCCTGACCATAGGCGCGAAACGGCGTGTCTATGGCGTCGCGCGTCGTACCGGAAACGTCGGAGACGATCGTGCGCGAACTGCCTAAAAGCGCGTTTACTATCGAGGACTTACCTACATTCGGCTTCCCCGCGACGCATACGCGCACGGCGTTAGTCTCTTCTTCCTCGGCGGGCGGGAAATGTTTGACGACCTCGTCCAAAAGGTCGCCCGTGCCCATGCCGTGTTCCGCCGAGACGGCGATAGGGTTGCCCATGCCCAGCTCGTAAAAATCGTATAACGCGTCCTCGCGCTCTATGTTATCGACCTTGTTCACGACGACGATCACGGGCTTCTTCGTGCGCCGGAGCATGTCGGCGACCTCGTGATCCGCCGCCTGGAGCCCTTCGCGACCGTCGACTAAAAATAGGATGACGTCCGCCGTATCGATAGCGAGCTCGGCCTGCTCGCGCATTTGCTTAAAAATCGGCTCGGCATCGTTTGGCTCGATACCACCGGTATCGACGAGCGCAAACGCGCGGCCCGCCCATTCGGCGTCCGCGTAGATACGGTCGCGCGTGACACCCGGCGTATCCTCGACGATCGCGATGCGCTTGCCCGCGACCCTGTTGAAAAACGTGGATTTTCCGACGTTCGGGCGGCCCACAACCGCGACGAGTGGTTTCATTGGTTCTCCTAGTATATCGTTCTATTGTAGGGGCGAACTGTGTTCGCCCGCCGTATATACAATGCTCCGTTATGCCACGGGCGAACACAGTTCGCCCCTACAGGTTGTGGCTTAGCATATCAGCGTTTCCCATAAAGCATCTCCTCGCACAGGCACAGTCTCGATATTTACGCCCAGCGTTTCGCGCAATGCCGTCAGCGGCATGTCGTCCAGAAAAATTCCTCCGTCCTTGAGCATTGAATCCGGCAGCAGGACGCGGCCATCGAGAGGCATGCGTTCTTTAAACGCCGCGGCGATATCCGAGCCCGTTACGAGCCCGGCAACGTTAACATGCCCGCCAAAAAAGCTATTTTTCACCGGCACTACGTTTACGCCCTCAAACGCCGGGACACGGCCAACGAGTTCCGATAAAAACGGCGCCGCCGCCACGCCGGTTATGATTGCCGCGCGCGGCTTTGCGCCCGTTGCTTCAATAGACGAAACGAACTCGTCTTCAAAAAGCCGTAGCATGCCCACGCCGTTTTCGATCTGAGGGAAATCGCCGTACGCCGCGTATTCCGGAAGCGGCTCGTTCGCGAGCAGATAGAGCTCGTCCGCCGCGAAAAAGCGGCCCTTCGGCATAGCCTCGACGCGCCGCAGCGCGTCGCGCGCGCTCGTTTCGTCGAATGGCGTAAGCTCATACAGCCCCTTGCGGTGCGCCGTCAGCCCCACGGGTACAACAGCCGCCGATTGCAGCGCCGGGAGCTTATCGAGTTCACTCAGCGTCTTCGTCAGCGCTTCGCCGTCGTTCAGCCCCGGACAGAGCACGATTTGCGCGTGAAAGCGCAGCCCGGCTTCGTTTAGCGCCAGCAGCCTTTGCCAAAGCGCGTTATTACGCGCATTGCCTAAAAGCCTTGCTCGTAAATCGGCATCGTAAGCGTGTACGGATAAAAACAGCGGCTGCACGCGGCGCTTGAGGATACGGGCGAACTCGGCGTTTGAAACGTTTGTGAGCGTAACGTAGTTGCCCATCATCAGCGACTCGCGCCAGTCGTCGTCCTTTACGCGCAGCGTTTCGCGCGCGTTATCGGGATTTTGATCCACAAAGCAGAATACGCACTTGTTCGCGCAAAGTCTCCGGGCGCTCATGAGCGCTTGCTCGAAGGACAGCCCCAGCGGCTCCCCCTCGCGCTTGGAAAGCGTAACGGCGCTTTCCTGCCCGCCGCTTTGAACGCGCAGCTCGATGCGCCGCACGGCCGTTAGAGCGAGGTAATCGATCAGGTCGACGACCGCTTCGCCGTTTACGGCTAGAAGCGTATCCCCCGCCGATATTCCAGCGCGCGCCGCGGGGGAATTCACCTCCACGGCGGCGATTATGTGGCCGCTTAGCGCCAACCCCCCGCCTCGTTTCACCGTTTATAGAGCCGTATTAATACGGCTCCGCACGATTATATCACAAGGCATAATGCCTGTCAGCCCCCGAAAACCTTGCGCATTTTGTCGCAGTAGTAGCGCACGTTGTCCCATTTCGCGTCGGGCGCGATGCGGTGATCCGGGCAAGGTATATAGCCTCCCAGCTCGACAAGCCGCTTCAAGCGCTCGATTTCTTTATCAACGGCGGCAAAATCCTCAGCAAAAACGCGCTTGTCCATGCCTCCAACGCCGCGCAAAGCCTTACCATATTGTTTGCGCCAGGGCGCAATCGACGCCTCCCACGTACCTACTTCTATTGGGAACATAGTATTTACGCCGTTTTCCAGCCACGTAGGTATCAGCGCGTCAATCTTGCCGTCGCAGTCCAGCGAAACGATATCGATGCCATGCGCGTTTACAAGCCCGCATAGCCGCTTATAAAGCGGGCCGAAACGCTCGTAGAAGACGCTCGGCGTGACGATCGGGCCGTTTTTGAAGCAGATATCCTCCCAAAAGTGTGCAAAATCGAACTTTATCGAGGATTTTAGCATCTCTTCGACGGTTTTATAGCACAGCTCCGCGATTGTATCCACTATTTCATCGAAAAGCTCCTCGTCGTCCATTTGGAGGTAGGTAACGGCCTCTAAGCCCATATAGTTGCGTATCTGGCCATAAAGGCTGCCGAAGTAGACGCCTAGCGGCGTTTCGCGGGTATTCTCCATGGCTTCGTAGCGCTTTATTGCCTCGATATTGACCCTTTCGGCGTTAAATTGCAGCTTGGGGAGATATTGTTCCTCCCAAGAACGTCTGTCCACCAGCGTATAGCCGATTTCGGCCGGAATACCCGTCGCGCCCTCGCGCTGGAGCACGATCATGCCCTCTTCGTTGCGCATGTGGCACGCGCCGCCGCCCAAATCCTTTACGATTTCTTCTTTGAACTTGGGATAGAGCGACATCCACCCGCCTTTATCTTGGAGGGTGGAATACCAATTAAAGTCGAAGCCCAATTTTTTAGAAAAAGCGAGCTCCGCCTCCGAACCGTCTACCAGAACGGCGTCGATCTCCTCGGCGCTAAGAGACGCATGCCCCTCCCACACCCACTTTTCGAGCGTCTCCTTCCAGTAGCCGAAATGTACGAGCGGCATGGCGTCGTAGTTTTCGTAGTGCATGATGGCGTGTACGCGCTGGCGGTGGTTCATATGCGGGCCTCCGTTTCTTGACAAATGGTTCGCGTATTTCTGTAGGGACGCCATATATGGCGTCCGGGACAAACGAATACACGGATTTTGGGGTCACGGACACGATATATCGTGTCCCTACAGGTTGTACCACGGGCGAGGATGGAACCCCGCCCCTACAGGCTCTGTTGTTTCCTCGGTTACTTCCCCGGCGCGCCTTCCAGCAATTCCGGATTAGCGAGATACGCCCGAATACGCGCGAACGCGCCCGCGAAATACGAGCCCGAGCATATGCGCTCGTCCATCACGACGCCGAGCGGGATACAGCGCTTGACGACCGTTTCGCCCCTTTCGCGCATCGCAACCTCGCGCATGTTGCCCATAGCGATAAATACGCTCGTCGTGCCAAATTCGTAAAGATGGTGGTAAATGTGGTTCGTGCGTATACTCGCGAGGTTCGACATCGTCATGCTCGCGTGGAACGGGCTCGCGTCGATAAGCTTCATGGGAATTAAGTTGAGCTTGTCTAACAGCTTTATAAGCCCCACGCCGAAGCCCACAAGCCCCGGTATTCTAAGGAGCGTGCGCATGAGCGAGTCCAAAGAGTTTACGCCTTGGGGGACTTTATTCTCGGCGATATACTTTTCCACCTTTTCTTGGACGGTGAAAATATCGTCCTCCATATCGAAATACATTTTGGACATCGTGGCGTTGTCGTCGCCCGGCTTCAAAACGACCATGGCGACGCAGAAGTGGTTGCGCTGATAGATGCGCTTATTGGCGATAAAGCGGTTTAGCCGCGGATATTCCCAAGCCGCGCGCAGGTAGGCCGCCGCGATGAGCGCCATATGGCTTATGGCCACGCCTTCCCGCCGCTTTTTTTGGATATACTTGCGCATGGGCTCCACGGGGATATCTAGGGTAATCATGTTTTGAGCGTCGTAGCGCTTATCCATGACGTACGGGGCGATCGTGTACATGGGATCGGCGTCCTTGACGCGCGTGCCGTCTTGGCGCATCGGTTTATGCCTCCTGTTGTCCTGATGATTGGCTTCTGAATGGTGGAATACGACATTATATCACGGCTTGTACGCATTAGAAACATTACAAGAAAGATTGAAAATATTAATGGCAAACGGTTGACAGAAAAGAAATAGAAGTGTTATAGCCAATATCCTGCCGCTATGGCAAGCCAGGCGTATAGCGGCTTTTTCCCCGGCAGCATATAAGCCGCGCCTATTGCCAAAGCGAGCACAAGAGAATGTAAGCCGGAATTCAAATCCCATACGCCCTTGGAATAAGCATGGCCGAACCCCCATGTCAACGCCAGAAACATGCCGCCCCAGGGAATTCGCTTTGCCCAGCCCAGCCGGCTGCTCGTTTGCTGAACGCAATCCACCATGAACGCGACAAGCGTAAATTCGGAGAGGTAGTAGACATTCTGCATAACAAAATAGGCAATCCCCATCCAGAGCGGTTGCAGGCGCATCGCGCCTATGAACTCACGAATGAGCATCGGGGGGACAAAGCCGTATCCAAATATGAAATCGGCGAGATGGCCCACGACAACGCCTATCGCGATGGAGAGTATAATCCACTTCGAATTCGCTTTCTTTGCGCGTAAAGTAATCGGTTCACCAATCGACCTTCTCCATTTTGCGTGAAAAAAGCAAACGAGGCCGTAGGTGATATATGTATGTACCCAGTAAAGCGCGCTCCAGAGCCATAGCGGCTCGCGCCAAAGTATCAGGGGCGCAACCGCCACTATCTCAAAGAGGAATGGCAAATACAGGAGGAAACAAAAAAGCAACCATGTCGAGCGTTTACCCTGCGTCATCCCGCCGTGCCTTCGCCTTCCTCGGCGTACGCGCTTTCCAAAAGCTCTTTATACCAAACGAGCGCGTTCAAAAACGCCGTATTGATCTGCTCTACGTCGATCTCTTTGCGGATCATCGTTAGCGCAACCGATTCCCAGTCGGCGCGCTCGTACGCGTAGATGAGCTGCAAAACGTCATATAAGTCGCCCTTATGATCCACGAGGGCCGCGCGGATCTTCTCGTTTACCGATACTTCTTCGATCGCTTCAGACATCGGCTTATCCAAAATGACGTCTAAAAGCGAAAACAGCCCCATCATAAACAGGCTCGGCGCCAAAACGCCTAGGCTGAACGCCGTCGCGAGATTTTCCGCGAACTTGGCGCGTACCAGCGAAAGCTTCGTGACTTCCGAGGGCTTGTCCTCGCCAAGCTGGGCGGAAATCGTAACCACGACCCATTTTTTCGTCTCGCGCTGGCCTAAAATCGCGACCGCGTTTTTAATCGAATCGATCCTGCGCGAAACGTTGACCGCCGGGGAATTTATGAAGCGCAGCAGCGATATCGTAATTGCTGGATCGCGCGAAATAACGTCTGAAGCTTCGTAAAGGTCGAAGTCTTCTTCGCTGACGATTTTCAGCAGGCGGAGCGCGTTTATCTTGATCGGCGAAATTTTGCTGGAACCCTTGGTAATGGGCTCGCTATAGAAGTTGCCTTCGAACAGAGCGAAGGGCGTGGTGCGTAGCTTTTCAAAGGCCGTTTGGTTTGGAATGCCCGTCAGCACTATCTTTTGCCGCCGGTCGTTTAGACGGGAGTTGATGATCAGATTGTTTAGCGTGGGAAACTGCGCGTTAAGCAGGATATAGTCGGCGATTTCATAGAACGCGGCCGTTCCGTGGTTGTTGCGGATGTTGTCGAGCGCGATTTTGTAGCCCGCATCCTTGAGCTTCAGGCACTTGAACAAAACCGCGTTGTCCAGCTTTGATTTTTCGGGCAAAACGCAGACCAAAAGCTCCGGATCGACGTTGCACTTTTGGGGCAGGTCGGTCATGATATTGAACTCGTTACACTCGACGAAGATGGGTTTGCCTCCGGTAAAAGGCTCGATACCGACTTGGGATATCGTCTCAAGGCCGATGGAATTCATCATGTCGGTCATCGCCGTATAGTCCTTCGCGGCGCCGAAAAGCTTTTCTCCGTTCTGTGTGTTCATTCTATAAGCGGCTACGCTCATTTCAGAATCGAATATCGGAACCGCTACGATAAATGATTTCATACATATGCACCTCGCCAGTCGATTTTAGAAAAGCCAAACACTTATTACTATATATTAACAATATCGCGCCATATATACAAGCCCATAATAGCGTATATCTTAATAATTTATTTGATTTTTACGTTTTTTGCATACGGGCGCGGGTTGTGCTATCATGATGTTATTGGAGTTGCGTATGTCAGAAAAGCTAAAGCAAGACGTCTTGAGCCTAGCCTCGTGTTTTCAGCGGGCGTTCGGCATTTTTTGCGTGGCCGCGGATATCTCCTCGCGTTCCATATGGAATGACGCGCCGTTTTGTAAATACTGCGGCTGTGCGCGCTGCGATTACGTAAGCGCACACCTAGCGTTAAGCGCAGAAGCCCTCCAAAACGGCAGCGCCGCATACCCATGTCCAATAGGGCTCTCCTTTTTAATCGCGCCGTTTCATTCCGCCGCCGAACAGCTTGTACTCATTGCCGGGCCTTTCCTCGAAGAAAATTCATCCGGCGCTTTCGCATCCGGACATTTAAACACGCGGCTCCAAGAGCGCATAGAGCGCTTGCCGCGCCTTTCTCCGGAGCGCGCGGAAGCCATCGGCGCGATTCTCGCCCTTAGCGCTCAGGGGCTGATCGTCCATCCTGCGGCGCGTGGGACGGCCCAAAACGGCCGGTCAGACATCGTATATAAAATCAAGGAATACATTTCTTTAAATTATAGGCATAAATTCACGCTCGACGACATCGCCCGCCACGTTTTTTTGAGCCGATCGTATTTGTCGGGCATTTTTAAAGCCGAAACCGGCAAAACGCTTAGTTACTATATAAACGAGGTGCGTATAGAAAAAAGCAAGGCGCTTTTATGCGAAACCCTTCTCTCCCTACTCGATATAGCCCTTCTATGCGGTTTCGAGGATCAGAGCTATTTTTCGAAGGTATTTAAGGCGATTGAGGGCGTCGCGCCGAAGGACTATCGCGCGCAATCCTTCCGGCTGGGGTGGCCGGAAAGCTAGTATCAGCGACAGGTTCATATTGTTTTCCGACTCAAAACACGCTAAAAACGCTAAACTGTAAAAAATTTTGCATAGCTATTCCCTGTTTTGCCAAAGTATGCTATGATTATGGCATATGATTTGAACCAATGCGTTTTTGCCATTTTATTATTTTCAAAGCAAGGGAGCGCGGCGATGAATAAGAACAAGGACGAAATCCTCTTAGAAACAGGTACAAACGAATTAGAGGTTTTAGAGTTCACCATAGCGGGCAACGCTTTCGGCATCAATGTTGCCAAGGTGCGTGAGTTATTGCAGTATAAGCCCGTCCAGCCGATGCCCCGCTCGCATCCGAATATCGAAGGCGTATTCAAGCCGCGCAAAGAAGTCATAACAGTCGTCAATCTCGCATCGTATCTGGGCCTTCCCGACAGCGAAGAGCCCGAGCGCGATATCTTCATAATCGCCGGCTTCAACAACATGAACATAGCGTTTCATGTACACGCCGTTGAAACGATCCACCGCATCTCCTGGCAGGCGATCGAAAAGCCCGACTCCGCGATTTACGGCGGCCAGGAAGGCATAGTTACGGGCATCGCGAAGATCAAGGGGAGCATGATCTCCATCATCGACTTCGAAAAGATCATGGTCGACGTCAGCCCCTCGTCCGGCCTCGACGTAGCGTCCGTCGCGGAACACGCGGAGCGCGCCGAGCAGCGCCTGCTAATCGCCGAGGATTCTCAGATGCTGCGCCGCATGCTCTTGGAAGCCCTCCACAAGGCCGGGTTCATGAACGTAGAAGCGACTTCAAACGGCGAGGAAGCATGGCTGCGCCTGAACCAGATCCACGATCAGCAGCCCGACAAGCCCATCAGCGAATTAATTTCCTGCGTCATAACCGATATCGAGATGCCGCGCATGGACGGCCATTTCCTTACGCGCAAAATAAAAGAGCATGCCGCTTTCAAGCGCCTGCCGGTCGTAATCTTTTCCTCGCTTATCGACGAAGAAATGCATCAAAAAGGCATTGAAGTCGGCGCCGACGCACAGCTTTCCAAGCCCGAAATCAAGCGGCTTGTTGGCGTTATCGACGAAATTGTCGAGCGTGCTCAAGTAAAGGCTGCGATGTAACAAGCCATGGAATTTACGCTTCGAAAGTGGGCTGGAGAGGATGCTCCAGCCCTCGTTAAATACGCGAGCAACAAGAAAATCGCCGACAACTTACGTGACGGATTTCCTCATCCCTATACGATAAACGACGCCTGGGCCTTTTTACAAGCCACGCTGAATGCGGACGAAGCCAAAAGCCTTTACCGCGCGATCGACGTCGGCGGCGAGGCCGTTGGCAGCGCCGGCATTTTCTTCAAGGACAATGTCTACCGCAAAAGCGCCGAAATCGGCTATTGGCTAGGCGAGCCATTTTGGGGTAACGGTATCGCTACGGCGGCAATACGGCTAATGTGCGAGGAAGTGTTCAAGCGCCGCGATATCGTGCGCATCTATGCCGAGCCCTACGCGCACAACGCGGCTTCCTGCCGGGCTTTAACCAATGCCGGCTTCGAACTTGAGGGCGTATTGCGCCAAAGCATCTATAAAAACGGCGTTATCTTCGATTCATGCATATACGCAAAGCTAAGGACATAATTTTTGATTTTTTGGCATTGACAGCCTTCCCAAGATGTTGTATATTATACTTCGCCGCGCAACGAGCGCATTCGATCGGGGTGTAGCGCAGTTGGTAGCGCACGTGCTTTGGGAGCATGGGGCCGGGGGTTCAAGTCCCTTCACCCCGACCAACATTGGCCCCTTGGTCAAGCGGTTAAGACACCGCCCTTTCACGGCGGTAACAGGGGTTCGAGTCCCCTAGGGGTCACCATTAATATTTAGGGCCTTTAGCTCAGTTGGTTAGAGCGGCCGGCTCATAACCGGCTGGTCCGGGGTTCGAGTCCCTGAAGGCCCACCATTATCCATTTTGGCCCGGTAGTTCAGTTGGTTAGAATGCCAGCCTGTCACGCTGGAGGTCGAGGGTTCGAGCCCCTTCCGGGTCGCCATCGCGGTTTTCCGCACATATGCCTCGGTAGCTCAGTCGGTAGAGCAAGGGACTGAAAATCCCTGTGTCGGTGGTTCGATTCCACTCTGAGGCACCAAACCTCTTTTGCTGGTGTAGCTCAACGGCAGAGCAGCTGATTTGTAATCAGCAGGTTGCGGGTTCAAATCCCATCACCAGCTCCAGAGTATTTATACGGATGGGTTCCCGAGCGGCCAAAGGGAGCAGACTGTAAATCTGCCGTCACAGACTTCGGTGGTTCGAATCCACCCCCATCCACCAAATACGCGAGAATGGCGGAATTGGCAGACGCGCTAGATTCAGGTTCTAGTGAGCAGTACGCTTGTGCAGGTTCAAGTCCTGTTTCTCGCACCATGCCGAGTGTTCTTACAGC
>QMCD01010246.1_pt1 | contig 15030 bp, 13 predicted proteins | sample 1821841 | NCBI WGS metagenome assembly QMCD01 (sample SAMN01991225, study PRJNA193472) | Termite gut metagenome, whole genome shotgun sequencing project. | isolation source: worker | host: Macrotermes natalensis | reverse complement strand
CTCTCGTCTCCCACTCTCCGGAAGACTTGTTGTCATACCGTCTCTATTGCGACGATTTCTAGACTTTATCGTAAAACCGTACCCTCTGTCAAGCGATTCTTAACATTTCTTGTACTTTTTTAACAAAATCTTGAAAAACTCGCATTAACTTTTCATCAATGCGCCTGATATTCTCAAGCGGTAAGGTAGACTATATATGATTACCCCAATTCATGTCAAGCTATATTGTAAAATATTTGTAAAAAACAGAAAATATCATCAACATTGTCTGCTTTTCAGCCATTATTGTTACAAAGAGCCATCAACATCTCAGGCACACCTACAATTTCTGCCTTTACGCTTCCCTTTTAATCCTCCGAATCATCATCGGCGGAATAATCTTCCTCGATGGGAGCTTCGGCCGTTGCCTTTTCGAGCTTGCGCTTTTCAAGGATTTCCTGCATGTATTCGTCAAGGTCGCGCTGATCCTCGTCGAAAAGTTTCACATCGCGGTAACGTTTCATGCCGGTACCGGCGGGAATCGGGTGACCGATGATGATATTTTCCTTGAGTCCGCGGAGATAGTCGGTCGATCCGGCTATCGCGGCGTTTGTGAGAACCCGCGTAGTTTCCTGGAAAGACGCGGCGGACAAGAACGAGTCGATGTTAAGCGACGCCTTGGTAATTCCCTGGAACATCGGTCTTGCAATGGCGGGCTGTCCGCCTTCGGAAATAACGCGGTTATTTTCTTCATGGAAATGATACTTATCGACCATTTGACCATAAATAAACCTGGTATCTCCTACCGCGACAATTTCAACCTTGCGCATCATCTGACGGATAATAACTCCGATGTGTTTATCATTGATGGTTACGCCCTGGAGCCGGTAAACCTGCTGGATTTCATCCATCAAATACTGCTGGAGCGTATTTTCACCGAGGATGTACAGAACATCATGCGGACTAACCGAGCCGACACAAAGCGATTCGCCGGCTTCCACCGTGTCGCCGTCGCGAACAAGGAGGCGCTTGGTCATCGGAATGAGATGTTTGTATTCCTTGCCGAAAGCATCTTCAATAATGATAACACGTTTCGCCTTGACAATTCCCTTAAAGATGACCGTTCCGGAAACCTGGGCAAGAACCGCGGGCGACTTGGGCTTCCGCGCTTCAAAGAGTTCGCTGACACGGGGAAGACCGCTCGTGATGTCCATGGCCTTTGCCGATTCTTTCAATGTTTTAGCAATTGTACGGCCGGCGTTGATCTTTTCATCTTCATCAACCTGAATATACGCGCCTCCAGGCAGGAAGTACGACGCAATTTCCGCGCCGTCATCATCTACAATGTAGATTCTGGGCTGCTTGCTTTCCAACTGGAACTCGGTGATGCGTTTTTCGATATTTCCGGTTTCTTCATCAATTTCTTCTTTCAATGTCGTACCGGGAATAATATCTTCGTATTTTACCGTACCGGAAACTTCCGCGATAATCGGGTCCGAGAAAGGATCGAACGTTGCAATCGTTTTTTCAGCTTCGATTACATCTCCCTGTTTAACCGTCAATTCAGAACCGTTTCGGATTTCGATTTTCTGATCCTGGCTGATCAAATAGAGTTTTCCGTTCAGAATTAAGGAATACGCAATTTCGGGCGAAAGGATTTCTTCATGTCCCCGCTTAATAATAGCCTCGCCGCGGATAACGCGCTTGCCGTCTTCTATAAGGATTTTATCCTTGGCTTCGATTTCGTATTCTTTCAAGACTTTGTCTACGATAGCATATCCTTTTCTGGTAAAAAGCCAGCGGCCGTCGGGGAGCTCAACGTGAGCGCCGACAACATTCCGGATATACACAGGATATTTGAGGAAGGTACGGTTTTCTTCACTAACTTTCGTCGCGGCGCCTCCGATATGGAAGGTACGCATCGTAAGCTGGGTACCGGGCTGCCCGATTGACTGGGCGGCAATCGTACCGACAGCTTCGCCGATGTCCACCGGCCGTCCTGTGGCAAGGTTGCGTCCGTAACAGCGGCGGCAGACGCCGTGCTTTGCTTCGCAGGTAAGAACCGTCCTGATACGGACCGATTCAACGCCGGCGTCTTCAATCGCGGCGGCAATTGCTTCGGTGATTTCTTCGTTTACATCCACAATGAGTTCGCCGGTAATAGGATGCTTTACCCGTTCAAGAGTGTAACGTCCTACAATACGGTCGCTCAAGGATTCGACAATGTCTTCACCGTCTTTAATCGCGGTATGGGGAACGCCGTTAATCGTTCCGCAGTCATCTTCGTTAATAACCACATCCTGAGCAATGTCAACGAGACGGCGGGTTAAGTAACCCGCTTCCGCGGTGTATCGGCAAGACCCTTCCGGGCGCCGTTTGTAGAAATAAAGAACTCGATAACCGACAAACCTTCTTTAAAGTTTGACCGGATGGGAAGCTCGATAATGTCTCCGGAAGGTTTCGCCATAAGGCCGCGCATTCCCGCCAGCTGACGAATCTGGTTGCGGCTTCCGCGCGCGCCGGAATTGGCCATCATATAAACGGAGTTAAATCCGTCACGGTCGGCTTCCAGCGTTTTCATCATAATTGCCGTTAAATCATCATTCGTTTTTGACCAGACTTCAACTACGCGGTTGTAGCGTTCTTCCTGTGTAATATGCCCCTGCCGGTACTGCTTCTGGATGGACTCAACTTCCTTATTGGCTTTGTTAATCATTTCGGTTTTTTCTTTCGGGACAACAATGTCATCCACACCGATAGTAGCGCCGAATACTGTAGCATATTTATAGCCGGTAGCTTTAATCGCGTCCAGCATTTTTACCGTGGTCCAAGATCCGTTGGCATTAAACACAAGCTCAATCAGTCCGCGGAGTTCTTTGTCCTTCAATTCATAATTGAGGAACGGAATTTCAGGCGGCAGTTCCTCGTTGAAAACCAGGCGGCCGGGAGTTGTTTCAATCAATCCGTCTTTATCAAGAAGCGCTTCTTTTCCGGCTTTTTCCCAAACAGGCGTTTTCGGCGCTTTTACCTTGATAAGCGCTTCCCAGTCGAGAGCCTTATTTTCCACAGCCATGATAATTTCTTCAATTGAGGAATAGCGGCGGCCCGTACCTTTGGCGTTCTTCTTAACGCGGGTAAGGAAGTTGATTCCCAGAACCATATCCTGCGACGGGAAGACAATCGTTTTACCGTTGGCAGGGTTCAGAAGATTCCGCGCGGAAAGCATCAAGGTCCAGCATTCCATCTGCGCCGCCTGGGTTAAGGGAACGTGAACCGCCATTTGGTCGCCGTCAAAGTCAGCGTTAAAAGCGTGACAAACAAGCGGATGCAGTTTAATCGCCTTGCCTTCCACAAGTACCGGCTCAAAAGCCTGAATCCCCAAACGGTGCAAAGTCGGAGCGCGGTTAAGAAGAACCGGATGCTCCTTTACCACATCATCGAGGATGGCATACACCTCAGGCGTTTCCTGCTCCACAAGCATCTTGGCTTTCTTAATATTGTAAACAACATCTTTATCAACAAGTTTCTTCATTATGAAAGGCTTGAAAAGTTCCAAGGCCATTTTTGTGGGAAGTCCGCATTGCCACATTTTGAGTTCCGGTCCGAACGGCCGGAATAGTCAACACGCTTGCCAAGAAGGTTCTGCCGGAAGCGGCCTTGTTTTCCCTTGAGCATGTCTGAAATCGATTTAAGAGGCCGGTTCGACGCGCCTTTCACGACGCGTTTTTTCTTGGAATTGTCGAAGAGCGCGTCAACCGCTTCCTGGAGCATCCGTTTTTCGTTTCGGATGATAATATCGGGAGCGTTGAGGCTTTGCAGCCTTTTGAGACGGTTATTTCTGTTGATGACGCGCCGATACAGATCGTTCAAGTCCGATGTCGCGAAACGTCCGCCGTCAAGCTGAACCATAGGCCGCAGTTCCGGCGGAATAACCGGAATCACATCCATGATCATCCATTCGGGTTTGTTGGTAGAACTGCGGAAATTTTCCACAATATCGATACGTTTCAGAAGCCGTTTATCGCTTTTGGCGCCCTTTTCGATCATCTTGGCCCTAAGCTCGACAGCCATCTGGTCCAGGTTCAGGTTTTCGAGAAGCGTTTTGATGGCTTCCGCGCCCATTCCGGCAGTGAAACCGCCGCCGTAGCGTTCCTGGGCCTCGTAGTATTCTTCTTCCGTCAAAAGCTGATTTTTCTTTAAATCCGTGTCGCCCGGATCGATTACTACATATTTTTCGTAGTAAAGCACGGAACGAAGGGCGGCCATCGTAAGATCGAGGAGAAGCCCCATCCGGCTGGGCACCGAACGGTAATACCAAATATGCGAAACAGGAGCCGCCAGTTCGATATGGCCCATCCGTTCACGGCGGACCTTAAAATGAGTTACCTCAACGCCGCATCTATCACAAATAACGCCCTTATAACGGATCGATTTAAATTTGCCGCAGTAACATTCCCATTCTTTCGTGGTACCGAAAATCCTCTCGCAAAAGAGGCCGTCTTTTTCGGGACGAAGAGTCCGGTAATTTATCGTTTCCGGCTTTTTTACTTCCCCGTAAGACCATGCCCGGATCATCTCCGGGGAAGCCAAACGAATCATAATGGAATCAAAATCTTGTATATCACGCATCCTGCAATCCTTTTTAGAAATTAGAACCCTGTTTTGTGATGAGTTCCTCGTCCCGCTCGGTAAGCGGAATCTGTTTTCCCTTGGCATCGTAGATTGTCATATCCAGAGCCAAGCCTCTTAATTCCTGGACCAATACGTTGAAAGATTCGGGAATCCCCGCCGTGGTGGAAGGTTCGCCCTTCACAATGGCCTCGTAAATTTTGGATCTTCCGGTCATATCATCGGATTTGATGTTAAAAGTTCCTGCAAGGTATTCGCCGCGCCGTAAGCTTCAAGCGCCCACACTTCCATTTCTCCCAAACGCTGACCGCCGAACTGAGCTTTACCGCCCAAAGGCTGCTGAGTTACAAGAGAATAAGGCCCTGTGGACCGGGCGTGCATCTTATCATCAACAAGGTGATGCAATTTAAGGAAGTAAATGACTCCGCAGAATACGGGATTCACAAAAGGCTCGCCGGTTTTTCCGTCACGGAGCGTTGTTTTGGAAGTTGCCGGAAGGCCCGCTTCCTTGAGTTTTTCCTCAATTTTGCCGGTTGACGGCGACTGAAAAACAGGGGCCGCATACCACTCATCCAGGGTGATTCCCGCCCAGCCAAGTTCCGTTTCCAGAAGCTGCCCGATATTCATACGGGAAGGAACGCCGAGCGGAGTCAGACAAATATCAAGCGGAGTGCCGTCTTCCATGTAAGGCATATCTTCTTCGGGAAGAATTCTCGCGACAACGCCCTTGTTTCCGTGGCGGCCTGCCATTTTATCACCTTCGCGGAGCTTGCGCTTTGTAGCGATCAACACTTTGACCACTTCATCCACACCGGGGTTAAGATCATCACCTTCGGTCCTTCGGAGGCGTCGAATATCGATAATCGTACCTTCAATTCCGTGGGGAACACGAAGGGAAGAATCGCGAACCTCTTTGGCTTTTTCACCGAAAATGGAATTCAAAAGTTTGAATTCGGGCGTGGTTTCGGTTTCGCTTTTGGGAGTAACTTTTCCCACAAGGATGTCGCCGGAACGTACCTTCGCGCCCACGCGGATAATGCCTTCCGCGTCAAGATTATCAAGGCTTTTCTCGGAAGTATTGGGAATATCCCGTGTGATCTTTTCCGGACCGAGTTTTGTCTCCCGCACCTCGGTAACAAATTCTTTGATATGTATCGAAGTGAACATATCTTCTTTGACTACCCGCTGGGAAATAAGAATGGAGTCTTCGTAGTTGTATCCGTTCCAGGGCATGAAACCTACAAGGATGTTCCGGCCAAGCGCAAGCTCGCCGTTCCTGGTTGCGGGACCGTCGGCAATAACCTGACCGGTTGTAATTTTTTCACCGACACCAACGACAGGCCGCTGATTGTAACAAGTATCCTGATTTGTCCGCTGATATTTAATGAGACGATACACATCGGATTGTTCTTCCGCGCCGCCTTTGGACGGTTTAATTTCTATTTCTTCGGAAGTGACCCGAACAACGGTTCCGGCTCTGCGCGCTTTTACAAGGACGCCGGCGCATTTGCCTTCCATTCCGGTTCCGACGCGCGGAGCTTCCGGGAAAATGAGCGGAACAGCCTGACGCTGCATGTTTGAACCCATGAGCGCGCGGTTAGCGTCATCGTGCTCAAGGAACGGAATAAGAGACGCCGATACGGAAATAATCTGCTTTGGGGAAACGTCCATGTACTGAATATCTTCCGGGCCGCGGGTCGTATAATCGCCCTGACGGCGGCAGGAAACCTGCTTGTCCGCAAAGGAACCGTCCTCGTTTAATTTGGCGGAAGCCTGGGCGATGTAATACCGGTCTTCATCCATCGCGGAAAGATATTCAACATCCTTGGAAGCAATGCCTTTGACAACTTTCCGGTAAGGCGTTTCAAGAAAGCCGTATTCGTTTACGCGGGTATAGTTCGCAAGTGAAACGATAAGCCCGATATTCGGACCTTCAGGCGTTTCGATGGGACACATTCGGCCGTAATGGGTATAGTGAACATCACGGACTTCAAATCCGGCGCGGTCTCTGGAAAGACCGCCGGGACCAAGCGCGTTAAGGCGCCGTTTATGCGTAAGTTCCGCAAGGGGATTTACCTGATCCATGAACTGGGAAAGCTGACTCGAACCAAAGAACTCCTTGATTGCCGCAACCAAAGGCTTAATCGAAATTAAATCCTGCGGTTTGATCGTATCGGTTTCCTTAAGGCTCATCCGTTCTTTGGCGATGCGTTCCATCCGGCTGAAAGCGGTTTTCATCACGTTCGCCATGAGTTCGCCGACGGAACGGACACGGCGGTTCCCCAAATGGTCGATATCATCAATATATTCATCGCCCACATACACCTTGATAAGGAACTTCATGGTGGCGATAACATCCCGCTTGGTGAGCGTAAAATCTGTCAAAGGCGGATTGAGATCAAACTTTTTGTTGAGCTTGTAGCGGCCGACTTTACCTAAATCGTAACGGCGGCTCGTAAAGAACATGCCGAGCAAGTCTTTTTCGGCGGCTTCCACGGTGATGGACTCGCCGGGCATAAGCACCGAATACACGGCGGAAAGCGCGTCTTCCTTGGACGGTTCATCCCGTTCGGGATCATCTTTCGTAAATTTGATTTCCTCGCGCTCAAAACAATTGAGCAGCATCGGAGAATTGAGTGAATCTTCGGCCCCAAAATTGATAACTTCAAGAGATTTAACTTTATGAACCAAAAGTTCATCAATATCATGGGGATGAATTTTTTCGCCGGCGCGGTAAAGTTTTTTCTTCCCGGTTTCGCCTTCAACATTGGTATCTACCCAAATGTCCTTAGCCAATACGCGGCCGATGAATTTTTCTTTCGTTTTCTTATCGTCTTTAAGGGTAACTTCTTCCGTAGTATAAAACGCCTCGATGATTTCTTCCCTGGTTTCATAGCCTAAAGCACGCAGAAAAATAGTCCCCAAAATACGCTTTTTGCGGTCAATCTTGGCGTAAATAAGTTCGCGTTTTTGATCGATTTCAAATTCGAGCCATGAACCGCGGTATGGAATAATCCGTGATGAATAAATACCTTTTTCATGGCTGAAGATAACGCCCGGCGAACGGTGAATCTGGGAAACAACCACGCGTTCCGCTCCGTTGATGATAAAGGTTCCCCGCTCTGTCATGATGGGAATATCGCCAAGGTAAATATCCTTTTGACGGATTTCACCGGTCTGCTGAAATATAAGATTAATCCGGGCTTTGAGCGGGACCGCATAGCTTAAGCCCTTCTGTTTGCATTCTTGTTCATCAAACTTTATGTTTTCGTCGTCCAGGGTATAATATTCATACTCTAAAACCATATCCCCGTTAGGACTTTCAATGGGAAACGTTGTCCGTAAAACTTCTTCAAGCCCTTGCAAGTCGGGAACTTTTTTATTCTTGAGCTTATCCCACTGGAGAAAGCGTTCATAAGAACAAACTTGTATATCTACAAGATCAGGGAGATCCATTACGTCCTGGATATCTTTACCTAAATAAGACCGATGTGCGGTTATCTTTCCCTTTGTCATTCATTACCCCCTGGCACTGACGCCTTCCGGCATTGCAGATTTCTGAAATGGCGCATTTCTTCACGTTTTTACATGGCGCGTTTGCCCGGGAAAAGCAGTTCCGAACAAACGCCAATCATTATCCATACACTTTTTCAAAGGCGCATCAAAAAAAACTCACGCCTTAATACATTATAACCAACAAAGGGCCCCGGCGGCAACCGGAAGCCCTCCCTCCGGACCCTTTACAGGTTCCGGAGAAATTCAAGAGAAAAATGATCTATTGTTGCCAACAGAATTACTGAATATCAACAGTACCGCCGGCGGCAGTGATGGTCTCTTTAATCTTGTTTGCTTCATCCTTAGAGACATTTTCTTTAAGAGTCTTGGGAGCTCCTTCAACGAGATCCTTTGCTTCTTTAAGACCAAGACCGGTAACAGCCCGGACTTCCTTAATAACGGCAATTTTCTTTGAATCATCAAAAGCCTTAAGAATTACATTAAACTCTGTCTGTTCCTCAACGGGAGCAGCAGCCGCGCCAGGAGCGGCACCAACAGCGGCAACAGCCACGGGAGCCGCGGCGGAAACACCAAATTTTTCTTCCATTGCTTTAACCAGCTCGGAAACTTCCAGAACGGTCATGGAAGAAATTGCTTCCAAAATTTGATCAGTAGTAAGCGCTGCCATATTATCTTCTCCTCAAAATAAATACGTTAGTCCGGCCTATACGGGCCGGCTCCGGGAAACCCGGTGTGTGTTTTTCCTGCCAAAGCAGGAAACCTTCGCCGACAGGAACGGCAGCATTCCGAAGCCTGAAGGCGGGTAAAAATCAAAAGATTTTTACCTCAAAGTTTGAAACGTTAATTTCAAATCTTATAAATTCAATCAAAACAAAAGATTCCGCTTATTAAGCGGCGCCTTCCGCTTTTTTATCCCCAATGGCTTTGATGGTCCGCACAAGACGGGCATTCACATTTAAGGCATCCGGCAAGATTTCTTGCGGGTCCGTTCATGACGCTCATAAGCATGGAAATAAGTTCCAATCTGCCGGGAAGTTTGGAAAAGGCTTCAACCTGGGCCGCGTCATAAATGCTTTCACCGACCAAGCCGCCCTTCACTTTCAGGGCAGGTGTTTCTTTCGCGAAATCGAAAAGGATTTTCGCAACTTCATTGGAATCTTTGGGAGAGATAGCTACGGCGGTAGGGCCAATCAAATATGACGATACATCGGGAGCCGACAGCTGCTCAAAAGCGATTCGGGCAAAGTTATTCTTCACAACCTTAAATTGCGCTTCTTTTTGCCGAAGTTTTTTCCTCAATTCCGAAATCTGTTCTACGGTAAGTCCCCGGTAATCGGCAAAGATAAAATCCGGCGCCGCACCAAAAGAATCCTTTAATTCACCAATGGATGAAACCTTAGCATCCTGTACTTTTTTTGCAACAATTGCCACGGCTTACTCCTCTCTTATGGAAACCCAAACGCCGGGTCCCATGGTTGAACTCACTGACACAGTTTGAATGTAATCACCCTTTGCGTCAGCAGGTTTTTTCCGCTTAATTTCAGCCATTACAGCCTGAATATTCTCGGCAAGTTTTTCGCCATCCATAGAAACTTTTCCGACCGCGAGATGCACGACGCCGGTTTTATCGGCGCGGAATTCTACCCGGCCTTTTTTCAGTTCAGAAAGAGCACCTTTAAGGTCGAAGGTAACGGTTCCTGTTTTAGGATTCGGCATAAGACCTCTGCGGCCCAGCACCATACCAAGTTTACCGACATCTTTCATCATATCGGGGGTGGCAACCGCGACATCAAAGTCGAGCCATCCGCCTTTAACTTTTTCGATAAGGTCTTCCGCGCCGACATAAGTGGCGCCAGCTTCCTGGGCTTCCTTTTCTTTATCGCTTTTGCAGAAAACAAGGATTCTCTTTTCGCCCCGGAATTGATTCGGAAGCACTACGGTATCACGAACAGACTGGCTTTTCTTCAAGTTAAGTTTTACCGAGAGATCAACCGTTTCATCAAACTTAGCGAACGCGAGACCCTTTACCTGATCCAAAGCGGCTTTAAGCTCGAATATCGCGGAAGCGTCATACTTTTTCAGGCTTTCCCGATATTTTTTTCCGTGTCTCATATCAGCCCTCCACCTCAACGCCCATGGACCGGGCGGTTCCGGCAATAATCTTCATCGCTCCATCAACATCGATTGCGGAAAGATCCGGCGCCTTCAATTTTGCGATTTCCTCAAGTTTTGCTTTGGAAAGTTTGCCCACTTTATTTTTGTGGGGTTCTCCCGACCCTTTATCGATTCCTATGGCTTTCTTGATGCCGCGGGAGGGGTCTTGAGAATGAAGGTAAAAGATTTGTCCGAATACACGGTAATGACAACCGGAATAATCAATCCGGGTTCCATGGATTTGGTTTTGTCGTTGAACTGCTGGACAAACTGCGGAGCGCTGACGCCATGAGGACCGAGAGCCGGACCTACGGGCGGAGCCGGAGTAGCCTTTCCGGCGGGACACTGCAATTTGATAAGCGCGGTGACTTTTTTCTTTGCCATTCATTTTCTCCTTTTGTGGTATACCCGGCTCCTTAAAGGCTCCGGGGTAGCGTTTTCATGCTCTGTTATACAGATGAAAACTCCCATTCTCTGGAGGTAACACCTCTGTCCGGGGAATAATCCGCCGGAATATATGAGAAGCGTCTATGTCGATTTCTCAACGAAACGCCGCTTAGCCTTTATCGCAAGCTACAGTTTTTCCACCTGAAGAAGATCGACCTCAACAGGCGTATTTCTTCCAAAAATCCCAACCATAACTTTCAGCTTGTTTTTTTCCGTGTTAACTTCTTCAATAACACCGGTAAAGGATTCAAAAGGACCATCGATGATTTTAACCTGTTCGCCGACATTAAATGACTGCCGGGGCCGGACAACCCTCTCGCCCTTTATTTCTCCCGCTTTTTGCAAGATAGCGCGGGCTTCATCACCAGATAAAGGCTGAGGCCTTCTATCGGCGGGAGTACCTACAAAACCCGTTACACCCTGAATTTTTTTTATTTTTGAACAAGATTCTTTCCAACCCAGATCAGGAAGATCCAACTCGACGAGGATATACCCAGGAAGAAATTTTTTCGTCATGGTACGCTTCTTTCCGTCTTTGACTTCGACCACTTCTTCCTGAGGAACTTTTACATCCCGAACAACTTCTTTATCAAGATCACCAACATCCATCATCATACGGATGGTTTTCTCGATTTTGTTCTCATATCCGGAATATGTATGGAGAACATACCAACCAGTTGCCATATTGAACCTTTATCCGAAAAGAATCTGCACACCGGCAAGCAAAAGCATATCCACCAAGCCAAGAACTACCGCGAATATTACCGTGGAAATCAAAACGACTTTGACAGAACTAATAACATTATCCTTGCCGGGCCAGACAACCCTCCGAAGCTCGGCGTAGGATTCTTTTATGAATTGTACCAACTTTTTCATACCATTCCTCATCTATAAGACATTTTTCCCGCACAAGCCAAACAGGACCTATTCTCAACGGCGGGCAAAACCCTTCGAGTCCTACCCGTCCTTTCACATTCTTACAGGCCAGGTAGGACTCGAACCCACAACATTCGGTTTTGGAGACCGACGCTCTACCATTAGAGCTACTGGCCTAGGTATTTTAAAAAGTTAAAAACTAAAGTTTTCAACTTTTAACCCTAGAAGTATTAAGAAAAAACGGCTTTTGACGTTTTTTCCAAGATAGTATTCCAAAACGCAGGTATGGTTTTGGAATACTATCACTTTACTTTGGTTTCTTTATGCAGGGTATGTTTACGGTCAAAAGGACAATACTTGTTTAATTCAAGCTTTTCCTGCATATTACGCCGATTTTTACTGGTAGTATAATTTTTACGCTTACATTCGGTGCATTGAAGAGCGATCAATTCCACAATTTGTTTTTTGCTTGCCATATATCTATCCCCTTACATTCCGAACAGCCGGAACACAATTATTTCTGTAACCAATTTATCTTTCGAGTGGAAGACGCGAAACAGCGCCCGCCTTGACTTATTGCTCCACCCTCGAAGGATACAAAAGCCCTCGAGCGGAATCGAACCGCTGACCACATCCTTACCATGGATGTGCTCTACCGACTGAGCTACAAGGGCAAAAAATCACCGGTTCTAAGAAAATATCAGGATTCGGCACTTGTGTCAAGAGCGGGAAAAATCATTTTTTCCAGTAATTCTCCATTTGGTCATCACATCAATGGAACATTCCGCTTTTTACACAATGCCAAAGTTTCTTCCGGCCATACCGATGCCTGCACTTCGCCGATATGAGCTTTTTTCAGGAAGAACATGCAAAGCCGTGATTGTCCGATTCCTCCGCCAATGGTCTGGGGAAAGTCCCCCGCAAGAAGGCGTGTGTGCCAGAAAAGATTTTTCCGCTCTTCCATGCCCCGTATCTCAAGCTGTTTTTGAAGGCTTTCGCGATTCACGCGGATTCCCATTGATGAAAGTTCCATAGAATCCTGCCGGACATGATCCCAAACGATAATATCACCGTTAAGCCCCGGAAAACCGTCTTCCGCTATCGTACACCAATCATCGTAATCGGGGGCGCGGCCGCCATGACTGCTTCCGTCGCTTAAGGCACAGCCGATTCCTGAAATAAACAAAGCGCCGTATTCCCGCGCAAGTTCCTTTTCCCGTTCGGCGGGACTCAGTTTCGGATAGCGCCGCAAAACTTCTTCGGCATGAATATGAACAATCTTTTCCGGGAGTACGGGCTGTATCTTTGGATATTGTTCACAAACCACAAATTCGGTCTGCTTCATGATTTCATATATTCGATTGACGATGTTGGTAATGAAAGCCCTTGTCCGGTCTTCTTCCCGCATAACCAGTTCCCAATCCCATTGATCGACGTATATGGAATGAATCGCGTCAATATCATCATCGGGACGGAGGGCGTTCATATCGGTGTAAAGGCCCTTTCCGATGCCGTAACCGTAATTTGCCAGAGCCATCCGCTTCCATTTTGCAAGGGACTGAACGACCTCCATTTCGGCATCGTCCATTCTTTTAACGGGAAACCGAACCGGGCGTTCGATACCGTTCAAATCATCATTTATTCCCGATCCTCTGGGAACAAAAATAGGACTTGTAACCCTTGAAAGGCGAAGTTCAGCGGAAAGGCTTCTCTCAAAAAAATCTTTCACGAGCTTAATCGCGTGCTCGGTTTCTTTTAAATTCAAAAGAGGAGCATAATCTGATGGTAAAATTTGCATAGTTACATCCCTAATTGGGAAATCTCCTTGAGTCTTTCTATAATGGGGAGATGCTGCGTGCAGGCAGCTTCGCATTGAGCACACGCAACACATGTTCCCGCCTGTTCGAGGCTAAGTCCCCAATGCATCGTTAAACGATCACCAATTGCCTTTGTATTGCCGCGGTTGAGCAATTTTTGATTATACGCATCCATGTATTGAGGGATGGGAATGTTCTGGGGACAATCTTCACAATATCCGCATCCTGTGCAAAGCCCTTCCATGGAACTCGCGGAGGCGTTTTTTACCGCTTCAAACTCGGCGGCGGTTCTGGGGACATAATTATCCATCGCTCTAAGCGCGTCCTTCACCTCCGATTCATCACTGAATCCTACGAGGGTTGTACTGATGTCCGCGTGATCCCAAAGAAAATGCAACGCGGCATCCACAACGGATTCTTCCGGAACACGTTTAAGGTATTCAAAGAGTTCAGGATGATCGGGAATGATTCCTCCGCCAAGCGGATTCATAACTACCGCGCCCAAACCCTTTGCGCGGACGGCGTTAAACGCCTTTTCCCTTGTTTTAAAATTGTAAGCGGAATATCCCATCAAAACCCCTTCAAACACATCTTCCATAAGAAGATTTTCGATTTCATCCTGGGTAAGATGACTGGAAACACAAATATGTTTGATAAGTCCTTCCTCTTTTAATTTTTGAAAAGCCTGAACAATTCCGGCTTGTTTCCGGTCCTGCCATTCCTGCGGACTCTTAATACACCACATATGATAAAAATCGATAGCCGGAATATTCAGCCGCTGAAGCTGCGCTTCTATTTCCGCGCGAATTTTTGATTCCGACGCCGCGAATGTTTTTGTTGCCACGTAATACGGAAGATTTTGGCGCCGCAATTCAGCAAAACCTTCGCCAAAAACAGATTCGCTCCGGGTTCCAAAATATCCCGGGGCAGTATCAAAATACGTAACTCCGCCGCGGGCCGCGGTGAGCATCATTTGAATGCATGTATCATGATTATCTACTTCTTTAAAACGCATTCCGCCGAATCCCAACAGAGATACTTTCTTACCTGTTTTTCCATAATCCCGATAAATCATTTTTTCCTCCATCTGCCTTTTTATTCGTGTTGAGGGTTTAATACCCTCTGCCTGCCATGCAGGCGATAGCTGCGGCCGTTCAAAAAAGGTATTAAACCCGAATACAACCACCAAAGCAGAACCAACATACTCCGCCGATGCGCAGCATCGAGCTCTGCGGCGGAGTTGTTGATTTATTGTATAACACATTTTATAGATGTTTCAATGGAACGAAAAAAAAACATCGGCGTTTTGTTCTTTGTTCTTATTTTCAGGACCCGGACCCCCGGATTTAAGGGATAATTTTACCGACCGGTCGGTATACAATGCGTATTATACGTATAAATATACCGACCGGTCGGTATATTTTGAATCCGGGCAAACCCGGATTCAAGAGCGAAGAGCGACAAAAACCTCATAAGGAGATTGGTAACCAAGACACTTTAAGGGTCTGTTATTGATCTTGAGGACAATGGTATCAAGTTCAACCTGAGAAATCAAGTTCCAATCGGTTTTCTTGGGAAAATATCTGCGAATAATTCCGATGCGATTTTCGAT
>QMCD01001355.1_pt1 | contig 15030 bp, 39 predicted proteins | sample 1821841 | NCBI WGS metagenome assembly QMCD01 (sample SAMN01991225, study PRJNA193472) | Termite gut metagenome, whole genome shotgun sequencing project. | isolation source: worker | host: Macrotermes natalensis | reverse complement strand
CACAAGTCAAGAAACTGGTGAAAACCCTTATTGCATCGGTGTTTAGAGTATGTTTCCGATTATTTTTATTTATATAATTAAATATATATATTCATAAAATAATTTTATTATGTACATGAATCAATATATTATCAAATAACTTTAAAGATATATAAAATAAAATGATTTTAATACTATATCAGCTTGTAAAGTATATAAATATATCTTGCAAATATATTAGTTGCATATATTCTAAAAATTGTTTAATTAGATGAAACATTACAGCCTCCTGCATCGTCTTATAGGTGTACTACATCATAATGGAGGGTTCCACATGAAAAACAATCGTACATCAATCGCACTGCTTGAGCTAGCCGAATATGTGCGCGCCTACAATGGGCATGGTAAAGCAATTGACTTCCAGAAAATGTACCATGAATTTCCATCACTAACTTTTACAGCACTTGCAAAGTTTGGCAGCTATATTAACTACGGTCAAGCATATGAGCGTAAAAACTACAATATGCTTGTGACCGATGGCAAAGGCGGCGAGGCGTACCTAACTCATCATCTATACACCGACACGCCGGAGACGCTAGCCTATCTGGATATCATAAGTTAGTTGGTTAGTTACTCAAGTAGTTAACTAGTTAGGTAATGTAGTAATGCATTGCCTAACTTGCTTATGTAAAAAAACTTTGGCATAAGGTATTGACACGGCATACTATCCGTGCTATACTATAGGTATACTATCATTAGGAGGGTATATCATGGCAAGCAAAAAATCAGTAAGTACAATCGTAGTTGACAGTGATACCCAGCGTAAAATCGCTCGCTATCAAAATGAACTCGCACTAGCAAAACGTTACGGTCATACCGCTACTGCCGCTATGTATGGCGATAGATTATCCGCTGCTGCTAGAGCTGATAAGCCAAAAACTTCCACTCCTAGCAAATGGGAGAGTATGCAAGCGCGCATGGTGCGGCAGGCGCGTCGCAGGCTGGAAGATGCTACCAGCGCGCTTGAGCGGCAGGAAGAAAAAGGAAATCTTGACGCAGAAGTCGCGGCGCAGGAGCGTATCAGCCAACTAGAGGAAGAAATTGCCAGCTTGCTTGCTATCGACAAGCCTACCAGTGATCCTATATACGCCACGTGCGCGGCCATGACGTACCGATCCGTGCTATCCATCTACCAGCGTAGCGGCATGCCCCTGCTAGGCGATATCCTGCGCGGCAGGGAGCCGGAGCTATGGGAGGATATGGTGGGAGAGACATACGCGCAAGCGCTAGATCTCATCCAGCAGGGTAAAATTTCCATGGGAACAGTTACCAATAAGGCTGGGAAGGAAATACAGGCATTAACCGGGAACAAGGATGATCTGGCACTGGTATGGCGCGCCGCTGCTAATTTTTTACACAGCATGCGAGGGCGTGATGCTAGGGCTAGGGTAGCAGCTAGCAGCGGGGAGAGTAGCAGCGATGCAGGACTGGGAGAGGATAGCTACCTGGAGCACGATACGGCTATATCAGCATGGGCGATGGGCACCATGACCGCAGACTATCGCGACGCTATACAGACTGCCATACGTCACATGCGCGCGGAGGATTATCAGGTTTTACAGCTTTTGGGAACGACAAAAAGGACACTTGTACACCATGACCACACGTATCATTATGTCGATAGAGGCTACACACAGATGCAGATAGCACAGCAGCTGGGAGTGACACGTGACACGGTGCGCGCCTCCATACGACGCTTGCAGGGCATGCTAGAGGCACAAGGCGTCAAGCCTAACACCAGCTACAACCCTCGCGCTACATCCCGCACAAGCGGCGCGTATGAGGCGAGAGAGGGACGCGAGGCAACACAATTTGCCACCAAAGTAAGCTGGTAGCGTAGCGATTCCATGGTAATAATTTACAGGGGAGTACACCACACTCCCCTTTTTCTTCTGGCTGAAAATACCAACGAACGCTAGTGAGTATACTTACAATTATTAACAGGGATAAATTTCTAGTAGTAGAAAAAAAGTCTAAAAAGATTTTTAGCTACAACCCCCAAAACGGGGGAGCCGATCCGTATATATTATAGGGATTAAGATTTACAAGGAGGCAATCACAATGTCTAACACCTACACAATCCGCGCATTGGACGCCACAGGCAAGGATATCACCTACAAGGGCTGCAAATTTCCGCGAAGCAAGTCCGATATCATGCGGTATGCTTACCCAGATGGTAGGGTAATCGCTATTAAGGATAGCGATGGTAGCGCCTCCACCATGTGGATAAAGGATGAGGAAGGCGGCTGGTTCAAAGCATTCTGATAGTATGTTTTAAGAGTACATATCTATTATATGGTATGTACTCCATAAAGCATATTATTGCTTTAGTTACTATTGCTTTAGGAGGGTTATATTATGGCTGATACATGTAAGTTTGAAGGTTTGGTAAATGATTACAATCGCGAACTAGCGGCAGGTGCCGAGCACAAGTTGCCTAAAATTTTAGGTGACATTCGCGATGAGCTTGTGGAGCTGAATGCCTTAGAAGTCAAGGAAGGATATGACAACGCGCTTGCAGAAGCGAACCCTATCCTTGCTTTGATTGAACAAGGGTTTGTCAACGTTTCGGCTTTCAAGCTCCAGCGCGGCACACGCGCGATGCAGATAACAACCAAAATGGAAGTGTATGACTTATTTGCCTTTGTCGGCTACATTGCAGATGATCTACACCAGATACTACCAGCTTTTCCTTCCGAAGCATGGGCAAGCAACCTACACGCCTTTGAGCGGTTGTGTGTACTATACCATCGTAAGGATTATGCTTGCGAAAGAGGCATGGATAACTACCTATCTAACACTGCGGGCGATGCTGGACATTTTGGTATTTTTGAAGTGGAAACTACGCTTGACATTCTCCCGGCATTGCAGACAACAGTAGATGGAATTGTTTCCGGGTTTACCGCTACACCAAAACACATTGAGACTTTCGTGCATACATTGCGCATGTGGGACAAAAAGCAGATTCTTTCTACTAAGATAACAACTGGGCATCGCTTCCAGCAAAACTTAATGCGAATCCTGAATTCCGTTGTGACTGGAAAGCATATTACAGTCAATGTGTAGTATTTAGTTTAGATCGTATTCGTCATGTGTTAATACGCAAGCAGTAACAGTTATTTCAATTGGAGTTTGCGAAACGCACATGACATACACTCTTTTCTCTCTTCCAGCTGATACTACTTTTTAGGAGGTTGATAATGAATATTTTTATCGTTATTATATCAATACTAGGTATTGTTTCTCGCATATGGCGTATCTTTGAACACGATGCTTTGATGCGCAGGACGTATGAGCTTGAGCATGAACTTGCAGAACTCAAGAATAATAAGGAGGTTTTATAATGGCAAAAACTGAATCTTTGTTGCAGAACCTATACTACGAGTTTGAGGCGCTTGTCACCCAGATAGAAGGAACAAGACAGGGAGCAAGGCGTGATGCTATGATTCGCGATGCATTGCAATTGCAAGAGACTATCCGGCGTTTAGAGGTGTAAGCATATCGGTTAGTTATCTAATTATATAATTGGGTAACTAACTCATTATGCTTATAATGATTATAAGCTACTTTAATTTGAAAGGATGTTTTCTATGAACTTCAATCGCAACATCAACACCATTACCGCTTGTATATATCTTCTAATTGCTTTCATCATCATGGTAACTACATGCATGTGTTTTCGTTTTGCGGAAGTTTCAATACGCGCCCAACGTATCAAATCCAACATTGCAATTGTTGGGGAAGGTGATTGGTCAAATGCTCCAATGATTTACGATGATACCAATGATTATAGATAGGAGGTAAGCATACTAAGCAGCTAATTATATTATGTAGTTAGCTGCTTGCATATGCCTATTTTCTATCTGGGCGATACTACGTTAGGAGGTTTTGTAATGAGTAACACATACACAATAGAAGCAATAAGCACTAGCGGGTTTAGATCAACATTTACCGGTTGTCAATGGCCACAAAATAAGGTGCAAGTTTTGTGGTATGCGGAGAATGATGGTGTTGTAAGAGTTATACGCGAAAAAGATAACAAGCTAGTTTTAGAGTACCAATACACGCCAGAAATGGGAGGAGTTTGGTTTAAAACTAGGATTGCTTAGGTAATAGGTAGATAGTACATACTTGCATAAGTGAGTGTGTACCAATGTGCTTATTATTATATATGGAGGTTTTATAAATGACTTATGAACAGCAAGCGCAGAATTTTCTATCTGGTTGTGGTGCAACTATGACTACAACATTTTTACGGCATGGGCCTCATTTTATAGGAGAAAAAGAAAGCCGTGATATTTATCACATTGTCATTGAACGCAATGGTCGGAAAATGGAATTTGATTTTGGTCAAAGCATTAATTATAGCTACCCGAATAAGCGCGTATTTCCTAGTGAGTATGATGTTCTTGCATGTTTGCAGAAGTATGAACCATATGCAGATATTTGGGAATTTGCTCATGAATATGGTTATGAAATTAACAGTCGCGAGAGTTTTAACCGTGTTGACATGATTCATATGGCTGTCATAAAGGAATATTGCGATGTACAACGTTTGTTTGGCGATGTAATGGATGAACTTTGTGAGATATGTTAGGAGGTTTTGTAAATGAAAGGCATTCCAATAGGTGATTATATTACTGTTAGGAATTTGAAGCCATTTGTTAATGGTGCTAAAAATTCCAACGGACAGCAGTTTTTGCAAATAAAATTGCATAATGATATTGAACTTGTGGATTTTATTTGTTTGACAGTTAAAAGGATATCAGCCAGAAGATATCTTGTACATGAGATCATGACAGAAGATAACACAGTTGTATATTATGGAGATGAAGAGGATTGTATCTTTTTAACTCAAGACTGGTATGATATTAAGTTGTTCAGCGAAGCGGAAGAAGTTACATGGTACAACGACTTTCTCGGTGAACAAGTTGAATGGAGAATGAAAGGAGACTATTAATAATGGCAGTTATAAAGAATTACAGTTGTGAATTTTGTGGTGCTACTTTTAACAGCGAAGAAAAAGCAACAAAATGCGAAACTACACATAGAAAACCATTAAAAACTTGTAGCTTTAGTTATCAACCAAAGAGTTTCTTTCAAACCTACAATTATCCTAATATTGTTCGTATTGAATTTGAAGATGGAATTATTCACTCTTACCATATATTATAGTAAGTAGATAATGCACATTTGTTTTAGACGAGTGAGTGTGCATTAATGTGCCTACTATTTATTGGAGGTTTTATAAATGAGCAATACTTACACGATTGAGGCAGTTGGAAACCGTCGCAAGGACATATATAAAGGCTGTAATTATCCTCACACAATGGGTAGTGCACTTGCATATGCATTATCTAATAGTGGTAGAGTAACAGTAATACGTGAGAGTGATGGTAGGAAAGCGTTAGAATACTTATATCATCCAGTATATGGTTGGCATAAGAATACTCAACCAGAGAGAGAATTTACCATTGGGGGTTTTGCAAATGGATTTAGCCATCATTGAGCGTTTTGTAAAAATGACTAGTAGTATCGTTGAAGCAATCGTAGATACATTTCCCTTTGATTGCGAAAGCGATCAAGGCGCTAGTCAGAAGTACAATATCCGGACTAATCTAAATGCACCACCATCCATGGATAGTATTACACTAACTATAACGATACTCAAAAATTAGGAGGTTTTGTTAATGTTTAATTCTTCTTATCTTCCTGCAATGAATGCCGCGCAGCGTGTTCCTTTTGTTTCCCGTTTTCCAGAGCAGTACAGCAATGAACAAGGATTTAGACAGTCTCTTTGGCTTGCAAATAACCAGAAGGCAAATGAGCAGCACAAGGCTAATCCTTCATTTGCGGAAGTAATGCATGAGATTGAGCATGCACACTCGCAAATAGCATAACACTTTCTTCTCTGGCTGACACTACGGAATTATTTCTTGTTTGAGCACATATTTTTTATGTGCTCTGTAGAGGAAATAATTTTCTTCTAATTTATATTTATTGGAGGTTTTGTAATGAATAATTCAGCAAAAAAGTTTGCTATTAAGTCTCTAAGAGAAACGATTAAAATACTAAAAGATAATAAGAGGTTAATTGAAAATTCTACTAGTTTTTATCAAATGCAAGAATCTACATTTAGTTATCATCTAGGTCAAATTGATTTATGCCTTGATTTACTTATTGAGCTTAATGTTTATAGCAATAAGACAGCAATAAATATAAAGCGGTATGCTATAGATTCAAGGTATGAGTGATGATTCCACGTAATGCTATTGACTGGAACCCAATTTTTTTGATGTTGATAAAAATTTTCCAGATGATCATTAGATTTTAATCAATTTCTTGTTCTTTCATATGGATTATGGAAAGTTGCTATATACGATTGTGAAACAAAAATATGGATGGATACTTAGACTTCGTATCCTATAACAGGAATTACTCATTGGGCATTATTGCCTATATAATTTAGGAGGTTTTGTTATGATTATTCGCGATACAAACTATGCCTACATTCCCTCTCTGGGCGATGTTTACCGCAACATGCTAAGCATTGCAAAAACGCAGGATGAGATTGATTCTATCCTGTACAGTGCAATGAATGATAATGCGCTACTTCCGCATGAACTAACTCAAGTATTTCAAATGGCTTGCTAAGCCTAATGGCTTGTTAGGAGGTTTAATTATGTGGGGCACATGTTCTTTCGGAATTGCACTAGCAATGCAATGTAAAGTCAACAATGATAATGAATCAGTTACGTGGTTTTGGATAGATTCATTGGGAGATAGTAGACATCACACTGCTAAAATATATATAAATAGCAGAGGTGCATATTTTCGCACTACGGCAGGGAGAATGTACCTAGATGAGTTTATAAGGATTTAGTAAGCATATAGAGAAGTTTTGCATTTCATGTGAGACTTCTCAAATATGCCTATTAATTTATTAGGAGGTTTTGCAAATGCCTAAGCTGAATAATAAGTTTTACAACGATAAAGAACAGGATATTCCAGCCATCATTAATACATTTAATAGTGATGACTATATATACGATGATATCATAAATGAATTATATTCAACTGAAAAATTTATAGATAAAGAAATTGATGGTTTGTGGAGTGAATATAATAAAGATGAATATAATAGATCAGTAAACGCATTAAAAAATACACTAGACAATAAAGAATATGGTATAGATGAATATTTTAATATGCTTAGATCAAAAGGAGAGTAATGCCATCAGATCCATTACAATACATTGCTGACTGGTAACGAACGACGATCTTTAGAAGGAGTGATTAGTATGTATCGTTTGCGTATTGAGTATGTTGGTGGAGAGAATATTGTGTATGGTTTTGATTCACTTCAAGACAGACTTGCATTTTCGTTCAACATAGAACGTGAGCCTGAAATGCTTTGTCTAAGTTTCTACGAGGTAGACGAAATCAACCAGAGAGAGGAAGTTGTTTACGTATGATGCCAGTGTGGAAATTTATTCAGCTCTATAAGGAAAAGAATCCTAACGGACATTTTTTTGATAAGGATACGCTTCGCTTTTTTGGAGAAAGGATATCTGATATGCGAGTTTTAAAAAAGACTTTAGAAGTCACTAGTAGCATAGGTAAAGTACATACTTGCTATACTTTATCTGTACTACAACGTAAGAATCCTGCCGGGCCACTCCGAAAATATCACTACTTTGATGTTGATACAATGCAACATATTGTATAGTTATTTTCTTGTTTGGGCATACGTTTTGCGCGTATGCCCTGTAGAGTAAATAATAGGAGGTTTTATAAATGTTCAATGATAAAGTACGCGATGAAGTGAATAAACTTTATGATTTAATACGTATATTAAAAGATGAGAATATACCATTTAAGAGTAAAGCAGATAATTATATACACCAAATAAACTATTTACTTGACGAATTAAATAATATGGGAGTGTATCGTACAGTTGCATGTGAAAAAATAAGACGTTATGCTTATAGTCTTGTCTTTGATAGCTTAGAAACCAGGGAATAATTTCATTAAATAATTGGAGGTATTATAATGGGATATTTGACAACTTATAGTTTAGAGACTAAAACGAGTAGTTATGTGTATGATATATTAAAAACAATACCAAAAGATAGTAAAAATTTTACAGGTATTGGATATGCAATAGATGTTTATGGTGATTCTATCGATTCTGTTAAGTGGTATGATCATGAAAAAGAAATGGCATGGTTATCAAAACAATTTCAAAATGAAATATTTGTTTTGACTGGAGAAGGAGAAGATAATTATGATACGTGGCAAAAATATTTTTGCAATGGTAAAATGCAAGTATGCCATGCAATTATAACTTTCCCAAAGTTTGATCCAAATAAGTTAAAAGAAGTTTAGGAGGTTTTATTATGTACAATTATAACGAAACAGAAATGTCTATACAAGAATTAGCCAATGAAATAAATTCACTAGATTATTGTATACCTTAACTATTAATAGAACTTTGTAAACGCGCAGGAATATTGGACGAATGGAATGAATCAAGTATAGAAACATTTGAATCTGTTGTATATAAAGCAGCAGATATTTTAGGAGTTGAGATATAGTGACAAAATTCAGAAGCTATAAAGGTTATAAATTAGAATGTGGTATTGGGAATCCAACATTTTTACCTATTGAATACTCTTGTAATATATATCTTGATAAGAAAACAAATACAATTTATAGTGGAGATTTATTATCAGATGGATGGTATGAGAGTGGTAATACAGATCTTCATATTGGTACTATTGAGCGACCACATCCCTATTATGGTAAACCAAAACGTATAACATATGATGAATTTATCGAATGGGCAATAAAAGCCCAACAAGAATTTTAGGAGTTAGTGCATATAAATGATAGTCGGTCAGATGAAGGAAATTTCTATAAGATATGACACGGTTACTCTTCTACAACAATGAAACATATTAACTCTTTTCGCGCGCAACTTGGATTATCAACACTATCAAAAAAGGAGTGGGAAGCATTATGAAAGTTATTATTACAATGAATTCCGGCAAGAAGTTTGAGTGCGTAGAGCAAAGCGAAGAAGAAGTAAAAAAATTATTTAATTATGTTGGAAAAGATAACATAGCTGGAATTACTATACGATGTAGTAATGGAAATATTGTTTGCGCAAATGCTTCTCTTATAGAAAGTATTGAAGTTTTAGGAGGTAACTATGTTATTTCATAATGCGCGGGACATAAAAAATACAATAGCGGCAATAATAATCGCTGGAAGCATCATCCTATTTTCTCTCTGGCTGATAACTCCGCATGTTGAAACAGTAAGTTACTTTACTATTGATACAGTATATAAAACCGAATACCTTGTTACTTCTTCTGGGCGATTACTGCCGCGCGGTAACAATACTATAGGAGAGTATATCATAGTGTTTGAAAACAATTTAACTGGAGATATATTTTCATACTAGTTCTTGTATTTGTTTTAATGGCACATAGAATAAAAACTATGTGCCACATAAAGCAAATATAAGGAGGTTTTATAAATGACTGGAGATTATTTTATATCATATGATTTTCTTAAATCAATAGATATATATAGTTGTGGTATTAAAGTATTTAATAAATTTCCATATGGAGGAAAATATAAAGAAATAATTGATTATTGTGAAGAATATGGATCAAGCAAACTTATATTATATGCAACATTACTAATTGATAAATTAGGAAGCACTAAAGATGTACGTATAATATATGGAGATACTTATAAAGATTGTGATATAGTATTTGCAGGTAGCATTATTGTAAAAGATATTTTATATGCAAGATCAATATATGTTGGAGGTAACATAGATGCTTATAACAGTATATATACAGATGATAGTATTAATGCTGGAAGGTATATTAAAGCGTGTGGAAGTATAGAAGCTAGAGGTAGCATTAATACTGGATTTAGTATTAGTTCATTTGGATGTATTAAATCATGCGGTAATATTAATGCTGGACATAATATAGAATCTGATAAATATATAGATGCACGTGGAGCAATTAATGCTGGAGGAAAAATTGAAAGTAGATACGGAATAATGTCTAGCGAAGGCAAAGTTAATGCTGGAGAACACATTAGGATTGGGTTTTAATAATATATTCAGGAGGTTTTATAAATGAAATACTGTTACTATGCATGGAAAGAAAATCCTACTTATGTTTCACCAGGCATGTCAGGAATTGGACAGTTGCATATTTTTTACTCAAAGAAAGATAGAGAAAATTTTTTGAAATGCAATAAAGGAATTATATCTATAAAGTCTCGTGATAAAAGGGTGGATGCATGTTTAAAACATAATTTAGATTACCAGGTTTATATAGGAAATGAACTTCCATACGTTATAAGACATAAATTTTAGATATTTCTTTTTAGCACACATTTTATTTATTAGAGTGTGTGCAATAAATGAAGTATTGCATATCTAGGAGGTATTACGATGTCTATTTATAGAGGAATTAATATTGAGCGTGGACAGATATGGACAGCTAATCTTGAAGAAGATAGAGAAATACACGGATGTAATGTTTATGGTAAATCGCGTCCAGTAATAATTATACGCCCAGAAAAAACTAAATACACAGACTGCATTAATATAGTGCCATTGACTTCAAATATTAGAGACTTAAACGATGACTATATTAAATTATATACAATAAGTAGCGGATTGAGTAAAGAATGTGTAATAGTTCCAGAACAAATTAAAACAATAAGTACAAGTAAACTAATAAAACATGTAGGAAACATTGATAAGACTATAATGTTAAAATTAGAAATACAAATAGCCGAACTATTCACTCCAAGTATTAAGGATATTATTTTATATTTACAAGGAGTTGATTATAATGTATAATGATTCAAAGGGAGTTATTATATCTATATTTGTTGCTTGTCTTATTATACTTGCACTAATGAAAGTAGGAGGATTATTATGATAAAAGGAATTCATCATAAATGCAACGAAATGCCTAATAAATATAAAGTGGCTATGTATTATAATACTGATAGAAAAGAATATATATGGTATGTTAAAGAGTTTTGTGACGATAGGCCATATATTGTACAAGGTATAAATAATTGTCCATTTTGCGGAAAAATTCTTAATTTAGGAGCTGGTAATAATGACAATAGCAGAGCATGTATGTGATTTAAAACCATTATATTATGGAATTCAAATGGATAGCAATTATCAATGGTTTCTTTTACAAACTTTTGATGATGAAGTATTTAAGGTAGAAAAAATAACTAAGTGTCCTTTTTGTGGAAGAATATTAAATTTAGGAGTTGATAATAATGATGTTTAATTTAGTAGATTACTTTGATGTTTGGCAGGATGAAGAAGGAATGTATTCAGTAAACAACCAATGTATATGGAATGAAAAGCCTTTCTATATACCAGATCATTTCACAGATAAACAAATTTTGAAAATATTAAAAGAAATTGGATATCTAAAGAAACATATATCAACCAGGATAATTGACATAGAATGGTTATCTGATAATATGATTGAAGTAACTCAACATAAGAATGGATGTCCTATATGTTTATTACAAGGAGTTGATTAATAGTTTTGATAAGAGAGTTTCGTACATTGACAGTACAGGATTTAGAAGCACTTTGCGTAAGTAAAGGATGGTATACTCATGACACAAAAAAAAGAACAGACTGGAAAAAGCTTGTTAAAAGATTACAAAAATATTATGCAAATAAAACAGGATTAAATACAAATAACTTAAATGTGGTTGCAAGAGATATCTTCTTGCACAGTGATACTGGAGAAACTATATTTGATATATTTGCAGAAATCGTACCTATATGCTCTATTACACTTTGGGAGGAAAAATAAATGTCTTTTGCTGACAACATAATGACTATTTTAGATTATGGATTTTTCGTACACAAGTCAGGTGATGACAAATATATAATTGATGATGATAACATAACAGGATTTTCAGTTAGTATAGATATTAATAAAAGAGAAATAATATGCAGATATTATAATGAAAGATCATCTGAATATATTAACAAAGCAATTGATTTTAATGATGGTTTTTCAAGAGATATTGTTGCGATCTATAGATTTATAAGCAAGTAATTTTAGGAGGTAATTTATTTATGATGCAGAAAATTATTAGCAAAGTAGAGCAGTCAAACGATTTCAGCCAGGTAGAGAAATTAATAGCATGTGCCACGCTTCGTACATTTAATCCTACAAGACAAATTGCAATTATATGGGATATAAGCGATGTGCAAGAACTACGCTCAGATTTAGATGACGAGCAAGCCATGCGAGTATTACGTGAAGTAGATGATATGCATGATGCTGATTATGGTATCACATGGGAAACAATAGATAAATGTATACAACGGTTATATCCTCCAGTATGGAATAAGGAGTGATGCAATGGAAACAGCTTTTATTTTAGCAAACTATGATTTTGTAGGTTCATCAAATTGGGAACTAGGCTTTCAAAAAACTGAAAAAGGAATAAAATTGATAACGGCTTATGGTGAAGAGATTGAAGAAGTAGAAGATATATTTAGACTAAAGCATATAATAGATGGATTAATTGAAGGTAAGTTTGCATGGCATTATAACGATGGTAAAGGAGAGGAATAATAATGGGAAATGCAATTTATCATGCTAATGGAGAGTTTGAAGGTAGTTACTATATTGATGCTGATATCATAAATCAATTTACCACTAAACAACCAGATGAAAATGGAGAATATTATACTAAATCATTATCACAAATTTCTAATGATGAATTAGATAACTATGAATATGATATAGATGTATCGCGCATGATGTATGATGATATGATTGAATATTTCTCATCGCACTATTGCACAAAATTTAAATCATTTTGCGATAGTACAAGACAAGGAAAATATAAGGGACATCCAAAAATACAAGGAATAATCATATGCGAAAATGATCTATTTTATATCACTTGCGTAGACGATGATACTCAATTTGCTTTTTCTTTGATTGAAAAAGAATCATTATATGAAGTGTCAGATTTACGCAAGAAACATTTCCAAGAATATCTTGACGGGATACGAGAAACTTTAGTATACTTATGTGGAGAATGTTATGGTTATGATGGATTATGGACAAGAGGAAAAAAGTTCAGTGCCGAAAATATCAGCCAGTAAGCTAAGACAACATATAATAGATAACCCAAGACTTGCGGCGTATGATTCTAGGGAAAATGGATATGAAGAAAGACTACTTGAAGGGAGATTGATTTATAATTTCAAGGCTGGTTCATATTTTGATTTTGGCATAACAGAAACAGGGTTAACTTATAGATATACACGATGGCCATATCAAAAGTATATAAAAGCATCTGGATACTATGATCAATCTAATTTCAGAGAAATGACAACCGACAAGCATTTTGAAGAGTTTGCGGAATTGTACGAAAGAGAGCAAGAAGAGTATCTGTAATCCATTTAATTACCCATAGAATCAATTTTAATATCGTGTCAGTATTATGATGACACTAAAATTAGAATGAGTTTTATGGGTAATTAAATACAAAATAAGAGGTATACATAAATGGCTATAAAATACTTAGGTAATACAAAGCAAGTAATAAAGGAAGTATTACGATATATACATGAAAAAGAAATTCGTGTTAGATTTTGGTATGGGGAAAAGGGAAGATATATTCCATATAAAGATGTATATATTATGGGATATATATTAATTATAAAGGATAGATATTATCTTGCGCGATCTATCAACCAGGAAAGAGATTTGCAACTTGTATTAACAGACAAGATAATTAGAATTGATGATACAGTTGGGAAAGTAACAATATATAAAGATAAAGATTTTGATGAAGGAGATTGGAATTATTTTTTCTATCATAAACAACTAGAATTTGAAGTACCAGAAATTATTTATCACCCAGAAGGAAAATGGATTGTGACACGCAACGGTGAATTTTATGATATGTATGAAACAAAGAAAGAAGCAGTATACCGTGTAGAATTTGAATTGGGGTTGAGGTATGATGTATTTCCGTGAGTTTGCAGATCTTTGGAAGTTAGAAAAGCCAGAACTTGTTAAATACCTAATTGAATATAAAGAATATAGAGAAAAATATGAATGCGAATATTTTGCAGTAACAAAGCAAGGAGGATATCCGGTTACAAAAGTAAGTAAAAATCATATGCTTATTACAAAAGATTTAAGTGACGCGCCGCGATTATTTAGCTCCCGCGACGATGCAGAATATATTTTTTCATTATATGGATGGCTAGATGATGTGGATATTATAGGCATATAATGAACAAGCGCGATACTCATCTCTTCTCTCTGGCTGAAAATGCGTGTAAGTATTCAGATTTTAATAGAGTTCATATAGGTTGTATAGCAGTTTATAAAAATAAAGTTTTAGCAGTCGGTTTTAATTCTTGCAGAAGTCATCCAATACAACAAAAATATAACGCAATGCGAAAGTTTAGTAAATCAAATAAACCAAGTCATGATAGTCTACACGCAGAAATACACGCAATGATTCAGATAATGAATATGGATATTGACTTCTCAAAAGTGAAGTTATATATATGTAGAGTAAAATTAGACGGAAGTAGATCAATGTCTCGCCCTTGCGCTGCTTGCTTAGCAATGATTAAAGATATTGGTATTCATAATATATATTATACTACCGATATTGGTTTTGCGTATGAGGAGGTTTTATAATGGATAGTAATAATTTAATAGAAACTTTAATTAATCGTATTACTTCAATTAAAAATAAAGAATCTAGTAATGAAAAATATTATAGTATCGGATTTTGGATTGGATATGCTAAAGCACTTGAAAATTTAAAAGTTATTGATTCAAATGAATATAATATGATTTATAAGGAAGCTATAAAATATGTATAGATAAAAAGAAAGCAATTAATATTTTATGGCAATTACCTCAA
>QMCD01001391.1_pt1 | contig 15035 bp, 6 predicted proteins | sample 1821841 | NCBI WGS metagenome assembly QMCD01 (sample SAMN01991225, study PRJNA193472) | Termite gut metagenome, whole genome shotgun sequencing project. | isolation source: worker | host: Macrotermes natalensis | reverse complement strand
GTGTTCTTTGTGTAACTCTTTGTGTCCCTTGTGGCAAAGTGCTTTAACCGCCCGCTCGCGCAGACGTCCCGTCTGTGTGTTGCGTGCCCTGTTAACAAGACACGGACTGGAAGTCCGCGCCAGCAGGGGGTAACGTTTTTTAAGAGTTACAAGTTACTGCGCCCTGCGGGCAGTTACGAGTTACGAGGGAAAAAATTTTTCATTCTTAATTATTAATTGTTTTCCGTGTTCTTTGTTACCTTTTTCATTTTAACCACGGAGTCAAAGGAGTAACACGGAGTTTTTAATAAACGGGATGCTTCGCTTCACTCAGCATGACAGGGTATAAGAGTCCTCAAAAGGCTAACGGCTAAAAGCTATCAGCTAAAAAACTGTTACTTCTGTTACCTTTTAACCAAATATAGTTAATGAATACAAAAATTACAGTAAAATAATAATAGAAAAAGTATCAGATCTGTCAGGGTTTAACTAAATATAGTTAATTAACGTAAAATTATCTGATGGTTAAAATTTCCGATTTTCATTTACCTTAATTTCAAATACAGATAGTATGAATAATTTAAAAATAATGTTATCCCTGTTGTTTTTTGTGGGGTGCCTGCATTTACCGGCACAGCAGAAAACGTATTGTAATCCCGTCAATCTGGATTATGGTTACGGGCCTATCCCGAGTTTTACAACATGGGGAAAGCACCGGTCTACGGCCGATCCTGTTATTGTCAATTATAAAGGGGATTACTATTTATTCTCTACCAACCAAACCGGATATTGGTGGAGCAGTGATATGTTGAACTGGAATTTCGTTTCAAGAAAATTCCTTACGCAAGAGGCTATAGATAATACTCCGAACAAATGGGATGACCTTTGTGCGCCGGCAGCCTGGGTGCAAGGTGATTCGCTATGTGTTTTCGGGTCGACCTATTCCCGGGTTTTTCCTATATGGGTGAGTACCAACCCAAAGGAGAATGAGTGGTCTAAGGCTGTAGAACATTTTGATATCGGAGGCTGGGACCCGGTTTTCTTTGTAGATGACGACCAACGCCTGTATATGTATAACGGCAGCAGCAATGTCTACCCTTTGTATGGTATTGAACTTGATAGGGCTACATTCCAACCCATAGGGACACGTAAGGAACTTTTGTTATTGGATGATGACCGTATCGGTTGGCATCGCTTTGGTGAATATATGGATAATACATTTCTGAAACCTTTTATGGAAGGAGCCTGGATGACTAAGCATAATGGAAAATATTATCTGCAGTGGGGTGGCCCGGGCACCGAATTCAGCCATTATGGAGATGGAGTTGCCGTAAGTAATAATCCTTTAGGGTATTTTGAACATGTATCTTTACCTTTTAGTATGAAGGCCGGCGGGTTTATCCGCGGAGCAGGTCACGGCGCGACATTCCACGATAATAGCGGCAACTATTGGCATACTTCTACAATGGTGATAAATGTGAAAAATAATTTTGAACGCCGTATCGGCATATGGCCTGCCGGATTCGACAGAGATGATGTAATGTATTGTAATACTGCTTTTGGAGACTATCCTCACTATCTGCCGGATGGGAAACCGGCCGACCATCAGAAAAGCCGTTTTACGGGCTGGATGTTACTCAATTATAAGAAGCCTGTTCAGGTATCGTCTGTTTTTGGAACGCATAATCCTAATAACATTGTCAATGAGGATATAAAAACATATTGGAGCGCCAGGACTGCCGGCAAGGGAGAATGGCTTATCTCCGATCTGGGTGAAGTATCCACCGTATATGCCCTGCAGATAAATTATGCCGATCAGGATGCTGAGTTTTTAGGCAAGCAGCAGGGCATATATCATCAATATAAGATCTACTATTCACCGGATGGAAAAAAATGGAATGTCCTTATTGACAAGAGCAGGAATGACAAGGATGTGCCGCATGACTATGTAGAACTTAAAAGGCCTGTGAAAGCCAGATATCTGAAAATGGAGAACATTCATATGCCAACAGGTAAATTTGCAATATCGGGTTTCAGGGTGTTCGGGATAGGTTCGGGACAGAAACCGGATAGAGTAGAGCAGTTTATGGCCCTTAGGTCGGATGTGACAGACAGACGGAATGCGTGGTTGAAATGGAAGCCTGTGGACAATGCCTATGCTTATAATATATATATAGGTCAGGAGCCGGACAAGCTATATAATTGTGTGATGGTATACGATGTGAATGAGTATTATTATCCGGGCATGGATAAAACCAAACCTTATTATTTTGCGATAGAGGCAATAAATGAAAATGGAGTTTCTGAGCGTACCCACGCAGAGACTCTATAATCTGGAGTTTGTGTGAAATTTTAGAAGTTTAAGATACTTTTCAAATAAAAATCTTTCATTTTTTGTATAAAGTTATTTGGCGCTGTGTAGAACCGTGCAAGCACAAGCATAAAGAACCGCCAAATCGTTATCTAACACAGAATTGACTCTTGTAATCAGTTGATAATGAGCTGGAAAAATCAATCCGACTGCTATTTGAAGGAAACAGCAAATCTGTGCGGGATTAAGAAGAAGCTGACCACGCATGTCGCAAGACATATAATTTTGTCTTTTCGACTGAAAATAAGCGAGTTGATAGAGCAAAACTTTCGACAGGTAACGATTTGGAAACGAGCGAACTTCTGTTTATCACATTATTTTACATGATGTACAAAGAACGATTTATGACTACAAATATAGAAAAGATTATATGAAATCTCCATGAGATTTTAGAAAAAACAACATCAATATAAACGAATATAATTCAACAAATTACAAAATTATAAATAGATAAAAACTATTAAAAAGTCAAGATAACTTATATAACAAAAACGGATTGAATAAAATTCAATCCGTTTTAACATCTGTGTACCAAGTTGCCGTTTTACATTTAAAGTTTTTTGTGGTATTTATTTGTTAGGGGTATCCCATTCGTGTGTGTTTTTGCATGTAATATTCACTATCTGATTACCGCATTGCATACGGAAATCTCCTTGCTCAAGAACCCATTTCCCGTCCGCATTAACAAATGCCAGGTCGCTCCCCTTAATGGACAGTGTAACAGTCTTGGTTTCTCCGGGCTGCAATTCCACTTTCTTGAAAGCTCGCAACCTACGGCTATCAGGTATCATTGAAGCAACTAAATCACGACTAAACAACATGACAACCTCTTTTCCCACACGTGTACCGCTATTAGTAACATCTATAAAGAAAACGAGTTCGTCCTCTGCGGTAAAAGAAGTAGTATTGGTTAGGAGATTACTATACTCAAACGTTGTATAGCTGAGCCCGTAGCCGAAAGGCCATTGCACGGAGATAACGGCATCGTAGTCGTACGCGCCTTCCATCTTGTCCATTTCTTCGCTTACCTTGTAATCGTACGTGGTAAGTTCCGCCGAGTTGCGCGGATATGTGTAAGGCATTTTGGCACTGGGATTGACATCACCGACCAGAATATTAGCCAGTGCATCACCTCCATAATTTCCCGGCAGCAGGATATTTATGATACCGCTTGCCAAGGGTTCAAGGTCATTAATGATGCGGGGTCTTCCCTCGTTGAGTATCAATACAATGGGCTTTCCGGTAGCTGCCAACGCTTTTACAAGGTTACTTTGATTGGCTGAAATAGCAAGGTCGGAAAGGTTTCCCGGTGTTTCACAGTAAGAATTTTCACCTATACAAGCAATAATAATATCTACGTTGCATGCGGCAGCAACTGCCTTTTCAATCTCTGGTTCATTCTCTTCGGCATAACCGCTTTCGGGCTTATAGGTCACTCCCTGCTCCAACCGGATATTGTCAGCGCCGAATTTATTGCATAACGCTTCGTAGATAGTGTTGTATTCGCCGGCAAACCTATCGGTCAGATGGCCTTGCCATGAATAGCTCCACCCACCGTTCAGACAACGCATGGAATTGGCGTTAGGACCGGTTACGAGAATTTTTTTACCTTTAGCCAGCGGTAATATGTTGTCTTTGTTTTTAAGCAATACCTCCGATTCTTCGGCTGCGCGAAGCGCCAGCTTTGCATGTTCACTGCTGCCGAAAAGCGGATAATCTTCAGATAAAGTATTGGGACGGTCGAACAGGTTCAATCGAAATTTGAGTCTGAGAATCCGACGAACGGCATCGTCGATGCGGTTCATTGGTACTTTATCTTCTTGTACCAGTTCCTTCAATAATGTACAGAAACTTAGGTCGTAAGGCTCCATCGCCATGTCTATACCGGCATTAATAGCTATCCGGATGGCATCTTTCTTATCTACCGCAATGTGTTCGCGTGTGTATAAATTATTGATGTCGCCCCAGTCGGTTACCAGCATTCCATCCCATCCCAAATCCTCTTTCAGCCACTTGGTGAGCAGTTCATGGTTGGCGTGTACCGGTACACCGTTGATGGAGCTACTGTTGATCATAATGGTCAAGGCTCCGGCCTCCACACACTCCTTGAAAGGAGCGAAGCACTTCTCGCGCAGGTCGGACACGGATATGTAAGCCGGTGTGCGGTCTTTACCTGTCCGGGCCATGCTATAGCCCATATAGTGCTTTACAGATGTAGCGATACGGTCTGCCGGAATGTGATTAGGGTCATCACCCTGATAGCCACGAACAGCAGAACTTCCCATTATGGAATTGACAAGGCAATCTTCGCCGAAATTTTCCCAGACACGCGGCCATCGCGGATCACGCGCCATGTCAACAATAGGCGCGTAAGTCCACGGACAGTTGGCGGCACGTGTTTCGTAAGCAGTGACGCGCGCAGCCTCGTATGCCAATTCGGAATCAAACGAGGCTCCCATATTGATGTTCTGCGGAAACAAGGTGCCACCCAGTGTATAAGTAGTACCATGTACCTGGTCGAGTCCGTAGATACATGGAATGCCGATTTTTTCCATCGATACGGTTTGTATCTTGCCGATGATTTCCTGCCATTTTTCTCTGCTTTGTGCAACAGGTCCCGGAGCATTGAGGAAGGAACCTACTTTGAATTCCGCAATAGCCTTGTTGAGTTTGGCATCATCGAGTTTGAATTCGCCATTGTCGAAATCTCCCAGTACATCAATCGCAAGCTCTGTCATTTGACCTATTTTTTCGTCTAGTGTCATCTTTGAAAGGACAGCCTCTACCTGCTGCTCTATTTGGGAATCCTTAGGAATAGCAGGCGGGGCTACCTGCGTAGAGCAGGCAGCCATTGCCATTGTTGTTGTAATTAATAGTATTTTTTTTAGTATCATATCATTCTTTTAGCAATCATTACTGTACAGTTACCATGTCCACATAATAGCCATGCCCTACACACAGGAATCCGTCTTCCGCCTGAATTTTATTCAATACTTCCTGTGTAAGTTGAACACTTTTGACTCCACCTTCCGTAAATTCTATTACGGAAGTACCGGGCAAATCAGTCCACCAACCCGTAGTAGTACGCAACTGATGATAATCGGCTTCGGAGGCTAGCGAATAATGAATACTCAAGGTAGCGCCTGCCTTTATAGAGGCGAACACATCTTTACCTATCAGGTTAAAAGTCTTATTCGGATTATTGTCAGGCAAGTCCCATGACACATAATGATGACCTTCCCAAAGAGCTACTTCAGAAGAAACAACGACTACCTGTTCGGTAACGAAGCTCTTGGAGCTATAAAATTGCAGGTACCCTCCGCTCTCTGTCTTACCTGTCAGATTATATTCCCCGTCCGGGAGAGCCGGACAGATAATCACTATTTCCGTAGTTGTCCGGCGGGTAAATTCAGTAATGACTTGCCCGTCGAATGTCAGTGAAGCAATCTGGTCGAGATTAATACCGGTCATAGTCCACTCTTGGCTTGCATTGGTACGGTTAGCGCCTCCGGTAATAAGCGCCTCCCGGGTAACATTGACGGTATTAGCGCCATATTCATTGCCATCGGCATCGACAAAAATTACTCGATGTTCGCCCTCCGCTAGATCGGTTGGCACGGCATATTCTATATAGTTCCCGCTTTCGGATTCGATATAAGTAATGTCAGTGATGGTCTTATCACCAATAACAACGCTTTCCACCTTGTCAAGGTTATCACCGTAGAGACGTGCCATTGTTCCGGGCGCAATGATGCGTTCGAACCCTATCTCCGTTGCCCACGGATCTTCTGCCAGAGGATTAACCTGTACGATGCCCTCACGATAGGTCGATTTTCCGGTCCCGGTAGTCACTATTACCTTAAAAGGGTATGTACCGGCTTTAAGATTGATGTCTAACGCTTTTCCGGTTTGCAATTCATTACCGTCAATCAGCCATGAAACGTTGGTGTAGTCGGCCGGTGTAACTGTCAGTTCCATAGTAAGATTCGCATCCCGACTGATATTGGCAACAATGGGCAGTTCTCCGTTTACACGATCCGGGAAAATAGGGTCGAGTATGCGCGGTTCGTCGTCAGGGGTAGCTGTTGAAAACGGGTCTTCGTTGTTACAAGCTGTAAAAGTGAAACCCACGGCCAGCATAACAAGCAGTATATAATATATTTTTTTCATATTTGACTTTTATTTGTTTATATCATTATTTCATAATATCCCACCATACAGGCATATTCCAACTATTGGCACCTCCCATGCGGCCCAGTGCCTCATCATAATTCTGTTTGTTGTAAGAAGATTCGAGTACAGGATAACAAAGGCGCACAGGAATTTCGGAACCGCCGGTAAGGAATTGTCCAAAGCCATAATCTGCCGGGGATTTTAGTTTAGGATAGTCCGAACGGCGCAAATTAGCCCAACATTCGGCAGGATTAGTGAAGTGGAGAATCCATGCCTGTGTATTGATAGATTCCTTTTTCTGTTCGTCGGTATAACCTATGCCATTGTTTTGGATGAATTGGTTAAAAGCTTCGTCCGATACTGTTTCGCAGTTATAATTATCGGTCAGAAAATCCATAGCGGCACGTACGCCTTGCTTATAGAGGTCATCCATTGTCCTGCCCCCGACGTTCCATTTTTTTAACGCGGCTTCCGCCAACAGGAATTTCACCTCTGCGGAAGTCATCACTACCCCCGGATTACTGCCTTTAAGGAAGTTATTAGCCAATTTGGGTTCTGTTTCGCGTGCCACGCTGACAGTAACGGATGGATTGGTTTCAGCCAGCTTTTTCAATATATCGCTATCATAACCTGTCGGCCATGGCTCCCAAGAATAAGCTCCCGGGTCTCGGGGTTGGAATGGAATGTTCTTCTCAATCATTTCATCAGTCAGGTCGATACGGTTGTCTGGGCTTGTGGCGCTCATCAATCCGTCATAATAGCAGCGTGCAATCATAAAAGTACGCGGATCTCCGGTGTTATACAGTTGGTTGAAGAACGTAGAGCACAAATAGCTGGGATTATTGGCAGGGTCGTTACCAAAAAGTAATTGAGATAAGGTATTGCCGCGGAAGTCGGTATAGGCTTCCGAACCGAAACTGAATGATATATCCATATATTTGATAAGTGCGTCATCGCCGGCATTTTCGATGATACCACCATCGGCCTGCAAGGCACTCTCAAATTCTTTCTGCCCTTCTTGCGGAGCTACATCGGAGATTCTCATGGCAAAGCGCAAACGAAGCGAGTTAGCCAGTTTTTTCCACTTTTCCACATCACCGTTGAATATGACATCGCCGGTAATCCGGTCTTTGCTGGTATCGAAACTAGCAACGGCGGTTTTCAGTTCGAGAAAGAAGTCTTTGTATATTTCCTCTTGCGTGTCATAACGCGGATTGAATTTTTCTTCAAGGAAACCTCTGGCTGCCTCACTGTAGGGAACATCCCCGTAAATATCGGTGACAATAGACATCAAATAAACTTTGTATATGCGTAAAACTGCATTGATATTCACTTTCTCGGTATCTTCATCGGTGCGGTGCTGGGCATCGATGATGTTTTTAATGGCATTAGGATAGAATGTTGTCCATATACGGCTCATCTCATTGTTGTCCTGTGTGTGGCGGCCACCATAGTTTGTCGTATTCCAGCACCCCATAAGTTGCTGGTTGAATGCATAATGGTAGTTACGGTAAATTTCTACCATATTGAGGTCTCCATAAGTCTGCAATTGTGCCGTGGTAAGCTGCGCATTGGGATCGATGGAGCCGGCCTTCGACGGATCGGTGTTCAGCTTTTCCATGTAACTGTCGCTACATGCAGTGAAGAACATGGTACATGCCACTAATATTATTGTTATAGATTGATTGTATTTCATTGTATATCTTTTTTATTTGAATTAAAAATCGAGATATCTTTAGAATTTCACATTTATATTAAGACCATAGCTCTTGCGTGACGGCAATGAGCCATATTCCAACCCCATGCCAGTGGTATTATTATAGTTGGAATCCGGATCGATATTGGGAATATTCTTCCATACGATGAACGGATTGCGCGCAACAAACGAGAGAGTCACATCTTTGACTACGTTTTTCAACCATGTTCTCGGTACGTTGTAACTCAACGTTATTTCACGGCATTTTACATAGGAGTTATCATAGATAAACATAGACGGTGCATTACGGCTTACGTTCATCCAGTAATCTTCAGGGTTGATATAGATATCGTTGGCACGGTAGGTACCGTCGCCATTATCAATCACACCCGGAGCTATAAAACCGCCCGTAGGACTCCAGTCGGAAGAACCTTTTGCGATACCGGCAGCTTGACGCTGTTCCTCTGACTTATACCACTCTTCGCGTCCTGCGAGCGTTGCCTCATCCTTACCCGACTCGAAGGAAGCGCGGGCTGACATGGAGTAAAGATCGGCGCCCACTTTTACATCGAAGATGGCCGAAAGCGATAGATTCTTATAAGTGAAGGTTGTAACGAGACCTCCCGTCCAGTCCCATGAAGCATTACCCAGAACATGGTTGCTTTTGTCGTACTGCGGTAAACCTGTCTGCGGATCGATGAGGATGTCCCCATTTTCATTACGCTTAAAGTCTGGGCCAATGATAGAACCGAAGTTCTCACCTACTTTGGCGGCTACCTGTACATCGAGCCATGCCGCTTTTTCCAACTCGAACATATCCATATCGTCAACGAGTTTTTTCACCTTGTTGCTATTCTTCGAGAAATTCAGGTTCAAATCCCAAGAGAAATCTTTAACTTCGACAGGACGGGTATTGAGTGAGAATTCTATCCCTCTATTCTCTATTTCGCCGGCATTGATCAGACGGTTGGTATAACCTGTTGTCCATGAGCTGGCCATACCCATAATCTGGTTTTTACTGTTTTGTGTATAGTAGGTGAAATCGAAGCCTAGACGGTTTTTCAGGAATTTCATTTCCAAACCTGCTTCAAAGGAGTTCGTCTTTGTCGGTTTCAGCTTCTGATTAGGAATCGTGTTGTTGTTAATATAACCGATAGTATAACCGGGATAAGTAAATTTTGACTTTGTGTACACCAGTCCCAACTGATAGGGGTCGGTGTCGCTACCTACCTGTGCCCAAGACATGCGGAGTTTCCCGTATGGTATAATATCATTCAATTTGGTCAACTCAGAGAAAACGAAGCTGCCTGAAAATGACGGATAAACATACACATTGTTACTTGTAGGCAGAGTAGATGACTGATCACCGCGTAAGGTGGCATCGAAGTAAAGCATATGTTTCCAACCGGCATTGATTGCTCCATAAACAGAGTTGATCTGCTTGCGGTAACTGCTTGGTTCGACACTTATCTCGTTAAAGCTCATCAGGCTCATTACATCACGGATTTGCATATCTTGCGCTGTGGTTATGGTAGTTTGATTATTCATTTTATATACATTACCGCCAAGAGTAGCATTGAAGTCAAAATCACCCCAACTGTTGTTGTAGAGGGCAAGTATTTCAAAATTGTACATCTGGTTTCTGAAGTTGCTGTTTTGTAGGCGTCCTGCTTCAAAACCGGGCGTAGTAGGAGCCTTGAAATCGTCGAAAGTAAACCAGTTGAGTTCTGCACCTACGGTTCCTTGCAGCTTCACCCTCTTGTTGATATTCCAGATAGCTTTCGCATTGAATCGGAACTGATCTTTCTTTGAATTGTTGGAATTTTTATATATATCCCAATAAGGGTTCACATTATAGGGATCCATCCCGTTCCAATTGGAATAGTTGCCGTTTTCATCCTGATAGGTTTTCAGCCATTGTTGGTCGTAAGTGGTGGCCAGCGTCATCAGGTTTTTACCGATGTTCGATTTGCTGTCGCCTAATGCGGGGCGGTTTTTTACGTCTTCACGCGTATAATTGGCACTGAAGTCAAAATCTACTTTGGACAGGGTAGTATTGGCACGCAGGTTAAATATGTCGCGGCTCATGTGGGTTTTCGGTATGATATCTTTGTTACGCATGTCGGTATAAGTGAAGCGCACGCCCGTATTGCCACTGTTTGCACTGATAATGGCGGAGTTAGTGGCTGTAAGGCCTGTACGGAAAAATCCGGAGGTATTGTCAGGTATAATAAGGAAAGGACGCTCCTCCCCGTCAAAATATCTCAGCATGTTGCTTCCGTCCGCTTTCGGTCCCCAGCTTTTGTTGGTATTGGATACAGCATCGATGCTATAAGTTCCGTTACTGCCCATGCCATAAATTTGCTGATTACTCCATTTGGCTAGCTGCGTATCAAAGGTTAGCGTTCCATTGTATTCTACATTGAAACTGTCCTTCCCTTTGGCTTTTTTAGTTGTGATAAGGATGACACCGTGGCTGGCGCGGCTACCATAAAGGGCAGAGGCAGCGGGTCCTTTGAGTACGGACATATTCTCTATGTCGTCGGGATTAATGCTCGAAATACCATCGCCAAGGTCAAAGCCGCCGTATGTACCGGCACTGCCGTAGTTGGTGTTGTCGAGAGGGACACCGTCAATAACATACAAGGGCTGATTGTTACCTGTCATTTCAGTGCTACCACGCAGGATGACGCGTGTAGACCCGGATGATCCACCCGCTGTCTGGCTGACTACCAACCCGGCTACGCGGCCAGCCATAGAATTGATAACATTGGTTTCTTTTGCCTTTGTCAAAGCATCACCTTTTACTTCATCTACGCCATAGCCCAATGCTTTACGCTCCCTCTTGATGCCTAATGCTGTAACCACCACATCATCGAGCATTTTGCTGTCTTCTTCCAGAATAATATCCAGAGGAACTTGACCGGACTTCACTTCTATTTCCTGTGATTTGTAGCCTACATAGCTGATAACAAGGGTAGCTCCCGACGGAACATTCAGGCTGAACTTGCCGTCTGTATCGGTTATGGTTCCGTTGCTGGCATTCCCTTTCTCAATGACAGATGCTCCAATAACAGCGCCAAGGGCATCTCTCACTGTCCCTGTAATCTTGTTGCTTTGCTGTGTAGTTGCTGAATTATCCGGTATCGCTGCTTTCATTTGTGGAACACTCCCTAATAAGCACATAGACAATGCTCCACAAAACAATGCGTGTTTATAATTTTTTATTTTCATGGAATATATAAATTAAATTAGTAGATTTTTATCCAGTCGATATACATGTTCGCTTTCTCTCCGTCTTTCAATGCCGTAATGTCCTTTATATCTGTGATTCCGGTGAAAGCTCCGCCCACGGCAAGATTAAACAAAATATAAAACTTGTCATGGAAATATCCATAGCGTCCGCTGACCTTGCTAATATCAAAGGAGTGGAATTTGACGTTATCAATAGTTATTGTGAGACTATTTTCATCCCAATCTAATGTATAGATATGATATTTTCCGTCTTGCAGGCTATTAGCGACATTTGCCGTATGAAATTCCTGCCGGTGGGTTTCTATATTTTCCCCATAGTGAATGGCTGTATTCACAAATACTTCGGAAGCACCCAGAGCAATTCCGTTGCGTTCGCCCATTTCCATAATGTCTATTTCGCCACACTGCGGCCAATGTTTATCATTATCTCCCATCATCCAAAACGCAGGCCATAAGCCATTGGCGGTTTTAGGAAGTTTTATACTTGCCTCTATCTTCCCATACTTAAAACTCTTTTTTCTTTGAGAATTTACCCGTCCGGAGAAAATTTTGTTTCCTTTACGTTCGGCTGTCAGGATCAGGACTGATTTACCATCGTCCATACCAACCGATACATATGCTGGATCGTAGGCTTGCAACTCATTATTGACCCATCCGGGTTCATGGGACTCTTTCGTCCATACATTTTCATTGAAAGAGTTAAAATCGTCTTTAAAAAGAAATTTTTCCTGTTCTTCCGGTTCCGTATACCCATCGTTGGAAGAGCAGGCTTGCTGCATTGAACACATTGCTAATAGTAATAAGGTTATTTCCTTTCTCATATTACAGATAGTTTAGGTTAAACATATTTTTATAGCTGTTTGGGATAATAGGTTGTAATAAACTGCCTCCTTTATTATAGGCATTTATTTTATTCTGCTTTTCCTTAAAGCTTGATACAAAGATGGTAATAGTAAATAAAAACAATAGGCAGATTGCTGACATATAAGGTCTGATAGCTGACAATTTTTATGCTCAGCCTTGTGTTAAGTAGACGAGTAAATACGAATTAATATAATCTGTGTTTTTTGTGTGCGGATTTTATTCTGAGTATCTGCTAGGCTGAACTCCAAACTGTTTCTTAAACAGCAAACTGAAATATTTTGCATTTACAAATCCCGTATCGGTAGCTACTTCTGCTACGTTTTTACCTTCTTTTAACAGTTCGGCCGCTTTTTGAAGCCGGATGATACGGATAAATTCTTGGGGTGCTTTTCCTGTCAACGATTTGAGCCGGCTGTAGAAAAGTGTCCGGCTCATAGCCATTTCCCTACACAGGATATTGATATTGAAATCGATGTCGCTTATATTCTCAATGATCAGCTCAGTAGAGCGTATAACAAACTGACTGTCATTTTCAGAAAGGATATTGGCAGATAATTCACCGGACTTACCGCCATAGACTTCAACCGTCTTTTCCTCCTTTTGGCTATCTTCATTTTTTGTTTGACTCCCGTTTGCTTCAACTTGTTTAATAACCTGCCGCATGAAAAATTCTCTTTGCCTATTCTTGTTTTCAATCAGGCTCTGTACTTTCAGTTTGAGAATCTCCGCACTGAAAGGTTTGGGGATGTAATCGTCCGCTCCTTTCTTTAATCCTTCGACTTCGGCATCATGGCTTACTTTTGCAGTAAGCAGGATGAAAGGAATGCCTGACGTATCCGGATTGTCTTTGATTAACCTGCACAGTTCATCCCCTTGTATACCTGGCATCATAATATCGGAAAGTATCAAATCGGGATATTCGTTCGACAGGAAAGAGAGAGCTTCATGTCCGTCAGGAACGTCAATCACCCGATAGTCGTCTTCGAAAGTTTTACGTAAGTAATAGCGGAGAGATTCATGGTCTTCCACAATAAGCAGTGTATTTTTGGCATCCTGCCTGATTATGTTCCCATCTTTTTTGTCTTCCTCTTCTGTTGTATCCGCAGTTCCGGCTGGTAAGGATTTTGCGGACGGAGCATCCTGTTTAGGTACCAACTCGGGAACGGTGTCCGTCCTTTTCAGGGTTATGGTAAAAGTGCTTCCCTTGTTTTCTTCGGACTGGAATGTAATTTTTCCATGTAGCATCTTTATTATACGGTGCACCTGCAAGAGTCCGAATCCTGTTCCGTCCTCATGGGTTTTTCGTGCATTTTCCGCCCTGTGAACGTCAGTAAATAAGTATTTCCAAGCCTTTTTCGGAATACCGATGCCACTGTCTTTCACCTCTATGACGGCTTTTCGTTTGGTGCGGTTCAAGCTTAAACTGACATTGCCCTGCGGCATCGTATATTTACAGGCATTGGAGATAAGGTTATCCAGCACCATCTCTACCATATATTTGTCCGCCATGACGTAAACGTCCTCATCCGGCAAAGAAAGACTCAAGTGTAGTTGTTTCCTGTCGCAAAGTGGTTGAAAACCGGCGGCCTCTTCTGCGAGGATGTCATTGAGATTTAATGGGACTAAGGTAAGCTGCTGTTTGTGGGTATCCACTTTTTCAAATTCGAGTAACCGCGTGACAAGCGTATAGAGCTTGTGGGTATTGTTGCGTGCCAATTCCAAAGAGTAAAGGGCTTTGCCGGAGAGTTCCCGCTCCCTGCCCAAATCTTCGAGGGGAGCCATGATAAGCGTTACCGGTGTCCTGATGTCGTGTGCGGTATCAGTGAAAAACCTTATTTTGTCTTCATCGTATTTTTTCTGAAGACGGTTGCTGTTATACCGCAAAATGAAATAAAAGAAAGTACCTGCAATGCAAATGTAAAATATCCATGCCCACCATGAATTCCACCAGGGTTGCGACACATTCAAGATTAGCGTTTTTTCGGATATTACTTTTCCGCTACTTTGGCGCAAGTTGCGTACCTTAAGGATATAGGAACCCGGGGATACGTTTGTATACCGCACCATACCGTTGGAAGATATGCTGCTCCAAGACTTTTCGTATCCGTCCAAAATATACTGATAGGCTATGTCGCGCTGGAAGCGATAGTTTATCGACTCGAATGTGATTGCAAAGGAGTTATGGCTGTAGTCAAGCCGGACTATACCGTTAGCCAACATATCATAAATAGCCGGGCGTAAACGTTTTTCTTCGCCGGCGTCCAGATACTCGATGGTAAGGTCGGTAAATCGTAACGGAGCCTGATAGTTTGTCGCGGTAGTGGCATCGGGTGTGATAAGTACAACGCCATTTGTGCTACCGTATGCGAACCGCCCGTCTGACAGCCGGGCGAACGAGGATTTGTTGTATTCTTTATCTATGTCACCTATGTAATTGAAGTTCGACACCTGAAAGTTCTCTATTGATACAAGCCCTTTTCCTGTGCTTACCCATAAACGTCCTCTGGAATCTTTTTGTATACTATACACATCATTGGACGGAAGGCCTTCTTTCGTGCTGAATATCAACTGAACCTGCTCATCTGGGATTATCCCAAGCCCTACACCGTTTGGATGCGGGGAATCACCATGGGTGGTGGAATGGGAATCTCTGCACATGGCAACAATCGCGTGGTCACCGCTGACAGTAATCTGGCT